>Ga0302319_10000008_pt1 | contig 340980 bp, 313 predicted proteins | sample Bog_T0_2_FD_203319 | JGI IMG/M metagenome (GOLD analysis project Ga0302319, IMG submission 203319) | Peat permafrost microbial communities from Stordalen Mire near Abisko, Sweden - Bog_T0_2 | ecosystem: Environmental > Terrestrial > Soil > Wetlands > Peat | place: Sweden: Abisko, Stordalen... | reverse complement strand
TTTCTCGTTCGACTTGCATGTGTTAGGCACGCCGCCAGCGTTGATTCTGAGCCAGGATCAAACTCTCGTTTGAAACCTGATGTCTGCCGACGGGTAGTTGGCAGACTGCCATCGCCGCATATCCAGAGCCGCTTGCAAAAGCCGCTCTGGTTTCAACAATGCGAGATGGCGCCACCATTCAGCTTTGTTTCGTAGATCGAAACCCACGAAGCAAAGACCATGGTGGTCTATCTTGTGAGATCGTTCGGACTAATGCCCGAATCCGTTTCTCACGACTGGCACGTTCAACCTAGTTGTCAAAGACCGAATCGCGGTCCGCCTAAGCGGTGCGAATTCAGTCCAGGCGATCTTGCCGAAGCAAAACCGACTGTCCTCGAAACTTTACAAACATACAGGCGCGGCGTAATCCCGTCAATGATCGCTTCCCACAGAATTTCCAGATGATTTCCACATCGGGAATGGGGCGGGAGCGGGAGAGCTGCCGGCGAACAGCAGGTTCCTCACGATAAAGCCGTTCGGAATGACAAGGCTTTAGGGGGAAGCTGGGTCGGGCGCTCGAACACGCGCAACAGTATGGCCTTCCGTTCGGGTAAAACGCCAGTTTCGGCGCGCGCATTTTACGCAGCCCAAGACGGAAGACAAGAAATTGAGAAAAGATCCCTTTGGAGGTCCTTGCTTTGAAGGTACCCTTCGGAAACCGTGTTGCTCTTCCGAATGAAGTCCCGTGGCCGGGACGATTGAGAGCATTCTTTACGCGCTCTCTATGAAACTTAGATGCCGGACGAGCCCGAGAGATGCAAACAATACGACCGGCTAGCCACACCACTGCTCTCGGTGAATTGTTTATAGCAGATGAATGGGCGGGAGTGCAAGCGAAAGTTTCAGGGGTGGCGAGTTTGGTACATGCTTGTTCCAGGCGCGTCCTTAATCTGCCCGATCAAGATGACAGCAGCGGCCTACAGCTCGAGTTTCTGTTGGCCCACGGCCGGCTTTGCGCGATGGGTGTCAGGCACTTCCAACCTTGCGTGCGGCGTGGCGGGAACCTGCTCGTCCAGCCCAGCAGCGCGCTTCATCCAGTCGGGCCACTCATTAACGTTCTTGGATACTTGATCGAATTGTCGATTGAGCCATCCGGCCTTAAGCACCACCTTGCACCTCCGATTTCATTTGTACTACGCCTGGCTGTGGATTTTTGGTGGGAACCGCTGTCTTTTTTATCTTCTCATTCATTTGATCCTTGAAGAGGTTAAATTCCTGATTCTCCCGCACGAGAACTGCCAATTCGGGAGGGAGCTCTTTTGCAAATCGTGGCACGACTGTCGACTTGTCTGAGGCGACTACATCCCCTTCCTTAGTTTTCCGTTCTCCCATCACGAAGAAGTCCATGTATTGCCTGGGGGCGATCCCGACAAACGACTCGAAACTGACATACCCAACTACATCGGCTCCGCCCACTACGTTCTTGGGCTTCCGTTGATCCACAGCAATGGAATCGAGGTAAAGCTCAGGGGCGAGGCTCTTGGGGTAAGGCTCAATGTACACAACCCTTTGGATGCCAGCAGCCACGATGTGTTTGGCGCAGTCGTGACAGGGAAATGTCGTGCAGAAAAGCACGCCGTCTTTGACGGACACTCCTCGTCGTGCGGCGTCGACAATAGCAGCCATCTCGGCGTGCACGGCTCTGAAGTATTCGATTGAGTTCGCCAGGTGGGAGCCCTTCATGACCGCGGAAGTGTGGTCAGCAAAGGCCTGCTCTACAAGTTCGTCAACCGAGCTCTCCTTCTTGGCTTCCGCAAGCCACCCTTTTGTCTTTAATCTGGAAATCACGTCTCCCAGGACGCGCCGCTTCAGTTTGTCGCTGACTTCGTAGCCAAGCCTAAAGTCCCGCATGTCGGGATCGTCGTCGCACCAGTACAAGCCGCCCCCGGCTTTCGGTACCTCGTTGGTGCCGATTGCGATTATGTCGCCGCCCGTGGTTGCTATGGTTGCGCCCACTTGACGACCGAGTGCAGCGGATCGCAATGATGCTGCCTGCGCATGGAACATGCTGTACTCGTCCTTCGTGGGAGTCTGGATGGCCGTTCCAAAAAGAAGATCAATAAGGCGTTTGACCGATGCAGTTGCCCCATCCGGATTGCTCGAATCGACGAATACGTCGGCGAGCGGGAAGGTGTCGCGAACGTTTTGTCCAAACTCGTTCGTCTCGCGCTCCGATTCGTCGCGTTTCATCAGTGCCTCGACCTTTTCGAAGTATTGAGTGGACTGAAGGCTGTGCTCCGATGCGGCGAGTTTTTGCGCTAGGTTCCGCTTTCGCGCTTCGCGGGAACAGTAGGCTGCCACGAGGTGGAAGGATGGGCCGTATATGTTGCGGAGTGCCTTTACCTCGCCAGGATGTTTCAAGGATTTGAGAATATAGGCGTGTCTTGCAAGCGGAAGGTCGGGTTTCCCGTTTCTATCTTCACGGGCCTCGCGAATGGCCCCGACGGCCAGCATTGCTAAGGCATCTCCTCGACCAAGGAAATCCCGTACTTGGTTCCCAGCTGTCATGTGCGCCATGTACCGCTCGTATGCTGGGCTCTCGTCAAGACTCTTCCAGCGATCAAGTTCTATTTCGTGCATCAGTTCGCTAAGCCTTACGGTGAGAGACTGATAGTTCACGTCGGCGAGCGCCGCTGAAAGACATTGCGAGACGAAATCCAGATCGGTTCCGACGGAGCCGACTAAACCGAAGATAATTTCTGGTCCGGGCTTAACTTCGGGGGCCATGGCTTCTGCTCCCTGGCTAAAAAATTGACCCCGCGATAGTACCACCTCTTGGCAAATATTCGATGTGCCAAGGCTCACAATCTCAGATCGTCCATCAGCGGACGCCCGGCTTCTCTGTGCCTGGAGTATTTTGGAGTTTTGACCTCATTATCTAGGGGACGTTACCTGGATAGCTGCATAATCGCTGCTTGGAGTACTTGCCAGCAGATTTTCGCCGTGTGCTCATCGGGATCGAACCCTGCTGACATCTGCTGGTATGGATGTATATAGTTGCGGAAATCGCGCAGGGCGTGGCTGAACTTTTTCACGTCTTCGCCGACCAGGCCCAAATCGCGAGCAACATTGATGAAATCGTTAAGTGTCCATTCCTGAAATTGCTTCACCTTTCCCGTCTTGTCTTTCGGGCTGATGCTGGACCGATTGAAATCCATAGCCCAGGCAGTTGCAATACCGAGCAAAATTCCTTCCAAAGTACTTCCGCAAAGAAAAATAACTGCCAGCGGAGCACCTGCCTTCAGGCACTTCCTAATTTCGTGCAGTCTTTGTTTGAGAACATTGTCAACAAGAGGATCCAGCCCAAGCTTGTCCACAGGGAGAGAGCCGAATTCCCGAGATATGAATTCCTCTTCGGTGATAGCGAGGGGTGTTGTGGCCTTGCCACCGCGGAGTCGTGCGGCGATGTTCCGCGCTCTCTGTGTAAGTTCCGACGAGAAGTCGTCGCGCTTTAGCCTGCCCAATAGGATCTGATGGTCGATATACTCAAGGAGTTTGTCTATCGAATTGCCTACCGACGCGTCCTCGGCGACCTGCCAGAATCCTCTCATGCAGTTCGCTTTCGAACCACTTGCATACCGATACTTCTGGTCGTAGATGTCTATCGCTAAATCGTCCTTAAAGAACTCGCCCATCGTCCTATCGGAGAAGTTAAGGACGTATCCGCCTCCCATCTGGAACACCTTTTCCAGTATCTGTTTTTCGCTCGTGCTCAGACTTGCCATAGATCTACGTCGATTCCGACCCAGGTGGGCGGTTCTGGGGCGCGGTCCAGCATTATATTCTTTCGCCCCCTTCGGGGCTTTGTTATATCGTCGGCATCTGACCCACGGCTTGCGCCGTGGGCTGCGTTCTATCGCCGCTTCGCGGCTGGTGTCATCCCACATTCGCAATTTAGAGGCTGGGCACCAGCAAATGCCATGCTTCTTTGTATTTTGCGTATTTGGAGTTTTGGCGGTGGGGGGTTAGTAGGATGTCGGGTTGGTTGTTGGTGGCGGCTAGCGGAGGATGTAGGGCGGATCGAATCTGCGGGCGTGCGCTTCTTTCGCCCCTTCGGGGCTGGTTGTGGGTCCTTTGCCTCTGGCCCATGGCTCCGTCCACAATCGCAAAACCGCGTTTCACACCTCGCCCGGAAACTCCGAAATAATTTCGATGCTCCCGACAATATTCCCGTTCAATTCATCCAGATCCTCGGCGGGAATCCAATACTCTCGATGCTCGGCGCTGCCAACAGTGCGTATCTCGTAACTACTCAGAAACTCACGTAGCACTTTGAATCGCAGCACGTACCCCATGAAGCCCGAACTCTCGTCCTTCGTATTCCAATCACGAGCCATCTGAGTTGCATAGGCCTCGCTAAGGACCGGATAGAAAATAGGTTGATGAGGAAGCCGAGGCGGAAACTTCTTTAAATCCGGAAGCCCGAATCAATTCGAATTCAGCCCGTCCAACAGGCCGATAGAGGGTAAAAAAATCGTCTGCCATCAACTCCAGAGTACTGCACCGGTGGAAAAAGCCGCGCTCATTTCTTGAACCAGAGCCAATCTCGCCTCCGAGTCCAATCCCACCCCTCCGCATCCAACCTAACAGCGGAGGTCACTATGTACGTAGTTCTAGGAGCAAGTGGCAACACCGGACACATCGTGGCGCAGAATCTTCTAGCCCGCCAGCAAAAGGTTCGCGTCGTCGGTAGAAACGCAACTCACCTACAGTCGCACGCGGCGCAGGGTGCTGAGATTTTTGTCGGCGACCTGACCGACTCAGCCGCCATCACCAAAGCTTTCGACCACGCTGACGCGGCCTATGTCATGATTCCACCCAATCCCGCCAGCACCGACCCTCTCGGATACGAGGAGCGTGTCAGCGATGCCATCGCGGCTGCCGTAAAAAACACAGGCATCAAGAATGTAGTTTCTCTCAGCAGCATCGGAGCCGACAAGGCCCACGGAACCGGTCCCGTCGTCGGCCTTCACAACCTCGAGCAAAAACTCAACCACATCGATACCGCCAACGTACTCCATCTGCGCGCCGGATATTTCATGGAAAATACTCTAGGCCAGGTGGGAGCCATTCGCGCTGCCGGCGCTGCGATCGGGCCCATTCGCCCCGATCTTAGACTCACCATGATCGCCTCTCGCGACATTGGAGCCGCAGCCGCCGACGCACTCGTTAGCCTGGCTTTCCGCGGCAAGCAGACTCGCGAACTGCTGGGTGAACGCGATCTCGATTACAACGAAGTCGCCACCATCATCGGCAAGGCCATCGGCAAACCCGATCTCAAGTACGTCAATCCACCCGACGACCAGATTCGAGTCGCCATGGTTCAAATGGGAATGTCCGACCAGTTCGTCGGCCTGCTTCTAGAAATGTGTGGCGCGCTCAACTCCGGATACATGCGGGCGCTCGAACCTCGCACTTCCCGCAACACCACGCCAACATCCTACGAAAACTTCGTGGCCGAATCCTTCGTCCCGGCCTATCAGCAACAATCCGCAGCGTAACGTGTGCGGCGGACACTCTAGTCCGCCGTGATTGTTGATTCGATGTGAGTTGATTGCGTTTCAGACACGCAAAAGGCCACGCTGATTCCAAGCGTGGCCTGAATTTTCTCGCCGCATAAGCGGCAAAAAAACAAATGCGATCAAGGCCAGCCACCCTGATCGCATCGTTCGTGGATCCCTCGTCTTGCCTTCCCGCCGCCTTAGGAGCGGCGAGATGACGGTACTGGTCCGACAGCGCTCGCCAAAATTACGAGTGCCACATTTACCAGTACTGGCGGCAGAAGCGTGATTCAGAGAATCACTTCTCTGCAACCTCTGCGGCTAGCCAACGGCCCAGTTCGCCCAAAGAGCGCACTGTGGAGGAGGCCGCAATGCCCGGGCATCGGCACGCACTCGCGCGCGTTTCCGAATTTCCCCTGGCAATTCACCCTCGAGAATTGCCAGTCTGCCACCGGCGTCACCGCAATCATCAATCGGCAAGCTTTGAGAATTGCCACGTATTCGCTGAATCCACTCTGTTCCGGAACGTTGCGGCCCGCAACAGAAAAACAATTCTCCGTTGTGCAGAAACTGTGGACGACGAGACTTCCTTGTGGAAACTTGAGGAAAACGGTGGACGAAATCGCGAGCACGAAAATGAATTTGTTCCGAAAATGCTTTGAAAGGGTGCGGCTTTAAGCCGCGCCGCAAAGATGTAGAGAAATCAACCGGGCTTCAGTAGCCGAGGGACGCTCAGTCGGCAAATGATGTTTCTGTCCCGCTTGCAATCCACTTCGCGGGAGACTCCTCAGCGCACCCTTGGATATCGTCAATCTCCCCCGGTTCAGGCTCGACCACAGGCTCTGCGTCGACAGCCCACGGCAGCATCTCCCAGTTCTCCCGATACTTTTCGTACTTGGAATGACTGTTGTTCGTATGCAGTGAAATGGACTTCATCCCCAGTACTTCTTCCTCGGGGATGATGTACCAGGCATCCTCAAAAACCACATAAGCCGCCAGAAAGTCGAACGACCCCGGCGGATACGGATGGCTGCTGCTGCACACCGTGCACATCCAACCTCTTCTAACGCAAAGATCGTGGACTTAACCTGCACCGCCTTGAAGTGCCGCGGCCGCCCCACCAAAAGTCAAAACTCCTCGAATCTCCCCAAGGTTTGCTGATCGGTATCCCAAGCTCCGCGATGCGCACCATAAATCGCATCTCCGCCCACTCGCCGCGAAGTTTCTTGTCAATCACTTTCGGTATCCGCTTCTTCATCGCAACACCTCAAAATGAAAAAAGGCGGCATTCGTGGAAAAACGCGCGAATGCCCCCATTTGTTCATTCGACAGCCACTCCACGACCGAAGGCAAGAAAATTGTAAGAAAAAAGTGGAAACGATTCCCAAAACAGGAATTGGATGACAGCATTCTTCAATCAGCCCCGCCAAAAGCTCGGGGCCGCCAAAAACCCGCTCGCTTTAGCGCCGATTAGGCCACGCGAATGCGATTTGCCGGTGATATGATGCTCATTCATAGGGCACTAAAGCGCCATTGCCATGAATCACCAGGAAAGAATCGTAAGAGACGCGCAGATTTGCGGCGGCGAGCCGGTGTTTCGGGGCACCCGGGTTACCCTTCGTACGGTGTTGGCTAGCTTGGCGGCTGGCGATTCCATCGAAGACATTCTCGCCGACTTCCCGGCCCTGAAGACTGAGGATGTTCGGGCGGCGATCGCCTTTGCTGCCGCCTCTGCTGAAGAGGACCTACCAGTCGCCGCCACGCCGCAGATCCGATGAAGATTAAGCTCGACGAGAATCTTCCGGCCCGCCTTGCTGCGGTTCTGGAAAACCTCGGTCACGACGTTGACACCATTGCCGACGAAAACCTGAGTGGCAAGAGCGACGGTGAGGTTTGGGATGCGACACAGCAAGAAACCCGATTCTTGATCACGCAAGATCTGGATTTTTCCGATGTGCGACGATTCGCCCCTGGGACACATTGTGGCATCCTGCTCGTGCGGCTGCATTCGCCGGATCGTCAAAGTCTCATCCTGCGGGTCGCGGAGATATTCAAGGATAAGGACGCAAGCGATTGGGAAGGATGTTTTGTAGTCGCGACAGAACGCAAGACGCGGATAATCCGTGCTTCGAGCTGAGCTGGGGGTTCGAGCGCCCCAAAAGGATTCATCCGTGTTGATCCGTGCAAATCCGTGGCTAGGTCCTCAGTCCCTCACTCCATCCATAAATGCCCGCAGCTTGAGCGACCGCGACGGATGCCGCAGTTTGCGCAGCGCCTTGGCTTCGATCTGGCGAATGCGTTCGCGGGTTACTGCGAAGGACTGGCCGATCTCTTCCAGCGTGTGCTTGCTGCCGTCTTCTAGTCCAAAGCGCATTTTGATTATTTTTTCTTCCCGCGGTGTCAGCGTGCCCACGACTTGCCGGGCCTGGTCTTCGGTGATTTGAACACAGGTGCTGGCAAACCACTCGGCATTAGGCGAACCTCGCCCAGTTCCCACTGACTCTACCCTCCTGAATGCTCGCCTACCGTCGATAATTGTAAGGGCTGTTCCGTCCCCAGAAGAAAATGCTGCCCTCAATATTTCGGAACTAATACCGAACTGGGAATGTAGAGAGTGCACCCAAGAAAAAAGGCACGACCTAAGCCGCGCCTTTTGATCTATCCGTGTAAATCCGTGGCTTAAGGTTCAGTCCCGGACCCCATCCATAAAAGCGCGCAACTTGCGCGATCTCGACGGATGCCTTAATTTGCGCAGGGCTTTGGCTTCGATCTGGCGGATGCGTTCGCGGGTTACTGCGAACGACTGGCCGACTTCTTCGAGAGTGTGCTCGCTGCCGTCTTCGAGGCCGAAGCGCATCTTGATTACTTTTTCTTCTCGCGGAGTCAACGTGCGGAGGACTTGGCCGGTCTGGTCCTTGAGGTTCACGTTGATCACGGCTTCTGCCGGGGAGACTACGGCGCGGTCTTCGATGAAGTCGCCGAGATGCGAATCTTCTTCTTCGCCGATTGGCGTTTCCAGCGAGATTGGCTCCTGCGCGATCTTCAGCACCTTGCGCACTTTCGCTACCGGAATGTCCATGCGCTTGGCGATTTCTTCGCTGGTGGGTTCGCGTCCCAGCTCCTGCACAAGCTGGCGCGAAGTGCGGATCAGCTTGTTGATGGTCTCGATCATGTGGACCGGGATGCGAATCGTACGCGCTTGATCAGCAATTGCACGAGTAATCGCCTGCCGGATCCACCACGTAGCGTATGTCGAAAATTTGTAGCCGCGGCGGTATTCAAATTTGTCCACGGCTTTCATCAGGCCGATGTTGCCTTCCTGAATTAAATCGAGGAACTGCAGGCCGCGGTTGGTGTACTTTTTCGCTATCGAAACCACGAGGCGCAGGTTGGCCTCAATCAGTTCGCGCTTGGCCTGCTCCGCATCCATGTCGCCCTGGATGATTTCGCGTTGCGTTCGCTTAATCTCCTGGAAGAGCAGTCCGGCTTCGACTTCGAGCTTTTCGATTTCGCCGCGGACGGCGCGCGCCTGCCGGCGGTATTCTTTTTTCTGCTCTTCGCTGCGCGTGGCGTCGGCCTTGCGCTCGAGATTGCCGGCCTGGCGGTCGAGCGAACGCATGCTGTCGACCGTTTTGTTGACGCGGTCGATCAGGCGCTTGCGCTCGGCGTTAGTGAATCCCAGCTTGCGCACCGCGATGGAAACCTTCACGATGGCGCGGGCGAAGTTTTTGCGGGCGCGGCGATGGTCCTTGGGACGCTTCTTCAGCGATACGGCCGCATATTTTTCCTGCACCACGGCGACCTTCTTGTAAAGCTTCGCCATGTTGTCGATCTTGCCGGTGAACTCGTTCAGCCGGTTTTGCAGAATCTCGTCGGTAATCTCCTCTTCGTCGAAGGTGACGACCTCTTTGATGGAGCGCACACCTTTCTTAAGGTCTTCGCCCATCGCGAGCAATTCATGGATGACGATCGGAGAGCGGGAGAGCGCTTTGAGCACGCGAATCTGGCCACGCTCGATGCGCTTCGCGATTTCCACTTCGCCTTCACGCGTGAGCAGGGGCACGGTGCCCATCTCGCGCAAATACATGCGAACGGGGTCGTTGGTTTTTTCGAGCGCGCCGGGAGTGAGATCGAGTTCAACATCATCGCTCTCTTCGCCTTCGTCGAACTTTTTATCGAGCGCGGCCGAAGGCAGCTTGGGGCCTTCGAGCACATCAATGCCCTGCGTCCCGATCGTAGTGAGCAGGTCGTCGAGGTCGTCGGGGCTCACCACATCCTGAGGGATGAGTTCGTTTACCTGGTCGTAGGTTAAATACCCTTTTTCCTTGCCGGCATCGACCAGCTTTTTTATGTCGTCGTACTTGTCTTCGAGAGCCAAAAGGTGTTCCTCAAATTCGTCAATTCGCTCGCGCGGAGCGTGTGATGCAGTTTTGAAAGGTGGGAAACTTGGGGTAGCGCGGAGTTGTGCGCCTAGCACAAACTTATAGACTTTAACATATAAGTGCTGCTCCGTCTATCAGTTGCCCCTTGAATCTCCCACCGCCCGCCGCTATCTGTAACTGCCCTAAATACTTAGATGATTTTAACGTCCATTTTGTTTCACGCTGTTTTCTGGTTTCCGGGACCGGGCCGCAAGCCGTCTTCGGCGAGGCTGGGATCCCGCAAGGCGCGGCTTAGGCGGTCCTTTTCCAGAAGCAGTTCGTTCCTCAATACCTTATCGTCACCTAGCCCGGGCTTGGTTAGTTCGCGCTGCACCTGCTCGAGGCGGCGGCGCAGGTGAATTCGGCGGAGAGCGCGAACGGCGCCCTCTAAGCGCTCGGGGCTGAGTTCTTCGTCCTCTTTCAATAGGATAGAAGCCAGCATGCGGCGCTCGGTCTGGGAGCAAGGCACCTCCATCACATCGGCAATTTCGGCGGCGGCATTGAGCAGGGCTTCGACCAGGGATTCGGTGGCCAGACCGCGATGCAGGCCTTCGCTCTGGAACGCGTACTGGGCTTGGCGGGCTGGGTCAAATTCTTCTTCAGCGCCATCGCGGGCGGAGAGATGCTCAGCGTCAGGATTCATCTGCCGTGCCGAGGCCAGAGCGCGGATCAGGATTCGCTCGGCGTCGGTGGCTTGCGCTTCCGGCGCAGATTTTACTGTTGCGGCTGAACGGTCTGCTGCGACGTGCCGCAGCTCTTGCCGCAAGACAGCGGAATCAATTCCCAACTTCTGGGCAATCTCCTGCGCGAGTTCATCGCGGACAATGCGGCTGGGGACACGCTGAATGTGTGGCAGGAGATAGTTCACAGCTTTCTGTTTGCCTTCGGGGCTGCGCACCGGGAAATTATTGCGAGCTCGATCGATCAGGTAGTCGAAGTATTTCTGCGAGCCTCGCAGGGCTTCGCCGTAGGCATCTTTGCCTTTGCGGCGAATGAAGAGATCGGGATCGAAACCCTGCTCGAGCGTTAGCACTTTGATCTGAAATTCTTCTTCGACCAGCAGGCCGAGCGTGCGTTCTGTAGCTTTCGCGCCAGCAGTGTCCGGATCGAAGTTGACGACTACGTTCTTGCTGAAGCGTCCGAGCAGCTTCGCCTGCACCTCGGTGAATGCCGTGCCTGAGCTGGCGATCACGTTGTGCAGCCCGGCGGCGTAGACGGAAATGCAATCCATCTGGCCTTCGACGAGGATGGCATAATCCAGCTTGCGGATGGCTTCTTTCGCTTTGTCGAGGTTGAAGAGAACGCGACCCTTGGAATAGATGCCGGTCTCTGGAGAATTCAAATACTTTGGACCGGACTTCTCGTCGGTGGCGAGGGTTCGTCCGGTGAAGGCGATGATTTTTCCTGCATCGTTGGTGATGGGGAACATTACGCGGTTGCGGAATTTGGCATAAACCGTCGTTGGTCCCTTCGCCCCGCTCAGGGCAGGCTCAAAACGGTCGTTGGCCGTTGGCGGGCTGCTCTCGTTTTCAGCGGCATCGCTCTGTTTTGGCTGACGGCTGATGGCTGATGGCTGACGGCTTTCCTCCTGCTTCCACGAGAACAGTCCGCTCTCGCGCAGCACATCTTCGGTGAACTCGTTCGCCAAGCGATCGCGCAGTTGGAAGCCGGAATCTGGGGCGTAGCCAATGCGGAAGTGGGCAATTGTCTCTGCATCCAACCCGCGGCCAGTTAGATACTCGCGGGCTCGCGCTCCTTCGGGACGTTTCAGGCAATCCTGGAAAAAAGCGGCGGCGCGTTCCTGGGCGTCGAGCAACTGCGCGCGCAGCTTGGCGTCGCGGGCCTCCGACGGACTTGAATACGTGGCCTTGGGGAGCGGAATCCCCAGCTTCTGCGCCACCAGCCGGACACTCTCAGGGAAGGTGATGTTCTCGATTTTCTGGACGAAGCTGAAGACGTCTCCCGAGACGCCGCAGCCGAAGCAGTGATAGAACTGCCGCGTGGCATGCACCGAGAACGACGGCGTCTTCTCGCCATGAAAGGGACAAAGTCCGGAATAGTTCTGCGCCCCAGCTTTTTTCAGCTTAATGTAGTCGCCGATGACGCGGACGATATCCGCCTGCTGCTTCACCGTCTCCTTAAACTCGCCCGACTCAGTCATGAGGGAAACACACTGCTCCGTATGGATTGTGGCAGATAGACCGACGATGGAACCGTGCCCGAGCCCTTTTGCTGTGGAGAAGCTGTGGAATTTCGAGGTTATCCGTTGAACCCCTAGGAAAAACTGGAACCAGCAGTCTTGTCATCCAGATCTGGAGGAGAGATCGTCTAAAAAGATGGCTAAAAGACGATCCCTCCCAGCTCAAATCATTCCTACTGCGACTTTCCGCCGTACCCGATGTACGCCCCGCTGGCCACTTGGTACGAGCCGACAATCTCACCCTGATCGTCAATGCCAGTGGTCGTCGTGATGAGGGCTCCTGGCACATCCACGTTGGTGAAGACGCCACTCACATAAGTGAAACCGTGCGTTTTGTTCGATCCGTCGAGGTAGGTGCCGACCACTTCGCCAGAGCTGTTAATCCCCTCGGCTTCGGCAGAGACGGCTCCCGGCGGGTCAATCGTGGTGTAGACTCCGGCGCTCAGTATGTAGGCATGCAACTGCGATCCGGAGTTGTAGGCACCCACGACCACGCCGAATGTATTAATGGCCAACGCGCTGGTGGTGGTTGCACCCGGATAATTGATCGCCGTGAATGTTCCGCCGCTGTCCATGAATCCATGGTCGCCCCCGTCCCAGGGACAGGCCGCTTCGCTGAGGCAGTAGGTGCCTACAATTACGCCGGCGTTATTGATCCCGTTGGCGGTCGTCGAGGAGGCACCCGGGTAGTCGATCTGGTTAAAGATGGGTCCGCCAAATTCGACGCCCTCGAACTCATATCCGTGTTCGCCTACCAGTTCCGCACACGGATCGGACGCCGTACAAAATCCGCCGACTACATCGCCCGAAGCATTGATGCCCGTGGCGTAGCTGGTCGCCGCCCCGGAAGGCTGTAGCAGCAGAAAATTGAACGGACCCTGTCCCTGGATAAAACCGATAAAGTCGTTGGTGTCGCCGAAACTATCCGTGACACAACAGAAATCGCCCACGATGCCCCGGGTCGGGTTAATGCCGTGCGGATAAATCGGCAACGAGATTGTGGAAAAGGTAAACGAGTTGGTATGTGGAGACCCGGCAACCATTGGAACTACCAGGCAAAGCACTACGACCGCAATCTTAAGTGAACGCATATTCGACTCCTCTCAATTTTTCGATTGGCGAACAGATACGTACCGATGTGAACTAAGGATGGACGCGCGGGTCTTTACCCGCGTGCTTCCCCTGGCTCGTCCGAACGCGAACGTGTTGATTCGATGGAATAGTGCAGAGGAAACGCGGATCGTTACAAAACTTCCAAGCCTTTGTCATGCTGGAGCGAAGGAGGACCGTTGGGAGGACGGCCCTCGCAGTCGAAGCACCCTACCCCCAATTCTGGAAAAACTGGGGTTAGGGGTTGAGGGGATTGGAAAATGTCGGAGTACGTCACCGGAAGTTCAAACGCTCGGGATGTTTGAACTCTCATCGCCTGCGGCGCGCCCTCCGCTCAGCCTGACACCGGCGTGCACTGAGACAAAGCTACACCCGCAACTCCACCACCGTAGCGCCACCCCCGCCCTCATTCTGCGGAGGCTCGGCTACCGATTCCACGTGGGGATGCTGCTGCAGGGCTTGCCGCAGGGCCTTGCGGAGGATGCCCATGCCGCTGCCGTGGACTACGCGGACCCGTGGCAAGCCGGCTAGGAATGCGTGGTCGACGAATTTTTCTACGGCGCGCGTCGCGTCGTCTACGTTGTAACCGATCACGTTGATTTCTGATGGCGCGTTTTGGCCTTCGTTCTCGTTATTCAGCGACACCGAGATTCCGCGCGCTCGGGCCGCTTTTAAAGGGGAATCGGACGGCCTCGCGCTGGCAAACACTTCGGCAATATCGTCACGCGCGATCTTCATCTTCATTGCGCCCATGGATACTTCGAAGTGAGAGTCGTCCAGGTTGCGCAGGATGGTTGCCGCCCGCCCCGTCGATTTCAGTTTGACCGTGTCGCCGACGGCCACGTGCTTTACAACCTGTGGCTGGGCGTGGGGGTCGCCTTCATCGGCTCCGCTGGCATGGGCCACTACGGTGGAATCGAACTGCTCTCGGAATTCGCGGCGCAATTTTGCGATCTTTCTTTCTGCTTCTTTCGAAACTTTCTGTGCGGCTGCTTTGTCCTGGACGGCGTTTACAGCCTCGCGGGCGTGGTATTCAAAATCGCGCAGGACGCTCTCGAGTTTTTTCTCCATGTCGCGGATTTTTGCCTGCTGGGCGTTCTTGCCTTCAACCGCCAGTCGTTGTTTCTCTCGATCAAGGTCTTGCTGGCCTTTCTGCAGCTGCAGGCGCTCGCTTTCCATCTCGCGCAGGCCGGCGTGAAGTTTGTCGAGAAATTCGCCTACGTCGCGGGCTTGCGTGCCCAGGCGCGAGCGGGCCGCATCGATGATCGCGGGATTCAATCCGAGCCGCTGCGCGATATTGATTCCCGCCGATGCGCCTGGAACTCCCATCTTCAATTCATACGTGGGCTGCAATGTGATTTCGTTAAAGCCTACCGACGCGTTGATCACACTCGGAGTATTCGCGCCGTAGACCTTCAAAGAAGTGTGATGAGTGGAGATCACCGTCATGCAGCCGATGCGGCTAAAGTATCCGGCGATCGCGACCGCCAATGCAGCACCTTCTTCGGGATCGGTCGCCGAACCCAGTTCGTCGAGCAGGACGAGCGAGTCGGCGGTCGCGGTTCGAGAAATGAAATCAATGTTCGTAACGTGCGCCGAAAAAGTTGAGAGGTTCTGTTCGATGGATTGATAGTCGCCGATATCGGCGAGAACCACGTCGAATACCGGCATCTCGGCGCGGTCGGCCGGGACCGGAATTCCTGACTGCGCCATGAGCGCGAGCAGGCCGACAGTTTTGAGCGTAACCGTTTTGCCGCCGGTGTTGGGGCCGGTGATCACTAGCTGACGGCGGGCGCCTTCTAGTTCGACGGTGATTGGGATTATCGCGACATGTTTTTGCTTTAGATTTTCTTCTAGAAGAGGGTGACGAGCGTTTTGCAGAATTAGGCTCGCTTTCCCCTCGGCTTCGCTCGGGGCTTCGGCGTCCAGAGCAGGTTTGCGGCCGTTCCCACAGGGTTCTTGTTTGTCCCCGGTGATTTGTGCGGCCACGCAGTTGTAGTCTTCGGCGAAGCGGGCTTTGGCGAATTGCAATTCCAGTTCGCTCAGCACTTCGACTGAGTCGAGGATCGCTGCCGCCTGCTCGCCGATGCGGCGCGTCATCTCGAGAAGGATGCGATGTATCTCGGCCAACTCCTCGTCAAGCAGGCGCACGAGTTCATTGTTCTGGTCGATGGTTTCGAGGGGCTCGACGAAGACGGTTTGGCCGCTCGAACTCGCTCCGTGAACAACGCCTTGCACGCGGCGCTTCTGCTCAATCTTTACCGGGATGACGAAGCGCTCACCGCGGATGGTGATCAGTTCATCCTGCACCGCGCCGCCCTCAGCCAGACGGCGTAAATATCCGCGCAGGGATTCCTGAATTACGCGACGCTGCCTTTCAATGTCGCGGCGAATGCGCGCCAGTTCGGGAGATGCGCGGTCATCCAGGGTTCCATCGGGCTCGATCTTATTTCGAAAATGCCGAAGGAACTCTGAGAAGTCGGGCACGCCCTCGGAAAGAGTGAGCGTTCGTTGCCAGCCGCTCTTCATGTTCGCCGGCGGATGGAACGCGATCTCGCGCCACTCGGCGGCGCGGTCTACGATCAGCAGGACATCGCGAATCTCGGTGGTTTCGAGTACTGCGCCTGCGATCCGGGATTTTGTTACGAGCGTTGTGACATCGAGCAAGCCAGAAAAATCGAAGTGGCCACCTGCGCGGCGAAATTCTCGAACCTCCGCGGTCATCTCTTGCTGCTCGGCGATCCAGGAGGAATCGGTGGAAGGAGCAAGTGCTGAGATCCGCGCCTGGCCTAGCGGCGAGGATGCGTATCCGCGGAGAAGGTCGCGGAGAGCGTCGAACTCGAGCACGCGCGCGGAGTTGTGGAGGAGCGGGTGAGACATTGGAATTAATGTTACAGGATTGGAGTCGCGGAACGGGCTGGCGATGGAGTTGGTGCTTTTACGACTGGGCCGCCGCCAGCGCCTGGGATGCGGCTGGACTCGCCACGGGCAAGTGAAGCACGAAAACCGCGCCGCCTTCAGGTTTGTTCTGGCACGTGATCTGTCCCTGATGATCTTGCACGACGCCGTAGACGGCGCTCAGACCGAGGCCAGTACCCTTGCCGATCGGCTTGGTGGTGTAGAACGGATCGAAGACGCGATGCGGTTCTTTTATGCCGGGACCGCTGTCGGAAAACTGCACGATAATTTCTTCGTTCTCATTGCGCGCGCTCACCTGAAGCAGACCTCCGCCAGCTTCTTCGAGTGCGTCCAACGCATTTTCGACGATCTGGGCGAAGGCCTGGAACAACTGGTGGCCGTTGCCCAAAACCGTGGGCAAGTGCGGTTCGATCGAAATCTCGATTCGGATTTTCTGATCGTGATGCTGCAGCCCGCGCATTTGCACGCTGCGCTGCAGAAGCGTAGATAGATCGACCATCGTCTTTTCGCCGGTACCTTGCTGCGCAAAACTCAGCAGATTCGAAACCAGCTCCCGCGTGCGCTGAGACTGGTTCACAATCTTGCGCACGAGCGCGTCCTGATCGCCGGTCAAGCGCTCCTTCGACCAGAGCTTTTCGGAATACTCCATGATCGCAGTGAGGGGATGGTCGATCTCGTGCGCCGCGCCGGCAACAAGCTGGCCGAGCGAAGCCAGTTTTTCTCTCTGCACCAGGTGGCTCTGCAATCGTTGCTCATTCTCAAAGCTGTGCCTCGAATCCGCGAGCAAGTGGATCAGCGCTTGATCCTGAAGATACTGCCGCATAAACACGAACGCGCCCAGCACGAGCATGGCCGCGATTATGGTGAACAGGCGAAAGGTCCGCGCCGACGCCGGGGAGTGGTCCCAGCGGAAGGCCCAGAGGCCCAGCGCCGGCAGGGAAAGAATCGCCAGCATCGCGAGGCGCAATGCCATCGTGCCCCAGTTGTCTTTATTTTTGGCTTCGAGAGGCGCAACTTCCGGCTCACATGCGCGCGCGTCGAGCGCGGTCGCCAACATCCAACTCACTGCGGCCATCAGGGGAACGTCATAGAGACTTCCGGTAAAGTACGCTCCGCTGGAGAGACCGAGGTTCACGGCCTGCGACTCCAGCGCATAGAGCGCACTTGCGGCCATCAGGTTCAGGTAAACCATCTTCCAGGCGGCGGATGCCCCACGGGAGGCAAGCGCCAGCACCACGACCAGCACCCCGCTTTCGACCATATAGAGTGGGCCAAAGTTGCGATCGTACTCCGCCACATTTAACGAGATGTACTGCGACGGGAACACGACGAATGCATAAAGGAACACCCACCAGACTACGAGCATCAGAAAGTCCAGGGCGCCGACGTGGAATTTCTGCTGCCCTTGATGACGATGCGGGCGCAATCCTACCGCCGCGATCATGGGAACCAGGTGGAGAAAAAGAAACACGTCCATGATCGAAGGGTCGGGAAAGTTTATGTGGCGCAAAACCTCGCAATAAACCCAGGCTGCCTGATTGCAGGCCCAAAGAATGCATCCCGATGCCATGAGGGCCCAAAAGCGCCGGTTCGCGCCATCGGAAGACCATGCATTCGCGAGCATGACGCCGCTCGCCGAGAGGGTTAGCAGCAGATATCCGAAATCAAAAATTGCGGTCAGGGCCGGCCCGCGCGGCACCGTCAGCGACACCAGGGCGAACGCAAGCGTAATGCCGCCCGCGAGCGCAAACCAGCGATGTCGTTTGAACGGACTCATCCGCCTCTCATTTTATGGAAAAAAGTGGAGATTCTCGCGCTGGCTTAGCTTCGAACTGATTACTTTCGTCACACGGGAATTGGATCTTGCGCGGCAATATACGGCAGTTTTGGTTAGAGACGAGGCCCTGCTCAAGACCTAACACCTGTGACCCAGGACACGTCCTCGCTGCGTGGCCCTGCTAGAATCAAAGGTTGGAAGGCGCTAAATTCTTGCCAGGTGATTTCCATGGCCTTTCCCGTTACCCGTCTTCGCCGTCTTCGCCGCACCGCGCGGCTTCGCGATCTTGTGCGCGAAACCCGACTCACTCCCGAGGCCTTCGTCTACCCCATGTTCGTTTGCCCCGGTGAAGGGGTGCGCAAGGAAATTCGCTCGATGCCGGGCATGTTTAACCTCTCAGTGGATGAAGCGATGAAGGAAGCTCGGGACGTTTATTCCCTGGGTGTGCCCGCTGTAATTCTTTTCGGACTTCCAGATAAGAAGGATGAGGTCGCCACCGGGGCCTGGGCCGACGACGGCATTGTGCAGCAGGCGGCACGCGCCATAAAACGCGAAGTCCCGAACTTGATTCTGATGGGCGACGTTTGCCTCTGCGAATACATGTCGCATGGACATTGCGGCATCGTGAAATCTTCATCGTCGCCTATGTCGCTGGGAGCAGCCGCCAGGGACGCCTTGACTGAGACGCCCGAAGTAGTGGCGAAGCCGGTGAAGAACGAGAATAAACAATTAAAAGTTATCGACGAACTGGCATCGATGGTAGCCAGCGCGGTCGAATCCAAATTCGAAATCGACAACGATGGCAGCCTGGAACTACTGGCCCGCACTGCGGTTTCTCTAACTCGCGCCGGCATCGACGTCATCGCCCCGTCGGACATGATGGACGGCCGCGTGGCTGCCATCCGGCGCGCTCTCGACGAAGCCAACTTCATCAACACACCGATTCTTTCCTACGCCGCCAAGTTTGCTTCGGGATTCTACGGGCCGTTCCGTGAGGCTGCCGACTCGTCGCCGCACTTCGGCGACCGCCGCTCTTATCAAATGGATGGAGCCAACCTGCGCGAAGCCATGCGCGAAATCGAGCTCGACATTGAAGAAGGCGCCGACATGATCATGGTGAAACCGGCGATGCCTTATCTTGACGTCATTGCCGCTGCCCGGCTGCGTTTTGATTTGCCGCTGGCCGCCTATCAAGTTTCCGGAGAGTACGCGATGATCGAGGCCGCCGCCCGCAACGGCTGGATCGAACGCGACCGCGTCATGATGGAATCCCTGCAGAGCATCCATCGTGCTGGCGCAAGCATTATCCTGACTTACTACGCCAAAGATGCGGCAAAATTGCTGGCTTGAGTGATGGATTTGCCCGAGGCGTACGACCGCCCGAGCCGGACGGCGTGTTGCCTTCCGACTTGGGCTCGTGCCTTACAGGAAAAATCTAGCGGCCTTCAGTGCCAGTTGCGTTTTTGGCTTCGGACGAGAACCGGCCACGAACCCGGTCGCCGATGTCCTGTACTTTTTCGCCGATCGAGTTGCGGATGTCCTGGCCGCTTGCCGGAGCAAATAGAATGGCGGCGCCAACACCAACGCCCACTCCAGCGACGAAGGTCATGACATTGCGAAATGTGTGATCTTCGCCCTCATACAGATCTTCGGCTTGGCTGCGAAGGTCTGACATCCGGTCGCTGGCACGATCAACTGTGTCGGAAACGCGGTCGCGCACATCGCTTGCGGCTTGGTTCGTTTGATCCAGAAAATACACTGCCGTCTTGAGAATCGATTGAATTAGGTTGTTCATCTTCTGCACCTCATCGTAATCGTGGAATTAAAACGTCTGAGGTTAGTTGCCGGAAACGCTACAAACGGCTTACTGGGAATTGGGAATTATTTGCGACGGGAAGGGGCGGGATGAATGAGCCCTTACATTTGGCCGACGGGCCGGAATCTCCGGGTGGGTTCTGCCTTGCGCGCTCCATTCATCGTACGATACCTTCAGGCTAGTCGCGCTCTGAGGTTCGATGGATCATCCCTGCTACAAGTGCGGGCAAAGCATTGAAGACGGCAAGGCTTTCTGCCTGCAATGCGGCGCTCCCCAGATTCGCGTGGCGATGCCGGAGACGGTCGCGGCGTCCGCCGGGAGCGCTTCGTCGAATGGCTCAATCAATGACGTACCTGCCTTTCCCCTGGATTCGCCCATCGTTTCAGAGCCCCTGAGTGCCCCCGTGATTTTTACCGGGATCGAATGGCGGCGGGCGCTTCGCGTCTGCGCGATGGCCGCCTTGATTTCCATTGTGGTGATGCTGCTGCGCTTGATGGTTCCACCATTGGCAACGTTGGGGGCTGGATGTCTGGCGGTTATTTTTTACCAACGCCGAAACCTCGCGCGGAGAGTCGACGCGCGCTCTGGAGCGCAACTGGGCGCAGTCACCAGCCTTTTCTCTTCTGCAGTATTCGCGATATTCTCCGGAATTCTGTTCGCGGTGTTGAATGCCGGTGGCGAGATTCGCCAGCAATTGCTGGATGCCCTTCAACAGGTCGCGTCTCGTTCCAATGATCCGCAGATGCAAGCTACCCTCGAGTTTCTAAGCAAGCCAGAAGGTCTGGCTAAGTTAGTTCTTGGAATGGTAGGTTTTGTTTTAATCTCGGTTGCCGCAGGCGGCATCGGCGGCGCCTTGACTGGCGCCTTTTTCGGCCGCAGGAACCGGACATAAGCTGCCGCCCTTCTGACATCGCAGCCGCCCACGGCAACCCCACATTGCGCGATCTGTTCCCGCGACAAAGAAGCGGCCTTGCCGCGGGCCACGTTGGCCGCGTATGATGCACGGTTTGAATTCTTACGCGATGAATAAGCCGGCACGCGGTTCACTGCTCGGTATCGAGCACCTGGAGGAAAAAGAAATCCTGGGCCTGCTGAAGCTGGCCCGGCGGATGAATCCTTTGAAAGCGCGTCCGCTGTTGCGCAACAAGCGCATCGTGCTCTTGTTCTACGAGGCTTCGACGCGCACGCGTTCTTCTTTTGAGATCGCAGCCAAGTCGCTCGGCGCTATTACCACGCTGGTGCAATCTTCAGGATCGAGCATCGAAAAGGGCGAATCGCTGCTCGACACCGGCTACACGTTGCGCGCCGTGGGCGCGGATGCGATCGTGCTGCGGCATCCGTGTGCGGGAGCGCCTCACCTGATGGCGGCGCACCTCGACATTCCCATCATCAATGCGGGTGATGGCATGCATGAGCACCCATCGCAGGCCCTGCTCGATGCCTTCACCATTCTGAAGCACAAAAAATCGTTCAAGGGATTGCAGGTGGCGATCATCGGCGATATCTACCACAGCCGCGTCGCGCGGTCGGCTTGCCATCTGCTGACGAAGTTCGGAGTAAAGATTACTCTGTGCGGTCCGCCTGAGTTTGTGCCGGAGGTTTCCACGACGCTGGCTTCTGGGCTGCGCGTCACTCGTCACATTGAAGATGCGTTGCGCGGGGTGGATGTCATTATGCTGTTGCGCCTGCAAAAGGAACGTCTTGCAGGGCAGAAGATTCATCTGCAGGATTACATTTCCCGTTACCAGATGACGCCGGCGCGGCTGAAGATGGCGCGGCGTGATGCCATTATGATGCATCCCGGCCCGATTATCCGAGGACTGGAGTTGACCGCTGAAGTGGCAGATGGGCCGCAGTCGGTGATCATCGATGAGATTCGCAATGGTGTGCCGACGCGCATGGCGATTCTGGCGCGCGCGCTGGGAAAAGCTAAATGAGCCACGGATTTTCGCGGATTCACACGGATCAGGCTGAGTGCTGAATGCTGAGTGCTAAGAATCAAAGACGAGAATCGACGAGCCTGCTGATTAAGGGTGGGCATTTGATCGACCCTGCGGCGAAGATCAATGCTCCGATGGATATTTTGCTGCGCGATGGCCGCGTTGCTGAGATTGCGTCGCCTAACAAAGTGCGAGGTGTCGCGGCCGAAAAGTTTGATGCGCGCGGTCTGATCGTTGCTCCGGGATTCATCGACCTGCATGTTCACCTGCGCGAGCCGGGACAAGCCTATAAGGAGACGATCGCCAGTGGAACCGCCGCCGCGGCTGCTGGCGGTTTCACTTCTGTGTGCACGATGCCGAATACTTTGCCGGTGGTCGACACGGAAGAATGGGTCGCGTGGTTGCGGAGTCCTGAGCGCGGCGCGGTGGTTAATGTATTTCCCATCGCGGCTGCCACGCGCAGTTCGCGCGGAGCGGCGCTCACTGATTTTGCTGCCTTGCAACGGGCCGGCGCGGTGGCCGTAACCGATGACGGCAAACCGATCCTCGAAGATGAGGTTATGCGTGCAGCGCTACGGCTTGGAGCTGAGCTGAATTTGCCCGTGGTGCAGCATGCCGAAGATACGCGGCTCACAGAGCATTGCTCCATGAACGAAGGCGCGACCAGCTTTCGGCTCGGGCTGCGCGGAATGCCGGCTGCTGCTGAGGCAGGTATTGTGGAACGCGACGTTAAACTTGCGCAGCAGATTCGCGAATCGCGCCTGCATGTGGCGCATCTTTCTACTTCCGACGCGCTCAAGGCGGTGCGACGCGGCAAGCGTGCGAAGGCCCGCGTCACTTGCGAAGTTACGCCTCACCACTTCACTTTGCTCGACGAAGATGTCGGCGAGTACAACACGAATTTCAAGATGAATCCTCCTCTGCGCTCGGCTGCTGATCGTGAGGCGATTCTGGTTGCGCTCGCCGATGGAACTGTGGATGCGATTGCCACAGACCACGCTCCGCACGCTTCGCATGAAAAGCAGGTCGAGTTCGAGCGCGCTGCTTTCGGCATCACTGGGCTCGAAACTGCTTTGGCATTGGCGATCACCAAACTTCACCGCGAGCACAAGATTCCGCTGACTCGCATCGTGGAACTCTTCACTGCTGGTCCGGCGCGCGTTTTTGACCTGCGCGGGCGCGGATCGCTCGAACGCGGCAACTTTGGCGACGTGACCATCTTTGACGCTAAGAAGCGCTGGACGTTTGAAGCTGCCAAGTCGTTGTCGTTGTCGCGCAATACTCCGTTTGATGGATGGCAGTTTACGGGGAAGATTGTGGCGACCGTTCTGGGCGGGACGGTTGTGTACTGGGCGGAGTAGAAAGCGCGGAGGAGCGGGCTGCCGTCATCAGTACTTGATCGCTGGGGTCTGGAGATATAGAACATATAGAACATATAGAGTGTCTGCCCGGGGATTCGTCAGCCAACGAGGAAAATGTGGAACAGTTGGACATCGGATACGCGACCCCTGTCGTCAAGTCGCCCGTTGAGATACTTGCAGCAAAGGTTGGGCAGAACTGGTCACACCTCGCAGCGGCTCAGGAGAGGGCAATAAAAGAGCGCCAGAGGCTACGGTCTGCGCTGGAGGACCTTGATGGCGCCGATTCGAGCATTGTGGTCTTTGGTTCGTTGGGCAGAGACGAGTTTACTCCCGGCAGCGATGTCGACTGGACGTTGCTTGTTGACGGAATCGCCGATCCTGCTCACTTCGACACGGCACTCGAGATTAGACGACGACTCAAGGATTTGGGACACGCGCCACCGGGACGGGAGGGCGTATTTGGCAACCTTGCTTTCAGCCACAACCTGATACACCAAATCGGAGGTGAAGACGATTCGAACTCGAACACGACCCGTCGAATACTTCTTCTTGTCGAATCACAGGTCATCGGGCGGCGGGATGCTCACAAGCGAACCCTGCACAACATCCTTCACCGTTATCTCTCCGAGGATCGGGGATTGTGGTATGGGTCAGGCGATTTCAGGGTCCCGCGATTTCTGCTAAACGACATCGTACGTTATTGGCGAGCCATGGCCGTGGATTTTGCGTACAAACAACGGACGCGCGGTAATGAAGGATTCGCGCTCCGCAACATAAAACTGCGCATTTCAAGGAAGCTCATCTTTATTTCCGGCATGCTCGCCTGCTTTAGTTGCCACCTGGGGCTTACGCCAGGGGAAAAGAATCTGTTTTACGGAACCAAGGCTGTACAGCCGCTTGTAGACCACCTTCAGAAGACCCTTGGCCAGCCTCCCTTGCAGCTAATCGCAAGGGCGCTTCTGAACTACGAAGAGCTTTGGCAGCCGGCTTCTGTACTGTTCGGCGCCTATGACAGGTTTATCGAAATCCTAGCGGACGAGTCTCTGCTCCCGAACGGTAAGACACCGAGGAAGCATCTTGACGAGCTGTCGTTCGAAGAATTGGATGGCGACTCCGTTTTTCAGGAGGCGCGAGAACTAAGTCATCGATTTCGTGATGCTGTTCATGATATTTTCCTTAAATCGGAAACAGACCTGTCTCGGCTTACAATCGAATACGGAGTGTTCTAATGAGACCAATTGGGTTTTCCACGGGCGCAATAGCGTACGCAGATTTCAATCGAGCTTTGGAGTTGTTGCGGGGCGAGGCCGTGACCTGCGTTGAGCTATCCGCATTGCGCTTCCGGGAAGCCCAGCCATTGCTGAAATCAATCCGTGATCTCGACCTCAGTCGTTACTCCTACGTATCCTTCCACGCCCCGAGCAGCTTCGATTCCGAGCAGGAAAGGGCGCTCGTCAATGAACTCCGGGAATATCTGCCACCCGCCTGGCCCGTCATTCTGCACCCAGATACTATTCATGACCCTAGCCTGTGGAGACCCTTTCGGTCGCAAGTGGCGATCGAGAACATGGACCAGCGTAAACTCGGTGGACGGACCGTTGAAGAACTTTCCGCCGTGTTTGAGCGGCTTCCCGATGCCTCTTTCTGCTTCGATGTGGGGCACGCTCGGCAGTGTGACACGTCCATGACAGAGGCCTACAGAATGCTGAAGGCTTTCCAACGAAGGCTGATACAGGTACACGTGAGCGAGGTCAACAGTTCAAGTCAGCATGATCCAGTTTCGTATGCGGCGCAGATTTCCTTTCGGGAGGTTTCGGGTCTCATCCCAACTATCGTACCTCTGATTGTCGAAAGTAGAGTGGACTCGACCGAGATCGGGAGAGAGATTCGTCGTGTATATGAAGCGCTGCCGGAACCGGTAGCCGCGCGTGCGAGCGCACTACCGCACGCATGTCAGCCATCCGCCTGAGTTCTACCCTTGTCCTGCGTCCTACCCCAAAATCCCCATCCGCTTCCCAACCCTCCCCAGCAATTCCAGCGCCTGATGCAGCTCTTCCTGCGTGTGTGTAGCGGTCATGATGGTGCGGATGCGGGCTTTGCCTTCGGGGACTGTGGGGAAGGCGATGCCGGTGCCCAGGACTCCTTCTTGGAAGAGTTCGCGGGAGAAGTCCATGGTGAGCTTGCCGTCGCCGATGATGATTGGGGTGATGGGAGTTTCGCTGGCTGGCGTGGAGCGGCCGCCGATGTCGAAGCCTAGCAGGGCGAGTTCTTTTTTCCAGAAGCGGGTGTTCTCCCAGAGTTTTTCCATGCGCTCGGGTTCATTTTCCAGAACGTCGAAGGCCGCTGTGCAAGTTGCCGCTACGGATGGCGGATGCGACGTTGAAAACAAAAATGGGCGGGCGCGGTGGTAGAGGAAGTCGATCAGATCGCGGGTGCCGCAAACGTAGCCGCCTAGCGCGCCGATGGCTTTCGATAATGTCCCTACCTGAATATCGACGCGGCCGTGGACGTTGAAGTGGTCGATGGTGCCGCGGCCGTTGCGGCCCAGCACTCCGGAGGCGTGGGCGTCGTCCACCATCATAATTGCGCCGTATTTTTCGGCGGCGTCGCACAGACCTGGGAGCCGGCCGATGTCTCCATCCATGGAAAAGACGCCGTCGGTGATCAGCAGCTTTTTGCCCGGTTTGTCTTTAATGCTGGCTAGCTGTTCTTCGGCGTGGGCTATGTCTTTGTGACGGAAGACTAGAATTTGCGCCTTCGACAGGCGCGCGCCGTCGATGATTGAAGCGTGGTTGAGCGCGTCGGAGATGATGAAATCTTCTTTGCCCAGCACGGCGGAAACCGTGCCTGCGTTGGCGGCGAAGCCGGACTGGAAAACTACGCAAGCCTCGACGTTCTTGAAGCGCGCGATCTTTTCTTCGAGCTCCATGTGGATCTTCATGGTGCCGGCGATAGTGCGAACGGCGCCGGATCCGACTCCGTATTTGCGCGTGGCCTCTAGCGCCGCTTCGCGGAGCTTGGGATGCGTGGTTAGTCCCAGATAATTGTTCGACGCGAGGTTGATGACTTTCTTGCCATCGAAGGTGCAGACGTGTGCTTGCTCGTCGTCAAGAACGCGCAACTTGAAGTGGGTGCCTTTGGCTCTGAGATCGTTGAGCTGGGTGGTGAGGTAAGAGAGCGGGTTGGTGCGGGTGGTCATTTCTTGCCTCGAAAATTCCTTGCCACGGATTTACACGGATCTACACGGATAGAGCCTGATTAGTGTATCGCTTGGGGCGAGGCATAGGAACTCCGAGAATCGGGCGTTATACTTTAAGCTCTTTTGGTCGTGGTTCATTTTTTGATTTCTGATTACATTTTCGCTCATCGATGAAGCCATTCGGCGTCGCCGTTCTTCAGATGGAGTGAAGGAGCTCGCGCCACGACGCTGTGTGCCACGGGAGATCCCTCGGCCCGCTGGTAAAAACGCGGGCTCTTCGGGATGACGCCTTACGCCTTGTGAGATTCAAAATTCCAACTGCGCCACTAGGGCTGTCTTGAGCGGTCGGCATAACTCGCGGAGGTTCCGTGGAAGCCACGTCTTTCTGGTTTAATCCGTGGTGATCCGTGAAAATCCGTGGCCAAAATATTCAGAACATAATCGGGTTTCCGGTTTGAATGCTGGCTTCGCAGAGAAGTTTCATGTTGTTGAAGAATTCTTTCTCGGAGTCGGCCAGGATGTCGCTGGAGTGCAGGACCGTGTTGACTTCTTTCAACAGCTTCGGCGAATCCTTGATGGGGACCCAATCGCCGGTGTGGGTGCCGTTGTAGAGAACTTTTTCGAGCAGGACGGGAAACCTTGGGCCGGGCTTGCCTTGGAGGTGACGCAGAAAACTGCGCAGGTTTCCGACTTTGGTGATGTTGCCAAGGAAGAAGGACAAAATAAATCCCTCGTGTTCGCAGGATTCCCCCAGCCATTTATCGTGCGCTTCCCATTCTTCTTCGGTGGGATCGCCGGTCAGCAGGGGGTCGCCGGCCTCGTCGAAGGTGAGGCGGTCGGGAAGCGGGTGCGGTTTCGCCTTGCCATCGCGAATGCAGGTGCAGCGTACAAAAGCGTCTAGGGCCATAGGTCGGTTCCAAATTCAATGCTCGGATCATTCGCGCGAAACGGCGAACCCTGAACGGCTAAAGCCGAGTCGATTCGGCGTCACCGACGGCACGAGTGGAACTCGTGCCCTTCCCGATTCGCGCAACTTTTGAACGGGCAGCTCCTGATCGTCCGGTTCCCGATCATGCCGCTCCCATCCCGCCGTTTTCTCTACTTCATGCCGTTGGGATATACCAATATTTTACTGGCTTCGCCGGTTTTCAGGCGCTCCATTGCTTTGGAAAAATCTTTCATGGGGATGCGGTCGGTGATTACCGGATGCAGATCTAGTTTGCCAGCTTTCAATAGAGCGGTCATCTGGTACCAGGTTTGGTACATGCGGCGTCCGTTGATGCCTTGCACTGTGATGCCTTTAAAAATAATGTCTTCGGAAAAATTTACTGCGATGGGTTTCGAGGTCAGGCCGAGTAGAGAAATTCTGCCGCCGCGGCGCACGATATCGAAGGCTGTTCTGATCGAGTCGGGATGGCCCGCCATTTCAAGGACTACGTCTACGCCTAGGCCGCCGGTTTTTTCCATGATCACGGCGCTGGCATTTTCTTTCGAGGGATCGATGACAAAGTCGGCTTTCATCTCGCGGGCGAGCTTGCGACGGTGTTCGTTTATTTCGATGGCGAAGACGGTGGTCGCGCCTACGGCCCGCGCTACGGCAATAGCGAAGAGGCCGATGGGCCCGCATCCCGTGATGGCTACGGTTTTTGCGGCGATCTCGCCGGCTAGCACGGTGTGAACCGCGTTGCCGAGCGGATCGAGAATCGAAGCGTATTCCTGCGGAATGCCGGGATCGAGCTTCCAGATATTGGATTCAGGAATGACAACGAATTCGGCGAAGGCTCCGTTGGCATCTACGCCGATGATTTTTACGTTCTGGCAAATGTGCGCTTCACCGGTGCGGCACTGCAGGCACTTGCCGCAGGCTACGTGCATTTCGGCGGAAACGAAATCTCCTTCTTTTACGCTGGTGACTTCATCGCCGAAGGCGGCGACTTCTCCGCAGAATTCGTGGCCGGGGATGAGCGGAGGGTGAATGCGGTTCTGGGCCCAGCGGTCCCAGTTATAGATGTGCAGGTCGGTGCCGCAGATGGATGCGACCTTTACTTTGACCAGAACGTCGTTGCGTCCGAAGGCGGGGATTTTGACTTCGCGAATTTCGGCGCCCGGTGCGGCCTCCGGCTTAACGACTGCCAGCATCGTGGATGGCATAAACACTACCTTATGAATTCAGGGCTAGACACAAAACGTATGATTCTAGCACCGCGAGAGGGTTGGCTGTTTCTAACTCAAAGGTTTGGAAGGCTTCGGCGGGAGTGTTTTGTAATCCTCCGACTTGCCGCGCGGAATGCTCAGGCTCTTCCACTTGCTGGAGCGGATGTGCTTGGCTACGAAAACAATCTGCCCGGTGTGGTAGGCGTAGTGCGCGATCTGGCGGTTGATTGCCTGCAACACCGTATGCGGTTCGCCGCGGATGGTGACTTTGCGCATGACGTCTTCCGGTTTGAGCGCCTCGATTGTGGAAAACAGGCGCGTCCAGCCCTCTTCCCACATCTTGGTGAGGTCGGCGCGCGTGGTCGTGGGGCCGAGTTCGAATTCCTGGTCGCGATAGCGGTCGGGTTTCTCTCCATCGGTGATGAGGAACTCGGTGAAGCGCGAGCGCATGTTGCCGGCCATGTGCTTCACGATGAGCGCGATGGAATTTGACTCGGGGTCGAGGGCGAGGAACAATTCATGGTCTTGGAGTTGGGCCATCGCTCCCTCGGCCAGGCGCTTGTGGCCGCGGAATTGGCGGTGGGCTTCGTCGAGATAGTGAGTCGCGAGATCCGTCATAAAAATCTGCCTCTACGGATTCGAGGCAGGGTTTGCCGGAGGGATGATGGGATAGGGCGCGGTCAAAGTCTGGGGGCGCACTTCCAATTGAAGTTCAAATCCGCCCACCCAGCGCGCGAACAAGTTGTAAAGCAGCGCGCCGATAAGGCCTGCGATGAACCCGATCGCGCCATAAAAGAACGGCATAATGATGGCAAAACCGACGCTAAAGAAGCCGGCCAGAGGATTCTTTTGCTGACCGACCGCCGATGCCATCACTCCGATCAGAAGAAAGAATGGTGCAAAGATTAATCCCATACAGGCGTACATCATTCCCATAATCTTGGCGACAGAGAGTACTCCAACGGATTTGACGATATGCATAGATGGATCCTCTTTCTATTCGGCCGTTCCTACCGATCTTTTGTTCATCGATCTTTTGCTAATCGATCTTTTGCAGTAGCCCCGGCGCTTAATTGTGCCTTCCGCTTAACGTGTACTCCGCCACGCACGATTAATCAATCTCGAAAAAAGTTGCAGTGCCTCAACTCACGCCCCAGCCGCCGCCTCCTGGGGTTTCGATCCTGATGCGCTCGCCTTTTCGCAGGCGAGTGCTGAATTTTCCCGGCATCTCTTCGATTGATCCGTCGTTGCGGATCACGCTGGCTTTTCCCGCCGAACCTGGCTTGCCGCCGGCCAATCCCCAGGGGCCGCGCGTGCGACGGTCGGAGAGCAGCGTGACTTCGCAATCGGTCAATACTTCAAGCTCGCGGATGATGCCGTCGCCGCCGCGCTGCTTACCTGCGCCGCCGCTGCCGGGCCTGAGCGAATAGCGCCTGACTCGCAGGGGATAGGCGTACTCCAATGCCTCGGCGGGCGTGTTCAGCGAATTTGTCATGTGCGTGTGCACGCCGGAGACGCCGGGCTTGGTGGGACGCGCTCCCATGCCGCCTGCGATGGTTTCATAGTAAGCAAAAGGCTCGCGTGTGCGCGGATCGATTCCGCCGATGGTGAGGTTATTCATGGTGCCCGCCGCCGCCGCTGGGATGCGATCTGGGATCGCTTGCGCGAGTGCGCGCAGCAGAACGTCTACAATGCGCTGCGAGGTTTCTACGTTACCCCCTGCTACCGCCGCGGGTGGACGCGCGTTCACTATCGTGCCTTCGGGAGCGATGATGTGAATGGGCCGCATGAGGCCTGCGGTTGCGGGAACGTCTTCTGCCAAGAGACAGCGAAAAACGTAGAAGCACGCTGAGTACGTGATCGCCTCGACTGCGTTTATGCTGCCTTCGACTTGCGGATCGCTGCCGGTGAAATCGACTGTAACTCCTGGCTGTAGAGAGCGCGCTTTTCGCTGCTCTACCTTCACCGTGACGGCGATCTTCACAGGGTTGTCGGTGATGCCGTCGTTGTCCAGAAAATCTTCGGCGGAATATGTGCCCGGTGGAACGCGCAGCAGGAAGGCGCGCATCAGTTCTTCGGAATAGGCGAGCAGTTCGCGTGCGGCGCGCTTGGCCCGATCCGTGCCGTAGCGTGTGCACACTTCTTTTAGCCGCTCGGCTCCGGTGTGGCAGGCGGCAAGCTGCGCTCCCAAATCGCCTTCGCGTTCTTCGGGCGTGCGCACATTGTTGAGAAGTAAAGCCAGAACATCAGGATCCATTACGCCTGCACGCACGAGGCGAACGGGAGGGATGCGAAATCCTTCCTGATAAATCTCACGGCATAGGCCCATCGATCCGGCGAAGGCTCCGCCCACGTCGGCGTGGTGAGCTCGCGAGGCTACGTAGAAATCGGGATGGGTTGCGGCCTTTCTGCGGCGAGAATTTTTTTGTTCGGTGCTGCGGGCGTTTCCGCGCTGCATATAAACCGGAGCCACCAGAGTGATGTCTGGCAGATGGGTTCCTCCGCGGAAAGGATCGTTCAGCATAACCACATCGCCGGATTTCATTTCACATGCGGCAATCGCGGCTTGCACTGACATGGGCATCGAACCCAGATGTACCGGCATGTGATCGCCCATGGCGATGACTGCGCCCGCTCCGTCAAATAACGCGCACGAATAATCGCGCCTCTCCTTGATGTTGGGTGAAAAGGCGGTACGACGGAGGGCCGCGCCCATCTCCTCGGCAATGGAGTGGAAGAGATTTTTGAAGATTTCCAGTTCGATAGGATCGCGGCGCATGAGGCGCAGTGTACCGCAAAGGCGTCGTTCGCCGCTGGTCGTTGGTCGTGGGCCGACGTCGTTCATCGCTTTGGCTTCGAGTTTCTGCATCCCAAACCTTGAGCGACTCGCACCGTTCGAGGTAGGGTGTGGCCAGCGACCAACGACGAACGACCAACGACGGGTTGGCAAGGAATTCTTACGTTCAATGCATAATTGTGTTGACACTACGTTCATACTGCCGCAATATCTTGTATTAAGAACGCTACCTGTACTAGAAGTTGGGTTGCGTTTGCGGTTGGGTTCTGTAATTTGTGAAAACCCTTTGCAAGGGAAAATCGTTCACGGAGGATCCTTCATGGCAACGAAGAAGAAGGCAAAAAAGAAGAAACATTAACCGTTTGCGAAACGATACTTCGCATGGGCCAAGAATTTAACCAGCCTCTCAGGAGAAGCACCTCTTGAGAGGCGTTTCCTTTTGGAGCGGTTGGCAGTTAGCAAATAGCAATTGGCCATTGGCAATTAGCCTCCGGGTCCGAGTGCTAATTGCCAATTGCTAATGGCTCAATTTCAAATTCTTCATGTCGATCGCTCGGGGGTATGTCACAATTGTGGGACCGCCTGGATGCGGCGAACATGAGTGCCAAGAAGAAAAGCGCGGGCAAGAACAAGACGGATGAAATTTTCATCCCGGACAAACTCTACTTCCGCATCGGCGAAGTGGCGACGCTGTGCCGTCTGCCGGCTTATGTGTTGCGCTTTTGGGAGAGCGAGTTTACGCAACTCAAGCCGGTGAAAAGCAGCACGGGCCAGCGCATGTATCGAAGGCGCGACGTGGAAAGCGTGCTGCGGATTAAAGAACTGCTTTACGAGCAGGGATTCACCATCGTGGGCGCGCGGCAGCAACTGCGCTCAGAGGCGAAGAATGAAAAAGGGCAGGCTGCGATTCCATTCCCCGCGCAGTCAGGCGCGGAAATTCAGCACATCCGGCAGGGTTTGCGGGAGATCTTGAGTCTGCTCTCCGCGAGGCGGACGGGCTAGCAGGTGGCAGGTCTTAGGTGTTAGGTGCTAGGTCTTGGGTCATGGAGTTGAGGTTCCTGAGACCTGAGGCCCAAGACCGGGCAACGTATGACGGCAGTCTTTACGCCACGCGCTCCGGCGATGTCTTCTTGATCTTGCCGGCGTCAGCGGCGTCCAGGCGGATGCGGCTGACGCGAGACGTTTCCTGAATCAGATTTTCAGTTAAGCTGGCGCGATCGCCCGCCATCACCGATCCTGCGGCCAAAGCGAAACGCAAGGCGTCGGCCTGATCCTCGAAATACAGAATGACTTGCCCGGACATAAGAACCCCCGTGTGTGAACTACTTGCAACTGCGGCTTGGAAAGAACTGCGACGAAGGGCGGCACAACGGCCAGCCTGATAGCTGGAAGCCTTAACTGGATTGTGCGGGAGAGACGGCTTCGGTCAAAGTGCTTTTCTTGGTTCGGGCGGGGTTCTGGTTCTTATGACCTAACACGTAAGGCCTAAGACCCAAAAGATGAATGGTCGGGACGGCCAGATTTGAACTGGCGACCCCTCGCACCCCAAGCGAGTGCTCTACCAGGCTGAGCCACGTCCCGACTAGGAAGGAACCCGCTGCTTTGATTCGCGGCGGATGGGGTTTTACTCAATCAGTTTACACTACGCTGGCCGAATTGAGCTCGGGGTTGGGGCTGCGCGGAGCCGTTTGGCTTACGCGCTGGGGCAGTTGAGAGGGAGATCCTTCGCTCCGCCTGAAGAGCGGCTCCGCTCAGGATGACGATGTTGCGAAAAGTCTGGCGAACCGCCGGCGCTACCGCTTGCGTTTCGATTTCTTGGATGAGGGTTTCGTCGATGGCCGCGCGGGTGCCTCTTCCAAAATGGCGAACTGGATTTTCTTCTCCACAGGATCGATGCGATCCACCAGGACGCGAATTCTTTGTCCGAGGCTGTAGGTGTTGCGCGTGCGCTGGCCGATGATCTGGCGCGTGTTTTCGTGGAAGGTGTAGTAGTCGTCGGTCAGCGTGTTCAGCGGGACCAGGCCTTCGACAAACATGTCGGTGAGTTCGACGAAGAAGCCGAACTTGGTGACGCTGGTGATGAGGCCGTCGAAGTCTTCGCCCACGCGGTCCTGCATGAACTTGACCTTTTTCCATTCCATGAGTTCGCGCTCGGCATCGTCGGCGCGGCGCTCGGATTGGCTGGACTCTTCGGCGATCTCGTGCAGTTCTTCGAGTTTGATGGGGCCGGCGAGCGGTTCGTGCGCTTCGCGATGCGCGGCGTGGTCGCGGCGCTTCGACCAAGGGGAAGGCGCGTCTGCTTCTGCGGGGGATAAAGCCCTTTGGTCTGGCGTGGCGCTTGACGCGGAGCTGAGGCGCTGCTCTTCCACGGCGACGGATGCGGCAGGAAATATTCCGACCGGGATCTCGCCGTCGTGAATCTCCGCCGATTTGCGCAGCACGTCTTTCAATATGCGATGCACGATCAAATCTGGATAGCGGCGGATGGGCGACGTGAAGTGGGTGTAACTCGTCGCCGCCAGCGCGAAGTGGCCAACATTTTCTTCTGAGTAGCGTGCCTGCTTGAGCGAGCGCAGCATCAGGTAGCTCAGGATGCGCTCTTCAGGTTTGCCGGCGATCTTCGCGGCGAGCTTCTGGTACATCCGCGGCGTGATGTGAATATCTTTGGGAACTTCGATGGTGCGAGCCTGCTTGCCGGTGCCACGCGCGGCGCGACGATCGCTCTTGAACTGCACACGGTGAATGGGCAGCGGGCCTACGCCCAGCGAATAACCGAAGGTCGCGGCGATCACTTCGAAATCGTAAACGCGCTTGGCGTCGGGCTTCTCGTGAATCCGATATAAAGAAGCGATGCGTTTTGATTCAAGATATTGCGCGACGCATTCGTTGGCCGAGAGCATGAACTCTTCGATCAGGCGATGGGCGATGTTGCGCTCCGAGCGCGTAATGCTTTTCATCAAGCCGAATTCGTCGAACTCAATGACCGGCTCTGGAAGGTCGAAGTCAATCGATCCGCGGCGCTGGCGCTTGCGGTTGAGAATCATCGCGAGATCGCGCATGAGTTCGAATGTAGGGACGAGTGGCGCGTAACGTTCGCGCGCTGCAGCATCGCCTTCGATTACGGCGTTGACGGCGGTGTAGGTCATTCTTTCAGCCGAGCGGATCACACCTTCACACAACTCATAGCCGACGATTTCGCCGCGTGGATCGATTCGCATCACGCACGACAGTACAAGCCGGTCGAGGTGCGGCCGGAGGCTGCAGATGTCAGTAGAGAGCTCGAGCGGCAACATGGGCACGGCGCGGTCTGGAAAGTAGACGCTGGTGCCGCGCAGGCGCGCTTCCTGGTCGAGCGCGGATTCGGGCGTAACGTATTGGGCAACGTCGGCGATGTGGACCTGCAGCTCGAAATTTCCGTCTGCGAGAGTGCGGACCGTGACGGCGTCGTCGAAGTCACGCGCGGTTTCTCCGTCGATGGTGACGATGGGTAGCGCGCGGAAATCGCGGCGATGACGAAGTTCTTCTGCCGGGATGACGGCGGGAATATTTTGCGCTTCTTCGAGCGTGGCTGCGGGAAAATGGTGCGGGAGGTGAAATTTGCGGATGGTGATTTCGACGTCGACTCCGAAGTCGTCCTGGCGACCGAGAATCTCGATGACGCGGCCGCGCGGATTTTGCGTGGGCGTGGGCCAGTCGGTGAGTTCTACATCGACGACTACGCCTTCCAGATCATCCCATTGCGAGTGGTGGGCGGCTTCGTCGCCGAGTACGCGGTCGACGGATCGTGGCGCCGACGTCTCGGTGGCCTTATTGTGATCGTCTTGCTTACCAGAGCGGGGGCGGGACGCCCCCGCGACAGCCGCCGGGGACGGCGGCGCTACACTTGCGTCGGGACGCTCCATGCCGGGCGGAATCACGATATCCATCGTGATCTTGCTGTCGATTGGCTTCACGAAATTGTGGCGGGGGCCGTAGTGAAAAATTCCGACTACCGTGGGGTGCGCGCGCACTACCGGGCGCACGATTCGGCCCTCGGCGCGGCCGTCGGGACGAATTGCAGCGATGTCGACCAGCACGCGATCTCCGTGCATGGTGTTGCCGATCGCGTGCGGCGGGATAAAGATATCTCCCGCGAGCTTCGACTTTAGGGCGGGGCTCAACGAGCTTGCGTCAGGAATAACAAAGCCGAAACCGTCGCGGTGCATGGTGAGGCGGCCGACGACCATATTCTTGTCGTTCTTGCCTGGGGCGGGTTGCGGAAGAGCGTAGCGATCGGAATTCAGTTGAACGAGTTCGCCGGCGGCGACCAGCTTCTGCAGTTGCTCGTCGAGCTGGCCGCGGGTTTCTCCGTGCACGCCAAGCTCGCGCACGAGCTGCTTGAATCCGGCAGACCGCCTGGGCTGCCGGGCGATGTGTTTCAGGATGGTTGAGTCGGAAAGCATGGGGAAGCTGTCAGCTATTAGCCGTCAGCTTTCAGGATACCGCACCAGCGGTGACTTCTTTTATTTCGGCGGAGGAGGCTGCGCGGAGAGATCGAGATTGTGCATCACCAAGATTTCCCAACGCCCCGCATTCTTCGCCATCACGAAATTCAGAAGTCCCTCCCGGTCCGGCCGCGGACTGCCTTGCGCGTCGATAACGCCGGTCATTTTCCAATGAACATCGACGGCTGCAATGTCGGGACGGATGAACCGCGTCTTGACGTCTGTATATTCCTGGTGACTCTTGCTGAAGATGGTGGCAAACACGGGCGCGTGGAAGTCTTCAATCTTCTGGCGTCCGCTTGCGCCGATGCCGCGCACGTTGGTGAAATCGGCGTCTTCTGCGAACACCGCAGCAAATGCCTTGGCATCGTGATGATTCCATGCATCCATAAATCGATCCATCACTGCACGGATGGCATGCTCGTCTGTTTCCGCACTGGTCTGTGCGGTGAAAAGTAGTGGAAACAACAAGAAGCAAATTGTCATGATCCTCATCGTGCTGCCCTCCTCGTGCAAACTACAATTTCCAAGCTGAATGTGTCTACCAGGTGTCCCCGCCGCCGCGTGGTGGCCAGGTTCCGAGCATGCGCCGGATCATTGCGATCTGGCCGGTGTGATAGCTGTTGTGCGCAACCATCTGCCAGAGTACGGCTTCAAGCGTGCCCGCTACCTTCTTATCGCCTTCGTGCACCGTTTCGATCTGACGGTCGAGTTCCTGCTGCGACGAATTCGCCAGCTTCGCGAAATCGGCCAACAGTGTGACTAGATGCGTTCTTGTCCGGTCCCATTCTTCCGGATTCATCGAAGGTGTAATTGGAAAGCTCTCCGAGTTGTGCTCAGGATACGGAGGCCTCTTGCCGCGAATACGGCGCAGTTCGTAGTCCATCCAGTAATTCATGTGGAAGACTAGTTGAGCGATCGAGTGACGGAAGCCTTCTACGTGGCACTCCGCTAGTTCGGCGGAAAGATCCTCAACGCAGGCGACAGGATCGGCGTGGGCACCTTTGCCGTGGAGAAGTTCAGTCAGTGCGCGGGAAGACATGGGAAATCAGGTCTTGGGTCTTGGGTGCTAGGTCTTAGGATATTAATTTCGATTTCCCGCCGCAGGGGGAATCCGAAGCCAAATAGCCTAAGACCCAAGACCTAAGACCGCCTCGCGAAATACTTCTCTTCCAGAATTCTGCGGTGATGCATTTCATGTCCTGCGATAGTGTAAGCCAGCGCGCGCACGGTCACTTCATTCTTGTTGGCGATGCCGCGGCGCGACCATGCGGGTTCGTCGAGATTGCGCAACAGCGAGAGCGTGGCGCGACGCACGGCGATGAAGTCTTCTACGAGGTCGGCCAGCGGACGCTGTGCGAACGGACCATTCTGCACGTAGTCATCCTGCTCAAAGCCTTCTACCGGAGTGGCGTCGGAACGTGAGATGCGCAAGGCGCGATAAGCAAAGATGCGCTCGGTATCGCAGACGTGGCCGAGAACTTCCTTCGCGCTCCACTTATCGGGCGCGTAGCGGAAGTCTCCGTCTTCATCGTTGCGACCGGAGAGCAGGAGCATGGTTTGACGGCGCTGCTGATCGAGCGTGTCGAGAATGTCCTCGCCCTGAACTAAAGAAATGTAACGGTCGTAGTAGGGGGCGTATTCGCCAGGCTGTGGCCGGGCGATGATGAAAGTTGCAGGAGTGACGACTGATGATTCGGACATAACGTGCTCCCTGCGATGAGATCTTTGACGAACGAGTTCGAGAAAGGTACGAGCCAAGAGCATACTCCGAGAACGATGTGGAATTGTTGTCTGGCAAAGTTTTTTCGGGAATCCTTACACGGTGGGAAGGTCGAAATGGGAGGGAGAGCGGGTTCGGTCACTATGTTCTGACCCACACCGAAGGACGTACCAACCTAGGAAACTATGTTGAAAATAAAGGCTTTTCCACAGCGCTCATTTTGAGACAGGGGAGTACAATTCGATTTGGTCACGCAAGTGCGGCGCGTGATCCCTAATCCCAACCAGGAAAGGAACTTTTCATCCATGTGGAAGCCGACGAATCAGCCTCAGACCCCCGGGCGGCCAGCCGAGCCGGAGCGTCCAACCATGTCTAATCCGAGTATGCCCGCAACTATGGCGAGTGAACCCGCCCCGGTTGGCCCGCGTCCCGCGACTTCGACCCCCACCACTAGCGCGGACCAGGCGACGATCGGCAAATCGCTGGTGATCAAGGGCGAAGTCACCGGATCGGAATCTCTCTACATTGATGGACGGGTCGAAGGTTCGATCAGCCTGGCTGGCAACCGCGTCACGATTGGGCGTAACGGCGTGGTCGCGGCCAACATCAATGCCCGCGAGATCGTCGTGCTCGGCAAGGTGCGCGGCAACCTGACGGCCAGCGACCGCGTAGATATCCGCAGTGACGGTTCGCTCACCGGCGACGTAGTCGCAGCCCGCATCTCGATTGAAGACGGCGCCTACTTCAAGGGCGGCATCGACATCCGCAAGGGCGGCACGCCGGCACAGACGAAGCCCAACGGCGAGGACAAGAGCGCTCCAACGCCCGAGCCGGCAGCGGTCGGCGCTCGCGCGTAGGCTTTTCTGTAGTTTCGGTTTGCGAGTTTCGAAAAGAAGATCAGCGGCGGAGTTCGCAGCAAATGCGAATGTCCGCCGTTTTGTTTGTCTGCTGCTGTCGGCGCTGGCGCCACAGCGATGCCAGAGGAGGTGGCAATGGATCTAGGTCTTCGTGGCAAGTGTGCCGTGGTGACTGGTGCCAGCAAGGGCATCGGCCGCGCAATCGCGCTCGGTCTCGCGCAGGAGGGAGCGAACGTTGCAATTTGCGCGCGAGGAGCAGACGCTTTGCGCGATGCGGAACGAGAGCTGATCGCGCAAGGCGGCAGGGCCTGCGCTGAAGTGTGCGATGTTGGCGATCCGGGGGCCCTTGGCGGCTTCCTTGAAACAGCCCGGCAAGCGCTGGATCGTGTCGATATTCTCGTCAACAACGCGTCGGCATTTGCCATGGGCGACGACGAAGCGGGATGGGAGAGCAGCTTGAACGTCGACGTCATGGCTGCTGTACGGGCTTGCCGGAAGGTTGTCCCTTGGGTGGCCGGGAGTGGCGGCGGATGCATACTGCACATTTCATCGGGGTCTGGTTTGGAGGCAGGTTCTCCCCTGCCTACGCAGCGGCGAAGGCGGCCCTCATTAGCCATTCGAAGACCTGAGCGGTTGCCCTCGCTCCGCAGAAGATCCGCGTCAACGTCATTGCGCCGGGATCCATCGAGTTCGCCAGCGGACTATGGAATACATTCAGGCACAACAATCCAGATTTTTACGCCACGGTGCTTGGAACCATTCCTTGGGGCCGGATGGGCACGCCGGAAGAAGTGGCCAACGCCGCTCTCTTTCTGGTGTCTGATCGAGCGAGCTGGATCACGGGCGTCTGTCTTGGAGTTGATGGTGGCCAGCGCAAGGCAAATCTCTAGTCTGGCTCGTGCATTTGTAGACGATCAGTGTGGGTCTATCACCTACCTCGCCCATTCGTTGACTATGAAGAGCCGCGTCCGTAAGATGAAGCGACCCGCTAGCCGGGCGTCTCCCACGGATCGGCAAAAATCAATCGACCAAGCATGATTGGCCAAACCATCTCGCACTACCGCATTGTTGAAAAGCTAGGTGGCGGCGGCATGGGCGTGGTTTACAAAGCTGAGGACACGCGGCTGCGCCGTTTTGTCGCGTTGAAGTTTCTGCCTGATGACGTGGCCAACGATCCTCAGGCTTTGGAGCGATTTCGGCGCGAGGCTCAGGCTGCGTCGGCTCTTAATCATCCCAATATCTGCACCATCTATGACATCGGCGAAGATCGTGCTGGAGATCGCCCGGAAGAAGCGCGGCAGTACATTGTGATGGAGTACCTCGAAGGCACAACTTTGAAATACCGCATCGAGGGCAAGCCGATTTCGGTGGAGCAGTTGGTCGACTTCGGTGTGCAGATTGCCGACGCGCTGGATGTCGCGCACACTGCAGGAATTGTTCATCGCGACATTAAGCCGGCAAACCTGTTCGTCACGAAGCGTGGGCAGGCGAAGGTGCTTGACTTCGGTCTGGCGAAAGTGGCGGGACCGTCCCTGACAAACTACGAATCTGCGGGAGTAACTCTGGCCACAGCCGCGGTCGATCCGGCGAACCTTACCAGTCCAGGTAGCACCGTGGGCACGGTCACTTACATGTCACCCGAACAGGCGCGCGGGGAAGAACTCGACGTGCGCACCGACCTGTTTTCTTTTGGCGCTGTGCTGTATGAAGCGGCGACGGGCAAGCAGCCGTTCACGGGCAATACTTCAGCTGTGATCTTTGACGCGATTCTGAACCGCGCGCCCACCGCGCCGGTGCGGCTGAATCCTAATTTGCCGGCGGAACTGGAGCGCATCATCAACAAGGCTCTCGAGAAGGATCGCGACCTGCGCTATCAAGTAGCCTCGGAGATGCGCGCCGATTTGAAGCGGCTGAAGCGCGAGATTGATTCCGGGAGAAGTTCTGGCGTGAGTGCGAGCACGCCTGCGATGACGCCAGCTTCGGGCTCGGCTCCGGTCGCAGCGACTTCTGCTTCGACAGTGCAGCCAGTCGCGGCGAGCTCAGGTTCTGCGTCGGCTGTCGATCTAAACTCAGGACTCGCACAGGGCAGCCGATCGGGATCGTCCTCATCCGTTGCGACATTGGCGGCCGCAAGCCAGCCGGCCTCGGGCCGGAAGTATTTGATCGCAGCGGTTGTCGTTTTGCTGATCGTGTTTGCGGCCGGCAGCGTGTGGTATTGGCGTAGCAGGACTGCGACTTCGCAAGTCGAATCGATCGCAGTGATTCCGTTCTCGAACGTGGGCGGCAATGCGGATACTGATCTGCTGAGCGATGGCCTTACTGAATCCTTGATAGCCAGCCTCGCCCATGTGCCGGATTTGAAAGTGAAATCCCGCAGCTCGGTTTTCCGTTACAAAGGCAAAGACGTTGACGTGGAAAAAGTTGGCAAGGAGTTAACCGTCGACGCGTTGCTCACAGGCAGGGTGGTGCAGCATGGAGATACGATTCAGGTGAGTGCCGACCTCACCAACGTGCAGGACAATACGGAAATCTGGGGCGCGCAATACGAGCGCAAGGCCGCAGACATTATTTCTTTGCAGCAGCAGATCGCGAGCGACCTCGCGAGCAAACTGCGTACGAAAATGAGCGGCGCGGAGAAGCAGCAGGTGAGCAAACAGGGCACTCAGAATCCGGAGGCTTATCAACTCTATGTGAAGGGCCGCTACTACTGGAACAAGCGCACCGGCGCCGATCTCAACACTGCGATTTCCCTCTTCAATCAGGCGATCGATAAGGATCCGAACTTCGCGCAAGCGTATGTCGGACTGGCGGATGTCTATGTGGTCATAACGGCCTACGCGGAAGGCGATCCTAAAGAGTTTTTCGCGAAGGGAGCGGCGGCCGCAGCCAAGGCGCTGGAACTCGACCCCACGCTGGCGCGGGCTCATGCCGACCTGGGGCTGGAGAAGGCTCAGGGCAATTGGGATCTCGCAAACGGCGAAGCCGAGTTCAGGAAAGCCATCGAACTTGATCCCAGCGATGCCACCGCCCATCAGTGGTTTTCTCAGACTCTGTCATTTACGGGCAGCCGCGTGCAGGAGTCCATTGCCGAAGCCAACCGGGCTCACGAACTCGACCCGCTCTCACCCATCATTGCCTGTGCTTTGGGCGACGCTTACAGCTTCTCCCATCAGTTCGACCGGGCGATTGAACAGTATAAAAAAGTCATCGCCGAGAACCCGGTGTTCAGCGCGGCGCACATAGACCTTTCCATTGCCTATTTTGGCGCACATAAATATGAGCAAATGATCGAGGAATACAAGACCTACGCCCAGCTCGCAGGAGATAAGAGCTATGCCGAGCTGGCAACCGCGATGGAAGCTGGTTTCCGCTCCGGAGGTTGGCCTGCTGCGGCGCATAAGGCGATCGATGTCCTAATCGGACAACGAAAGGCCGGAACTAACCACTTGGCGGCTTACTCCATTGCCACTTTCTATGGCGACACCGGCGACAAAGAGCATGCCTTCGAGTGGCTCAACATTGCCTACCAGGAACACAACACCTATCTGATCTTTCTCCGCACCGACCCGGGGTTTGAGTCGCTGCACTCCGATCCCCGCTATACCGAACTTGTGCGCAAAATCGGCTTCCCGCAATAAGGTTCTCAGGGCTGAGTTCCTGCTCCCATGATTTCTTTGCTTTCGCCTTCGGCGACCGCAGGATACGCTGCCGCTTTTCGCCGCCGCAGATCGTTGGGCAACTGTGAGCGCAACAACCACAAGCCCAATGCGGTTGCGGCCGCCCATGTTAGCGAAATCACCACAAGTTGCAGCACGTCGGCGACGCGGCTGCCGTGGCCAGAGATAAACGGCGTGATGCTGCGCGCCACCTCCAGGCTTAATACTCCAGCGACGACAGCGGTCACCGCGGATTTTCCCAGTTCACCCCAACGCATCGTTCCGAGCGAAACCAGTTTGCGGAAATGCAGAAGAAAAGCCAGTGCCAGCAGATTCGCTCCGATGCCGATGTCAGAAGCAAACGCGAGGCCAACCACGCCATATCGGTGAAAGAGCAGCGAATAAACCGGCAAGGACGCGGCTGTGATTACGGTGACTGCAAGCATTGGAGTCAGCGTGTTGCCGGCGGCGTAGAAGGCGCGGGCGTAAAGTCCTTGGGCAGACCACAGAGCGAGCGACAGCGAGAACCAGAAAAAATAAATGGCCGTGGTTTGCGTGTCGGAAACCAGAAAGTGTCCGCGGCGATAGACGAGGTCGATCAGGGGGAACGCGGCGGCCATCATCCATGCGGTGGCGAGAAACGATGCGGCGGAGACGCGATAGACAGAATCGTTCACCGTCGTGGCGAATTCTGCCAGGCGCTTCTCGTTGAACAGGCGAGCGAAGAATGGCAGGGAGGCTTGGCCCGTGGCTTGGCCCAGCACCGCGATCGGCACGGCGAATAGCCGCTTGGCATAATTCAGATGAGAGATGTCGCCTATGCCGCTAGCGGCGTAATGCCGCAGGATCCAGTCGTCGGCAGTGACCAGAGAGACGCCGAGCATTACCGGGACGGAGAGCTTTACCCACTCGCGGAACGCAGGATTGGTCACGTCGAACGAGGGGCGGTAGCCCGTGCCGATGCGCGCGGCGCCGATCACGCTGGCCAGAAACGGGCCAACCACGGCTCCTGCCAGCGCGCCGTAGGCTAGCGATGCGATCCCGAAATGGCGCGCGCCAATGACCCCGCCGAGAATGATGCACACGTTGTAAAGCAGCGGTCCGAAGGCCGGGAAAAGAAACAGCCGGTGCGAGAGCAGGACGGCAGAAACCACGCCCCCTACATAGAAAAAGATTTGCGCGGGAAGAAGAATGCGCGTGAGGTGTACGCAGAGATTGATCTGCTCCACGGAGAAGCCCTTGTGCGCGGCCGAGGGGCCGAACATCCAGGTGACAAACTGGGGCGCAAAGATTTCAGTGACGATCGTGCCGGCGATCATCACGACCGTCATGACCGTGATGACGATGGAGAAAGTTTTCTGCGCGTCGGCGTCGCGCTTTTCGGCGAGGAAGCGCGTATAGATGGAGATGAATGTAATCGAGGCCGCACCGCCGGCCACGATGTAGTTCAGCCAGTCGGGCAGAGTAAAAGCCGCGACGAAGGTGTCGGTCAACGGTCCTGCGCCGAACGCGTAGGCGATGTATGCTTCGCGCGCGTAGCCGACCACGCGCGATAACATCACCGCCGACATCAGCAGCAGTGTGGCCGAGTAAGCCGTGTGCTGGTGCGAAGGGCGAAAGAATCGCAGAAGTCTGTTCATGGGCCGCAGATTTACGCCGATGCAGCGCCGAACTGTTATTCCTCGCGCTGGACGTAATTTTCTTTCAAAGCCTACCAGAGCATTCTGTTTACGATGAGTTTATCGTTTGGAAACGGATTGGGCTGGTTCCTTTATTGATACTGCTGCTGGCCTCTGCAGTCTCTCTTCGCCCTAGGGCCGCAATTCTTTACGCACGAGGTAGTACTCGTTGATGGGACGGTCATCGCTGAGAGCTGGCGTTGCGGGAGACGCCGCAACGAGCTGATCGATGGGCAGTTCGCGTTCCAAGAGGTGGGCGAACCGGGCTTCTGCGTCGGGTTGCGCGTCCCACTCGACCAAATCGGTAGCTGCAGCGGCCGGAAGGCGCTCCGCTAATTCTTTCGCAGTGCGAACCGGGAGGGGCCGATCGCTGGCCAGAAAATGAAATCCCCAATTCTTTCCAAAGGCAAAGACCCGCACATAAGGAAAAGATTGGCGCAGGGCAAGCGCTACAGCAGCCACATCTTCGGGATCGCCAATCGGCAGCCACTGTTGCAAAATGCCTCCGGGGCGAAGACGCTGCCGGATCACAGTGTAGAAATCTTCCGAATAGAGCAGGCTGGACCCGGCGGCCTCGACCGGTGGCGGAGGATCGATTGTGATCACGTCATACTGCTGCGTGGTCCGTTCCAGATAACGGCGCCCATCGTCGATTACTATGTGAGATAACGGCGACTTCAGAACCTCGGGAGCATCGCTGTGAAAAAAGTAAAACAATCGCGGCACACTGGGGACGAGTTCCACTGCCGTCACCGGTATTCCCCAGGAGCGTAATGAGCGAAAAGTCGTGCCGATGCCAAAGCAAATCACCAAAGCATCTTGCGGAGGGCGATCCAGAAAAGCCAGCGGAAGATGCGCCATCATCTTTGTGATCGGCGTTAGCGAGGTCATGCCGTAGCCGTTGACCATCAACAAACGGGTCATGCCAGTTCCGGTTGCAATCACAGTGGCGGTCGAATCCCGCAGCACCCTGCCGCCGCCGCCGCGGTATTGCTTTTCAAAACCCCTGCTTCCCCAAAAAAGCCCCACCACTAACGGCAACAAAAGATAGGATGCGGCGCGCGCTGTAAAATCCGGCGTGGCCCGCCCGGGCAAGCGCACAAGGCGAAGGCCAACGATCAGCCATGGCAGCGACAGCAGTATCAGTGCCCAGCGCTCGCTGATCCAGGGCAGAAGCAAAAAGCCCGCCACCAGCGGACCCACGATGCACCCGACGACATTCACTGCGTAGGCTTTGCCTGCCTTGGCGGGATCGCCGCCGGCCCAGCGATCGACCAGCATGGGTGTCAGATACCCGAGCAGTCCCGTGAACGGCGCGATTCCTGCCACCAGCCGCGCCCAGCTATCGAGATGAATGTTTGGGCTCGCCGCCAGAAGTGGAAACAGTGAGCAGAATGCAAGAAGAGTCCAGAGCAGGGAGCTGTCATTTAATGATTCGGAACTCCAACTACGGTAGATCCGCGATCCAACGAATGTTCCGGTGAGATACACCGCCAGAGTTCCCGCGAACGCGTATACCACGGTGCCGATATAGGGCGTGAATTCGCGGACCCAGACGACCTCCATGCCCATGCTTGTGAGGCCGGTCGCGAACAATAGAGCGAGGAGATATCCTCCGCTGGTCGAGCTTGGAACCGGCTGATGGCTGGGTTGCGGACGTTCCTTCGAAAATTCTCCGGGCTTCGCCATTCCCGTGAGCGGCATGCTGCGGGATACGACTAGAGCCATAACCGCAATCAGAATGTTGCAAGCGGCACCCACGCGCAAGGTTCCGCGAAATCCGAGCAACTCAATCAGAATTAAGGGCAGGCCCGTTCCAATTACTGCGCCGGCCACGTTAGCCATGTACAGATAGCTGAACGACCGCGAAGATTCCCTGGGAAACATGCGGCCGATAGCTAGCATGGCTACGGGAATCGTCGCTCCCATGAACGTGCACCAGGGAATCAATGTGAGGGCGACCCAGACCCCGGAGACTAAGTAGTATCCCGCCGAGGAGGTCGAGCCCAACCGCTCGAGCATGCTGTGCCCCAGCCGAAGCTCATAGGGAACGAGGATTCCGGAGACGCCGATCAGGAGTTCAATCGCGGCATAAAGAAGAAGTGGTGAGACGCCGAGTTTTTCACCCCGCCGGCGTATCCACGTGCCGCTGGCCCACGATCCCAATCCCAATCCAGCCATGAAAACCGAGAGCACGATGGAAACCATGGCGCTGGTGACGCCGAATTGCGCCATGGACAATCGTAGCCAGACCAGTTCGTAAAGGACGCTACAAAATCCCGAGATAAAGAAGAAGACGAAATACCAGAGCACGAGCGTTCTTTCCGTTAGTGGAGTTTGAGGCGCCTAATTATTGCGCGACCGCGGCTTTCCAAATCCAAAATACGCTACCGCCGCAGCCAGCAGAATAGCCTTCTGTCCGGATGAGCCTTGGTTGTAAACCTCTACTGCCGCAATCATTTACAAGTTGATGTGCGCTTGAGGAGCGATTGAGCCGCAGTGCATTGTCCCACGTCACGCTTTCGTAGCAAAGTGACCTTCGTGCGGGACTCAGGACAGGTCTTAGGTCCTAGGTGTCAGGTGTTAGGCATTAGGGTTCCCCGAGACCTTAGCAAGGAGGTTAGTATGCCAAGTCATTTTGTTTCGAGCGCCGGTTCCCAAACGATGCCGGATTTTTGCGAACAGCTAAACCCGCGAGCCCTTCTAGAAAACAGGCAGCGGTTCCCCGAAATGCGGCGTGTGCAGGAAAGTTGGGTGGCAAGTTTCGAAAAGCAGTCATTGTTGTGGATGGCCGCGCGCACGCCGTCGTGCGTCAGCCCCGATCATCTGACGATTTTGGGATTAGTCGCGCAGATCGGAGCGGGCGCATGCTACGCGCTGGCAGCGTGGAAGCGATATGCGCTGCTCGGTGTGATTGTCTGCCTGACTCTGAACTGGCTGGGAGACTCGCTCGATGGAACACTGGCGCGGGTTCGGCAGCAATTGCGTCCGCGCTATGGCTTCTACGTCGACCACATGGTCGATAGCTTCGGCGCCCTTGCGCTGATGGGCGGACTGGCTCTGTCGGGCTGCATGCATCCCTGGGTCGCGATTAGCCTTCTGGTTGCGTTCCTCATGCTTTCGATTCAATCCTATCTGGCGACGCACGCACTCGGAGAGTTTCGTCTATCGTTCTGGCGCTTTGGGCCGACCGAACTGCGCATCCTGCTGGCAGTCGGCAACCTCGCGCTGTTGTGGAAGCCGCGAGTGCATTTTCTCGGCGCGTATTACCGTCTGTTCGACATAGGAGGAATTGTTGGCCTCGCCGGCATGGCGCTGATGCTGGTTTTCTTCACTGCACAAAACACGGTACGGCTTTATCGCGAAGAAAGGATCGCCAAATGAGAATCGGAGTCACCGGGCGCCGAATGACTCTGCGCTGGGTGAAGTTCAACGCCGTCGGCGCGCTCGGTGTCGGAGTGCAGTTGGCCGTGTTACTCACGTTGAAGAGCGGATTCCACCTGAGCTATCTCTTCGCAACTGCGCTTGCCGTAGAGGCAGCGGTTGTACACAACTTCGTCTGGCACGAGCGTTACACCTGGGCGGATCGGGTGCAGCCGTCATGGCAAAAGTCTGTGCCGCGGCTGCTGCGTTTTAATCTAACCACCGGCGGAGTTTCGATCATCGGCAATCTGGCGCTGATGAAACTAATGGTTGACTTCGGCCACGTAAACTACCTCGTTGCGAACGGTGTCGCCATCGTGCTGTGCTCTCTTGCAAATTTCCTCGTAAGCGAGCAGTGGGTGTTCGAAGAGGATGTGTCAGCCACTCACTAGCTGCGCGAAACCTGGGCTGTGAGTGATTCTCAAATCTTCAGCACTAACTTCCCGTAGTTCTTTCCCTCCTGCAGCAGCTTGTAAGCGTCCGCAGCACGATCAAGCGGAAAAACCTGGCCGATCACGGGAGCAAGCTCGCGGTCCGCGATCCATTCGGAAAGCTGCTTCCATGCCGGTTCCATAATTTCGCGCTTTTGAGAAAGGTAGGTAAGCCACAAGCCTTGCAGGCTCGCGGACTTCGCATACAGCGCCCGCACGTCGAGTTGCGGAGGTTTGCCCGTGGCCGTGCCGTACTGGATGACGCGACCGAAGTCGCGTAGGCAGCGCAGGCTTTTCGCGGTGTGCTCGCCGCCCAGCATTTCGAAGACGGCATCAACGCCTTCGCCGTGAGTCAGGCTCTTCACCACTTCTTCGTAGTCGTGCTTCTTGTAGTTGATGCCGTGTTGCAGGCCGAGTTCTTTCACGCGCGCGAGTTTCTCATCTGACGACGAGGTCCCGTACATTTCAACGCCGAGGATGCGGCCGATCTGCACCGCGGCCGTTCCCACGCCACCGGCTACGGCGTGAATCAGCACGCGGCGCGGAGCTGCGCTCCGCTGGACCGCAGGCTGTCCCCACATCGGCTGAGAAGTCATTCCTGCCTGCCAGTAACCTAGATACGCCGTGAAGTAATTGACGGGGCACGCGGCGGCTTCCTCGTCGGTCCAGTGCTCGGGAACAGGCCAGAGCATATTGCTATAAGCGGCAACCTTCTGAGCGAAGGCTCCCCACTGGATGTAGCCCATCACCCGCCGCCCGCTGCTTTCTTCCACTCCGGCGAATTCTCGTCCGGCAATCAGCGGCGGGGCTGGCGTTCCCGGATACCCGCCTTGGGTGGTCATGAAGTCGGCAAAGTTCAACCCGCCGGCAGCGACTCGGACCAGAGTCTTTCCCGCCTTCAATGTGGGTTCAGCAGTTTCTTGTATGGCAAGTGCGTCCGGGCCGGACAGGCTGGTAATCACTAAGGCTTTCATGCAGGAAGTCTAGCAGGCCCGCCGGTTCTCAAACCGCCGACCGCGCGGGCTCGCGAACAAGCGAAGCCATCAGTCCCGGAGTCAGTAAGCGAAGCGATTACTCCATCACTCCCACGAGAACGTAGATCCTGGTTTTCCCGTCGGGAAACAGAAACTCTGACAATACCTCGGGGTCGAATTGAGGTGGGACGGGCTAAAGTGAAGGCTGGTCGTTATGTCGGGTAAAAAAAATGAAGGTGGACCCTCTGAGCTTAAATCCAGCAAAACTGAATCCTCGGCTCAGAAGGGCCACCTCCCTCGGACAGAAAGCGGCGGCGCTGCGTACAACACAGCTGCGTTACAACACAACGACAATCGCGATGCGAATCCCGGGATGGAGCAGGTCAAACAAGAAGTACTCTCCATCAATGTAGTCGATGTAGCAGTCGTCCGTGTAAGCCCAGCCCATCGGCCATGCATCGACCAACTGAAAGCTGTAACCGCCATACTCGAACCGCGACTGCCCCTGCATGATCACGCCTTGCGCCCTGAAATGATGGCCGTTGCCGAAGTTGGCCCTGAACTTGTCGTCAGGAATGTGGCCGCCTTCGCCCGCCGCACGCGCTCCCTGCGCCTGCTCGGGACGGCCCTGCTCTTGCGTTTCGGGCCGCGCGTGTTCCATCTGCTGGGCGGGATGTTCCTGACCTTCAGGCTTCATCTGATCGCGGGAGTCTTCGCGTTTCGGATCCTGCTTTTCTTGTTCCGGTCTTGCGGGTTTGGCCTCGTCCTTATGAGCAGGCTTGGCTTCGTCCTGCTTGGGTTGTGGCTTGGAATCTTCCTGCCGCGCGGGTTTGTCTTCCTGCTTCTCGTCTTGCGCGTAAAGAAGCGCTGTACTTCCTACCAGCGCCGACAGTATTGCCACATTCACAAATCTTAAAGCTCGCATGTATCCTCCGAGGCAATCCTTCATGCCTTATCCGACGGGCGTCTGCATATCCGTTCAGGAGTCTTCTCGGATTGCTAGTCTGAGATGCCGGAGGCAGCAAGTAAGACACAGGACGCGGCTGTAAATGCGAATCGGAGAAACCGTAGGGAAGGAACCGCTTTTCGTCGGGCAACTGCCGGCCTCAAAATCATTCGGGCCCTTGGGAGCGCCATCCCAGTTTCTTCGCCGCCTGTTTCAGGGCGGGTATATACTCTTGGCGTAGGTTTACTGAAGGTTTTCCGGCCATGCCTCTACAGGCCGGGACGGGGCGTACATTCATCCCCTAATTCTCCCACGCCCCGCATGCTGATTTGCCGATTCCCGCCCGGGGCGGCGAGGAAATGGCACCGGAGCTGCGCGCTTAAGGTTTGGCGGAGCTGCATCCGGGGGAGGTTATATGTTGGACTTAGTTCTTGTTCGTCTTCTTTTTGTCATCGTAGTTTCCGCTACTTGTTACGTGATTGCTCCCTTCGGGCGATCTCAACCGGTGGATGCCGGGTTGGGGGCCGTGATCGGGGCGGCAATCGTTCTGTTCGAATGGAAGCTGCGTACAATCAGCCTGAAGCGGCTGATCGGTGCTGCCATCGGCAGCATCCTCGGCATCTGCGGCGCCTATCTGTTTGCACTGGTGATTCGCAGTAGTGTGCCCAGCGGCAACACGCAGAGCTTTCTGCAGATACTGGTCATGTTGTTGATGGCCTATGTCGGTTTGATCGTGGGCGCGAGTAAGGGCGACCTGCTGAACTTGGCTGCTCTGGGCGGAATCTTTGGCGGCGAGAAGCAAGGAAAGAAAAGCTACAAGATCCTCGACACCAGCGTCATCATCGACGGACGCATCGCCGACATTGCCGAAACTGGCTTTCTCGATGGCATCATCGTCACGCCGCAGTTCGTCTTGCGCGAGTTGCAACTGGTGGCCGATTCCGCCGACTCGCTGAAGCGCAACCGCGGGCGCCGCGGCCTCGACGTTCTACAGCGCCTGCAGAAGATGGCTACGCTGTCCATCCAGATTGTGGAAGATGACTTTCCCGCTGTCCGTGAAGTCGATCTCAAGCTGATCGAACTCGCCAAAGTCTATGAAGGCAAGATCATCACCAACGACTTCAATCTGAACAAAGTCGCGCAGTTGCAGGGCGTCGAAGTGCTCAACATCAACGAACTGGCCAACTCGCTCAAGCCCATCGTGCTGCCCGGCGAGATCATGAAAGTCTTCATCCTGAAAGAAGGTAAGGAGTACAACCAGGGCGTGGCTTATCTTGACGACGGCACCATGGTTGTTGTTGACAATGCCCGGAAGATGATCGGCAAGACCATCGACGTCTCGGTCACTTCGGTGCTGCAGACGACGGCCGGAAAGATGATCTTCGGCAAGTGGGATGAGCGTGCCTTCAGCCGGACAAGCGTGCAAATCCCGGTGGCAGCCCCGGTAGTTCCATCAGCGGTGGTGCCGGCGTCAGTGGTTCCAAGCACGCTGCTTGAGACCAAGCCCCAGCCTTAGGCACAGCGGCCAACGCCCATTTCAGCCCGTTGGACTGGTCGTCCTGAACGCGAAAGCGAAGAACGCCGCTATAGCGAGGAAGGCAAACGCCACCAGATAATTCCATGCCAGCTTCTCCTTCAGAAAAGTGACCGCGAATCCCATGAAGACGATGAGCGTAATAACTTCCTGAATGATCTTCAACTGGAAGCCCGAGAACTCGCCATAACCGAGCCGATTCGCCGGCACGGCGAGGCAATATTCGAATAGCGCAATCGCCCACGAGACCAGAATCGCCTTCCACAAAGGCCAGCTGTGCCCGTATTTCAAGTGCCCGTACCAGGCGACGGTCATAAAGCAGTTCGAGAGAGTCAGCAGCAGGACGGTGCTCATGAGGATGGTGCTCCTTGAAGTGGGTTCAGAAACCGTTGGTTGCGTGTCTCCGGCATAAAGAAATAGAGAATACCAAGTGCGGCCGCTTTTCGTCTGCGATCCATTGATCGCATTTGAACTCCTGCCTTTCGCCCCCGTATACTTGCAGCCCGCGATGAAGGTCATTGTCATAATTCCGGCGGCTGGTCTGGGAACGCGCATGGCTCCTGTGCCCGTCGGCGCCAAGGGCGATAAGAAGTCACCCTCGAAACAATTCACGGAGCTGGGCGGGACGCCAATGCTCATCCACACGCTGCGCAAGTTTGCCGCGGTCGATGCGGTGAGCGAGATTTGGATTGCTCTGCGGGAAAACGAGATTGCAGGCTTTCGCGAACGACTTGAGAGTGAAGCGAAAGATGTTCTGAATAAGAGAATCGAATTGGTGGTGGGTGGCGAACACCGGCAACAATCGGTGGAGAGCGCGCTGAACGCGGTTGCAGCCGCCGCTGATGACATTGTTCTGGTGCACGATGCGGTGCGTCCGTTTGTGACCGGCGATATCATCGGGGAAGTGATCGAGGCGGCGAAGAAGTATGGAGCGGCGATTGCCGGAATGCCGGCCGTCGACACGGTGAAGCAAGTCGAGCGCACGGCGGAGGGCGCGCTGATCAAGGCGACGATTCCGCGCGCGGGCGTCGTGATGGCGCAAACGCCGCAGGGCTTTCGCTATTCTGTGATCAAGAAGGCATTCGATGAAGCGGCGGCAGATGGATTCCTCGGCACCGACGAAGCTTCGCTGGTCGAAAGATCAGGCCACGACGTTGCGGTCGTGATGGGGTCGCCGCGCAACATCAAGATCACCACGCCGTCGGATATGGAATTGGCGGAGTTCTACCTAAAGAGCGCGGATCGGCACTGACCCGGAATGCCAACGACCAACGACCAACGACCAACAACGGGCCCATCGACTCGAATCGGCTACGGGTTTGATTCGCACGAATTCCAGCCCGGCATTCCGCTGAAGATTGGCGGCGTTGCGCTCGCGCATGACAAGGGATTGGGCGGGCATTCTGATGGCGACGTGTTGCTGCACGCCATCACTGACGCTTTGCTTGGGGCCGTGGCTGCTCCTGATATTGGCGCGCTGTTCCCGCCTTCGGACCCAAAGTGGAAGGGCGCGGATTCGGCGGTGTTTCTACGCGAAGCGTTGAAACGCGTGCGGGACGCAGGGTACGGCGTGGCGAATATGGATGCGAGCCTGATTCTCTCCGCTCCCAAAATCGGCCCGCACGCAGCTGCGATTCGAACGCGCGTGGCGCAGTTGCTCGGCGTGCATGCCGATTGCGTGGGATTGAAGGCGAAGACTCCCGAGGGGCTCAATTTGGAGAACGCCGCTGTTGCGCATGTGGTCGTGCTTTTGGAGAAGGTTGCCACTTCGAAGAATACGCGGAAAAAGAAGGCGAAGAGATCTTGAGTTACTTCAGCCGCGCTTCCACCGCTTGGATCCCTGCCGCTTGGGTCTCCCCTGCTTTGATCTTCGCTGCTTGAATCAGTGCGCGGAAGATGGCTCGCGACGGTGCGTCTTGATCGACTGAGCGCTCGGGGTGCCATTGCACGGCGATTACGAAGTGATCGGGAGCAGAGCCTTCGAGAGCTTCGATGATGCCGTCGTCGGGGCAGCGGGCGGAGATGCGCAGGCCGTCGCCGATTGTGTCGGCTGATTGGTGATGCGAAGAGTTCACCGGGAGTACGAGCTTGCCCGCAGGAGCTGAAACCCCATTGCTTCCTGAATCCCTATCGGCACCCTTCGACGCGCTTCGCTTGCTCAGGGCAGGCTTGCTTAAGCCGAGCCCTTCCCGATCGTTTCCATTCGCGGTCCCGTTCACGATTTCCGCCAGCTTCGAGTCCCTGTCGATCTCGACCGCGTGCGCTACTGCGATCTTCCCTCCGGCTTCGTGATTGACGCGCGTGCGCAACGCTTCCGGCAGAAAGTCTGGAATGTGCTGGATTAGTGATCCTGCATGGAAGACGTTCAGACTCTGCAGGCCGTAGCAGATGCCGAGGACGGGCTTGCGCAGGTTGTAGGCGTCTTCGAGTAGGAGCGCGTCGACGGCGTCGCGGCGCGGATCGGCGGCCGCGGTGTGCGGCGAGCGATCTGCGCCGAAGCTTGCGGGGTCGACATCGGCATTGCTGCCGGGCAGGAGCACTCCGTCGCAGCTATCGATCATCTTCTTGATATCGGCTGCTGTTCGATCAAGCGGGATGCGGATCGGCTCGCCTCCAGCTTGCTTTACGGCGCTTTCGTATTGCGGGATCGCGCGCTCACCGTATTCGTGGTCGGTGGAGTGCGGCATGGGGATGGCGATGCGGGGCGTGTTCGTGGGCAATCAACTCATCCTTTCGATGGCGGCCAGCGTTTTCGATTGGCGGTAGTGGCGGATCTCCATGGTTAGCGCAAGCACAAAGATGATGCTGCCTGCGACTGCTGCCGTCGGAAGAGCGATGAGTCGATAGGCGACAGTCATGTTGGCATCGGTGTGGCGGACGGCCGATACGATGACGGTGCCGACGATGCCGACGAGCAGGCTGACGGCGAAACAGATGAGCGTGCCGATGAACGTGACTAGAAGGACGCGCACCGGAATCGCATACCAGCGAGGTGGGCGCGGAGTCGGCGGCATGCTTATAGGCTACACCATCCGTCGGTGCTCGATCCGGTCCCAGATCTGGATGAAAAAATTTCAGGTACATCGAGCTAAGATATCTGGAATAAACAAGTTACGGGGTTATGATCCAGTCTTGATCTGGATAAAATATTGAAAACAAACAACTTGCTTGTAAAATATTACATTCAAAGAACTTAGGCCAAGCCGCCCAAGCTAAGTGCTTTGGAATCACTGCGTCGACCCGCAAAATATTGAATTCATGGAAGTTAGCTTTCTGCTATTCGGATTTCAAAGAGCCAATGCGTCAAGAGATAGGATCGCCCCTTTGAAGGTCGAAGTCAAGGAGATAATCGCCGACGTAAAGTCATTCCCCTTTTCGAACCTCGCACTAAATCAATGCTTCGATTCAGAGTGTAGATACTCGGAACGGGCCTGCAGATCTCTAAGGACGGACTGGCATACAAAGCCAAAGCGATTAGCGGGTAGTGTATAAAAGAGCAAGAATGTCGCAAGCAGCGCAAGCTATTACGCGGAGCCCCGCGGATGTGGTGCGGATGACGCCGGTTTCGCAGGCGGCGAACGGGGTGTGTTATGCCGTGGCGGGGGAGAACTCCGTTGGGTCGTTTGATCTGGAGCGGATGATTGCGGCGGTGCCTACGAAGATTGCTTCGGCGCTTACGCGCAAGGCTTATTATTTTGTGCCGCTGACGGTCAGCCAAGGGGATGAGATCCTGATTGCGGACCGCTACGATGTGGCGCTCAGCGACAACGCGGTTTGCCATCGCAACCTGAATCTGGGCGATTCGCAGTGCGTGTTCATCTCTACGCGGCTTACCGACGACAAGTTTTCGGTGGCGTTTGAGTTTTACATCAACGTAGGTCACGCTCTGGTCGAGATAGCCGGGCTTTCGAAGGAGTTCAGCGAACTGGCGTGGAAGCAGGTCGAGGCTGGGACCCGGGGCGAGACTTCACTGGATGCATGGGAAGCGCGGAAGCTGGCCACGGCGGGCGGTCCGGATGCGGAGCGCTTTAAAAACGAATATTTCGAGGCTACTTTCTCCGATACGATTTCGATCTACCTGCTTTCGCTTTATCTGGATGTGGATTACTACGATTTGCGGGAGCGGGATTATCCGCTGCTGGCGCCTTCGGCTTTGGCTGAACGGTTGAGGAAAGTGGCGGAGTTGTTTCCGGCGAATGCCGGGTTTGAGTTCGCAATTCTGTATAAGCGGCGTGCTTAGGCATTCCGTCGGCATCCGGTAATCGAACATACGAGAAAGCGCGCCGGCGCTGCGGCCCCGAAAGAGCTTGCCCTCGCGATGCTAATCGAAGTGGGGTGCCGGCTCGGTAGGCTCAGGCTGGGTGGCGACAGATTTGCCGAATCCTTTTTTGTAGCCTGCGGCGAAAGATTCCCGGTCGGCTTGGGCGGACCATCGTCCCGTGGATACGTGGGGAGCGACTCCGCGTTGGGCATCTAGTCTTCCGGAATACAGTCCATCTCGAAACGCCGCGCTGATTTGCTGAGTAGATGCGCTCGAGTCTTGCGGGGCCTGCGAACTGCTCCACGCCACGGCTGCGACTCCTACGCAGAGCGCCAGCGCAAATGCAATCCAATACCCACGGACTTCTGTGTCCTTAGGGGGTGCGGCCGGGCCGCTGTTTGTGGTCACGTTAACTTTTGCTGGTGCTACACCTGTGCTCGTCATTGCTGTATCTCAATTCTGGCGAAAATAATTCCTGCGAAAATTAGAATCTTGAAATCTCTACTTGTTCCCGATCACAAAGTTGACCGTGCTGGGCTGGTTGGCTTTGACGGTGACCGGTTTTTCCCAGGTTTTCGGTTCGGTGAATACCGGGCGCTGTACGCTGTGCTCGGTGAGAACGTCGAAGGCCTGCTCTTTGCCAGCCAGACCCCATCCCTCATGCCAGGCAACGATTTGATAGGTGCCGGGCGGGACGCCGCTGAAAGTGAAGCGGCCGCTCTCGTCGGTGACCGCGTAATAGGGGTGCGGGACGACCATCATTTCGGCGTTCATCCAGACATGGCCGCCGTTGCAGCGAAGGTTGACCAGGCCAGGGGTCGACATGGCGCGCGAGGAGATGCGATTGGGGAAGGGGAAGGGCAGGTTGTAGCTGGCTGCTCCATCCATGTGGATGGTGTGCAGTGTGGCGTCAGAACTCTGCATCTGCAAGTCCGCGTTTTCGGGAACAAGAAGAATGTGCGGGACGTAGCGGCAGTGGCGCTGGTCGAGATGGCGCTTCTGCTCGGGCAAGTCCATGGCTTTGCCGGCGGAGATGTTTTTCAGGTAGACGATGGTATTGGCTACGCCACCCTCGGGGCCGAGGATGAGGCGCTCGAGGCTCACGGTTTTGTTTCCGTCCGGGGCGCAGATCTGGGGATCCTTGGTGACGGGAAAGTCCAGTTCGTGAGGCGCGGGCCCGGACCACTTGACGGTTCCCGAGATGGTTCCACCGTCGGTGACAGGGATGACTTTATAGCCGTCCTGCGCGGCTACGAAGGTTGCGACCGCAAGCAGCGAAAGCAAAAACGAACAGCGAGTAATTACAATCCGCATTACAAAAACCCCTGATAGCCCACCTCCCGTTGCTCGCGCTTGCGAAGTCGCGGTGCAACGCGGGCTGAAATTTGGGATAAATCTTCTTGCTCCGCACGCAACGCCTTACACCCGACTTGTCGGGACAGCGCTCACAGGGGTCCGCTTAGGGGCGGTAGCGCTCGTGTTTGCGGTCGTGCAATTCCAGAGGGAGGACCGTTACCGGTTCGTGGATTGGAATCCACATTAGATTGCGCTAATGATGCGAGGGAGTCGAGATTACCGAGGTGGTAGACCGGGTGGGGGGCGGGCTTTAAGGAGCGATCTTGAAGATCGTTCCATTGCCGAATGCGCCGCCTGAGAGTGTGGTGCCGTAGAGATTGCCCGCCGCATCCAGGATTACTCCCGAGTAAGGCCCCAGGCCGTCGGCTCCGCCGCCGAAGCTATACAAAATGGTCTCATTGCCGGTCGCGTCAATTTTGAATACTGTTCCGTAGCCGAATGCGCCACCAGAATAGGTGGTGCCGTAGAGATTGCCGGAAGCGTCGTGGATCAGGGCTCCCTGGGGCTGGACGCCGTCGGTCGGGGCGCCGAAGCTGTGCAGCAGAGTTTCGTTTCCGGATTTATCTAACTTGTAAACGGCTCCGACGCTATACACGCCACCATTTGGCGTGCATCCGTAAAGGTCGGCTCCGTTCGCGACCAAGCCGGCGATCGGATCTATGCCATCCGGTGAGCTGCCGAAGCTGTGCAGTAGGGTCTCTTTGCCGACGCTATTCAGCTTGAAAGCCGTCCCGCCGTTGAAGGCGCCACCCAAATAAGTGGTGCCGAAGAGGTTTCCGGCCGCGTCTCTGAGCAGTCCCGCGTAAGGAAGTTGTCCGTCGGTTCCGCCTGTAAAGGCGTGCAGAATGGTGAATGTTCCGCCGGTTGCTCGCAGCTCAAACACAGTGCCGCAGTTCGAGCAGGAGGCCCCGCCACCCCAGGCTGTGGTCCCGTAGAGGTTGCCGTTCGCATCCTCGATCACGCCGCCGCCAGGCAAAGATGCCTGCAGGGAGTTAGGAAAGGCGTACAAAATTGTTTTCTTTCCGGCTGCATTCAGCTTAAACACGGTGCCGCAGCCCCCGGAGTTGCCGCAGTAGATATTGCCGCCATACACGGTAGTTCCGAAGAGGTCGCCTGCCGCGTCAAGGACGAGGGTTCCTTCGGGCAAGGCTCCGTCGGCGCCGCCGACGAATGTATGCAGCACGGTTAGCGTGCCCGTTTGGCTCAGCTTAAACGCAGTGCCGCAGCCCTGCTTTCCGCTGCAGTTGAGATCGCCTGCATAACGAGCCGTGCCATAGAGGTTGCCAGCCGAGTCGCGGACCAGTCCGTTCGGCTGCGTTCCGTCCGCACCGCCTGTAAACGAATAGAGCGTGGTGAGGGTCTGGGCATGTACCGGAAGGCAAACTGCGGCAAACGCAAGCGAGATGGCTAGCGCGAGCTTGCAAGTCGAAAGGTGAGTTTGTGGTGTCGATTTCGGCGTCATGGTTTTGCGTCCTTTCGAACCGGGCGGGGAGGAGGCGTTCACACGCAGCGTGTCAGCCTGCGAAGGTGGCATTGTCCTCTGCGTGAAAATGGCTGTCAAGATGCAGAATCTTGCATAGGCCTCTGCGTGAACTCGGCTCACGGTGGTCGAGCCGATGGCCGAGCTAAAGATCGATCATCAAAATCGCTGCGATTGAATTTACAATCGTTCTCCTGTGACCATAACCGTCCGATCATTCGCGAAGATTAATCTTGGGCTGCGCATCGGCGCTCGCCGCGAGGATGGTTTTCATGAACTGCTGACGGTGTACCAGATGATTGCATTGCACGACATGATCAGGGTGAGAGTGGGGCGCGGGAGTGGGATCGAGATTCAGTGCTCCGACGCGAGGGTGCCCAAGGACGCTTCGAACACCTGCTATCGCATTGTCGAAAAAACGATGCGGGGTCTGCGCGCGAACGGGCGAGTTACGATCGAGATTGAGAAACGATTACCGGTGCAAGGCGGGCTGGGTGGAGCGTCGGCGAATGCTGTAGCTGCGATGTTGGGACTGGAACGAGCCTTGAAGAAAAGTTTGGCCGCCGAAGACCGGTTGCGGATTGCTGCGGAAGTAGGTTCCGACGTGCCGCTGTTTCTGGTCGGCGGTACGGTGCTGGGCGTCGGGCGCGGGGAGCAGGTGTATCCGCTGGAGGATTTGCCGGCAACGGCGTGCGTGGTTGTAACTCCGGAGGTTGGGGTTTCGACTCCGAATGCTTTTGGCGAGTGGGATCGAAGAACGGGAGGCGCGGGAGCAGCGCTCGCGAAAAGCGGAGCGGCAAAATTGACGGTGGCAGGGGCTTCCGATAGAATGGTTGAGCTTGGCCGAGAGCTGTCGGCGTGGCTGAGCGAAAGTTACTCCGGTGCTCCTCGTCAGAAGTTCAGGAGGGGCCGGGCCGAGAATCCGCTTCTCGAGCTTGTCCGGGCCGGGATCAAGAACGACTTCGAAGAGGTCGTCTTTCCTGAGTATCCCGAGCTGAGTGAAGGTAAGAGTGCGCTGGAGCGCGCGGGCGCGAAGTATGCGTCGCTGTCGGGCTCCGGGTCGGCGTTGTACGGACTGTTCGCCTCGAAAGAGGCTGCCCGTGCCGCGGCGGAACGCTTGCGGAAGCAGGGATGGGCGGCGCAGGCGACTGTTACGTTGACGCGGCGGGAATACTGGAAAAGGATTTTCGATTAGCGGTTGGTCCGGCGAGTTTTTTGATTGTTGATTTCTGATTGTTGATTGACAATAGAGTTGGTTGAGGCGCGGGCTTCGATCAACAATCAACAATCCAAAATCAACAACAGTTTACTGGGCCGTCGACTAATGGTAGGTCAAGTGCCTTTGGAGCACTTTGTCTAGGTTCGAATCCTAGCGGCCCAGCCAAGACAAAGCTGTCAGCCTTCAGCTATCAGCTCTCAGCGTGCGCATGAGAGCCGTTGGCGGGTGGATTCAGGCTGACGGCTGAAAACTGACAGCTGAGAGCTAACTATGGCTACTTTGGCGACGCCGACCGAGAAGGTAGAGAAGGCCGAGAAACAAGTTCCACCCATGCCTGATGAAAAGGCAGATCGCAAGCAGCGACCGCGGGTGGATGAGAAGTTCAAGATTTTCAGCGGGACGGCGAATGAGCCGCTAGCGGATGAGGTCTGCGCGTTTCTCGGGATGCAGCGCGGGCAGGCGCAGGTGATCCGCTTTGCCGACGGCGAGGCGTATGTACAGATTCAGGAGAACGTCCGCGGTTGCGACGTGTTCGTGATGCAGCCGACTTGCCGGGCGGCTCATAAGGACGGCGGCAGAATCACGAGCGTGGATGAGCACCTGATGGAGTTGTTGCTGATGATCGATGCGCTAAAGCGCGCGTCGGCACGGCGCATCACGGCGGTGATGCCTTATTTTGGATATGCGAGGCAGGACCGGAAAGATAAGCCGCGAAGTCCGATTTCATCGAAGCTGGTTGCGGATTTGCTTACGACTGCGGGAGCGCACCGCGCTCTGATTGTGGATTTGCATACGCCGCAGTTGCAGGGATTTTTCAATATTCCGGTGGATCATTTGTTTGCTTCGCCGGTGCTGGTGGATCATTTCCGCAAGTTGAATCTACCGAATCTTACGGTGGTTTCTCCGGATGCGGGCGGCGTTGAGCGGGCGCGGTTTTTCGCGAAGAAGGTGGATGCGGCGCTGGCGATCGTCGACAAACGGCGCGTGGAAGTGAACGTGGCGGAAGTGATGCACGTGATTGGCGACGTCAAGGGACGGACCTGCCTGATCATCGACGATTTGATCGATACGGCGGGCACGCTGGTGAAGACCGCGGCTGCTTTGATCGAGAACGGCGCGACTGAAGTGTATGCGTGTTCATCGCATGCGGTGCTGTCGCATCCGGCGGTCGACAATATTGCGAAGTCGGTGATTCGCGAAGTTGTGGTCACGAATACGATCCCGCTGACTGAAGAGGCGCGGAGGGAGCCGAAGATCCGCGTGCTCTCGATTGCGGGATTGATTGGCCGGGCGATTCAGGCCAATCACGAAGAGACTTCGGTGAGCAAGTTGTTTATTTAGATGAAATCTTAGCAACGGCAAACAGCAGGTTCCTCACCGCGCCTTCGGCCCGGTTCGGAATGACAAGTTGTTTGGGATTGGAATCGAGATTATGGCAAGCACATTGGAACAAAACGTTTTGGAAGCGCAGCCGCGAGAAGCTGGGACGAAGAACCATGCCCGGCGGGTGCGGCGCGAGGGCAAAATTCCGGCTGTAGTTTATGGCGCCAGCAAAGACGCCGTGCCGGTGAGTGTTGATCCTCGGCATGTGTTGCGCATTCTGCGTTCGGACACTGGCCACAACACTATTTTCGATCTCGCGCTCGAAGGCGGCGAGCCCACCAAGGCCATGATCGTCGACTGGCAATACGAGCCGATCAAGGGCCATCTGCTGCACATCGACCTGAAGCGCATTGCGATGGATAAGGCATTGCGAGTCAGCGTGCCGATCGTGCTTCAAGGTACACCTGAAGGCGTGAAGACCGAGGGCGGGATTCTGGAGCAGATTCTGCGCGAGGTAGAAATCGAGTGTCTGCCGGGAGATATTCCCAGCCACATCGATGTCGATGTCAGCGATCTTACTTTCGGCAAGGTGCTGCGCGTTTCGGATCTGCCGCACAACGAGAAGCTGAAGTTCCTCTCGGATGCGAATCAGCCGGTGGCCCACGTGACCTCGGTTAAGGAAGAAGTTGTGGCTACGCCGGAAGCGGTTGCGGCGGAAGCTGGCGCGGTTCCGGCCGAGCCCGAAGTCATCAAGAAGGGCAAGACGGATGTCGAGGGCGAAGGCGAGGCTGCGGATGCCAAACCGGAGAAGGGCGGCGAGAAGAAAGCCGAGAAGAAGGAGAAAAAGTAGCTCCATGCCGATGCGCTTCGCTGCGCTCGGCTGGACGGGCGAGCCGCCCGTCCCCACATTGGTTTTTCCTATGTGGATTGGGATGACAGCGTGAAACTGATCGTCGGTCTTGGCAACCCTGGCATCGAGTATCAGTTCACGCCGCATAACGTCGGCTTTCTGGTGGTGGATCGCATCGCCAGCGAGCGCGGAGTGGAAATCAGGAACCGGCAGTGCAGGGCGCTGACGGCGCGAATACAGGTTGGGGACGAGCCGGTTCTGCTGGCGAAGCCTGAGACCTACATGAACCTGAGCGGGTTATCGGTTCGTGAGTTAGTGGCGGAGTACGAACTGAAGCCGGAAGCGGACTTGATCGTAGTGCAGGACGAGCTGGATTTTCCGCTGGGAACGTTGCGAATTCAAACGCGGCGAAGTTCGGCGGGGCATAACGGGATTGAGTCGATCATCGGATCACTGGGCACGCAGGATTTTTTGCGGATCCGGATGGGCGTGGCCCCGGAGCGGAAGGTTACAGACGGACAGAGTTATTTGCTGTCGCCGTTTCGCAAGGGTGATCTGACGGCGGTGGATGGAATGATTGAGACTGCCGTAGACGCAGTGAAGTCGATTTTGACTGAAGGTGTAGCGGCGGCGATGAACCGGTTTAATCGGAAAGAAGTCGAGTAAGGAAGCGAGCCAAACGCGCGAGTATTGCGTCGCAAAGAGCGCGACGCATCGCGCGGCTCGCCCAGATCCTTCGGCGACGATAAAGCCGTCGCCTCAGGATGACAAGTTCGAAGATTTGGAGACTGCGATGAATCGTACTTATGAGCTGATGTTTATTGTCCGGCCGGATATGGCGGATGAGGATCTCGAGAAGCTGATTTCGACCCTGGATGCGACCGTGACTGCGGCGTCGGGTTCGATCAAGAGCATCGATCGCATGGGCAAGCGGCGGCTGGCGTACATGGTGCGCAAGTTCCGCGAGGGCGTTTACATTCTGCTGACGATTGAAGGCGCGGGCACGGTGGTGCATGAGTTGGAGCGCCGCCTGCGCGTCACGGAGCCGGTGATCAAGTTTCTCACCGTCCGCATCGACGAGGAGCAGAAGCGTCTGGATAAGATCAAGAAGCTGCGCGACGCGAAGAAGAAAGTAAGCGCGCAGCCTGCGGTCGTGGCGGAAGAAGAGCCTGCGGCAGCGGCGCCTCCGGCGGAAACTCCGGCAACGGCGTAGGAGCAGTGGTCAGTGGCCAGTGGTCAGTGATCAGTTGTTCGTCGCCCGGAACAGATTTAGCTAGCCACTGACCACTGGTCACTGGCCACTGAAGTAAGGAGCGTTATGACTGAAGAGACAAAAGCACCAGCGCCAGCGTCAACCGAGCGGCCATCGCGGCCTTTCGGGGAACGTTCGGGCGGAGGAGACCGTCCGCGATTTGGAGGCGGCGGCGGCGGTGGGCGATCTGGGCCCGGCGGACCTCCACGTGAAGGTGGACGCAAGTTTTTCCGGCGCAAGAAAGTTTGCAAGTTCTGCACGGAGAAAATTGCCGACATCAACTACAAAGATTACCGGCTGCTGGGACAGTTCGTGGCCGAGAGCGGCAAGATTGTCCCGCGGCGTTTAACCGGCGTGTGTTCGCCGCATCAACATCGTCTGGCCGCGGCCATCAAGCAGGCGCGCAATATCGCGTTGCTGCCGTTCGCTGGGCGGGCGTCATAAGAGCAGCTTCTAGCTCCTAGCTTCTAGCTTTGTCGTGCTGGAGTTGGGGTTTCGCTAGAAGCTAGCAGCCAGAAGCTAGGAGCCATCATCATCATGGAAGTCATTCTCAAAGAAGATGTAAGCAAGCTGGGAGCGCGCGGCGACGTAGTGAAGGTTGCCGAAGGATATGGGCGCAATTTTCTTTTGCCGCACAAGCTCGCCATTGAAGCGACGACCGGGAACAAGGCTGTCATCGTGCAGATGAAGGCTGCCTCGGTGCGAAAGTCGGCCAAGGAGAAGTCGCAGGCCGAAGAACTGTCCAAGCAGTTTGAGGGGCTGGCGGTGACGTTCCAGAAGCGGGCGGGCGAGCATGATCAGTTGTTCGGCTCGGTCACTTCGGGCGACATTGCCGATGCCGTCGTGAAGAAAGGCATCAATCTGGACAAGAAGCAGATCCAGCTTCACGAGCCGTTGAAAACCTTAGGCGAGTTCACCGTGCCGGTGAAACTGCACAAGGATGTGACTGCGCATTTGAAGGTTGTGATTGAGAAGGAAGCGGTTGCGGAGTAGGAGGGAGCGGAGGCGGGTGTGCCCACAAACATCGCTGAGGCGTTTGCAACGGTGGGCTTAGCCCGGGAGGGCGTCGTTAAGTGGGGGACGAAGCCGACGACCTCGGAACCGGGTGTGTATGTCGTTTCCTTGACAGAGCACCTCGACACCTATGATGGCAGATTGACAGAAGCGCCGTTGTCGGAGGCCGAATTCCAGCGTTGGCTGACGAAGCGTAGCGATCTGACTCTCGACGGAATTCGACCGACCCTCCCGCAACTGACAGATCGCGTTCGACGCTTCTGGATTCCGGACGAGGTCGTCCTCTACATTGGGCTGGCTGGAACGTCTCTCTCGACGCGACTTCGCCAGTACTATACGACGCAAATCGGAGATCGCAGGCCGCACCGTGGGGGATACTTCCTTAAGCTGCTATCGAACCTAGATCAACTCTGGGTCCATTATGCGCGACACCCTAATCCTGAATTCGCGGAGGACGGGATGCTGCGGCGATTCTGTGCGCATGTGTCACATGACTCTAGACGATCCCTACAAGATCCCGCCCATCCCTTCCCGTTCGCGAACCTTGAGTGGCCGCGCGGCACAAGAAAGACCCACGGCCTGCGCGGAACCTGCGAGCCGAAAAGAAAACGCGGCAGCTAATCGTAGACTTCGCGTCGGTGGGCTATTCGGGTGACACTCACGAGTCTGGCGGCATCGTCGATGATGTACACAGCACGCCAGTCGTCGACCCGGACACGCCACTGATCTTTATAGCCTCTCAACTTTTTGCATCCGGCTGGCCGTGGGTCGCTCTTAAGCGCCTCTAGCTTGCTAACAATGCGAGCCAGCACGGTATCGGGCAGGGATTCTAGTTCCTTACGTGCCGAGGGCTTTAGCTCGAAGGTATAACTATCCACGAAGCCGTCCGCGCTTCACTAGATCGGCCTTTATTTTTTCCAGCGGTATCCCCGGCTCTTTGCGTCGAGATTCGGAGATCTGGCCGTCCCAGAAATCCTGGAGCCGGGATCCGTGCTTTTTCAGATCGATCAGAACCGCTACCTTGCGACCTTTGCCATCGGTTACGAATTGAATGCCAGTCATGGCTCTATTTTACATGCGTCCCCTTGGTGTCCTGCCTTTTTGCTCGGGTTGCTGGGACGCTGCCTATCCAACCTATTGATCCTCAAGCAGAAATCTCCTGCTCCAGCCTATAATTCCTGCTCACGGTTCCACTGATTCTCCGTCTATTCCTATGCAAGCACGGGTACGGCATTGACACCGGGCTGCGAGGAACGACACGAACATGCCGGCCGATGTTTTAGTGGTGACACTTGCGGTTGGTGAACAGGCGCTTTCGAGAGCGAAGTATCGGGCGGAGAAGGTCAGCGGTAAGGGACAACGCGATAACCAGGTCAGTGAGAAGCTGGTCAGTGAAAACCTGGTCAGTGAAAACCTGGTCAGTGAAAACCAGGACCCCGCGCGGGGCCGCATGGCTGCTCAAGAACGCCGCATCGACGATACGATCCTCATCCGCGAGGCGCAACGTGGTGACCGCGCCGCCTTCGAGGAACTGGTGCGCCACTACGATCAGGCCGTGTTGCGGCTGGCGCTGCACCTCACCGGAACCGAGCACGACGCGCAGGACGTTTATCAGGACGCCTTCCTCAAGGCTTACAAGAACATTGGAAGTTTTCGCTTTGAATGTTCTTTCTACACCTGGATTTACCGAATCGTAACTAATCTTTGCCTGGATCACTTGCGCAAGAAGACGGTGCGCAAGGAAGATGCGCCGGTGGCGAAAGACGGTAACGGCGGGGAATATGACCTGCTGGATCAGGTGGCGGATGGCCGGGCGGGAGCGAATCCGGAGCGCGATTTGATGCGGCGGCAGTTGGGCGCGCGGATTTCAGGGGCGCTGGAGAAGCTGACTCCGCGGGAGCGCATGGTATTTGAGCTGAGGCATTATCACGGATTGAAGCTGCGCACCGTCGGTGAGATTTTGCACACGACGGAAGAGACTGCGAAGAATACTTTGTTTCGCGCTACGCAGAAGTTGCGGGGGCAGTTGGCGGATATGAGATGAAAAGAGGTTTCAAAGTTTCAGCGTTTCAAGGTTTCAAAGACCTTGAAACTTTGAAACCTGAGAAACTTTGAAACCTTGAGGCGAGGGTTGCTATGAAGTGCGAATGGGTTCGAGAAAATATTACGCTGCAGGTTTATGGCGAGTTGGCAGATGATGCGCGTCATGAGTTGGAGCAGCATGTGGCGCGCTGTGCCGATTGCGCCGCTGAACTGAAGGCGGAGCAGGAGTTCCATGCTCTGCTGTCGCAGGACCAGGCGGCAGAGCCTACGCCGAACTTGGTGGCGGCTTCGCGCATGCGTTTGCAGGAGGCGCTGGAGACGGCCGAGCAGGGCGGCTTCTGGCATCGGCTGGCGTTCGATCCGGCGAACTGGCTGCGGCAGGCGCGCTTCTCGCCGGCTCTGGCGTCGGCGATTTTGATTGTTGGATTCGCCGGGGGCGTTGGAACTTCTTATAAAGTATTCAGTCACCCGGCTGGAAAGACTGACGCTGGGGCGACTCCCGCCGCTGCTGAAGCTTCGATCACCGGCATTCAATCCATTACACAGCAGGCGGGCACCAATCAGATTGACATCAAGTACAACACAGTTTCCACGCAGGAGGCGCAGGGATCGATGAATGATCAGCGCATCCAGCAACTGCTGCTGTTTGCCGCGCGTAGTAATTACAATTCGGGCGTGCGCATGGATTCCGTCGATCTGCTGACGCAGAAGCCCGATGTTTCGCAGGTGCGCGATGCGCTGATCTATGCGTTGCGCTATGACACCAATCCGGGAGTGCGGTTGAAGGCTCTTGATGGTTTGGGCGGATTTGTGAAGAACGATGTGCGGGTTCGCGATGTTGTGCTGGAAGCTTTGGTGAATGATACCAATCCGGGTGTACGTACGGAAGCGTTGCGGCTGATTGAGCCGGTGAAGGCGGATGGCAGCGTGCGCGGCGTGTTGATGACGCTCGCGGCCAAGGATCAAAGCCAATACATCAAGTCGCAGGCGCGGACGATGCTGGCACAGTTGCCGGAGATTGATTGAGCAGGGATGGAGAGATAAAAGCAGGTTCCTCACCGGGCTTGGTGCCCGGTTCGGAAAGACAAAGTTTTGGGCATGAGTGAGGTGGTTTATTTTGAAGCGTTCGCCACAATTCGTTGGGCTGTTTTTTATGTTGGCCCTGCTTGCGCCGCTGGCCGTGGCGCAGGAAACCAAGATCTCCCGCGAAGGGACTGGCTGGAGCCAGGTCGTCTCGGGATCGCTCGCGGGAGTAAAGAACCTTAGGGTCAAAGTCGACATGGGCGCGGTGGTAGTGCATGGGGCGCAGAGATCGGGCATCGATTACGCATTTCATATGCGCTCGAAGGAATCCTCCGAAGAAGATGCGCGGAAACAGTTCCAAACCTACAAGGTGAGCACGTACGTGAAAGGCGATACGGCGTGGGTGGTGGGGGAGCGGCGGGGCGTGCATACGATTAAGTTGGGTGTGGGCCGCGTGACGGTTGATACAGGTCCAGCATGTAAATTCGCTGGCGAGTTCGTGATCAACATTCCGCGCGCAATGGAATTGGTAGAGATCGACACGGGCGGCGGCACCGTGGAAGCGACGGGCGTTACTGGACGCGTGGAGATTGAGAGTGGCGGCGGCAAGTTGCGCGTGGATGACATTGGTGGCTCGGTGAACGCTGAGACCGGAGGCGATGCGATCGACGTGGGAACGGTGGGCGGCGATCTAAAGCTCGAGACCGGCGGCGGCAACATTACGATTGGATCGGTGAAAGGGAAGATCCAGGCCGAAACCGGCGGCGGGAATGTGGTTGTGCTCTCCGGCGAACAAGGAGTTGTGGTCGAGGCGGGCGCGGGAAACGTTGAGATCAAGCGTTGCATGGGCAGAGTGAAGGCGACGACGAACGGCGGCAGTATCAACCTGGGAGATATTGGTGGTCCGGCGGAGGTCGAGACCGGCGGCGGCAGTATTCGCCTGACTTCCGCGAAGGGGCGCGTGGGCGCGAACTCCAGCGCTGGCAGCATCGAGCTCTACGGCGTTCCTTCGGCTCGCGTCGAGACCGGCGCGGGCGGGATCACGGTGAAGTTCATCAAGACCACGGCCGAGCGCAGCGATTCTGTGCTGGAAACATCGGCGGGCGATATCACGGTTCTGGTTGCGCCTGATGTCGCCATCGCGGTGCGCGCCAGCGTCGACCTGGGCAATGGGCACCACATTACCTCCGACTTTCCTGACATTCATGTGGCCGCCGAGGGCGACCAGTACGGCCCGAGAACGTTGACCGCCGAGGGCAAGTTGAACGGAGGCGGACCTGTGCTCAAGGTTCGCACTACGACTGGAGATATTTACTTTAAGCGGGCGAATTAGGGGAAGCGAGTGGTGGAGCGCCTCAAAATAAGCAGGTTCCTCACCGGGCTTGGCGCCCGGTTCGGAATGACAAATCTGTGGCTTGGTGCACGGTTCGGAATGAGAATGAAAATGAGGTTTCAGGAGGTTGATCATGCGTAGACGAATTCTGACGACGATTGCTTTGCTACCGCTTCTGCTAAGCCTGGCGCCGGCCGCGCAACGATGGACGGTTGATTCCTCGCAGCCCTTCGGCATTCCCACCGATGATTCGGACACGAGTTCCTATCTCGGCGTCGACATCGCGAATATCTCCACCGAGCGTTTGAACACTTTGAAGCTGAAGGAAGAACACGGCGTTGAAGTGACAATGGTGGACCAGGACGCTCCCGCGGGCAAAGCTGGCATCAAGGAGCACGACGTCATTCTCACCATGAATGGGACGGCGATCGAAAGCAAGCCGCAATTGCAGCGAATGATCCACGAAACGCCGCCGGGACGCGTGGTCACGCTGGGACTGAGCCGCGATGGACAGCCGATGACCATCAAGGTACAACTGACTGACCGGCGCAACGAATTTTCGCTTACCGGGATGGACAAATTCAAAAATAAAGATTTCCATATCGAGATTCCGCCGATCCCGAACATGGACTTCGACATTCCAAACATTGGTGTGGTTTACGTGCACTCGTCGATGAGAAGTGGCGTGATGGTGGAAAATCTGACGCCGCAGCTCGGGGAGTTTTTCGGGGCGAAGAACGGGAGCGGGGTGCTGGTGCGATCGGTGGAAAAAGGAAGCAGCGCGGAAAAGGCGGGCCTGCGTGCCGGAGATGTGATCACTCGCGTGGGCGATCAGCCGGTCAATGACACCAGCGACTTTACTCATGCCTTGCATTCCCACGGCGCGGGAACCGTGAGCGTGGCAGTGATCCGCGACAAGAAGGAGCAGACTCTCACTCTCACTTTGCCTGAGCACAAGGAATCCGGCGAAATGTTGGAAGAGAACCTGGAAGAGCCTGAGGTCGATGCGGAGAGTCAAATCGATTTGAGCGAAGTGCAAAACGAGATTGCCAAACTCCGGCCCCAGATAGAATTGGCGAAGGAAGAAAGCCGGAAGGTGTCGGAAGAAGTGAGCCAGGCTCTGTGCGCACAACAGAAACAGATGAAAGAACAGGCCGAGAAGCTACGGCGGGAGCTTGGGCCCAAGGTTAAGGAAGAACTCGAGAAAAGCCGCGAGAAGCTTCAGCATGAGATGGAACAGCTTCGACTGCAGATGCGTGGCGATTCGTTCGACATCTAGAATGGGATTAGGGGCTAGGGATTAGGGGTCAGTATGTCTAATCGCGATTGATTTGGCCGATCACTTGGCGCTGGCCGCTTGTTTTTCGCTTGCCGGGGTTGCCAGGCAGACTTTGTTTCTTCCTGCCTGCTTAGCAGTGTACAAGGCAGAATCCGCGGCCCTTACTAGGTCGTCGCGGGTGGTGCCGTGGCTGGGGAAGGCGGCGGCCCCGGCGCTGATCGTGACGGTGCGTGGCACACCTGGGAACTGCCAGGTCGCTACCATCTTCCGAAGCTTCTCCGCCACATTCACTGCGTGCTGCGCGTCGGTTTGTGTGAGAAGGATTCCGAACTCCTCGCCTCCGTAACGGCACACGACGTCGATCTTCCGCAATTGCTGGTGGAACAGGGATGAAACCTGGCGCAGCACCTCGTCACCCAGCACGTGCCCGAACTCATCGTTGAGCCGCTTAAACTGATCGATGTCGGCCATGATGACGGCCATACCGGTGCCATAGCGGGTGGCGCGCTCGATCTCTTCCATGAATCGCAATTCGAAAAAACGCCGGTTGAAAATGCCGGTCAAGCCATCAAGATAAGCTAACTGTTTAACGCGATCGACATAGTGTGCGTTCTGAATCGCGGTGGCGCAAATGTCAGCGACCGATTCCAGCGACTGGAGATCGCCGTCACGGAAGGCGTCGGGAAGAGCGCTGTCGAGCGCGAGAATCCCAAGTGTGTGTCCAAAGGAAACGAGCGGAATGCATATGCGTGAAGCCGACTCCGCGAAGAACCTCGTGGCCGCCGGTCCGGCGCTGAGATCTGCTTCGGTCAAGGTACTGTTGCGGGCCAGCATATCCGCCCAGGGTTCAGCCGGGAAGCGGCCTCCTTGCTGAATGCGCGGAGTGAGCGTGCCGTGATGAGCCCGCAGCACCAGGTCGTGGTCTTCGCGCAGAAAGAGCGAGACGTGCGATACGCGAAAGGCATCCTGAATTAACTGGCAGACCCTGCCCAGAAGATCTTCGAGGTCGAGCACCGCGGTGGTTTGTTGGGCGATGGCATTGATCGCCTGCAGTTGCCGGGCGCGTTGCTGCTCCAGAGAATAGAGGCGGGCGTTCTGCAAAGCGATGGACGCCTGGGTGGAGAAAAGTGTGAGCAGGTCGATGGTTTCGGAGTCGAAATGATCCACGCGGTCGCTCTGACAATCGAGCACGCCGACCACTTCATCCCGAACCATCAACGGAATGGCAAGTTCAGAATGGGTGGACTTGGCGGAGCAAATATAGCGCGAGTCTTTGGTTACGTCGGGCGCATAGACGGGTTGTTTCTTGAGCGCTGCGGCTCCCGTTATACCCTCGCCAACCGCCCATCGAATTTTATCTTGACCTTCATCCCATCCAATTTGCGAGCGGACGTACAACTGCTGCGACTGCCGGTCGAGCAGCAGTATCGCGACATTCCGCAGATGAAAGTAGTCTCGCGCGATACCAAGGATGCGCTGCAACACCTCATCGAGGTCAAAGGTGGAGAGCACGGCCTGGCCCGCATCGTACAGGACCGCAATTTTATTCATGACTTTGGGGCTATCGTAACGTGGCGGAAGCGATTGGCCGAGGTTCCTAAAGTAACTAAGGATGGATCGCAAATCGTTTCGCGAAAGGACACGCTTCGGACGCACTGTCTGGGACGCCCCAAGTGTGGGCTCTCGGGGCGTTGGAGGCTGTGTCGATACAAACGGTTTAGAGGGCGAAGTAAGTCTTGTGGTGGAGCAGGCTGTTTTCGTCGCCAATTACTACCAGGTCGGGCCATGCCGGGGTGGTGGTGATCAGCAGGCGCAGGTCTTTTGCCTTCGCACTTGGGGGAAGCTCGAAGGCTAGCTGGGTCGTGTAGGAGTCGGAGGGCTTCAGAGGAGTTAGCAGCGGCGTGCCTTGCATCGCTACTGGCTGGTATTGGTGGCCGGAGGAATCGTCGATCAGGAGGACGGTGCGCGGACTAGGATTCAGTGGGGCCTCCTTGGGGCGCGTGGGAGAGGTTGTGGCTTCGTCGAAACGGGTTCGGATCGTAACGACGTAGTGAGTGACGTCGGCAGCGGGTTCGGTTTTGACGTCGAGGAGTGAGTAGGCGAGGTGGCAATCAATTTCGCAGAAATATTTTTCCTGGCTGCGGGTGAGGATTTGAGTGCGGCTGGCCAGGGAGAATCCGAAAAGGAGTGTGGCGTAAACAATGGCTCCCGCGGAAACTATTAGCAGGCAGGCGCGGGCTAGCTTTGGCTTGCGGGCAAACCAGGCGATCGCCGAAGTGCCCAAGATCAGGAAGAGGCCGGCAGCGGCTGCGAGGAATGCCATGATGGCCAGAGGGGCTGGGAAGTTCATGTTGCTGCTGATAGGCGGTGTCCACATAGTTTTATCTCCAAAGCAGGCTTGCGGTGTGGCTGACGTAGGGATAAATCTCGTCGTTGATCCAATAGCTCTCAAAGAACATTGCGAAAAGAGTTCCCAGCGACCATATAGCCCAACGGCTACGCGTCCATGAGGAATTCGGCAGCAGTTGCTGTATCGCGAGATCTGACACGTACGCGGTGCAATAGCAGAGGTTGGCCAGTAGCGCGAGAACGCTGATGATCCCGAGGGAGGACCAGGTCATGGCGGGAAGGAAGTGGGTCCAATCCTTGATGAGCCAGAAAAGAGCAGTCGCGGTCAGGGCCGCGTTATAAATGATGCGGCGCGGCTCCCAGAAGCGGGCAGCGTTGCGGATGGAGAAGTGCGCGGATTGGTTCTCGCCGATGGATTGCTCAGACGTCATGCGGTTCCTATTCCCGTTTTACCGTTGTTTCTGCAATGTGCTTGTCATTGCAAGCATCCGGTCAAAAAATTTGATTCTTTAGTCTTGTTCGCGGGTAAGCCGAATCCATTCCTCCATTTGATTGAGGTAGTGGGTCAGGGCGCGGCGCCCGGTCGCGGTCAGGCGGTACTCGGTGCGGGGAACGCGGCCTTCGAAATATTTCAGGCATGAGATGTATTCGGCTTCCTCAAGCTTGCGGGCATGGACGCTGAGGTTGCCGTCGGTAGTCCGTAGAATGCGTTTGAGATCGTTGAAGCTGAGGCTGGCGTTAGTGGCGAGAGCGCTCACGATTCCGAGGCGAATGCGCTCGTGAATCAGGCGATCGAGTTCGGGAAGCCGGAGTGCGGAGACATGCTCGCGCGCTGGAGTTGAGTGGGCTTCGACCTTTGTTGTAGTCGTTGTCCCTGGCTTGCGGCGCTGGGTAAGGGCTCTAGCCACCGTATCTCCGGGCGATCAGAAATCCGAAGATAATGTGCAGGCCGCCAAAGCCGGCGGCGAGAAAATAATTTGCCCAGGCTGCCGGCGCAACTACGGCCAGAGCGCCTGTGGCCATGAAACAAAGTCCCATGACAGGTACGATAGACACGGAATAGGCTCCTCCCGTGATGATGCCGGCGCCGTAGAGAAGGAGCCAGGCGGGCGCTAGGGCGGATTCAAGACCCGCGCGCTCGAGAGAAAAGGTCAGCAGAGCGCCAGCGATCAGCGGCGGAAACAAACCCAGCGCGACCTTGCGCCCGGGGCCGGTGAATAATGGTAGACCGCGACGATTGGCCTTCCATCGCATAGAGAGAAAAGCGATCAGGGCCGCGAGGATTGCTTCGGCCAGCCAAACGTTGAGCCACGCAGCCGCGCCCGACCGGCGGGCAGCTAGCCAGGCGGCGGCGAGTGCGGTCGCACCGAGTATCACTTGTCCCCAGCCGGGAACGGCGGTGAACGAGGCAGAGCGCTCCATGGTATCGCGGATGAAGCGGAGGTCGGCGGCGGCATCGGGTGCGAGATCTGCCGTAGCACGGGCGGGTACCGGATGTGCGGCGCGCTGCGGACGGCGAATGCGGTGTTGGCGCGAATCGGGCATCTGAAGGACAGGCTAGCCGACAGCAGTCGTTTTGTCAAGTACTTTGTTATGCAAAGCACTGTGACACTAACCAGCCCGTGGAGGAGATGATAAAAGCGCAGTCGACTTGCGGCATCGAGTGCCTTCTTGAGTTTCGCGACAGCTCGCTGCGCTATAATCCGGCCACGATGAACCTTACTTCTGGCTCCAGACTAGGACCCTATGAGATTGTCGCCCCTTTGGGCGCGGGCGGAATGGGCGAGGTTTTTCGAGCCCGCGACACTCGCCTGAAACGCGAAGTAGCGATCAAAGTTTTGCCGCAAGCGACCTCGCTCGACCCTGACCGGCTGCGCCGTTTCGAGCAGGAAGCCCTCGCCACTGCGGCCCTGAATCACCCGAACATTCTGGCAGTTTTTGATATTGGCACCAATGAAGGCTCGCCTTACGTAGTCTCCGAATTGTTGGAGGGCGAAACTTTGCGCGAGCGCCTGCGCAGTGGATCGATCGCCGTGCGCAAGACCCTGGACTACGCCTTGCAAATCGCACATGGGCTGGCCGCGGCGCATGAAAAAGGAATTATCCATCGCGATCTGAAGCCGGAGAATTTATTTCTCACCAAAGATGGACGAGTGAAGATTCTGGACTTCGGCTTGGCCAAACTGACCCAGCCCGAATCAGGCGATCACACGGCGCAGGCAACCCTCACGCACGTTACAGAAGTCGGCACCGTGCTGGGCACGGCCGGATATATGTCACCCGAGCAGGTGCGCGGCGTGGCCGTCGATGCGCGGTCCGACATCTTCAGCTTTGGAGCAATTCTCTACGAGATGATCTCAGGCAAGCGGGCGTTTCATCGAGACACGGCCGCCGACACGATGAGCGCTATTTTGAAGGAAGATGCTCCAGACTTTGCCGAAACCAATCGCAACGTTTCTCCGGCGCTCGAGCGGATCGTGCAGCATTGCCTGGAGAAAAATCCTGAGTCGCGATTTCATTCCGCAAGCGATATTGCGTTCGATCTCGAGCATCTCTCCGGAATTTCGAGCACCACCACGCGGGCTGTGCCAATTTCAGGTGCGCCGCCGCGGCGCAAGCTGATCGGGATGCTGGCGGGTGGTATTGCGCTCGCGCTGCTAACGCTTGGCCTGGGTTGGTGGTTGGGACGAGGCAACGGCCCCGCGCCGCTGCCCGAATACAAGCAAATCACATTTCGCACCGGCGCTATCGGCAACGCACGTTTTACGCCCGATGGTAGCGCGGTTTACAGCGCGTCGTGGGACGGAGGCGAAAACCAGCTGTACATGTCGCGCACGGATGATCCGGGGGCGCGCGAACTCGGGCTGAAGGGCGCGGAACTGCTTTCGATTTCAAAGAGCGGAGAACTAGCGATTCGGCTCAACACGGCGTACCTGGGCGGCTATGCGCGGGCTGGGACGCTGGCGCGGCTTCCGCTGAGCGGGGGAACGCCACGAGAAGTGCTGGAAAACGTGCAAGACGCGGACTGGGCCGCGGACGGCGTAAATATGGCGGTGGTGCGATACGTTCCGGACGATCGGCACTGGCGTTTGGAATATCCCATTGGAAAGGTGTTGTTTGACAGCATCAACTGGATCAGCCACCCGAAGATTTCTCCGGACGGCAAGTGGGTGGCGTTTGCCGATCACGAGAATCCCGGAGGTGATGACGAGGGTTCGGTCGCGGTGATTGCGGCGGATGGCAAGGACAATAACGTCGACAAGAAACTTTCCTCGGGCTGGAGTTCACTGCAGGGGATCCTATGGTCACCCGGGGGCGATGCGATTTGGTTTACATCCAGCAGCAGCGGCAGCGCCGAAAATCCGCGTGCGGTAAGCCTCTCGGGCAAAATGCGAACAATTACCAACGTGCCTGGAGGGATGTGGCTGGAGGACCTTCGGAATGGGGCGGCGCTGATGATCACCCATCAGGAACGCATCGGGATCCGGGGCCGTGCGCCGGGCGCAAGGGAGGAACGGGAACTGGGGTGGTTCGGATGGTCGATCATGCGTGACATCAGCCGGGATGGCCGCAAGATACTGTTCGAAGAGGAGGCCGATGGTGGCGGGCCGAACTACACCGTATTCTTGCGCGATACGGACGGGTCGCCTCCGTCGCGAATTGGTGAGGGACTGGGCTTGGCCATCTCCCCCGATACAAAATGGGTGATCACGAGATCGGCTAAGGGAGGAGCGCTGAATCTGGTGCCGACAGGAGCGGGCGAGTCGAGGGCGCTTACCCACGACGCCGTAAGCTACGGCGAAGTTCGGTTTTTGCCGGACGGCAAGCGACTTTTGGCTTCGGGAATTGAGACCGGGCACGCTGAGCGCGACTATCTCATTGATGTGAGTAGCGGCGATTCCAAGCCGATCACGCCGGAGGGCATCGCCGGCGTGCATCTCTCACCGGATGGCAGGAGCACAGTGGTGCTGGGATCAGACGGGAAATGGGGAGTCTGGCCCCTGGAGGGCAGCGGCATTCGTCCGATCCCGGGTTTAGACTCGAGCTATTCCGTGATCGATTGGTCGCCAGATGGGGGATCGATCTACGTGGCCACAAGCCGAGCGGAGCAAAGGATCACCAAGGCCTACCGGGTGAACCTAGCGACGGGAGAGATGGAGCCGTGGAAAACCTTCGGGGAAGAGACGGGCGCGGGAGTCTCGTCCGTTGGTCGTCCGCAATTTTCCAGCGACGGCAGCGCGTACGCCTATGTATACGTCCAGATACTGTCGGAGGCTTACGTAGTGACAGGATTGAAGTAGGAACCGGGGCGATGGAACTGGGCTAGCTACTGGTCATCTTCGGAGCGATGCTGGTAGTGGCGGGGATCGTGGTGATGCTGCTGGGACGGATGAGTCTTCCCCTGGTGCGAAAAACCTGGAGACTTTTTTCTCGTGCCGATCCACATTTTTCTGATCCATGTCTCTAACCGATCAACTCGGATTCCGATTCACTCCGCCGGAGCGGCGCGTGTGGACGGTGCGCGCCCTGATCGCGGCTGTAAGAACGCACCTGGAGCGGGAGTACACCGACGCATGGGTCGAGGGTGAGATCTCGAATTGCCGCGCACAGAGTTCCGGTCATATTTATTTCACGCTGAAAGATGCGAACGCACAACTGCGCGTGGTGATGTTCAGTTCGAAGGCGCGGCTGTTACGTTTTCGTCCGACGGACGGGATGCAGGTTGTCGTGCGCGGACGTGTCACAGTTTATGAAGAGCGCGGCGATTTGCAGCTTGCGGCAGAATACATCGAGCCAAAAGGCGCGGGAGGGTTGCAGGTTGCGTTCGAACAACTGAAGGCGAAGCTCGAAGCCGAAGGATTGTTTGCGGCAGAACGCAAGAAGGCGATTCCGTCATTGCCGTCGCGAATCGGAATCGTGACTTCTCCCCAGGCGGCCGCGCTGCGCGACATTCTGAACATTTTGCAGAGGCGGCATCACACGGCAAATGCGGTGATTTATCCCGCGCAGGTGCAGGGTGATTCTGCGGCGGCAGAAGTTGCGGCGGGAGTGCGATATTTCAACCAAAGCCGCAGCGTCGAAGTGATCATCGTGGGCCGCGGAGGAGGCTCGGCGGAAGATCTTGCGGCATTCAACGATGAAAGTTTGGCGCGAACCGTGGCGGCGTCGGAGATCCCGGTGATCTCGGCGGTAGGGCACGAGACCGACTTCACCATTGTCGATTTTGTGGCCGACCTGCGCGCGCCTACGCCTTCAGCGGCTGCGGAATTAGTAATTCGTTCGCGAGTGGAAATCGAGAGTCAGGCAGAAGCAGTGCGAGAGCGACTGGTCCGCGCGATGGAGCGGCGTCTGCTGGAAGCGCGGCATGCACTCATGGAGCGCGCACAGGATGGGGCTTTCGCGCGCATGATGGATTTAATCCGGCAGCGGCAGCAGAAGGTCGACGACCTCACGTACCGGCTGGAACGAGGCGAACGGCAAGCGCTGGAATTAACGCGCCGCCGTTGGGAAACGCTGGCCGCGGCGGTGCGGCATTACGATTTGCGGCGCGTGCTGGCGGGAATCCGCGGAGAACTTGATGCGGGAACTGCGGCGGTCGCCGCCGCGATGCGCAATCAACTTTTGCAGAACAAGGTTCGGATCGAGCGCATGGCTAGGGCGCTGGAGACGCTGTCTCCGCTGGCAATCCTCGACCGTGGCTATGCGCTGGTGTTCGACGCCTCGGGACAATTGGTAAAAGATGCGGCGCAAGTGAAGCGGGGCGATGAAATCAAGGCACGAGTGGCGCGAGGAGAAATCCTGGCCACAGTGAAGAACCACGCTGCAAAAAAGATCGCAGAGAAACAAAAGTAAATCCGCAATCAGCTATTTGTGCGGCGCGTGCCCCGTCGGATGCTGCCCCAGAATTACTCGCGTGCGTTCCCGCGTCATGCGAATGTGACATCGCAGCCGCTCCGGACCACTCCTGCAGGTATTGTCACGCAACTGAACCCATGCGATTTGATCCGCGCCCACAATCATCCACGCGGTAGCATTGGTTGCATGGTTCGTCTGGTCCAGATAATACGCGGCGTTCAGGTCGATATCGGCGGCGTCGGCGTTCATCTGTTCGCAATCGTCCGCCGCAGGCGCACTCGAACCGTTGCCGGGAGCGCAGTAATCTTCGTCATGCTCCAACAGGATCTTTTTGTTGGAATCTCCTATGAAATAACGCGTGGTCACGGCCGGCACATCGGATTCCGCGGACCAAGTGCTCAAAGCTTCGGCAAACGCTGGCGGAAGCTGGCTCATCTTGAGCGATTCTTCTTTTACCTGCCGCGAAAAAACCGTAACCGTCGGCGTGGGTTCGCCATTCGTTGGATGAAAATAAAAAGCGGCCAGCGCGATGCCGTCTTGCATGTCGATCCAAATAAATCCTCGGCCCTTCAGGTATGGTCCGCTTCTGCTGGAAACAATTACGTAGCGGCCATCGCTAATTTGAACCGGAAGCGACGATCCGGTGAGCACTCTGTCGAACGCATCGAGTGGTGACATGTCCCAGCCATAGTGGAAGGTGCGGTCAGGAAGCACGCTATGCAAGAACTTGCGAAACTGCTTGTCACGAATAACGTCGCTCGCCGAAGTCCCAACAAAATGATTCACAACCGCGAGTTGCTCGACCGGAATCGGTTTTTGAAAAATGGCCCGATCGTACTTCGAAACCGGGGCCTGCGGTTCTTGCGACTGCGGCTCCTGAACCGTCGCCTCTTGCGCAGGAGACAACAGAGCAGAGGCTTGTGGACATCCAGTAGCTTCGGCCAGTAGGCCGCGCACACCTGTCAAAAACAGCGCTACGACAATCAGAGCGCACGAGCCGTCAAGCTTACGCAAAGACGCGCGAAGGGATCGCATATAAAATCTCCTCCCAGCACCCGACCGCTAAAATTGTACCCCCGTCCAGCAAATTTGCAAGATTTTCCTTATTGTCCTCGGTCCGCTATCCGCTGCATTAGAATGTAGGGTTCTGACATTGGCAATCTGCCGGCCCGGAGATTCAGTGACGCAACTGTTGGCGCCATGGTCGAGAGTGTCGTGGTTTACGGTGCTCGACATTCTGCTGGTGGCGGTGATCATCTACGAAGTGCTGGCGATGATCCGTGGCACGCGTGCGGCGCCAATGCTCGCCGGACTGGCGGCAGTGGCCACTGCGTTCTACCTCGCGCGCATCGGTCAACTCGTTACATTGAACTGGCTGGTCAGCCATTTGTTGCCGTATGTCGTTTTCGCTTTGATCGTGGTGTTTCAATCGGAGATCCGGCACGTGTTGTCGGATGTTGGGCGCCGGGTAAGCTTTCTCCGCGGATCCTCCACCGACGGAGATGCGTACGACGACATTGTGCTGGCGGCGAATCTGTTTTCGCAGCATCAGACCGGCGCGTTGATGGTCATCGAGCGCGAGATCGGATTGCGCACCTATATCGAGAGCGGAGTCGCCATGGACGCGCGGCTCTCCTACGATCTGCTGGCCACGATCTTCCGGCCGAGCGCGCCTTTGCACGATGGCGCGGTGATCATTCAGAAAAATCGACTGGCAGCGGCCGCATGTTTCCTGCCCCTTTCAATGAATCCAGTGCTCTCCACGCAAATGGGAACAAGGCACCGCGCGGGCATCGGGATCACCGAGGAAACGGACGCGATCGCGGTGATCGTTTCGGAAGAGACGGGCGCGATCAGCATGGCCGTGGGCGGCAAAATCGAACGCGATCTCACCGTTGAACAACTGCGCGAGCGGCTGAGCAGCGAACTCCGGCGGTATATGTCGCCGGTAGCGTTGCCGACGGTCGGGGCGCCCCCCGATGAATCGGATGCGAACCAGGAATCGCCGTTGCGGGCTGGAGTGCAGATGAGTGACGAAGAGGAATCTACGCCGGAAACGGAGCGCCCGCTATGAGGAACTTCCTGCGGCGCTGGGTTCTGCATAATTTCTGGCTGAAGATTTTGTCACTGGTATTGGCGACGGGGTTGTGGCTGGCGATTTCGCCAGATCAGGAGCCGGCGGAAGTCGCAATGCGGGTGCCAATCGAATTTCGGAATGTTCCTGCGGAGTTGGAGATAAGTTCAGCAACCATACCTGAAGCGCAAATCCGCGTGCGCGGCCCGGAGCGCATGATCCGGGAATTGCGGTCGACTGACATTCATGCAGAACTTCAGCTGGCAGATGCCAAGCCTGGCGAACGCACCTTTGATTTGACCGCGCAGCAGGTTCGGCTACAGCGGAATTTGACCGTGGTGCAAGTGGTGCCGGGGCAGGTGCATCTCAGCTTCGACACGCGCCTCACGCGCGAGGTCGAGATTCATCCGCGAGTGACGGGAAACTTCGCGGCAGGAGAGCAGGTCGGAAAGATACTGGTGGATCCTGAGAAAATCAAGATTACCGGGCCGCAGCATCACGTGGAACTGGTAAGCGCAGCCACCACTGATCCAGTGGATGCCTCGGGAACGACGACGACAGCGACCTTCGTGACCAATGTGTATGTCGCGGATGCGCTCGTGCAGGTGGTGCAGCCGACGCCTGTGCGAGTCACGGTGGTCATGGAAAAGAGTGCGCCCGCGGAGAGCGGACATTGAACGACCTCACCTTCGTTCTCATTGATCTGCCGCTTTCATAGTTCTCATTTCCAGTTTCTCAGTTATCATCCTCGGGCTAGACATTTCGAGCTTCCCCCGGCGGCTTCTTTAGCAATTCGCGCAATCTATGAACGATCAGGGTAGACAGTTGTTTGGCACGGACGGAATACGCGGCGTAGCCGGCGAATTTCCTCTTACGGAAGAAAGTACATATCTCATCGGGCGCGCGCTGGGGCACGATTTGATGCGCGGGCAGCAGAAGGCGCAGGCTGTCATGGGGCAAGACACGCGCGAATCCAGCGCCTGGATCGCCGATCGCGTGGCGGCGGGACTGGCCGCTGTGGGCGTGGACGTGCACAGTGCGGGCGTGATCACGACGCCCGGAGTCGCTTATCTGGCGCGGTCGCGCGGGTTTGCGGCAGGAGTAGTAATTTCGGCGTCACACAATCCCTGGACGGATAACGGTATCAAAGTCTTCTCTGCGGACGGATTCAAGCTGACGGATGCGCGTGAGCTGGCGATCGAAAAAGAAATTTTCGCGCTGTTGGCTAGGCCCGGTGCGGCTGACGATACCGCGATGAAAGTTGCCCGTCCGTCGCTGCCGGGAGAAGCTGGGCTGCGCAAGTCTTACATCGAGTCGTTGGCAGCCAGTGTGTCGTCGGACTTGAGCCGCGTGCGCGTGCGGGTGGATTGCGCCAATGGCGCGGCTACCGCCGAGGCTCCGGAATTATTTCGCACCCTGCAAATCCCGGCGACCTTCACTCACGTGACGCCCGACGGGAAAAATATTAATGACGGATGCGGCGCGCTGCATCCTGAGACCCTAGGCAAGGCTGTGGCCGCGTCAGGCGGGCAGTTTGACCTGGGTGTAACTTTCGATGGCGATGCCGACCGCGCTCTGTTTTGCGACGGCGAGGGTCGCGTGGTGAATGGCGATGGCGTGCTGCTGCTCGCGGCGCGGGATTTGCAGGCACGCGGGAAATTATCCGGATCGACAGTCGTGGCAACGACGATGTCGAATATGGGAGTGGAGATCGCGCTGAAGAAGTCAGGCATCCTCATGTTGCGAGCGAATGTGGGCGATAAATACGTTCTCGAAGAAATGCTGAAGACGGGCGCCACTCTTGGTGGGGAGCAATCTGGTCACATAATTTTTCGCGACGGCGATGCCACCACCGGCGATGGCCTGCTAACCGCGTTGCGGGTGATGGACGTGATTGTGCGTTCGCAAAAGACGCTGGCGGAGTTGGTCAGCGATCTGAAAGTGTTCCCGCAGAAAATTCAGAATGTGCGAGTGCGGGAAAAGATTCCGTTTGCGCAGATCCCGGAGGTGCAGCGCGCGATTGAAGCCGCCGAGCGCGAACTGGATGGAAACGGTCGCGTCGTTGTGCGGTATTCGGGGACCGAGGCTTTGGCTCGAGTGATGGTGGAGGCGGAGTCAGAAGAGAAGATGCAGGCGCTTACGGCGGGGATCGCAGGGGAGATTCAGAAGGCGTTGGGAGTTTAAGAAACGCTCACTCGAATATCGGGGCAACTCTCGCCAGCACGTCAATCATGATAGCGTCAGGGATGCTTTCCAGCCTCCTCCCGCCGCGGGCGACGAGATCGAGAACGCGGGGCTGATCGCACCGGATAATCCCTGTCGTTTTGCAGCCGGATCCCGTCAAAGTTATGGCGAAACCTGCCGTGCGCGCGAAATTTCCGCCGCTCGTGATGGGCAGAACTACGGGCACTTTGGTGATTCGGTTGAAGGGCTCGGGCGACACAATCAGCACTGGGCGGCGGCCCTTTTGTTCGTGGCCCAAGGTCGGGTCGAGATTGACCAGCCAGATTTCGCCGCGCTTCATTCCTAGCATCAGATCAGCTCGCCGCCAAGAGGCTTGCTGTTCAGCCATTCGCGTTCTTGTTTCGAGCCTTGTTTCAAGGTCCGTTTCGAGCGACGCGCCTTGGGATTGCATTGAGCTAGCAATTCGTCCAGCGAATAGCGTGGGCGCTGACGCGGTTCCACAACGAGACGTCCACTCTCCACCGCGATGCCGACTTTGGCGCCGGACTGCAGTTGCAGGACGTTTAGTAGCGCCGGCGGGACGGCCAACATGACCGAGCCGCCCACCTTGCGCAGATTGGTTGTGTGCATGGCGCTTTCTCCAAGTTATACTCTAGTATAACATAGCGGCAATCTAGGCAGTTAATCCAAATCCCGCCAGTTCGCCCCGACCCCCATTTCTACTAACAGCGGCACCGCCAGCGCGTGAACTTTCTCCATGTGCTCGCGGACCAGCGACTGCATCGCATCCACTTCTTTCTCCGGTACTTCAAAGACCAATTCGTCGTGCACCTGCAAAGTCATTCTTGACTTCAGACCCCGCTCCCGCAACGCCGCGTCAATGCGGATCATTGCCACTTTGATCAAGTCAGCCGCGGTGCCTTGCAGCGGCGTATTGACCGCGGTGCGCTCAGCGAAGCCGCGCTGAGTGAAATTTTTGCTGTTGATGTCGGGGATGGGGCGGATGCGCCCGTGGAGCGTTTTTACTTTCAGTTCGCGGCGAGCTTCTTCCAAGGTTTTGTCAATGAAGGCGCGGACGCCTTTGTACCTTTCGAAATAATTGGCGATAAATAACTTCGCCTCGGCGGGCTCAATGCCGAGATTTTGCGAGAGTCCGAAAGGAGACAGCCCATAAACGATGCCGAAGTTGACGACTTTAGCCTGGCGGCGGTGGTCGGGCGTAACCATTAACGGCGGCACTCCGAAGACTTGCGAGGCGGTGAGCGTGTGGATGTCGTCGCCGCGGCGGTAGGCTTCGACCAGCAGCGGGTCGTGAGAGAAGTGAGCGAGCAGGCGAAGCTCGATCTGTGAATAGTCGGCGGTAAGCAGGACGTGGCCGGGCTCGGCAATGAATGCAGCGCGAATGCCGCGTCCGAGCTCGGTGCGGATGGGAATGTTTTGCAGATTCGGATTCGTTGATGAGAGGCGTCCCGTTGCCGTTCCCGTTTGGCCGAACGTGGTGTGCACGCGGCCGGTGGAGGAATTGATCAAGGCCGGAAGCGTGTCTACGTAAGTAGATTTCAGCTTGGTGAGCTGGCGGTAGTCGAGCACCATGCGCGCGATGGGGTGATCCTCGGCCAGAGTTTCCAGAACGTCGACGGCGGTTGAGATGGTGCGCCCCTTGCCGTACTTCACCGGCTTGGGCAAGTTCAGCTTGTTGAAGAGAACGTCGCCGAGCTGGCGCGGAGACCCCACGTTGAATGCGACGCCAGCGATCTCATGAATCTCTTTCTCTTTCACGGCAATTTCGCGTTCGAGTTCCGACGACATTTTCGCGAGAGCTCCAGTGTCGATCTTCACTCCAGCCTGCTCCATGCGAGCTAGAACGGGGACCAGCGGCAAATCGATTTCTGCGTAGAGGTCGGTTAGCCCCGCCTGCTTTACGTCATCGCGCAAAGCGGCCGCAAGCCTTCCAGAAACGTCCGCGGCTTCCGCCAAATCGCCGCTTACTTTGAAATTGAAACGCCGCAGAGCCAGGTCGGCCAGGCGATGCGAGGAGTACGTCGGATCGAGCAGGTAAGAATAGAGCATGGAATCATGCTGCACGCCCTGCAAATGAATGCCGAGGCCATCCAGCGCGTGAATCGCGGATTTGTAATCGTGAATTGATTTCGGCATGCGCGGGTCGGCCAAGACAGCTTTGAGCTTCGCGGCGGCGCCGCTCGAATCCAGCTTGACTGTGAGAGCCGATCCCGCAGCCCCAGAAATCGCGACACGGCGAGCATCAGGTTTAGCCACAACCGCCGGAGACGACGCGTCCGTCAGCGCAAGCATCCCTGACTGTGGCACCTCGTCGATTACTTCTTCTCCGTTGTCGGAAAATGGTTCTGTCTTTTCCAGCTCCACCGCGACGGCTAGCGCACCTTCCGGCGCCACTGAGCTGAGAACGTGCTCCACATCCTCGGCCGACTGCGCTTCCCCGTAGTGAGTTTCGGTGACCTGAGCCTCCGGCAGCAATTCCTTCAACAGAGAAGTAAATTCCAGTTCAGTAAAAAGCTGGCGAAGCAAGTCGAGATCAGGCTCGCCCGCGCGCATGGCATCCACCTTCAACTCAACGGGGACGTTGGTATCAATGGTAGCCATGCTCTTGCTGAAGAGAATCGTGTCGCGATTGTTTTGCAGCGATTCTCGATAAGTTTTCTTTTCTACTTCGTTGGCGCGATTAAGAGCCTGCTCGACGGTGCCAAAGCGCTTGATGATTTCAACCGAGCCTTTATCGCCAATCCCGGGCGCCCCAGGAATGTTGTCAATAGAGTCTCCGCGCAGGGCCATGATGTCGACAACTCGCTCAGGAGGCACGCCGAGAATTTCCTCGACCATCGCGGCATCGCAGATCAAATTATCCTTGGGAGGATTCAGAATCTGCACATCGTCATTAACGAGCTGCATCATATCCTTGTCGCTGGAGACGACGTAGACATGATGCTTCGCGGCCGCCGCCTTCCGCGCCAGAGTGCCGATAACATCGTCGGCCTCGAAGCCCGCCAGTTCAAGAATGGGTATGCGATACGCTTCAAGCGCGCGGCGTATGTAGGGTATCTGCTGCGCCAGATCTTCCGGCATTGCGGCACGATTGGCTTTGTAGCCTTTATATTCGACTTCGGTAAAAGTCTGCGTCTTAATGTCGAATTTGCGCACCGTAGTGATCGCTTCTGCCTGCGTAGCGCGAAAAGTTTTCGCGGCAACGTCGAAGACAGCAGCGAGATAGCCGGGCGAGAAATCGTCACGCAGTTTACGCAGCATGTTGACGAAAACGAGGACCGCTGCGGTGGGAATGCCGGACTTGGTGGACATCCCCGAGCGTTGCCGCGCCATTGCGTGGTAAGCGCGGAAGATGAACGACATGGTATCGATGAGGAAGATGCGGTTGGGGTCGAAGGCTGCCGGAAGGTTCGGTTTGCTGGGTTCAGGTGCGGGATTTTTTTTTCGCGGGGGCAAGCCAGTAGTTTAACAGCCAGAGCGGACAGGAGAAATCTACTGCCTCAGACACGTTCACCGAAGGCGCCGCTGCGTGCGGATGGACCCTTCTACCCCGCTCAGGGCAAGCCCGCGAAGGCGCCCGTCCCCACGCAAGCAACCCAGTTAGAAATCCACCTGGAAGTCAGCTTGAACGATCTTCTTCGCCGCGCCGCTCGAACCGTTGCGAAAAACCAGATAGTACAGCACGGGATGATCCAGCGTGGCCGGAAGTCCAAAGCTTACATCCTGATCGTGAGAAGAGCCCACCGAGTAAACCGTTTCCGCGGGCTGACCCCGAAGAAAGTCGGCATACTGCTCGCCGTTCAATAAAAGAAGATCGACATCCGCGTCTTCATCGCCCGATTGACTTCCCGCCTGTCGCACAAACGAATGAAACGTTCCATGCAGTCGAGGGCTGGCGGCGTGCGCTGGAATTTCAAAGGGAAACTTTGCGGCCGCTGACACGGCGAACGTTTTTTTCACAATGGCGCTGCTGGTGCCGACCGGAGATTCTGCAATGTGGTCGCTCGGATGCGGCTTTGCTTCCCGGCGTTCTTCGGGAGCCTGACTCTGCGTCTGGTGCTCCATCCACTGCGCCAGCGCTCCAACAGCCGCCTCCGTCTTACTGGCTTCTTTCCCCTCGGGCTTGGCATCAGTTGGCTGACCCTGCACGTCGGCCAATGCCGACGTTGTGGCCGCGCGATTCTGGAAAAAATAGTAGCCGCCTACCAAAGCGGCACCCATCAGCAGGCAGGCAATTCCTTTTAACATTGGCGGTCCTCCCCGCTCTATAACTTACCGTGAGCAGTTAGTGCGGCCAATAATCTTTGCGGCTGCGGAGTTACTTCGGTTTGCCGTACTCGGTCGTGTAGTGCAGTTGGATTTCACCGCACGTGCCCTGCTCTGCGGAGTAAACCACGCAGCTATCGAACGGCCGCGAATAGACGTGCAGGCTGACGGCGCGCTGGTTAAACTCGCGCGGATTGACGACGCGGTGAACCGGTTCGAGCGGGTCGACGGCGCAAGGCTGGGACGCATTCATTTCGACCGTCTCGGCGGTCTTGATTGTGGCTTTGCCGAGCGCGATGTCTTGATGCACCACGTGAAAATTTTCCACCAGCAATCGTCCGATAGGCACGGCCATCCAGCAGTTCTGATCGCGATGATTGTGGACCGAACTGGCCTGCCCGACTTCCCAGCAGACAGCTATTAACTCATACAACGACGTCTTGTCGATCAGATTGCGCGTGTAGTGCTGGCGATCCCAGGTGAGATAGGGCGCAAGCGACTTGGAGTCGACCGGGGTTTCCTGAAGGAATCTGCGGAGTTGCTCCGTCTGATCGAAGGCCGCCTCGGAAAATTTGCGAAGCTCGGCTACGAAATCATCGATTGGAACCTGGTTAACCGCAGTGGACATCGTCTGCTCCCGGAAAAGTATAACCCACCTGGAAAAAATCTTCTCCGCAACCAACACTCTTCAGCATCGCTTAGCCAAGCTCCGGATCACGGGTGAATCCAAATCATTCTATGAACATGCAGTCTCCATAGGAATAAAAACGGTACCGCTCCGAGACTGCATGTTCGTAGGCGCGAAGTATGTTCTCGCGTCCGGCGAAGGCGCTGACCAGCATGAGCAACGTGGATTGCGGCAAATGGAAATTGGTCAGCATCGCTTTGACCACTTTGAATTCAAAACCGCCTTCGGCGTCTGGATGAATAAAGATGTCAGCCGAAGCCGCGCCTGCCGTGATAGTTCCCGCGCCTAACCGCACAGCGTGCTCCAGAGTTCGAACCGTAGTAGTCCCGACCGCGACGATCCGCCGCGACGCACGCAAAGCCTGGTTGATGGCGGAAGCGGCCTCAGCCGAAATCGAGTAAGGCTCGGAATGGATCTGGTGATCCTCGACGCGCTCCACTCGAACGGGCTGAAAAGTTCCCAAGCCGACGTGCAAGGTAATTTCCACAGTCTCAACTCCGCGCGAGCGAATCCGATCGAGAATTTCTCGTGTGAAATGAAGGCCGGCCGTGGGCGCTGCTACTGATCCGCGCTGCTGGGCATAAACCGTTTGATAGCGTTCTCGGTCGTGAACGGAATCAGCACGCGCGACATAAGGCGGAAGCGGAACATGCCCAATCCGCTCAAGCGCGGTGAAGAAATCGTCGGAGCTCTGCAAGGTTGGCTCAAAGCGAATTTGGCGCTCGCCAAATTCTCCACGCGCCATCACTTGAGCTTGCAGTTCATCCCGCTCGCCGAAGAACAGCCGTTCGCCCACGCCGATCTTGCGGCCCGGCCGCACCAGGCATTCCCAATCGTTCGGCTCGGTGGAGATCTGCCGCGTGAGCAAGACCTCAATCCGCCCGTGAAGAAAATCCCGCGCGGCAGAGTTCTGAGGAATCACCGGCTGCGCGCGAGCGCCTTCGCGTCGTCCGTACAGCCGCGCCGGAAAGACACGCGTGTTATTGAAGACCAGCAAATCGTTGGGTTGTAACAGGTCCGGAAGGTCGCGGAACACCCGGTCGGCATAGCCTCCGGCTCGTTGCAGGTGCAGCATGCGGGCGCCGTCGCGCTCCGCCAGCGGTTCCTGCGCGATAAGGTCGTCGGGAAGATGGAAGTTGAAGTCGGAAACCAACACGGTGTCAGATTATAGGAGGATTCACGATAAGTGGGTCGGCACAGACCTGGCACCGGCGCGGTGAATGCTCGACCGATGTGGCAGTTTATTTGTCAGTTTTCATAAAGTTTGTTGTCTGTTCAGGGTAAGGTGCGGTACTATGCGGGGGCTGTCATTTTAGCCGCTTTTCGTCACTCCCCCGAGAGAGTATTTCCATGTCCGCTGAACGCAAACACAGGGAAGAGATTGTTCGCTACGGACGCATGCTGCATGAGCGCGGCTTCGTGGCGGCCATGGACGGGAATCTTTCGGTCCGGCTCGATCGTGAGCGCATCCTGGTGACTCCCACGTGCGTGAGCAAAGGCGCCATGCGGGCCGCAGATATGGTGATCGTCGACCTGGAAGGCACACGGGTGGCGGGACGCCGCAATGTAACCAGCGAAATCGGAATGCACCTTTTGATTTACCGCACGCGGCCCGATATTCAGGCGATTGTGCACGCGCATCCGCCCACCGCAACCGGATTCGCCGCTGCGGGCATGGCGCTCACCGAACCTCTAGTCTGCGAAGTGGTAATGGGCTTGGGAGGCATCCCGCTCGCCCGCTACGGCACCCCAGGAACGTCGGAATTGGCGCAGACGCTCGAACCGTACGTGCCTCACTATGACGCCATTCTCATGTCGAATCACGGCGTGGTCGCCTACGGAGATACCATCGAGCACGCCTACATGAAGATGGAAACGGTCGAACACTTCGCGCAGATTGCGCTGGTCACCCACCTGCTAGGCCGGCAGCAGCCATTGACCGGCGTCGACATCCAGAAATTATTGTTGGCGCGAACAAAGTATTTCGGTGGGAAGGTGGCCGCCTCCATGCCCATCGCGCTAGTGCGCGAGCCAGAAAAAGTCAGCTAGATCTTCAAAATACTCAAAGGGTTATCTGGGGACAGCCGCCTCGGCTGTCCAAACAAGCGCAGCGGAGGCGCATCCGTTCGGCACCCAACCGCCGCGCTTCTGATCTATTCCCCTCCAACCCGAAAGCGAAACCCCGCGCGAAAATTCACCGGCAGCGCCGGATAGCCGAGCACCTCGTTATAGCGGCGATCGAGCGCGTTATCGATATTCGCATACGCGGTAATGCGCGAGTTGATGGCATACCATCCGCCGAGATCGACGCGCACATAGCCCGCGGCATGATTAATGTTGAAGCCATCGAAATCCGAATCGGCGCGCGATCCCACAAAACTTCCCGCCAGATTTGCGTTCCAGCGCTTTCTTGCGTAACTCAGCAAAGTCGTCGCCGAATGCTTGGGACGAAGCAACAAAGGATCACCCGGCGCATACGGGAAGCTGCAAGGAGTGGCCGAAGTACACTCCGGATTTTCCAGAATCTCGGTCGAAGTGTAAGTATAAGCAGCAGTCAGCAACAATCTCGGACGGATCCGACCTTGCAGTTCAATTTCAGCCCCCTGAGCGAAAGACTGTTCCAGATTAAAAAACTGGTACGCGCCCGACGCAGTGGGCACAGCCTCAATCTGATCATGGAAAAGATTGTTAAAGTAAGTTGCGTTCAGAGCCCAGCGTCCAGCAAAGAATTTCTGCTCGAACCCGGCTTCAAACGCTCGAGTGCGCTCCGGCAACAAGCCGCGATTCGAAGTGTAGTCGTAAGCAATTTCGCCGAAAGCCTGATACAGCGCCGGCTCCATGTATCCGACGGCATAGGAAAAACGCAGCCGCGTCCCAGAAAATAATTCTCCTCCGCGAAGCGCCAGCAGAGTGAGCGCAACCCGCGGCACACCGATGTTGCCATACGCGCTGCTGTGAACAAAACGCCCGCCCGCAATCGCCGTGAGCCTGCCCCAGGTGATCTGCTGTTGCAGATATGCATCCTGATCCAACCGCTGCCCTGAAGCCGCAGGGGGGAAATCCATATCGCTTACCACGCCAGTCTCATTCTCAATGCGATATCCAAACGTACTGTGCGCCGCGAAATGAGCAGACGTCCGCTCCGAGTAATCTCCCTGATATTCGACTCCCACGCGGTTGACGTGAGTTTCGTAAGCGTCCGCAAAGCTGTCATAGGTATAAGGGGCGATGTTCGGATTGTCGTTGGGATTGTTATCTGCATAGCGGTAGAGATAGTCGAAGCCGGTCAAGCGGTGTTGCCATCCCGAAGGCTGCAACAGGGTAAGCTCCACGCTGCCGAGCAAACTATTCAAATGCGCGGACTCGACAGGATCAGGCTGCAGGAGCCCCGGCGGCAACAACGTTCCCTCCGCCGAATACGGCGTTATCACCGGGTCATTGCCGTTGAAATTCCACTCTCCAGGCAAACCGGTATAGCTATTGGAGTGACGAAGGTGCAGCCGCAGCGCTGCATGATCTGTAAGAGCCATGCCAATATTCGTGCCCGCCAACGAATCCGAATAAGCATCGTTCACGCCCAGCCCGCTGCTGTTAAATTGATTGCCGAACACGTTGTAGTCGAAGCCCGCGCGCACGCCAGCCAAAGACGCCTCGCCGGTGGCCGTTCCAAAATTTCCTCCATCGGCGCCAAAGCGCAGCTCGGGAACGGAAGTGCTTCCCGTCCGCGTCCACACCTGCACAACGCTGGTCATGGCATCGGAGCCGTACAGCGTGCTCTGCGTGCCCCGCAGAAATTCCACGCGATCCGCCTGCGTCAAAGGCAGAGTGCCGAAGTCAAACGTCTCACCCGGATTATCCACGGCCACTCCATCGACAATGATTTTGTTGTAGGTAGATTCACCGCCGCGCACAAACAGAGACGATATGCCTCCGCGCTGGCCCGCGGTATTAATCACGGCCCCAGGAAGAAAGCGAACCGCATCATCCGCAGCAATAGGCTGCATGGTATCGAGCTGTGCGTTCTCCAAAGTAGAAACGCTGGCGCCGGAATCCTCCGCAGGCAGCGGAGTTCGAGTCGCAGTCACCACAACCGTTTCCGACGCAGTGGCAAGATGCAGTTGGATCGTAAAAACATTTGCCGCGCGATGAGAACTGACCTCGATGTCGGTCGCGCGCAGCGCGAAACCCGCGGCCAGCACTCGAATCTTGTAGCTCGCGGGCGCGAATTCGCCGAAGTCGGCAACTCCCTCCGCAGAGGTACGCGCAATTCTTAGAGCAGTGTCTCTTCCTTTTGCAAACAGGGAAACCTGCGCGCCGCCAACGGCGGCGGATTGAGGATCGATAACTTTGACTTTGAGATCGGCAGCGGATGCTGCCGAAAGAAAAACGAAAACCAAAAACGAAGCGCAAAGAGCGCGCATAACCATCCTCCTTTTCACGCGAAAGGGGTTAAGGTGGACGGTTCACGCCGGTCTCCTGGCTTTGCGAGTAAGGATGGTGAAACAGCAGTCAGCAATCAGCACTTAGCATTCACTCATGCGGAATTTGCTAACGCCATCCGACTTCTTGCAGACGGCCTTCCCGGAATTTCTCCCAGTGGACGCCCGCGGTTTTCTCGCTTACAGTTGCGCGGCAGCGCGGGAATTGCACCCGCTTCCCTGTCTTCGCCACAAGGCAAAGACGCGCAAACCGAAGGACATTTCAAAGAACGCGAAATACGCGTGTCAGGAATTTAGTGGAAGCATCAGGCGTGAGTCAAATCTCAGCCAATCATTTCACGTCCGCGAGACTTGTTCTCGCTCGCGTCGGCTCTCCGACAAAGACCAGGCAGCCGTTCGGATCCTCAATGTGGAATTCGGTCATCCCATAGTCCCGCTCGAACAAATCGCGGATGCGATAGCGACCTCTCAACGTCTTCACGTGTTCCCACAGCGTGCCGATGCCGGAAACTTCGATGTAGATTTCCGTATGTCCGCGCACACACTTCATCACTTCTTCCGATGCCGCCTTCATGAAGTGAATAGTCTGCCCATCACGCTCCACGATCGCATACTCCGGAGACTTCATCATCGGTTCGAAGCCGAGCACATCACCGTAGAAGGCGAGAGTCTCTTCCATGTCGGCAGCCGCCAGCATTGGGCTTATTTTCTTAGCGATGTAATGTGCGCTCATAGTAGTTTCCATCCCTGCATCCCCTGAATCTTCGAGAGCCATCAATCTGCGTGTGGAAATTCCGCGCCCACCTTGCTAATATTCGCCTCAGCGAATTCTCTCACCCGGTCAAGCGACTCCTGCAGCTCCCGTTGATAGCGCTCAAGCTCTTCGTCGCTCGCGCCCGCCGGCACCGGGATGAGCTTTCCAAACCGCATCAGCACCCGCGAAAACGGTTTCGGAATAATCAGCCGGTCCCAGGTATTAAGAACCCAAGCCTTCTCCACCGCAATATGAAACATAGTCAAAGCAGCACCGGAGGATCGTGCCAGCGCCACCGGTCCCGGCTTCACTTTATATCGCGGGCCGCGCGGACCATCGAGCGTAAAAGCGACGGCCCAGCCCTGCTGCAAAGCCCGCCGCAATCCAAGCAGCGCGCGCACAGCATTGCGGCTGCTCGATCCCTTCACCGCGACGAATCCAAACTTCCCAATGATCCGTCCCATATATTCCCCGTCATAACTATTGCTGCTCATCACGCGGATCCCGCAATCGCGAAAAAAATAAGTTGCCGGAATAATGCAGGCGTGCCAGAAAGAAATAATTAGCGGCCGCTGCTCCACACGTTCCTGCGCGCCCTCTTCGCGCGAAACGCACACGCGCAGGGTTGGCCCGATCAGGCGGATGAACCCGTGTCCAACGAAAATGATGATCCGCAGAAGCATTCGCTGGCGCAACGTGAAGCGCCGTGGATCGCGTGAAGTTTCTACTGCGGCGGGGGCTTCGCGAGTGCCGGCTTCAGTCACGAAGGTATTGTAACGGGGTCGCGCTGCGCCGTTATCAATATCCATGCGAACAAAAAAAGCCGGAAGCCGCCAGAATACTGGCGGGCATGAGATGCCAACCTAGGGTAGGAGGTTTTCGCGGCCGATCCGACTGTCGCTAGCTTTCCAGGTAAGCGTCGATCCACTCTTTGACTCGGTAGCGGCGGTCGTCCGCGGTATCGAAGTGGATTCCGAAAGATTTGCTCTTGCGCCACGTCACCACCCCGCGAACACCCACTCGCGGCAGCGTCAGCAGCGAGAATGAAACGTCCACATTCGTTCCCGCCGGCATATCTTCAGCGCTCTTCAACGACATGCCGCCGGAGCTGATCTCGATGCTCGAAGCGCAAAGTCGATGCCCGTCGTGGCTGACCACGGTCACCTCGGTCATGATCGGGATGCGCGTGTATCGCCGGAATTCGTGCAGCACCAGCATGTGCGTAGCGCGCACCAGCTTCAGCGCCGCCGGCCGCTCCAGCGGCTCCTGGAACATCGCATTGATCCCATACTTCGAATAACGCATCGCCTCCTGCGCGCTCCCGCCCAAGCCATACAGCACCACCCGGCTATTCGAAGGCGACGTTCGCGCCGCCTCCATCACCGCCTCGGCGCCCGGTGCCAAAGGCAGTACGCAGGCCTCAAATTTTTCCTGACGCAACCGCTCCGCCGCGCTCGACGACACCAGCACGGTTTCAATGCCGAACTGGCGAAAACATTCGTTGAGCAGAAATCTGGAAGATTCTTTCAGGTCGACCAAAGCAACCCGAGCTGCCGTCTTCTTGGCTGGCGATGCGGGTGTGCGGGCTGGGGCAGTTCCGAGGGCGTTTTCCATGTCAGAGGGTCCGGTTGCAGCAAAACAGTACGACAGTGATTGTGGCGCGCCGCCGGAAAGTTGGAAAGACCCCAATGGACAGGGAGAGGAGGTACAAAAGTGCCATTACCCAGCTTGCACTGCTGGGTGTAGACCTACGCTCCACACATTAATTCGGAGCGGCAAACCGGCTGCCCACGCTGCTCAGCAACTTCTCCGCCGCCTCAGCCGGATCCTGCGTAGCAAAGTTCTCATCCAGAATCACAACCGAAACCGTCGGATCGATTTCCTCCAGCATCTTCTGTGTTGGCTTGCCGTGCACCGCTTGAAATCGCGAAGACAGCACGACCAGCTTCGCCTTCGTAGCCTTCAGCAGAATGCGCGCGTCGTTGATGCTCAGCGTAGTGAGCGCATTGTAACCGGCGCCACACAGCACTTCCCGCAGAAACGTGCACACATCAATCGACTCGAAAACGCAAAGCATCCGCGGACGCGCGTCCCCGGCTTTTCCGCGCGAATAACGCGAGCCCAAATAAGCCGCCGTGATCGCCTCTTCCACCGACTCATAAGTTTCAAACTGCGCGAGCAAGCTTGTCAGCTCCAGCATTTTGCGGATCCGCGGCTGCAGCCCGCTCAGTTTCAGATCTCCGCCCTTCAATCGCGCCGCGCGCATCAGCCGCACCAGCGCTCCCAACCCGCTGCTGTCCACGAACTCCACCTGATCAAGCTGTAGCACCACGTCGCCATATTTCTCAACCGAGTCCCCCACCTGAGAATGCAACGTAAACACTTCGTTCCCCGCCACAATCCTTCCGTGGCACTGAACAATTAAAACCTCCCCAACCGGACGGCTCTCCAGGCGCAGCTGCATCCCGCCTCCTTAATAGAGTAGGCGAATCTTACGTGGTGAAAATCTCCAAGTCAACGAAAGCCTCGGTTCAATCTGAATTCGTTCTCTCAGCGCGAGGCTTCAGATGCCGCTGAGTCGCGGAAAAGGTCACTAATGCAAGCAGTTCCGTGGAAGAGCGGCGCTTCCAGCGCCGCGTAAAATCCTACTAAATCAACATGGGCTTCAGCCCCGGGCCGATGAAAGCAAGTCAAATGAAAGCAAGCTAAAAAACCATTGGTCCATGAAACCCTTGTCTCAAATCGAGCAATATCTTCGTACAGCCCTCTCGCCGGGGGTTCTCAGGGTGCAAAGCTAAACCCTTCTCTAGGAATCGCTTGCAGTCGCTCCCCTGTGGAACCCGCGCCTCGTTCTTTGGCAATGGCCTTGCCTTAACTGATCCCCATGAAAACTCGAGAGAACTTGCGCGTTGACGACAGCCGCTGGAGAAAGCTCTGTGAATTGGTGGCAATCGAGCCCGACCCGAAGCGCCTGTCGCAGCTTCTGGATGAACTCCTCAAAGAGCTCGATGCCCGCCGCGACGCACTTCGCGAAGGCAACAAGGAGGCGAACCCGAACCCAGACCATATCTGACCTCTGGAAATCGCATCTCACCTGCGCCCGCAATCTGTCGCACTATCGAACTCGCGCCCACGGCCTAAAGCTACACGGACTAAGGCTACTAAAGCGAACGCTCGAAGCTGCCGATCAACAGCTAAGAGACCGTGGGCGCCAAACCTCAAGCTGCTTCCGTTGAAAAACCCGCACCCTGCATCGCCAGGCAGCCCATCTTGACCGCCGACGAAACGGTCGTCGGCTACGAACTATTCTTCCGCGAAGACCGCGAAGAGCGCCGCTTCACCTCCAATGCCGATCGCGCCACCTCCGCGGCCATCGAAACCCTAAACCTGGTTGGCCTCAGGGTTTTATGCGACAACCGCCTCGCCTTCATCAATAGCACCCACCAAGCCTTGATTACAGATCAATTCGCCCTCCTGCCTCCGGACGATGTCGTCATCGAGATACAGGAAAATGTCGCCCCCGATGACGACGTCGTACGCGCCTGCGAACGCCTCAAGCTCGGCGGATATTCCATTGCCCTCGATAACTTTGTTCCCAACGATCCCAGGGAAACTCTGGTTCGCTACGCCGACTTCCTGAAAGTCGACATCACCAGAAATCCGCCCGCATTATGCGCCTCTCTGATCGCGCGCTATGCCAGCCAAACCTGCCGCATGCTCGCCCACAAGGTCGAAAGCCGCCAACACTTCGTCACCGCGCAGAAATCCGGCTTCACCCGCTTTCAAGGATATTTCTTCCGCCATCCCGAGACCATGCAAGCCCGCCACATTTCCGGAAACCAGGCCACGTATCTCCGCTTGCTCAGTGCCATCTCCAAACCCGAAGTGGATCTCGCCGAGATCGAAGCCCTCATCAAGCACGAGCCCGCCATCTGCTATCGCTTGCTTCGCCACATGAACTCTCCTCTTCTAGGTTTATCGACACCGGTCGTATCCGTGCGCAATGCCTTGAACCTTCTCGGCGAGCGCGAAGCCGTCCGCTGGATCCGCATGGCCACCACCATGAGCATGGGACAAGACAAGCCCTCCGACCTCGTTCTGTCATCCCTGGTCCGCGCCCGCTTCTGCGAACTGATCGCTCCCAGAGTCGAACACGGCAGGTGCGATCTTTTCCTGCTAGGCATGCTCTCCCTCATCGACGCCATCCTCTCGGTGCCCATCGGTGTCATCGTCGAAGAATTGTGCCTCGATCCCAGCATCAAATCCCAACTCCTCGCAGCCAAGACCGGCAAGAAAACAATTCTCTCCCCCATCTACGACTTGATGCTGGCGCGCGAAGCCGGAGACTGGGGCCTGGTCTCAACCCTGGGCAGACAACTCAATCTCTCTCTCTCCTTCGTAGCCGAAACCTCCAACGCCGCCATGCGCTGGGCCCACGAAATCACCACCACCGTGCGCCCCCAAAAATAAAATTGCCGCCGCCACGCGCCCACCCCAAAATGGGATGTGGGATAAGTCAGCCGCGAAGCGGCGAAAGAATGCAGCCCAGGGCGCGGGGTCGCATCGTTTATCGGCTAGAGAACGGGCCTGCAACGCTTGTGCGCTGAAAGCGGGCTGCACCCAGGCGCGGCGGCGCACGGTGTATCGGCAAGTGCACGAAGAGGCGCTGGAGCGGATGCGGCAACGAGCCACTCCCGAAGCTATGCGTTTGCGACGCTGTTGCGCGGAACATCCCTTTGCCAGCCTGAAGTACCGGATCTTCGGCCATCCGCGTTTTCTGCTGCGCGGCCGGAAGGGCGCGCAAAGTGAAATCAGCCTGGCGGTGCTGAGTTACGACCTGAAACGCATGCTGAGAGTAATGGGGCCAGCGAAACTGATAGGAAGACTGGCCCCCGCCTGAGGCGGGAAAAGCAAAACCCCCACCTCAGCCACGCAAACGAATGTGCATTCGAAGTGTTTCGTAACAGACTCTTGCGCCGTGGGCTGCATTCTTGCGCCCCTTCGGGGCTGAAATCCCGCGACCCCGCCCCAGCTCTTCTGCCCAAAGTCAAAAGCAGCGGGCAGGAGTGCCCGCTCCACACGACCACTGCACATGACGGGCTAGGACTTCTTTCGCGGCTTTAGGGACTCCCAATCTTCGTTTGTCAGGGCGCGGCCTAGCGCGCTGAATTCGCCGGCGCCCTGGAGGAATTCTCCGCCGTCCATGCGAATTACTTCTCCGTTGATGTAGGACGAGCCGTCGCTGATCAGGAACGCGGCTAGATTGGCTAACTCTTCTTTTGTGCCGAAGCGGTGCATGGGGTTGCGGTCAAGTGCTAAGACTTCCAGGTCAGGACGCGGGAGTACTCGGGAGAATGCGCCTCGCGTGGGGATGGGGCCGGGGGCGATGGCGTTCATGCGGATGCCGCGATTGCCCCACTCTACGGCTAGGCTGCGGGTGAGGGCTTCTACTCCAGCTTTCGAGACAGCGGAGGGAACCACATAGGCCGAGCCTACAGGCGCGTACGTCGCGGAGATGCTTAGCACCGTGCCGTGGTGGTTGGCTTTGAGCCAGCGGCGTCCGCAGGCCATGGTGGCGTGGAGCGTGCCGAGGAGCACGATGCCGATTACGGATTCGAAGGCGCGCGGGGAAAGTTCTTCGGTGCGGGCGATGAAATTTCCGGCGGCGTTGTTGACTAAGACGTCGAGTGGGCCGGATTTCCAGATGGTGTCGATCATGGTCTCGACGGCTTCGAGGTTGCGGATGTCGCAGGGGAGCGCGTGGATGCTTCCGTGCGTTGTAGCGGAAAGTTCAGCGGCGGTTTTTTGCAGGACTTCTTCGCGGCGTCCGCAGATGTAGACCGTTGCGCCTAGCTGGAGGAAGCGGTTGGCCATGGCTTTGCCGAGGCCGGTGCCGCCGCCGGTGATGAGGATGCGCTTGGATTTGAGAAGACTCTCGCTGAACATTCGTGCTTGACCTCGGTTCGGAGTTGCTGCGAGCGGACAGCAGGTTCCCTTCGGCGTGCGCCTCTGGGTAGGCTCTCACCGGGCTTCGCCCGGTTCGGAATGACAACATCAAAACTTGAATGCCCAAATTAAAAATCGGAACGACAGATTATACAGAGCGAGGGCGAGACGCCCCTGCGACAGCCGGCGGGACGCCGGCGCTACCTTCGCGCACTACGCTGCGCACGCGAGGCGAAAGCCGTAGTCGGCGTAGTGGAAGTCGGGAGGGATGCTGGAGCGGGCGGAGCAGCGGGAAACTTTTATGTGATGGCGCCATGATCCGCCGCGGGAGGCTTTGCGCGGGGCAACTCCTGCGCGGGGTTCGGGGCCGCGCGGATTCTGCTCGGGCGAGACGGCGTAGTAGTTGGGATCGTACCAGTCGCTGCACCACTCGTGGACGTTGTCGCACATGTTGTAGAGGCCGAAGTTGTTGGGCGCGTATTGGGCCACGGGTTCGGGTCCGGTTTGCCAGCGCGTGGCGTAGTTGGGGACAGATTGCGCCGGATCGTTGCTCTTATTGTTGTTGACCCAGGGAAAATCGCTTTGCTCGAGATCGGCGCGGGCGGCGCGCTCCCACTCGGCTTCGGTTGGAAGACGGTAGGGACGGGCGGTTTGCTCTGTGAGCCAGTGGCAGTAACGGTCTGCGTCGAACCAGGAGACTCCGGTTACGGGCTGCTGGGGATGATTAAACTTTTCATCTTGCCAGAAGGGTGGAGGGTCGGACTTCGTGTCGCGCAGGAACACCGCGTATTCGGCGTTGGTGACTTGCGTGTTGGCCATTAGGAAAGCGTCGATCCAGACCCGGTGGATGGGGCGTTCGCAATCCTGACCGGAGTTGGAGCCCATTAGAAACCAGGCTTCGGGAATTGGGACTAGGACGGGCTCGATGGCTAGTGCGGGTTGAGGATGCGTGTGCGTCGCTGCCATGATTTCACTTAACGGAAGCTAGCAAACCCCTTGCGCACACAGCATCGCTAAAAGCTCGCGGGCGAGGCGCCCGCGTCAACACGGCTGGTGCCGCTTCACTCGAGGTATTTTAGCGCTTTGCCGCTATTGGCGCTCTAGCTGTTTCCGGTGGCGCGCTTGGCATGGTTGTGACTCTTGCGCTTTGTGGCGGAGTCTGCGCCGGAGTTGCTGCTGGATGCGCTGGCGGCGCTGCGACCAGGCCCAGCGCTTTGCGCACTTCGGCGTCGAGCTTGGCCATGGTGTCCTTGTTGTCTTTGAGGAACTGACGGGCGTTTTCGCGGCCCTGGCCGATGCGCTCGCCTTTGTAGCTGAACCACGAGCCTGATTTTTCGAGGAGGTTGTTGTTTACGGCGACGTCGAGCAGGTCGCCTTCGCGGGAGATACCTTCTCCGTAGAGAATGTCGAACTCGGCTTCGCGGAACGGGGCGGCCACTTTATTCTTCACGATCTTGGTTCGTGTGCGCGAGCCGGTAACTACGTCTCCGTCTTTAATCGCGGCGATGCGGCGAATATCAATTCGTACCGACGAATAAAATTTTAAAGCTTTTCCGCCCGTGGTTGTCTCCGGATTGCCGAACATCACGCCAATCTTCTCGCGAATTTGATTAATAAAGATCAGGCAGGTTCGCGACTTGGAAACCGTTCCCGTCAGCTTGCGCAGGGCTTGCGACATCAGGCGGGCCTGCAGGCCCATGTGGCTGTCTCCCATTTCGCCGTCGAGTTCGGCCTTGGGCACGAGCGCGGCTACTGAGTCGACTACCAGCACGTCGATTGCATTCGAGCGCACCAGAGCTTCGGTGATTTCGAGCGCCTGCTCGCCATAGTCCGGTTGCGAGACCAGCAGGTTGTCTACATCTACGCCGAGCTTTTTCGCGTAGCCGGGATCGAGCGCGTGCTCTGCGTCGACGAATGCCGCCATGCCGCCCGCCTTCTGCGCTTCGGCAATCACTTGCAGCGTGATGGTGGTCTTGCCGGAGGACTCGGGGCCGAAGACTTCAATCACGCGTCCGCGGGGAAAGCCGCCCACTCCCAGCGCGGCATCGAACGAGATGGACCCGGTCGAAATCACCGAGATGGGGACGATCGCTTCTTTCGAGCCCAGGCGCATGATCGAGCCTTTGCCGAACTGCTTTTCAATCTGCGCGAAAGCTAACTCGATTGCCTTGCCGCGTTCATCCGCCATGGAAGTGTGCTCCTTAAATAGAGTGCAGAACTGATCTGGCCGGATTATACATACAGATTGAAGCGAATAAAAGGCGAATCTTGATAATAAACCTGTGGAAACGTTCCGAAATGGGCAAGCGCCTACTTGGCCAGCCTCTTGTAAAGCTCACGATGTTTCTCGTTGGATTGGCGATAGGCGGCCATTACCTCAGGCCTTGCCGTCCGCTGCGAAGGCACCACGTTGTGGGTCGCAATCGCATTTTCCAGCGCCAAGCGGATGAAGCGCTGATACGGCAATCCTGCGTGGGTGGCGCGCTGGCGCACAGCCTCATAAAGTTCTTCGGGCAGACGCAAGTTAATGGATTTGTCCTTGCGCTTCATCTCGAAGCGTACCGTTTGTGCGCCCGAGAAGTCGTATTGTGACAAGTCGGCCTTGTCGACAAAGGCCGACGCTGCGCGGGCGCTCTTAAATGCCGGGATTTTCTTTTTCATAGGATTCGATTTCCTTTTTGTGCATGTAACGGGCGCTGATTGGCCTGATCAATTGCTTATCACCGCTGTGTTTGTCGTCCTTGCGCAGTGTGAACACGAGAAATATTCTCCGGCCATCGCTGGTTTGGCCCACGGCGCAAAAGCGGCTTTCCCCTCGCGAATCGGCCGCGCTGGGAACGATGGCAAGGGGTCGGGCGAACAAGCTTTCAATCAGCGCAGTGGAAAGCCCGTGCTTCTGGCACTTGGTCCTGTTACCTCGATCCCAATCGAAGCCGTCGAATTGCAAGATCATGATAACGGATTTGGTACTCAAATGTATAGGCAAATGTAACTACTTCACCTCTGCAGCAAATCCACCGGTGCCGTTACATCGTGCACGCGGAAATACTTGGCTAGCGCGGGATACTTTCGCGCTACGGCTTCGTACATGGCATAGGCTACGTTGCGGTAGGAGACGTGGCCGGCCGGCGTGGTGCGGAGTTCGGAGATGTAGACGACCTCGGCGAAGTCCATTTTGAAGAGGGCGCGCTTGCGGTAGGCTAACGGGATTGCGTACTGCGAATTTTCTTCGGCTTCGGGCGCGTTGCGGGCGGCCAGCTTTTCTATTGCAGCTTGCACGCGGCGCATGGCGGCATCGTAGCGGAGGCGCATGCCGGCGTCTTCGACATCTAGCAGCATTTCGTAGCCGTGCTGCGTGGTGAACGGCTGCATGACCTGGATGCAGCGGCGGTGACGGTGCATGTCGCGGAAGCCGCCGGTGTCCATGAGAATGTCGAAGCGGAATTGCTGGCCGGCGCGGAAGCCGCGCAGCATTTCGTCGTGCTTGCCGCGATGACGCAGGCCGAGGTCGATGATCTCGCGGCGATAGCGCTCGCCGGAAACCTGTAGCGCCTGGCGAACTTGTCTGTAGGAATGGTGGCAGTGCTCGTAGAGTAATGTTGTCGCGATTTCGACTTCGAGGGGCTCTTCGTCTAGCAGGTCGACGATTGCCTTCGACGGCGCGACCGACTCGCTCTTCATTAATTCGGTCGCAGCTTGGCGGAGTTCGCGGCGGGTTTCCATTTCGTAGGGATTCGGGTCGGCGTACTTGACCAGCGTGGGCGCTACTCGAACTTCGTGGAGCAACTCCTGCTCGGCGCGCGCGCCCAGTTCGGGACTCACGGCTCGAATGTCATCCACTAATTTCTTTAGAGATTCGGCATTCACGTTGTAGGCAGCTGACGTTGCTGCCTTCTTTAGCGACTCGCCTAGGACTCGCACTTCTTTATGCGTGTGCGAGAGCAGGTGTGCGACCTGAGTTTCTAACGTGCGGGCGTTGACGATTTCTCCCAGCGATGTGTTGGTGGCCAGCGGGAGCAGGTAGCGCGTGATGTCGAAGGCGCGGGCTTTCAGCGTGCGCTCGTAGGTCTCCTGCTTCATGTCGGCGGGCTTGGGAGTGATGTTGATCAGGTGCTGCGTCATGTGCGCCGAAAGCGCCTGATATTCGGCGAAGAGGAAATCCAGAGTGTCGCAGTAGAGCTGGCGAGCTTCTTCGTTGGCTGGGCCACTGCCGAAGTCGGGAATGTAATAGCCGCTCTTTTTGAAATCCTGGTAGCGGGTGGAGCGCTCCTGGCCGTCCCAGCGTTGCTCGTCGGCTAATTCGATGGCGGCTAGAATCGAGAGCCGCTCGACGGCGAGCGCAATGTGGGCGAGGTCGGCGATGGAGCGATGGCCGTACTGAAAATAAAATGTGTTGAGAAATTTTTCGGCTTTCTGCGAACTGATCTCGCGCAACGATTCCTTCATCGAGAGCGACGAGCGTGAGTACTTGGCCATGGCGTAGGCCTGGATCTCCGGCTCAACGCCGTAGACGGCGAAGACTTCGGTGGAGGGCGCTTCGGGCTGCGGCTTTTCAGCGGGCGTCGGATTCTCCGTGGCTGAAGCTCGCTGCGGCGATCTGTGTCCCGGACCGGCTGAAGTCGAATCGGCAGGCGATGGTTTCTGGTTGGAAGGCTCGGGCATGGTGATCACTTCATTCGTCACAGTTGTAGGCATGGGAGTGTTTGCATGTTAATCGGCGGGGAAACAATCCGCAATGTGAAATGCGGAGACCGGGTCTAGACTGTTGGGTGCATCCTTTGCTTAAGGTTGTCGAGCACCGGCCGTGGCCGGTGCCTGCGGGCCCGTGGGTGATGACGCAGACCTGGCACGATTTGCTTTTTGCTCACTGGCCGGTGCCGCACGCTGCGATGCGGCTTATTGTTCCCGCACAGCTGACGCTCGATACTTTTGATGGGCAATGCTGGGCGGGAGTGATTCCATTTCGCATGAGCGGTATTCGCGGGCGCGGAATGCCTCCAGTGCCCGGTCTTTCCCGTTTTCCAGAGTTGAATGTACGCACCTATGTGACCCACGGCGGCAAAGCGGGCGTGTATTTTTTCAGTCTTGACGCGGGTAATCTTCCGGCGGTTTGGGCTGCGCGCTGGTTCTATTACTTGCGTTATTTTCATGCGGCAATGTCATCGAAGGAATTCGGTGGGAAAATTCGTTACTCCTCTCGCCGATTGCGTGGTGATGCAGGATTTCGCGGACAATACCAAGCCGTCGCCGCAGCGCGAGTGCGCCCCAAGGGGTCGATTGAAAACTGGCTCACGGAGCGATATTGCCTCTATACGGTTCACGACCGCGCCGTTTATCGCGGAGAAATTCATCACGCGCCGTGGCCTCTGCAGGATGCGGAAGCTGAGTTCGACACCAACACTGTCGCGGCGGCCGCCGGTATTTCTCTGTCTGACACTGCGCCGCTGCTGCAGTTCGCACGCCGGCTTGAGGTTCTGATCTGGCCGTTGCAACGCGCCGAGTAAAGTCGCGGCGCGTATAATTCCACGTTCCGACGTACAGTTTTTTAATCTGGACTTGAAGCAAACTCTGGAGAAACTCATGTCGCTTTCAGGACGTGTGGCGTTCGTGACAGGCGCGTCGCAAGGGATTGGACGAGCCTGCGCGCTGAAACTCGCCACAGAAGGCGCGGCAGTCGCCGTTGCCGCGCGTAATCAGGAGAAGCTGAACGAACTGGTGAGCGAAATTACCGCCGCCGGAGGCAAGGCTGCGGCGTTTGCTCTCGACGTCACTGACGAAGAGCAGGTCAAGTCGACGATCAAGGCCGCTGGCGCGCAGTTTGGCAAAATCGACATTCTGGTGAACAACGCGGGCATCACTCGCGACCAGCTTGTCATGCGCATGAAGCGTGCTGACTGGGACGCGGTACTGCAAACGAATCTCACCTCCGCTTATCTCTGCATTCAGGCGGTTTCGATTTCTATGGTCAAGCAGCGCTGGGGACGCATTATCAATATCGCCAGCGTCTTTGGGCAGATGGGGCAGGCGGGGCAGGCGAACTACTCGGCGTCGAAGGCGGGGTTGATCGGATTGACCATGGCGATTGCGCGCGAGCTTGGTTCGCGCAACATTACTTGCAACGCGGTCGCGCCGGGCTTCATCGAAACCGCCATGACCGAAGTGCTTGGCGAAGAGTTCAAACAGAATGCCGCCAAACAGATTCCGCTCGGTCGCGTTGGTTCGCCCGCCGATGTGGCCAGCGCTGTGGCTTTTCTCGCTTCGGATGAGGCTTCTTACATTACGGGCCACGTGTTGAATGTGAATGGTGGGATGCTGATGGGTTGACTTCAAAACCCCTTCAACACAGAGGACACGGAGGTTCACAGAGGAATGAAAGACACGATGCCTTCGAATTACCCTGTGACCTCTGTGTCCTCAGTGTTAAAGGGGTTGACTTTTGCTCAGGCTGAGTCGCCGGTGCAGATTGCGCAGGCACGCGAACTGTTTCTCGAGTACGCGCAGTCGCTCGGCTTCAGCCTGTGTTTTCAGAACTTCGATAAGGAGCTTGCCGGGCTGCCGGGGGACTATGTTCTGACGGAGGGCCGGCTGCTCTTGGCTGAATTCCAGGGTGAACTTGCGGGCTGCGTTGCGCTTCACAATCTGGAAGCCGGCATCTGCGAGATGAAGCGGCTGTACCTGCGTCCGCTGTTTCGTGGCAGGGGTGCGGGACGCGCTCTGGCCGAGCGCATCATTGCTGAGGCGCGGCAGATCGGCTATCGACGCATGCGCCTTGACACCGTTGCGCCGGTGATGAAAGATGCGGTCGCGATGTACCGCAAGCTGGGTTTAAGGAAGTCGCTCCCTACTGCGCGAACCCGATTGCGGGCGCACTATATATGGAGTTGGAATTGTGAATACTGAGAGGTCTGAAACCATGAAGAAAAGTCTGGTGTTGATTCTTGTCGCGATGTTCGTTTTTGCATCGTTATCGTTCGCCGCCGACAGCAAAACGGTTTCCTACCAAAGCGGCGATGAGACCGTGCGAGCTTTGCTCTACAAGCCTGCCGGCAAGGGACCGTTTCCCGCCGTGATTGTCATTCACGAGTGGTGGGGCCTGAACGACTGGGTGAAAGATCAAGCCTCGAAGCTGGCCGATCAAGGCTACGTGGCTCTCGCCATTGATTTATATCGCGGCAAGGTCGCGACCACGCCAGACGAAGCTCACCAACTGATGCGCGGAGTTCCGGAAGACCGCGCCAAGCGCGACCTGCACGCGGCTTTCAAATATCTCGCAGATCAACCGAACGTGAAGCAGAACCGCATCGGCGCAATTGGATGGTGCATGGGAGGCGGCTACGCGCTCGACGCGGCTCTTCAGGAGCCAACGCTCGCGGCCGATGTAATCAACTACGGCCATCTCGCCACCGACCCGGATGCGCTGAAGAAAATTAATGCTCCCATCCTTGGATTATTCGGCGCTCTGGATCAGGGCATCCCTGCCAACGATGTAAGGAAGTTTGCCGAAACTCTGCAGGGGATGGGAAAGAAGATTGATATCAAGATTTATGACGATGCCGGCCACGCCTTCGAAAATCCCAACAACAAAAACGAACCAGGCTACCGCGCGGCCGACGCAGCCGACGCCTGGAAGCGCACGGTCAGCTTTCTGGCGGATAACCTGAAAAAATAACTCGGGCCGACGACGCCCCGGGAGTGATCATTTCTTGCACACTGTGTAAGGATCAGCGGCGGCTCGCCCGGGTGACTCTAGAATTGCACTGGTTTTGCCATAGCACTAATTTCCACTTGCAAGAAAATGCCGCCGTGGTTAATATGTCGCATCCTGCAATGCTCCCTCAGATCAATATCGGACAAACCATCCGGGACTACCGGTTGCAGAAAGGTATGTCCCAGGGCGACATCGAGAAGCGCACCGGCCTGCTGCGCTGCTACCTGTCGCGCGTAGAGAACGGCCATACCATCCCGTCGCTCGACACGCTTTCGAAAATTGCCGGAGCCATGGAGATCGCACTCTCGCAGTTCTTCTCCGAGTCGGGCCACAGCAACGGGTCAAAGGGATTGCCGCAACTCTCCGACGACGAAGTCCGCTTTCTCAGCCAGGTCCGCCGCTACGCCACCAACCTGAATGACAGCGACCGCAAGCTGGTGCTGGCCATGGTGAAGAAGATGGCGTCGAATTCGTCGAAGTGAGCTTCTAGCTCCTAGCTCCTGGCTTCTAGCCAATCTTGCCCGCCGCATTCAGTTGACTCTCGTCCAACGTAGTTCTGCGTGAGCAGTGCCTCAACGTTCTCAGACCACATTTCTTGCGTCCGAGCAGTAGCAGTAGCTAGAGGCTAGAGGCTAGAAGCTAGTAGCTAGGAGCCAGAAGCTAGAAGCTGCACCCCTTACTTTCGTACCATGCCCCTCGGTGCCCACTGGGTACCTCGCCCCCGCCGCCGCTTCTCACTACACTGTCACTTGGAGACTCCCGAGTGACCACTGACGAAGAACTAGTCGTGCTTGAGACTCAGCTGCGGCGGCTGAAAATCGAGTACGAGGTTTACTTCAGCAATCCGACCAAGCGGCCGCCCACGGACGTGGAGTGGAAGGTGCTGTCGCTGCTGCGCAAGTTTTCCGACGGCGGACGCATGAGCTTCTCGCAGCGCTTCCGCTACAACGAAATGGCCCAGCGGTACGCCATCTACAGCGATCTGTGGCGCAAGAAGTCGCGCATTCGCGAAGAAGGCTATCGCCGCCCGCAGGATGCGCTGCTCGCCGTGCAGGGCGTGCGTCCTGACGTGGAGGAGCACAAGCCGCAGCATAATCCGGTTTACGGTTTAAGTCATGCTGCCACTGCCGGCGCGGCCACGGCTGCGGCCGAGGCTCCGGTAACGTCGCTGCCCGTTACTCTGCACAGCGCCGCGGACAAAGCCGGACGCGAACAGGTCGAGCGCTTATTCAACACGCTGGTCACCGCCAAGAAGAAAGCTGGAGAAAAAGTTTCCGGCAACCTTGATTCGTTTTCGACCTTCGTGCAGAAGAAGACCGATGAGATCCGCAGGCAGTACGGCTGCCAGGATGTGGAGTTTTCCGTGGAGCTGGCTGGTGGGCAGGTTAAGTTGAAGGCTAAGGCGAAGGCGTAAGGGCTGGCGTTAGTCTTTGGTCGTTCGCAATCCCTCTGGGGCAGATGCTGACGTAACTCGCAGGACTGCATCAGTTAGTACGAGTCTTCCACGAACCAACGAATCCCCGACGTGCGGCTCCGGAGAATCTGGAGAATCCGCATTTCACGCTGGTATACTTTCTATAAATGTGGCGGCTGCTGCCAATTGTCGCGTTCGCGCTTGCCACTCCGTGCAGCGCGCAGTGGCTTATTCAGGACTCGCACACAACCGCCGACCTACGCGGCATTCACTCGATCGGGAACGGCGTCGCTTGGGCGAGCGGCACGAATGGCACCGTCCTGCACACGACCGACGATGGTGACCACTGGCAGCTCTGCGTCACGCCGACCGGCGTTGAAGATCTCGACTTCCGCGGTATCCAAGCCTTCGACGCAAACACCGCCATCGTGATGTCCAGCGGTAAAGGCGACCTCTCACGCCTCTACAAAACCGCCGACGCTTGCCACACATGGAAGCTCGTCTTCACCAATCCCGACAAGAACGGATTTTGGGATGCGCTCAGCTTCTCGAAGCCTTGGCCGAAGGTAGAATCCGAAACTAGCGGAGTGTTGATTGGTGACCCAGTCGCAGGAACTTTTTCTGTCTTTCTAACCTCTGACAGCGGCGAGACTTGGCGCCGGTGGGGAAGAGGCGGATTGGGCTGGAAAGGCAGCTGCGGCGAACGCCAGCCAAAAGCCTCGAAGGACGAAGCTCTTTTTGCCGCCAGTAACGAGTCTGTCCTCCATTTTTTCTCAAGTAACTTCCTTTTTGTCACCGGGGGTCGGTCAGGGGCCCGTCTAATGTACTCGGATCTTAATGACTTCGATGGCCCGCCATGTTGGACCACCTTCTCATCCGTGAGGCTCCCTCTTGCTCGGGCTGGCTCGTCTACCGGTGCATTCGCCGTAGCTGCCAAAAACAGCAGCTATTTCCCTCTCCGACTCATGGTAGTCGGCGGCGACTATACGAAACCAGATGAGTCCTCTGGAAACGCCGCCTTCCTATCGAGCAAAGATGGAGCGCATGTCCCTTTGTCGCCGTACTTCACGGTAACTACGCCGCTGGCCCCACCGCACGGTTATCGCTCGGGTGTCGCTTATGATGCCTCCACTAACACCTGGGTCACTATCGGTCCCAACGGCACCGACGTTTCCACCGACGATGGCCTCAACTGGCGTGCTCTTAAACCCGCCCCTAGTGACGCTCCTGACGCTGACAAAAGTTGGAATGCTCTCTCTCTTCCATTCGTTGTCGGACCCAAAGGCCGCATCGGCAAACTCCGCACCGATGGCCTTAAGCCATAACGACTGGGGGAGGTCGCATCTCGGCGATTAGGGAACCAGCAGCCACTTCGCGGATCACGGTGTAATCTGGAGCCAACCGGCTATCGGCCGCCGATCCGCGGCGGTTTGCTGATAGAATCTTCGGTCGCTCCGCACTCATCCTTCATACCCGAGGCCGATCATGTCCCGCAGCAATTCCCGCATCCAGCGCGCCATTCTCAGCGTTACCGACAAGACTGGACTCGTCGATTTCGCGCGCCAGCTCTCCAGCCTCGGCGTCGAACTCATCTCCACCGGAGGCACGGCCAAGCTGCTGCGCGATTCCGGCGTGGCTGTCAAAGACATCTCCGAACTCACCGGCTTTCCTGAAATGCTCGATGGCCGGGTCAAGACGCTGCATCCGAAAGTTCACGGTGGCATCCTGCATCGCCGCGAAAACCCCGCGCACACCGCCGCCGTCGCCGAGCATGGTATTCAGCCGATCGATATGGTTGTGGTGAATCTTTACGCCTTTGAACAAACTGCCGCCAAGCCCGGAGTGGCTTTCGAGGAATTGATCGAGAACATCGACATCGGCGGACCGTCAATGATCCGCTCGGCCGCTAAGAATTTTCACGATGTTGCCGTAGTCACTTCGCCGGCCGATTACCCGGCCATCGCGGAAGAGCTTGCCCGCTCCGGCGGAGCGTTATCGCTCGAAACCAAATGGAAGCTGGCGCAAAAGGCTTTCGCCACGACCGCAGCCTATGACTCCGCGATCGCCTCAACGCTGGAAAGCATTCCCGACGCCAACAATTTTGCGCCGCCGGCAGATGCGGAGCTGCGCTCCGCCGGACAGCCGGGGGCGGCTGTCCCCACATTTCCGAAAACCCTCCGCCTCTCATTTCAGAAAACGCTCGACCTGCGCTACGGCGAGAACCCGCACCAGAAGGCTGCAATGTATTCGGACGGCTCCGGCGCGGGCGTCGCGAATGCGCGCCAGCTTCAAGGCAAAGAACTTTCTTACAACAACATCGTCGACCTGCAAGCCGCGTGGGATCTGGCGCAGGAATTTAATGATTCCGGAATCGATGATTCCCAAATGAACGATCCCTTTTGCGCCATCATCAAGCACACCAATCCCGCCGGGGCGGCCACTGGCAAGACTCTCGCCGAAGCGTACAAACGCGCGCTCGAATGCGATCCGGTCTCGGCGTTCGGCGGGGTGATTGGGGTGAACCGTCCCATCGACGGCGAAGCCGCGGAAGAGATGCACAAACTCTTTCTCGAAGTAATCGCCGCGCCCGGCTTCGACGACGCCGCGAAAGCCCGCTTCGCGAACAAGAAAAATCTTCGCCTGGTCGAAGTGAAAGCCGCGCCGCAGAAGTGGATTCTGAAGAACGTCTCCGGCGGAATTCTTTTGCAAGACAACGACGTGCGTCCGTTACAAGACGTCGACCTCAAAGTCGTCAGCCAGCGTGCCCCTACGTCCGAAGAAATGCGTGCGCTGCTGTTTGCATGGAAGGTTTGCAAGCATGTTAAGTCGAACGCGATCGTCTACGCGCGCGATGGGCAGACCGTCGGCGTGGGCGCGGGACAGATGAGCCGCGTCGACTCCGCGAAAATTGGCGCGATGAAAGCGCAACTGCCTCTGCAGGGAACGGTCGCCGCTTCCGATGCCTTCTTTCCGTTTCCCGATGGCGTTGAAGAAATTGCGAAAGCAGGCGCGACCGCGATCATCCAGCCCGGAGGTTCGCAGCGCGACCCTGAAGTCATCGCCGCCGCCGACCGCCTTGGGCTCGCCATGCTCTTCACCGGAGTTCGCCACTTCCGCCACTGATCTACTTTTCTTACCGAATAACTACCCAATCACGCCTCCTATCCCCAAACCACCGCAAACCAATTGTGGCTTTCGAGCGTCCGAGTGTGTGAACGTTTTCCGGAACCATCCATAAAAGGCTCCGGATGGAGAAACACATGCTGTACCAGAAGTTTTCGCCCACTCTCGTCACTTCACTCCTTTTCATCACCCTCTCGGCGGCAACCGCAATCCAAGCCGCCGCCGCAGCCCCGCTCAGAACGCCCGTTACCCTCAACGGCCCCAACGGTGCATCCCCCTATGCGGGCCTGATTCTCGACGCCGCCGGTAGCCTCTACGGCACCACCTCGAATGGAGGCGCTCATGGCTATGGCGCCGTCTTCGAACTATCGCCCACCGCCAACGGATGGACCGAGACGGTGCTCTACAGCTTTTGCCAGAACAGTTGTTTGGAGGGATCAGGCCCCTGGGCCTCATTGCTGCTCGATTCTGAAGGGAACCTCTACGGCACTACTCAATTCGGCGGCGCCCATAGCTCGGGTACCGTTTTCGAGTTATCGAAGGCCGCCAATGGAACGTGGGGAGAAAACGTGTTGTACAGCTTCTGCTCCTCTGCGAATTGCGCCGACGGCTCGGTTCCGGATTCCCCTGTGATATTCGGTGCGAAAGGACAACTGTATGGCACTACGCTTGAGGGCGGACAAGGCTCATGCCTGAGCTCCAATTCCGGATGCGGAGTCGCATTCGAGTTAACCCCCGCCTCCGGCGGCACGTGGAACGAAACCGTCCTCTATACCTTCACCGGCGGAGATGACGGCGGATCGCCCGTCGCCGGGCTGGTCTCCGATTCGTCAGGAAACCTTTATGGCAACACCTGGCTCGGCGGAGCAAACCTGTCAGGAGTTGTCTACGAGCTGAGCAACGTCTCCGGTGCCTGGACGCAATCCGTGATCCATCAGTTTTGCGAGTACCAATCCTGTTTGGACGGCGGCTACCCCAAGGCCACGCTCACTTTTGGTCCTGACGGGCATCTCTACGGCACCACCGGTGCCGGTGGCAAGCAGTCAAAGTCAAACGATGTTGGCTACGGCGTAGTATTTCGACTCGCGTCGAGCGGGGGCGTCTGGAGCGAAAACGTCCTCTATGCCTTTAGTGGCGCAGACGGCAACTATCCATTCGGAGGGGTGGTCTTCGATTCCAGCGGCAATCTCTACGGCACGACGGTCGACGGCGGCGCAAGTAACCTCGGCACCGTTTTCGAACTTTCACCGTCAGGCAATGAATGGAATGAAACCGTCTTGCACACTTTCAGCGGATTACTTGATGGGTCTGAGCCCTATTGCACCCTGGCGATCGATTCGGCTGGCAACCTGTTCGGCACTACCGACCGCGGCGGCGCGGCGGGAGACGGCACTATCTTCGCAATCGCTACCCAGTAGAAGCATAATCATCAAAAACGGGGAGCGATCCGCTCCCCGTTTATGTCATCCCGCTCTCTTGCGTTTACTTGGCCCTTTTCCTTCGGTCGGAGTAACACGAATCGCACACCGCACTGATCGCGAGCACGAAGTTATCAGCCGTTGTTTTTTATCGTTAGAAAACTCTTTACCAAACTTGACACTCCATCCTCCGCGGTCCCTGTACTTCCGGACCTGCCACTTCCCGTCGTGCACACTGTTTTTCTACCATCCTGCGCGTGGCGGAGTTAGAATTAGAGCACCCCACCCCCGGCGGTTTTGCATCCAAGAATTATGCCTTCGGGAAGTGCACGAAGCTCTAACAGAGACGTTCTAATAGAGCCAGCTTGTAGATCGAATGTCCGATGAATTAATTCCAGCTGAGTCAGGTCGAGCATGAATCGAATTTTTCGCGCCATTTTAGTGATCTCAATTTTCGCAGCGGCCGCGGTCGGGCAAAACGCTCCTGCCGGGGCGAAGCCCGCGGACTCGAAAGAATCCCAAGGCAAGTCGTCGCCGTCTTCCGCGCGCAAAGTGGACCGCGCCGTGGCGTACTACCACTACACCCTGGCGCACATGTATGAAGAGCAGGTTGCGGTTTACGGCCGCAGCGAATTGGCGACCAAAGCGATGGAAGAGTACCGTCTGGCCATCGAGGCCGATCCGTCGTCTGAGTTCCTGACCTCCGGTCTTGCCGAGCTGTATGTGAAGACGGGACGCATCCGCGACGCCGTGTTGCAGGCGCAGGATATTCTCAAGCGCGACCCTAACAATCTGGAAGCACACAAGCTGCTGGGCCGGATTTATTTGCGGTCGCTCGGCGACATGCCGGGGGGCGGCAACGGTTCCGATAACGTGCTCAAGCTTGCTATCGAACAATACGAACAGATTGTGAAGATCGAGCCGGACAGCGTTGACGATCACCTTCTGCTAGGCCGCCTCTATCGCCTGAACAATGATTTGCTGAAGGCGGAAGCGGAACTAAAGATCGCGGTAAAGCTCGACCCCGATTCGGAAGAAGCCATCACCACGCTTTCTCTGCTTTACAGCGACGAAGGCGATACCACGAAGGCTCTGCAAGTTTTGAGCGCCGTGCCCGATACGGGGCGGTCGGCCAAGCTGTACGCCGCGCTGGGCGCGACCTACGAACAGCGCAAAGAATACAAAAGCGCAATCGATGCCTACAAGCACGCGATCCAGTTGGACCGCGACAATCTCGACGCGATTCGCGGACTGGCGGAAAATCTTTTGAACGATGGCCAGGTCGATGCCGCGCTGGATCAGTTCAAGGTGATCGCTGACGCGAATCCTGAAGATGCACAGACTTATCTCCGCATCTCCGAGATCTACCGCCGTCAGGGAAAATACGATGAAGCGCTCGAAAGCCTGAAGAAGGCCGAAGCGATGGTGCCGGATTCGGTGGAAATTCCCTACAACGTCGCGGTGGTTTACGAGGCTCAGGCTCGCTACGATGAAGCTGCAAAAATTCTGCAGGATCTCCTGAAGAAAACTGAAAAACCGGAGAGCAGCTACTCTCAAGGCGATCGCAATAATCGCGCCATCTTCATCGAGCGCCTCGGCATGGTCTACCGCGACCAGGAAAATTATCCGGCCGCGGTGGAAGCTTTCCGCAAGATGATTCCTCTCGGCGACGATAACGCGCGCACCGGTTATCAGGACGTGATCGATACCTACCGCGAAGCCAAGCAGTGGCCGGAAGCCACGGCAGCCGCCAAGGAAGCGGTGCAAAAGCTGCCGAACGACCGCGAACTGCGCATGGTGCTGGACACTCAACTCGCTGACACGGGCGATCCCGAAAAGCCGCTCGCCGACGTGCGTTCCATGCTCAAAGGCAAGCCGGAAGATCGCGACGTTTACCTGCGCCTCTCCATTATGTACACGCGGCTGAAGCGCTGGAGCGACGCCGAAGAAGCTCTCAACAAAGCCGAGCAGCTTTCCACGAAAGCCGACGATAAGGAGTACGTCTACTTCCTGCGCGGTTCCACCTATGAGCGCGAGAAGAAATACGACCAGGCCGAGGCCGAGTTCAAGAAAATACTGGTTGCGAATCCGCAGAGCGCCGCGACCCTCAACTACCTCGGCTACATGAATGCAGATCGCGACGTCCGGCTCGAAGAGTCGCTCAACTACATCAAGACAGCCGTGAGCCTGGAGCCCACCAACGGCGCGTATCTGGATTCGCTGGGCTGGGCATATTACAAACTCGGCAAGTACGACCTCGCCGAAGAAACGCTGAACAAGGCATCTTTGCGTATGGGTTCCGACCCAACCGTGCAGGATCACCTCGGCGATCTCTACCAGAAGACTGGCCGGCTGAAACTGGCCGCCGCCCACTGGGAGCGCGCCGTCGAAGAGTGGAATAAAACCATCGGCTCAGAGCTAGACACCGATCTCTACGCGGCCACGCAGAAAAAACTCGACGCCGCCAAAGTACGGCTGGCTAAAGAAGGATCGGGGAATCAGTAGAATCGGCGTAAGAAACTCGCCGCTCCCTGGCATTTGAGTCTATTATCGATTGGGAGCCGGACGTCGATATCGCCAGAGGCGAGGCGAAGACAACATGCTGAGAAACAAGCCAGTCCGCCAGCCAGGACAGGACATCCGGACGCTTCCTACCTTTACGATTCCGGAGGCCGCCGAAGCTCTCGCCATTAAGCCGAGAACGATGTTCTCCTGGTATGAGGGTGATGATCCGATCCTCAAGGCATCCGGTGCCTACGGCTCAATTCATCTGTTGTCCTATCGAGATCTTGAGGAAGCCTACAGGCTTCATCTTCTCCGGCAAAGATACAAGTTCCCGCTTCAATTCCTGCGACGATCAATGAGAAATGCTCGAAAGATGTTCCGCTCAGAGCATCCTTTGCAGCGTGTTGACGCCGTGAAGGAGTGCTTACGCGACCTCGTTTACGAAAAGCCAAAGCGCGGCAAGAACCCGCGCACGATTACTTCCCTTGGGTGCAAACCCGGACAACAGATGGTCAAAGAGGTCGCCGACCTGTTCGCAGAACGCATAGAGCGCGATAAGGCAATCTACCCATGGCGATTCGCAGCAACGGACAAAAGCCGCCCGGTGTCCATCAATCCTCGCATCATGTCTGGGCGGTTGGTTGTTGCCGGTACGCGCATTCCGGTTACGGTGTTGTGGGGTCGCATGCGTGCCGGAGTAAAGACTGATGAGATCGCTAAGGATTATGGCCTTGATCGCGATGTTGTCGAAAAGGCATTGACCCACATTGGCATACGTCAAAAAGCGGCGTGAGGAATGCGTCCTATTTCTTGATGAAGGCTTTTCAGCCGAATCGGTAGCTGTCCGCCTACGGACCGCTGGATTTACCGTTCAAAGATTCCCCGAATGGTTTAGAGACGAGGACGGCCAAGTCAGGCGCAACGTGGAAGACCCAGAGGTCATCCGCTTCTGTCATAAGAATGGTTGGATGCTTGTGACTAGGGACCACGAAATGAAGAATACTCATCGTAGAGAAATCAGGAAAACGGAAGTCGCGATACTCGCCACTGCCCACAACAGCCTAGAAGATCAAGATGAGTGGGTAGCGGCCCTAATCAATCTTAAGAGTCGTATCCTCCGCGAGTTCAAGAAGCGAGAACGTCCATGGTTCGGAACCTTCAGCCGAACGGCAAACCTAACAATCGCGACCATTAAGTAACGCGTGGAGCGAGCGAGATATTTACCTGCGAACCCAAGAGCGTGGCGAAGTGGTTGATTCACGCCCCGGAAGTCGACAATGTTAGACTCTACCCATGCTGGCCGGCTACGCGGTGCATGCAGAACATTCCCGCGGACGCCGTTTCCCTGAACCACTGCATCCCTATCGCAACGATTTTCAGCGCGATCGCGACCGCGTCATCCACGCTCGCGCCTTTCGCCGCCTTGAAAATAAGACTCAGGTTTTCACGCGCCGTTATTCTGACCACTTCCGCAACCGGCTCACCCACACCATCGAAGTAGCGCAGATCACGCGCACCGTCGCCGGAGCGCTCTCCCTCAACGTGGATCTCGCCGAAGCGCTAGCGCTGGTGCATGATCTCGGCCATCCTCCATTCGGCCACGCCGGCGAAAAGGCGCTCGATGCCGCCATGCGCGAACACGGCCTGTTCTTCGACCACAACCTGCACGCCCTGCGTATTGTGGAAGATTTCGAGCAGCGCTACGCCGCCTTTCGCGGCCTGAATCTAACCTTCGAAGTGCGCGAAGGCATCATCAAGCACTCGCGCGACTACGATGCCGCGAAACATCCGGAGCTCGCGGAATATCTTCTCGACCAACGCCCTCCGCTAGAAGCCCAACTCATCGACTTAACCGATGAAATCGGCTACAACACCGCCGACCTCGACGACGGCTACGAAGCCCATCTGCTGACCCTCGAGCAAATCCGCGCCGGTGTGCCCGTCTTCGAGCAATTCTTCCGCGAAGTCGAACAGACGTATCCCAACGCTCTCGACAAACTAAAATTCAACGAAACTCTAAAAAAAGTCTTCAACCGCCTAACCGGCGACCTAATCACGAATACGCAAGCGCGATTGAAGCAGTCCGGCATCGCAACGTTAGAAGATGTGCGCCGACACAATGAGCGCGTAGCCGCCTTCAGCCCCACGGTAGAAGCGGAGCGCAAGCAGATCAAAGACTTCCTCTACGAGAATCTTTATTACAGCGCATCGCTAGCCGAAGAAAAGGACGATGCCGAACGCATCGTCTCAGAACTATTCGCCTTCTGGATGCAGCAACCGTCCGCCCTGCCGCATTACTATCAGGAGAAGGCCCAGCAGGAATCCCTGCCCCGAGTAGTCTGCGATTACCTCGCAGGCATGACCGATCATTTCATCATTGAGCAGTACGAAAAACATTGCGGCAAAAGATTGTAACCATCGGAGTTACAAGCGTACAGAAACGTCCAGATTTACCCCGTGATCCCCCGTGTCCTCCGTGTTAAAGGTTTCGAGGTAATGAAGTGGCACGACTGAGTCATTTTTCCCCAGCCGCCCATACAGCAGTTTTTATATCAGGTCTCCCAAAATTACCCTCCCGGAACCCTTCCAGTTATCGCCAGCACCCGCACCGCGCGTATAATGTCTTAGATATCAAACACTTAGCCCCTCAACCTGCGGCTCAGGTTTGGCATCCCACATGTAATACAAAGGGCAGGTGCCAGCAGGGACTTAGGTGCCTGAAGTTTTCAGGTATGCGTTGCGTCAGCGCATGCCGGCAAAGCGGCCACCGCTTGCTTCGGCTGTTTAGGGGACGCAATTAAAAATCACGCAACACGCCCGTTACGGCGTGCTGGAGTGGAGCCCCCAAACGCTCCCCCAACTTGGAGGAACTTATCATGAACCGCCGCATTCTAGTTACTCTGCCACTGGCCGCATTGCTCGCACTTCCGGCTATGGCGCAAACTTCGTCTTCATCTTCTTCCGATCAATCCAACTCGCCAGCCATGTCGCAACCGGCACAGTCCGGCGACACTGCAACCGGCAAGCAGCCTCTGCAAGCTCCGAGCCGCGAAGGCTTCTGGGGACGCGTGAATCCGTTTGCGCGCAAGAACTATGTGAAGCGTCAGACCGATCCCATCCGCGACCGCGTCAATGAGTTGGACGACCTGACGGCCTCCAACAGCAGAAACATCAAGGACACCGACGCGCGCGCCCAAGCCGGAATCCAGCTGGCCTCGAACAAGGCCGCTGAAGCCGACCAGCACGCCATCGATGCCGGCAACAAGGCCACCATGGCGCAGCAGAGCGCGCAGCAGGCCAGCACCCGCATCCAGACCGTCGAAACGGTCGTCGGCAACATCGACCAATACAAGGCCTCGAACCAGACTGAAATCCGCTTCCGTCCGGGTCAGACCGTACTGAGCAAGAACGCCAAGGACGCTCTCGATGAGATGGCGACCAGCGTTCAAGGCCAGCGCGGCTACATCATCGAAGTGCAGGGCTTCTCATCCGGCAAAGGCCAGATCGCAATCCAAAGCTCGCAGAAGATGGCCGAGTCCGTGGCGCGCTACCTGGTGCTCAACCACGAGATCCCCGTCTACCGCATCTACATCGTCGGCATGGGTAACGCCCCGGTCGAAGGCGCAGAGACCAAGCACATCAGCGGCGGACGCGTAGAAATCAGCCTGCTGAAGAACGACCTGGAACAGCTCTCCAGCAACTCGTCAGCACCAAACTCAATGGACGCGCCCCAACAGCCGAAATAATTAGTCAAATCACCTGGGACCAAAAGCACGCCTCGCTCAAAGTCCCTCCCCCAAAAAACCCTTCGCGCAAGCGAGGGGTTTTTCTTTCGGAGTCAGAAACTTTAAGCGTTGTCATTCCGACCGCAGCCGGACCCTGAGCGAAGCCGAAGGGGACGGCGTAGTGGAGGAACCTGCTTTTCCATTCCTGCATCCAAGCTCCGCCCACGCCAAGGCGCGACCTAAATTAAACGCATTCCCGTAATTCACCCTCCATACTCACCCAGCTCACTCCGGCTCTTGGTAAGCATCCCCCAATCCTCCCGATAACCCTCGTAACAATAGCTCTTCTTCTTAGTAGGCGATCCAACCGGACTAAGCGCAACGCATTTAATTCGCCGCACGCCCAGCACCAGAGACGCCGGGATCAGATACCAAGCCTTCACCGGAATCACATACACGGCAAACAGATCAATTTGTTCCAGGGAGTAGTCAATCTTCTTCGAATGGTTGGGCAACAACTGGCAGCTATAACCATCCCCGCGCCGGTAGCTGGTCGACTTAACCTGCACTCGCAGAAAGTTCGCCCCATGGTCGATCCCCACATCGTAGGCCCGACACTCACCCCAAGGCCGGCACACCGTAAACAAACGCCCCGCAGCCTCCGTCATAAACCACAACTCCACCCACTCCCCGCGTTCCTTAAAGCTCCCAAACTTCTCCCAAGGTTTCATTTTTTCTCCAATTAGCCACCAGAAAGCACTGGCGGCTCAAGCCCGTAGTGCCGCCGCGTTGAGGGCAACCCGCGCCCTTAAAATTGTTTAGGAAGGCCCCGGCATCAGCCGCTGCCCCAAGTCCTGATTCGCAAGGCATGCCCTCGCATCGCCGTGACATTCGACCCTGAAAGGATCGGCCCCAAACCTCTAGCCCCTCGTGCGGAAACGCCCAGATTTACCCTGTGATCCTCTGTGTCCTCTGTGTTAAAAGGTTTTCCAGGCCATGAAGCAGCACAACTCAGTTCTTTCCCAGCCAAAGCGACCAAAGCCGGACCCTGAGCGAAGCCGAAGGGGAAGGCGCAGCGGAGAGCCTGCGCCCAAAAGAAAAGGCGCGACCCATAGGCCGCGCGTCAGGTTCTTTTAAGTTTTACTCTATAACTTAATTATATCACCCTGCAGCGGCCAATTGTGTCATTTTTCTAACTTTATTATCCCTTTGTTTCCTTAGCCTTAACCCCTTGGCCTCACCCTCCACCTATTGACAAAGTTTTCCACAGCATAGCCGCAAACACCAGAACTCTGTCATTCCGACCGAAGCCGGACCCTGAGCGAAGCCGAAGGGGACGGCGCAGCGGAGAGCCTGCCCCGAGCTCGCCGAGGGGAACCTGCTTTCCCATCCCCAGCACCGCAAGCCACCTGCCCAATATAAAAGGCGCGACCCATAGGCCGCGCCTTTCCCAAAAACTTTACCCTATATATTCAGAATAGCATTTTGCAAGGGGTAAACCCGCCACCAAACCCAACTTTATATTTGGATTGTTTCCTTCACCTTAGCCCGATTCACGCAACTTCTGCCTATTGACAAGATTCCGACAGAACCGATCATGCGACAAATTTTGTTGCTAGAAAAGGAAGGATGTAGCAAACATATGCGATTACCATCATCGCTGACTTGAGATAGAACAGAGCCCAGGTTGGCCAGTTCAACTGGGCCGGCGCCCGGAACTCAGCACCTTCCTTTGTCCCTTTCTTCTCCTTGTACCGGAAGTAGACAAACCAAGTAATTGTCCCGAACAGGTACTGCAAGAAATCGAACAGCAAAGCGAGGAAGATAAAAAGGGCGGCTCTGAGAAGCGGACCTTCCAGAGAGATCGAAATCCCGGCCGTGGATTTGAAAATCCAGATTACACCGACACCCGCGAGGCTCATCTGCCGAACGATGTCGCTTGTTCTGCCTGAGAGTGTTTCATACGCCGCCCGCGCATCCTCAAGCTTCATTGTCGTCCCCGCACAGCCTCGGGCCCGTACCCGAGGTTCCGTTTTTTTTCTTATACCGAACGATGATTTTTGCCGCCTTCTTCGATGCGCGCCGGTCAGCGGCTCTGGCCTTCTTTTTCGACTGCTTCTTTTTTTTCACCATTTGTCGACCTCGCTTTGGGACTCAACCCACTTCCCGTTCTTCCAGTTGACTCGGGTCTTCTTCAGGCGGGAGACCTTCGTAACGCCGATTTTCAGAAGGTCGTCCTGCGGATCTCTGAACTTCGGGGCTTCAGGGTAGACAGGGCCGAAATAGCTCGGGTCGGGCTTCTCTTCCGGACTGTCCGCAGTATGCATCAGAATTAGTTGGCAGATAAACCGGCCAGGATAGAGGAGAACCGGGGTGTTGGATACGTTTGCGATCTCCAGCGTCAGACAACCGCGGTACTGAGGATGAATCCATGGTGCAGTCTCAACGACAATGAAAGTGCGGGCAACGGACGACTTTGTCAATACCTCTCCTGAAACATCAGATGGCAGCTTTATGAACTCTAGAGTCGCTCCGAGAATTGTCTGGTGAGCAGGGACGACGAGGAACTCGCCGAGCGGCACATGCACTCTCACGTGCAGCGATGTGGCGGAAGTCTTGTCTGGGGAAAAGAATGGCTGATCCAATGTCTTCGGAAGCAGGAAGTAACAGCCCAACCGGAGATCCACTGAGTCGGCGTCGAATACATCGCTTTCTTTTTGGCGGAGCAGGGGTGTGATTACCAGGCCTAGCCTGTCACTGGCTGGCCTCCGCATCCGCTCAAGAATTTCTTCCCTGTTGAGGACCATCGCGCTCCATCCTTTCGAACTGGGTCCGAACCTGCGAGTCTTCGATTGCCTTCATGGTCCAATCTTCGAGCTTCCTCGTCCACTTGCTCCGTTTTTCAGCGTTGGCTGACGCCCCGGGCCCCTCCTCAAACCGACCCACCATATCAGGCAGCGAAGTAAGATAAAAGCAGAAAGCGGAGTTGATAATCGAAACTGGCTCGGGAGGGCTGCCTGTGCTCGAGTGTGGCACAACGCCAACGCTCAGACAGTCCTCGATCGTTACCAGTGTCTTGTCGAAACGCGCTGCCGCTAGCTTGGGGTCCGGGGCAATCTCCCGCACGAGTTCTCTGATCCGGGGAATGATCGAGTCCAAGAAGGGGTCAATAAGCGCCTTTGGAGCGTCGTCCCCGTCGACGCGGTATCGTTCTCGTGGAATCGTCGCGAATTCCGCCAGCAGTTTCTTTTGCTGGGGCTCGATGTGGGCGATGGCCGTCCACCACGTAGAGGCATCGCGTAGAAATCTGAGGTGCTCCGCGAATCTGCAGGCGGGTGCTGGGTGTTCTTGGCTGAATGTCGTCCTCTTTCCCCGTGACAGGGACCCTAGCAGTGCGAAGATCTCTACGAGGGCAAACGAAAATGCCGGCCCTACTAAGTACAAGGCCAACAGATCACAGAAGATCTCTTGCGTCCAAGAATCCAATATTTTCTCAGCGAGCTTTCGGACCTGGGGCTTCCTTTCGAGCTTGACGAACTCGGTTACTGATTTGTGTGTTGCCCGCTGGAGGGCACGAATCCCTGCACTCGGCGAAGGTGAGCTCGATAGTTCCTCATACACAAAATGACCCATCTCGTGATAGATGGCGAGATTGGTGAAAAAGCCAGGACCCTGCGAATAGGGCAACTCAATGAAGCCCAGCCTCGCGGGGAACTTCTCGGCTTGAGGAATCAACCTCCCCACGATTGCTGCCTGCTGCTTTACGTGACTATGAGGCCGCTGGAAGTACATGAGCTGCGGCGTGAGCAGGACGACCACTTTCGAGCCGTCCATTCCTTCAATTTGCTTGAGATGCTCGCACGCGAGCTTGACGAGCGGAGCGGGGATACTGAGCGTGTGCGCGTCTGCTGCCGGCTTAATTAGCGTGTGCAGCAACCGCAGATAACCCTTGAAAGTAAGAGCGTTGCGTCTGAGGGTATCTATTCTAGAAAGGGCGATGGCGGGCGGAAAGCTTTGTGCCCGGTCCACGTCGTTCCCAATCTTGAGTTTTATTTGGTGAGCGACGCTCTCCGAGTAGCGAAAGAAATCGCCGGACGCGTCGACGTATCTTTGTGATCGTGCCTGCTCCTTGCAGTATTCCTCAATGAAGTCGGCGAATGTGTGAAGCACCGCAGCGTCATGAAGAAACGCTGCTAGGCGAGTCTGCATAACCTTTGCATGTCGCCTGGCGACACTGGCCGCGGCTGCTCAAAGTTCCAAAGGGCCTGATCTTGGAGCTTTGAGAACAAATCGATTAAACTGTTTGCGGCTGGCTTCGCCTTCGGATCCCTCGGCTTGCGTAAGATAACTTGGATCATCCGCCTGGCCTTGTCGCGTTCTCGCTGCTTCCATACTTCATCAAGGGTCCTGAGTTGCTCATAGCTCGCAAACGCTGCGGCCCTTCGGCGCCCAGAAACAGACGCACTCCCGGCATCTCTAAGCGAAATTAGTGCTTCGTTAAGGGTGGTCCTGAGATTGTCGCTCTTGTCCTCATCAACGTACTGCATTAGGACTGAGACTATCTCCTGGGCGAAGAGAGCCAATGACAGATATTGCGCGCGATCCTGCAAATCGATTGGTGTCATAGAGCGCGCCTCTGAGAAATCAGAAGTTTGTTATTTCGCTTTTTGTTCACTATCATACTACCCTAATGCACCACTGTATATGGGGTAGCGAACCAACTGTACCCAACCTGAGGTATGTTGCGCCTGATCGTGGGGGAAAGTCAAGAGGAATATATCTATATTATTGTAAATACACGGTAATATTCTGACAGCATCGTGGGGGAAACTCCCTAAGTCGGACAAGGACATGCCTCGTAATCCACAAGTCGAGCACTCCCCCCTTCCGGCTGATAATCGACTGACGCTACCCAAGCATTTTTGCGACCGACTTAGCTGGATGAACGGAGAAGTTTCCGAGGCTTGGTTGTTCGTCCTTGAGCCCGGCCGGAACCGCCTCCTGTCAGACGAAAATGTGCAAAACGACCCACAGCTAGAACCGGTCCGCCTCCTGCAAGAGCAAACCGTGGCGCCCTCGCGGCCCAGCCAAGCGAAACCGCTGAGGGACGCTGCCATCATCGCGCAACTCATATCCGTTACCATCGACCTACATCGCGGGAGCTGGAGGATTCTTATCCCAGAAGAAATGGCCGCCCTGGCACCGCCAGATGTAAACCCTCGGGATCTCTCCATCCTTATGCCCGAGGGCTATATTGAAATTTGGTACAGAGACGTGCTGCGCAGGGCTTTCGATCCTTCATGGCGTAACAGGCGCTAGCCACACGGGGGAGTGACTTAGCAGTTCCTTAGTGGCGAACGTCCCGGAGCGGAATTGTAGCGCACTCAAAGCGCCCCGTGGAAATTTATTATTCCGGGCCCGCTGATGGGCCATCTTTTTGCCTCGGTCGCCTTGCTTCCTCAAATATCCAGATTCTTCACATCCAGCGCATTCTCTTCAATGAACTTCCGCCGCGCCTCCACATCCTCGCCCATCAGCGTGGTGAAGATGGTCTCGCACTCGGCAATGTCTTCCAGCTTCACCGAGAGCAGAGTCCGCCGCTCCGGGTCCATGGTCGTCTCCCACAGCTGCGGAGCCGTCATCTCGCCCAGGCCTTTGTAGCGCTGCACGTCGTAGCCGCGGCTGCCTTCTTTCTTTACGTAGTCGAACAGCTCGCGAGCCGTAGCCTTCTCGACGGGCTCGATCACAGCGCGAGTCTTCGTCGCAGGTGCAGCCTTGGCGGATTTCTTCCCCGACTTTCCATCGGACTCCGATTCCGCGCTCTCCTCTTCGGCATCTTCCTCGGCAGCAGCCGCTGCGCCCTTCACCACAGCCTCAACCACAAACGGCGGTTCCAGGTAAGGCTCGATCTGTTTGAACTTCGAAAGCAACTGCCGGTACTCCGCGCTCGAAGCCAGCTCCCAATTGATCTTGTGTTCCGACCCCTGCGAGCTCACGAAGCGCAACTCCCACAAGTTGTGCTCTTCGTCGAACACGGATTCCACACTCTTGAACTTTCTGTCTTTCTGCAGCTTCTTCAATTCGCGTTCCAGCCGCTCGATCTTCTTCGGAGGATTTTTCTTGTCACCCTCAAAATCCGCATGCTTCGAAAAATCCAGCCGCGGCAGCAATTCGGCGACGCTCTCATCGCGCAGCCGCTTGTTCACCTTGTCGAAGAAGTTCAGATATTCCTTCAGCACGCTCATAAAGCGAGTCAGGTTCGCGCCCTCCAGCTTGGCCGCGCCCTCGCCATAACGCACGATCAGCCCGTCCGCCGCGCGTTTCAGCATGACTTTGTCAAAGGCATCGTCGTCCTTGATGTACTGCATCGACTTGCCTTTTTTAATCGAGTACAGCGGCGGTTGCGCAATAAAAACGTTCCCGCGCTTGATCAACTCCTGCATGTGCCGGAAGAAAAACGTCAGCAGCAGCGTGCGGATGTGCGACCCGTCCACATCGGCATCGGTCATCAGAATAATTTTGCCGTAGCGAACCTTCGTAGGATCGAAATCATCTTTCGCAATGCCAGTGCCGAGCGCGGTGATCATCGCCCGAATTTCTTCGTGCGCCAGCATCTTGTCGTAGCGCGCTTTCTCGACGTTAAGAATTTTTCCCTTCAGCGGCAGAATCGCCTGAAAGCGCCTGTCCCGCCCCTGCTTCGCCGTCCCGCCTGCCGACTCGCCCTCAACCAAAAACAATTCGCACCGGTTCGGGTCGCGCTCCGAGCAATCCGCCAGCTTTCCCGGCAGCCCACCCGAATCGAGCGCGCCTTTGCGCCGCGTTAGATCCCGCGCCTTCCGCGCCGCTTCGCGCGCCCGCGCCGCATCCACAGCCTTGTTAATAATCTTCTTAGCGACAGGCGAGTTCTGCTCAAAAAACGCCCCCAACCGCTCATTAATAAATGCTTGAACGATTCCCCCAATGTCGGAATTCAGTTTGCCTTTGGTTTGTCCTTCGAATTGCGGCTGCGGCAGCTTTACGCTGATCACCGCTACCAGGCCTTCGCGCACATCGTCGCCGGTGAGATTTTCTTTTACATCTTTGAACAAGCCCATTTGCTGCCCGGCATAATTAATCGTGCGCGTCAGTGCCATGCGGAAACCGGAAAGATGCGTGCCGCCATCGACAGTGTTGATGTTGTTGGCGAAGCTGAAGACTGACTCCGAATATCCGTCGTTGTATTGCAGGCCGATTTCCATGTGAACGTTGTTGCGGTCGTCCTCCATGTAAATCGGCTTTTCGTGCAGCACCTGCTTGCCGCGATTCAGATGCTTGATAAACTCTGCGATGCCGCCGTTGTACTTGAAGTCTGTGTGCTTGGCCTCGCCGGTCTTCGCATCGGTCGAGCGCTCGTCGGTGAGAGTGATCAGCAGTCCCTTGTTCAAGAATGCGAGTTCGCGCAAGCGCTGCGCCAATGTGTCGTAGTTGTATTCCGTCGCGGTAAAAATACTTCGATCGGGAAGGAAGTGAACTTTCGTTCCGCGCCGCTTGGCAGCGCCCACCTTCTTCATCTTGCTGGTAGGTTCGCCCTTGGAGTAAGTCTGTTCCCAGGTCGCGCCATCGCGCCAGATTTCGAGATCGAGTTCCTCGCTCAGCGCGTTCACGCAAGAAACACCCACTCCATGCAGCCCGCCCGAAACTTTATAAGTGGACGAATCAAACTTGCCTCCGGCATGCAGCGTAGTCATCACCACCTGCGCCGCGGAAACTTTCTCCCCGTCGATGACCATGTCATCCACAGGAATCCCGCGCCCATCGTCCACAACTGTGACGCTGTTGTCGATGTGGATGGTTACTTCGATTTTGGTGGCGAAGCCGGCGAGAGCTTCGTCGACGGAGTTGTCGACTACTTCGTAAACGAGATGGTGCAAGCCGAGGTCGCCAGTCGATCCGATGTACATGGCCGGGCGCTTGCGAACAGCTTCCATGCCGCCGAGCACTTTGATCGAGTCGGCGTTGTAGTCGCTGTTGCCGCCGCCGTTTCCGCTGGTGATCGGGGTTACGATTCCGTTTTTTGTTTTGGTTTCGACGATGGGAGTATTAATCTCTTTGGTGGCCATTCCGCTCCGCGGGAGAATGCCCCGTCTTTCTCTCAGAACCGGGCCCGGTTACACCTGGAAAACTGACGTAGAGAACCCGCCCCAACCTGGCTCCGAAGTGCGCCTGTGAATCGACTTCAAGTTATTGAAATGTCTTGTACTTAGGTTCGTTTAGCGACTAACGAAATTATACCACGAATGAGTGGATTTTCCGAGGCCCGACGAGGCCGGAATCGTGGCAGTTAGCACCATTTTGGGACTGGTGGATTTTCACGTCTCGAGCGCATTTTCCGCTTCCTTTTTTCGCCACTTTGTCTGTGCTACAATTACGATATATCTGTGCTACGGAGCTCTTAATGGCAAAGCTTGCAGTTCGTCCTGCGAACCGGAAGCATTCACGACGTTCCTCTTTTCGCCAAAGCAAGTTCAAGGAAGTCCTGGTCATGGCGGAGCGCGAGGGTTTGCTGGACGGCGGCCGCACACAAGTGGTTCGTGGCAGGATGCCGGAGGCGCTTGTCTCCCAAGCTAAGAAGCGGACCGGCATAAAGTCGGATACGGACCTGATCGAGATCGCGCTCGCAAACATCGCCGTGGGAGATGACTACGCCGATTGGCTGCTTTCCCGTCAGGGTACGATCGATCCTGAGGTCGATCTTGAGTTCTGAGCTGTGGCGCAGCCTTCAGCGTTACAAGCCTGAAAAGCACGCTCGGCCTCTTCAGCGGCGACCTGACTCGGAACTGGACTTTCTTGAAACGATCGGGCTTGAAGCAATCAGGGTAAAGCCTGCCAAGTTGCTCTACGACACAACCGTTTGCATCGATGTTCTCCAAGGCCGGTTTCCCGTGACGGGGCAACTGATGTTGCGCGCGGTCGAGGCATGGCATTCTCCGGTAACGGAAGCCGAATTGGCTTCGGGCGTGGGATTGCTCGATCCGTCCCATCCAAAGACCCGACGGTTAATTGACGAGATCGCTGGCGTCCTCGACCGGCGTCCGATCCAGCGAACCGTCGCTCCCGACGCGGCAATCTGGCGCGAGGCAGGGATTCTCTCCGGCACTTTGGCGCGGCTGCTAGGCCTCGACAAAGCTCAGCGCCGACGCCTGCTGAATGATGCCCTGCTATTCGTAACCGCGCGGCGCCACGGCTGCACGCTGCTGACGCGAAACGTCAGCGATTTCGATTTCATGCAGCAGTTGGAGCCGGCGGGGAGAGTGCTGTTTTATCGGGTGTAAACGCGCGGGAGCATTTTGTTCTCCCGATTTGGTACGGTCCCCGAAATATTTATGGGCACGCAATTCGTTTCGCGGGTGCGCCACCATAAAATGTTAGACGGTGAGCGATCCGTTTAGGAGGGCATTGCCAGTGGGTACTGGACGGCGTTTGCCAAATGTCGAGTGGCTTTGCAGCCATTAGGGTTCAACCCCCTTGCCCTCCTCGGGTTACTCGGCAGCTAAATTTGTTGACAATTGCGTGCGAATATTTATCATTGTAGATGTTTGGCAAACGCCGTTTAGTATCTCAAAGCCCCGAGCGCTACTCGGGGCTTTGGCTTTTTTGGGAAGGGTTCGGTCTGCTCCTCGGAACAAAGTCTAATCGTGCCTGCAGTTGGGATGCGCGACCTTCGAGAACCGCACAAGGTGCGCCAGCCTGAGTTGGCTGCGAGATCAAGGGTCTGCCAGCTCCTTTAGCTTCCTTCTTACAGACTGTAGGCTCGAAGGACCCTTGGCCAGTATGGGCGTTTATTAGTCCCCGGCACCTCTGCGTAGATTGGCTGAGCGTTTGCTTCCACGCACGGCAAAAAGGCACCCGGCTTACTAGCGTAAAGACCGACGAAGAAATTTATGCTGCCGTCTGGGTCAAACTCTAGGTTGACGGCGGTTGCACTCCCGTCGAGCGATCGACAATAGATTCCAAGAGTGCCGTTCGGCCGGTATGCGCGAAATCCTGTCAGTTGGTCGCCGTCAAAAGTGAACTCTAGAATTCCTTTGTAGTGTTGGTCGTAGGGAAGAAACTTGTCGCGAAAATCCGTCATCGACTTGAGAACACGACGGTAGAGTGCAATCAGTGCTGAGTGAAAGGCGAATGCATTTGTCGTCAATTCGATCAAGTCGTAAAACTGTATTATTGGCGTCTGCGCCTGCACTGCGGGCGATTTCCAATAGTCGGAAAGTAACCGCAGGCTTGAGCCATGAAGGACATAGTCGGAATGAAAAACAGCATTTCTAATAACGGGATCATGTATCTCTCGTAGGGCCGCTCCGATTTCTGGCAATCCAGCCTAAGCCGACAGTTCCTCAATAAACACGATCTTTTTCTCGGGACTCGCGGGGATTACCTTATAAGTTTTCACGCCGTTGATGTTTCGCGTCCTTCGCTTGGCCAAATGGGCGAAGGGATTCATGCAATATTTCTTCCCCAGACGTAATCGCAGCAGGTTTGCCAACAACGCATAGTGGGTTTTCATCTCGGTGGCATGGCCGTACGCCACCAGTGCAAGCCTTGCCCTCGTATGGAGTGGCTCCGGAAACACCTCGCTCGAAAGGTCAATTTCGCCGGGCCGCCTCATATCCTCCAGAAACGACAATGATTCGTTATAAGACTCCCCAGCCTGTGTCCTTCATTCCGGAGGCTCTTACGGGACTGCAGGCAAACTCGAAAAGAAGATTCATATTGTTAAACGAATCGTTCCAGAAGAGCGGATTCAGGATCTCAGCGTAGTGCCGAAGCCTGTCCTCCTCAGGATCAGACGGTTTTTGTGTGTCGGCGCTCACACCCGCATTGTACGTCTGCGTTTAGACTCGGTGCATAAACTTGGACGTAAGGCTGGGCACAGACTGGAGGTTTGCCTGTTTCACTCGGAAAAGACATGGGAAAAGTGCGTCAGCTTCAGTTAGGTGGTGTAGGCATAAGAAATTAGAGGTGCTCTGTCCTCCAGGTTGGTCGAGGCTTGTAAGTACACTTATCCCTAAGTACAATCCTCCGATCAAATAGGTGGGGGTTATCTAGGCCCACGCGTAGGAGGAACTGACAAATGGCCAAGAAGGATGACGGCAATAAGGTTTGCTTTGTAATCGCTCCGATCGGAAAAGAGGGGAGCGAGGTTCGGTTGCGATCCGATCAAGTACTGAAACACATTATCGCTCCTACTGCTAAAGAGTGTGGATACGAGCCCATTCGTGCGGATCAAATCTCAGAGCCGGGCCTTATAACTTCTCAAGTCATTCAGCACGTTGTTGACGATGCCTTAGTGATCGCTGACCTGACCGGATGGAATCCGAACGTCTTTTACGAATTGGCCGTTCGGCACGCCGTGAAGAGGCCGATCGTCCAAATCATCAACTCAACGGAGACGATCCCTTTCGACGTTGCTGCCAGTCGAACAGTCCAGGTCGACCATCATGACCTTGACAGTGTTGCCCGCGCACGGGAAGAGATCGCGAAACAGATAAGAGCAGTGGAGAGAAACCCCATGGAGGTCGATACACCAATCTCGGTGGCAGTTGAGCTTCAATCACTAAAACAAAGCGATAACCCGTTGGAGAAAAGCAACGCGGAAATCATTTCAATGCTGCAGGAATTGCGGACCGGAATAGCGGCAATCCAAGAAGCAGATAGGCCACGAATCAATCCTCGGGCGATAGAAGAAATGGCCATGATGCTCCATCGACTCAATCGGCTCATGGAAATTGAAGATGGGAAGGAACTGACTGCTGAAAGGATAGCGGATATGCGAGAACATCTTCTGATGTCAGAGCGAGCTTTTGACCACATTTGCGCTAGCGCCGGCTTGCCACCGGCTAGAGTGTTCCGTCACAGTAGATTTCCAGAGAGGCCAGTGAAGGTTTCGGATAAATAGCGACCCGGTGCGTAACACGCGAAGTATTTCGCCCGAGATAGCACGGTCGGCCATGGGGGCTCGAGCCCAGTTTTGGCATGAGGGGCACGTTCACATATCGCCGGCCTGTTTGGCCCTGGTTTCAAATTCCGGCACCTCCGGGCGCTTCTCCACATCTAACTACCTTGCCCTGATAAGATAGAGGCACAGGGGTTCCGACCCATAATGGCTGTTCCCGTATCACAGATGTGGACTGTTACGTCTTACGTCCTGCGGCAGAAGCTTGCTGGGCGCAAGCAGTATCCGCTCGTGCTGATGCTTGAGCCGCTGTTCCGCTGCAACCTGGCTTGCGCGGGATGCGGCAAGATTCAGTATCCGGCCCACATCCTGAAGAAGGATCTTTCTCCGGAAGAATGTTTTCGCGCGGTGGACGAATGCGGGGCTCCCATGGTGTCGATCCCTGGCGGCGAGCCGCTGATGCATCCGCAGATCGCTGAGATTGTGGAAGGCCTGGTCGCGCGCAAGAAATATATTTACCTCTGCACCAACGCTCTGCTGCTGAAGGAGAAAATTCATCTCTTCAAGCCGAGCAAATATTTGACCTTCAGCGTTCACCTCGATGGGCAGCGCGAAGAGCACGACCTCGCCGTCTGCCGCGAAGGCGGATACGATATTGCCGTCGACGCGATCAAGGAAGCGCTGGGGCGCGGCTTCCGCGTGACAACCAACACCACGCTATTTGACGGCGCCGATCCGAAGTCTGTTCGCGCGTTCTTCGATGACATGATGGAGCTGGGGCTTGAGGGCATGATGCTCTCGCCGGGATATTCTTACGACAAGGCTCCCGACCAAAAACATTTTCTTGGGCGCGCCCGCACTCGACGCATGTTCCGCGCGATCCTGTCGAACCGCAAAAGGGACTGGAAGTTCAATCTCTCGCCGCTGTTTCTCGAATTTCTGATGGGCAAGCGTACTTATCCTTGCACGCCGTGGGGCATGCCGACGTATAACATTTTCGGATGGCAGAAGCCCTGCTACCTGCTGCAGGATGGTTACGCGGAGACTTTTGCTGAACTGCTCTCGACCACGAATTGGAGCAACTACGGCACGGAATCCGGCAATCCCGCTTGCGCGAATTGCATGGTGCATAGCGGATATGAAGCCTCGGCGGTGAATGCCACATTTAGTTCGCTTGGCGGATTTCTGGCTACCGTGAAGGCGACTCTGTTTGGCAGCTATCGCGATGAAGAAGCGCTGCGATTGCTGGAAGAGCATCAGGAGCCCGTGCATCCGCTGGTGCAGATCGCGCCGACTAGCGAGTCGACTTTGCAGGGGACTCGAGCCTAACAACCGGGGCGGCTGTTCCCACATTTTTCTTCTATGACAGGCAAAGAGTCCGGCCACATCGACCACTCCGCTGCGCAAGCCGTACCCCACGTTAATCCTGACGCGCTGGAAGTCGCCCCCGGCACCGCGCACGAACAGCTTGAAGGCTGGATTCCGCAACTCGCCAGCGACGAAGAAATTCGGGTCGCGCTTGAAAAGGCTTTTGACTATCGCGGCGACGTGACGATTTCCCGCAAAGATGGATCGAAGATCGAGGGCTATCTCTTCGACCGCCGCACGGCGGCGAATTTGAAAGACTCTCTCGTTCGGCTCTATCCGAAAGACTCGAACGAGAAAATCAGCGTTTCTTACGCCGACATTGCCGCGCTCGCTTTTACTGGACGCGACACTGCTGCGGGAAAAAGCTGGGAAGCTTGGATGAAGAAATACGCGCTGAAAAAAGCTGCGGGCGAAACTAACATTGCGCTGGAGCCGGAGCCGCTGGACTAGGTGCGCGGCGGAAATTCCTCACGGTGCCACGGGTGATACTCGCCATTAGGGATCCTTCGACTGCGCATGACCGTCCTTCGGACGCTCATGCTCCGCTCAGGATGACAGACATTGAGATTAGCGCGCGGCTTTCGGCGCCGCAAAGCTTAAGCCCTGCACTAACTCCTCCACCTCATCCTCGGTGCCGCCAATAAACGTAAACGAAATGGCATACCCGCGCGACAGCACCACTATTGTCGATTGCAGCATCACGCGCGTGCCTACATCTTTTTCAAAATCTCCTCGGACCACTGTTTTCGTTCCAACGGCGAACTCATACGGCTCTTCGTCGACGTCGAAGCCCTGCGCCAACGCGACTTCGGTGACCGGGCCGAAATACTGGGCCGCATCTTTCAACCCCGGATAGGCTGCTGCGCTCTCGGCCACGATCACGATCGATCCGTTTACATCTTCACCGCGCGCCTCGGGAGGACGCGAAAACGCCGCCAGCAGCACGCGCCCGGCATCCGTCGCCTTTTTGCCCGCGTCTGCGTTTTCGTCTTCGAGTTCGCGGGCGTTCATCTCTTCGGTGCGCAACACCCACGCGGGGGGAATCTTATAGGCGAATCCTAACGTGCGGTTGCGGTAAACTCCAGCGGTCACCTTGCCGGGATCCAGCTTCGCATTCGCGGTTGATGCGGATTTTTTGAGCGGCTTCGAGGTTGAAGATGTAGATGGAGAGGATGGCGCGGAGGATTGTGCTGGCGCCTGCGCCTGCGCGTAAAGCGCCTGGACGGCCAGAACGCTGGCAAGAGTGCTCCAAAGGCAGATACAGAAAATCCTGCGGAACTTCATATTGCCATGTTACTCGAATGGACCGGCGCTCGACCTCACGCTGCGCGGCCCATCACTGGCTGCGTGCAGTGCGAGCAGCGCCGCGCTTCGATGGGAATCTCGCTCAAACATTCGGGACATTTTTTGGTTGTTGGATCAGGCGGCTTCTCGCCGCGGTTCATGCGCGCGACCAACGCGTTTACGGGCAGCACGACAAGGAAGTAAACCGCAGCCGCAATGAGAACAAATGAGATGCAAGCGTTGATGAAGTTGTCGAGAGGGAATGCAACGCCGCGAACCGTGAACTCGAGCGACGAGAATTTTTCTCCCCCGCCGGTGGCCAGCTTGATCAGCGGATTCAGAAACGCTGCCGTCAGTCCGCCCACTACGCCGGCAAACGCGGCGCCGATCACGACGCCCACGGCCATATCGACTACATTGCCGCGCAGGATGAACTTCTTGAAGCCGTCGAGCATAAGTACCTCCCGAGTCTGGAATGGAAGATTAATGTAAGTGGTGGGATTCGTTTGGTCAAGCAGGGTTGCGCCCAGGCTTCACCCGCGTCTTAGGGCTCGCAGCTGCAGCCTGATTCTTTGCGGGCTTTTCTTCTTGATTACGACGTCTATATCACCCTGGCTGGTCGCTATGGTAAGTGGCAGATCCATCTGGAATTCTGACGTTTTGCGATGTCGCTTGCCCCTCCCCGACACGAGCGGTGCGGACGCTGTGCCCGCGTAAGGGATCGCGATTCCGAACTCCCTGTAAGCTAGAACGATCGTTCGGAAACCCGGCATTGCGCTTGTTCTTAGATACCGCTGAAGGCCACCTCGATCCACTCCCAGGCGCCGAGCGAATTCCTTTTCGGTCTTTCCGTCAGCGAGAGCTTTTTCGTAGAGGGGCTTCAACCGTTTCGCGAACTCAGCTCCGAACTGTTGATCTTCGTAAGTTCGCTTCATAAAGTGCTTGACTAGAGTGGGATATCGGTTCAATATTGCTTTTTAAGAAGCACGCTTCTTAAGAATCACAGTACGATACACCGAAAACGATGGATTGTCATCTAATCCTCGTAGCGGCGTTATTGAGAGGCCGAAAATGGCTGCGAATCAGCAGGCCCGCTTAGCGGTTGAACTCGAATACTACGTTCAGCACAAGACAGAGTGGCTCGCGCACAAAACGGGGCTCTACGTAGTCATTAAGGATGGCGGGGTTCTGGGGTTTTATCCGAATTTTGAGGCTGCGTATCGCGCCGGCGCGGCCACCTATGGACTTAGCGCGGACTTCTTGGTTAAGCAAATTCTCGAACACGAGCCTGTCTTCTTCGTGTTTTAGCCGTGCCGACTCATCACTCGCCAAGCCGCGATCCACGAGACCTCCAGCTCTACGGGCCACGCTTGAAAATCAAAATAGGGCATCCCCTTTTAGGACCGCCCAACGAGTTCCGATTCACCACGACGGATGCCCTCATCGATACAGGCGCTCAGCGGACGATTTTGGTACCCGAGGCCGTCCAGAAGATCCAACTTTCCAAGATCGATGAGACAACCTTAATCCGAGTGGGTGGTGAGGTTAGGGCGGACGTCTACGCGGCTTCTTTGCAGTTTCCGAACACCGGCTTCAGCACTATCGAGATGATAGCGGTTCCTTGTTGCGAACTGCCGCATCCCCTATTCCGGTGCCTGCTTGGCCGAGACGTTCTTTCGCGCTGGATTTTCAACTATGATGGGCCGGCTGGCACATGGCAAATTATAGAAAGCGCGGTTAGCTCCTGGGTAGAACCACCTAAGGGAAGCCTCTGGGGCGAGTGACGATAACCCAGTCACCCGGGACTAAGCTATAGCTCAGATGCGCATCGGCATCACGATGTACCGGTACTTGTAGTCGTCGCCCTCGGCCGGGCGCAACTGGCCTGCTGATTGCGAATCCTTCAACTCAAGGCGCACGTCGCTGGTTCCGGCGGCTTTCAGAAAGTCGACCAGGTAGACTGCGTTGAAGCCGATGGTCATGGTCTCGCCGTCGTAAGGAGCTTCGATGGAATCTTCCGACTCGCCGGCTTCGGTCGACGACGCCGAAATTTTTACTTCGCCTTTTTCGAGCTTCAGCCGCACCGCGCGCGAGCGCTCGTCGGCGAACTGCGCCACGCGCTGGATTGCCGAGTTGAAGTCGGAATTGTTCAGCGTGATGCTCTTGCTGTTATCTTTCGGCAGCACGGCTTCGAAGTTGGGGAATTGTCCGGTGAGTTGGCGCGAGGTCAGTAAGCGCGATCCGATGCGGAAGAAGAGCGTCGACTCATCTTTCGCAAATTCGACGGTCTCGGCGTCGGTCGAATCGAGCAGGGACTTCAGTTCGTCCATGCATTTCTTCGGCACCAGAGTTTTCAATTCGCCGGAGACGCCTTCGAATTTTTCGCCGCTGCGCTCGCAGTGTGCCAGCCGATGTCCGTCGGTCGCCACCATCGTGATCGACTCCGGCTTCAGCAGCATCAGCGCGCCATTCAGCGTGTAGCGCGACTCTTCACTCGATATCGCAAAATAAGTTCGCCCAATCAATCCACGCAAAACCTTGCCCGGAATCTTTACTACGCCCGCGGTCGGAAACACAGGTAGGCTTGGGAAATTCGATTTCGCCATCCCCACCATTTTCGTATTCGAGCGGCCGCAGCGAATGCTGACCCAGTGATTTTCGAGCAGCTTGATGGTGATGTCGGCATCCGGCAGCAACTTCACGTAGTCATGCAGCTTGCGCGCGGGTATCGTGCACGAGCCTTCTTTCTTCACCTTGGCACTACACGACGTTCGCAAGCTCAGGTCGAGATCTGTCGCCGTAAGCCGCAGCTCGCCGTCGGCCGCTTCGAATAAATAATTGGAAAGAATGGGAATCGTGGTCTTGCGCTCGACCACGCCTTGCGTGGCCGTCAACTCCCGCAACAACTCAACTTTGCTTACGGTGATTTCCATCGTCTCCACCGCAACCGCTGCTTCCACCGGCATGACTTTGTCTCCCCTGCCGCGTGCTACTTTTAGTACTTCCCTTATATCAAATGCAAAACCTATAAGACCAGTAGTAACCGTAGGCAGGTCGGAGAAGTGGAAAACTTTAGCAAGCGGCCTATTGTCACCACTTTGGGGAGGAGCCCTTCGTGTGAGAAATCGGTCCCCAACTTGCCGGATGCCCTACAACAAGATTTCCGCTTCTGCCATTTCCGCCGGCCGTTGCACAGTTTCCACATCTCATTCACAGCCTCGGAAAAGGAAGACTGCGTCGTGCGGTGCAAAACGCCGGAAACTGCGCGCCTATCCGCCTAATTGCTCGGTCAACTTATTGAGCAGCCTGTTCAAATCTTTATCGTTCTTGCGAGCCTCTTCAATCTTCTCCACCGAGTGCAGCACGGTTGTGTGATGTTTGCCGCCGAACTGACGGCCGATTTCCGGCAGCGAGGCCTCGGTCATATGTTTCGCCAGGTACATCGCAATCTGCCGCGGATAGACGATGGCTCGCGAATTATCTTTCGCTTTAATCTCCATCAGGCGCAGTCCGAATTGTTCCGCCACCATTTTCTGAATGGACTCAATCGTGACCTTGCGCGCCTGCGAATCGATAAAATTCTTCAGCACTTGCTGCGCGTAAGGCAGGGTAATCTCCGCACCAATCAAAGAAGAGTGCGCCACCAGGCGGATCAGCGCGCCTTCCAACTCGCGCACGTTCGACCGGATATTCTGCGCCACGTACAGAGCGACATCCGTGGGCAGCGTAACTTTTTCCTGCTCGGCTTTCTTTTGCAGGATCGCTACTTTCGTCTCGAGATCGGGCGGCTGGATGTCGGCGATCAGTCCCCACTCGAAGCGGCTGCGTAGCCGGTCTTCAATCTCCGCAAGCTCTTTTGGCGAACGGTCGCTGGCAATCACGATCTGCTTCATCGTGTCGTGCAGCGCGTTAAAGGTGTGGAAGAATTCTTCCTGCGTCCGCTCTTTCCCTGTCAGGAATTGGATGTCATCGATCAGCAGCACGTCTACGCCGCGGAACCGGTCGCGGAACGACGTCATCTTGTCGTAGCGCAGCGAGTTGATCATGTCATTGGTAAACTTCTCGCTCGATACGTAGCAGATGGCGGCCTGCGGCTGGCGCCGCTTCACCTCGTGCCCAATGGCCTGCATCAAGTGCGTCTTGCCCATGCCGACGCCGCCATACAAGAACAGCGGGTTGTAGGCTTTTGAAGGACGCTCCGCCACTGCCATGCATGCCGCATGTGCGAACTGGTTGCCGCTGCCGATCACGAACGCGTCAAACGTATAGCGCGGGTTCAATTGCGCCGCGCCATCCCAGTCAAAGCGCGCCTGCGAAGGATTCGACGGCCCTGTCGGCGGAACCGCGGAGAGGCCACCGTTGTGGCGCATCGCGGTCGAAGCCGGATCGTCCTCTGGAGTCACGAACTTCACGTCGTTGAACTCCAGTCCCAGGTTGTCGATTGCTTCCTGGATCAGGTCCGCATATTTGTCGCCCGTATGCCGGAACTCCGCCGTCGGAACTCGCACAAATAAAATTCCGCCGCTGGCGTGACTGTAGCGGGTCGGTTTTAACCAAGTGTCAAAAGAGTGCCGGTTGACTTTTTTTTCCAGCGCATCCAGGATGCGCGTCCACGGATTAGGGGAGAGTGTTGTGCCTTGAACTGACATAAATTATGAAATACCCGCCGCGGCGTCCCGGCGGCTGGCTGAGGGCGCCTGTTTAAAACTGCCGTTTTACTGACTCGCTGATGGAACCGTTGGAACCGTTAGTGTAATGCGGAATGCGCCTCGTGTGTCGTGCGCGGTTGTCATGGTTGAATGAGACTTGTTGAATGAGATTTGTGAAAACCAACAGTGCCGCATACTAGCACAAATTTTTTTTCGTCAAACGAAAATCTTCGCGAGAATTTTTTCGCGAACACGATTCGCACCTCGAAGCGTCGCGCCTGTCAAGTGTCAACAATGTAACTGCAACCAGCGCGGTGCAATCTCGCGGCGAAGGTTTCGCCGGAGCTGGCACGTAACGCCCGGAAGTCTCGCGGTTGTAATTGGATTTTAGGCCGGCAAAAATTCAGTGTGGCTCCGGCGCAACGCGCCCGGTGCGAAATACCGGCTCACAGATTTTCTTGCGACGAATCGCCAGAAGCGGTTTCATCTTTTCGCTCCCCGGCTGAAGCGAATCTTCCGGAACGAACAACATGGCCGCGACCTGTTCAGGGGTCAAGCCTGCTGCCAACAATGTTTGAGCCATCGCCTTCTGCTGAGCCTTATAACTTTCGCTGGGCACAAATTGTTCAGCAATGGAGTCGCTCTCTGCCCATAGGCCTCGCTGGTCCGGATACCCTCGCTGTTTGGCCATGCGGCGCCCTCGCTCTGAAGATTATACGGTTGAGGTCCGAAAAATTGCTTCAAACTGCTCCGCTTCCCAAGACCACCCTTTGCCCTCCAACCGTTCCGTCATTTATACTTATCGTTTGCCCTAACACTGTCGACGGAATCAGGAGCAGCTATCTTTCATGCCCAAGCGTACATTCCAACCCAACCGGCGCAAGCGAGTCAAGAAGCATGGATTTCGCACGCGCATGAAGACCCAGGGCGGCAAAAAGGTGATTTCCCGCCGCCGCGCCAAGGGACGGAAGCGGGTTTCCGTAAAACCTGGCTTCCGCGAGTAGCTTTTCTAGTGCCGCTCACTTCCACAGTCGAGACCTTCAGCCGCCCGCCGCTGCACGAGGGCACGGTGGCTTACGTCGCGCTGCGGAATCGTCACATGGAAGCTCGACCGGAAGCTGGACGAGAAAACGCCCGGCACCACTTTGCCATGCCGCCAGAGAACACAGCCCGATTCCCGCGCGCCGCGCGACTTCTGCGCCACGCGGATTTCGAGCGCGTTTACAAGCAGGGACGCCGGCATTTTTCCGCGTCCATGACCGTTTTCTATTGGCCGCGGCCGGAGGTGACCACGCAGACGGAAGCCAGTCCGCGAACGTTAACGCCTGCGCCAACCGGCCTGCGCGTCGGGTTCACCGTGGGCCGCGCGCTCGGCGGCGCAGTCCAGCGCAATCGCATGAAGCGCCGCCTGCGCGAAGCAGTTCGCATGACGTTGCCAGCCGCAGCGATTGCGGCCGACGTCGTCATCAATCCGAAGAAATCGTTGCTGAGCACCGACTTCGCCGCAGTAAGGAGCGAAGTCACCCGGGCGTTCGCAGTAATCGAGCAAAAGCTGTCAGCCCGAAGCCCGAAGCCCGAAGCCCGAAGCCGCTCTTGAAAAACGCCGCCAAATTCGTCACGCTGCAATTGCTGCGAGCCTACAAGTGGGCGATCTCGCCCCTGTTTCCGCCAGCCTGCCGCTTCGTGCCGACCTGTTCCGAATATGCCATGGAGGCGGTCGAACGCTATGGCGTCCTGCGCGGCGGATGGATGGCCTTTACCCGAATCCTGCGCTGTCATCCGCTAGCCCGCTCCGGCTACGACCCGGTAGTAAAGCGGGCGCAAGGGGTGGAGCAGACCTTCAGGCCTGCGTCCAAGACCGGCATCTAGATTGGGGCGTTAGCCCCCGAGGCACTGAATAATACTTTGGCCGAATTTAAAAATCCGCAGCAAGAACCAGGCGCCGACCGCCGGCTGATGCTCGTCTTCGTTCTGACCTTTGTAGTCCTTATCATTTTCCAGCCGCTGCTGAAAAAATTCTTTCCCCAACCGCCTGCGCCGGCCCAGCAGCAAACCCAGCCTGTGCCCGCGCAACCGGCAGCCGCAGTTTCCGTTCCAACGCCGTCGGCTGCGCCCGCTGCCACCAACACAGTCACGAAGCAAGCCTCCACTGAAACTGAAACTGTAATCGAGAACGATCTCTACAAAGTCACCTTCACCAATCACGGCGCCCAGGTTAAATCCTGGATCCTCAAGAAGTTCAAGAATGACGCGCAGAACGACCTGCTTGAACTAGTTAGTCCGGTAGCCGCACAAAAATTCGGCTACCCGCTCTCGCTCTGGACCTACGACGAAACTCTGCGCGCCCGCCTCAACTCAGCGCTCTACGTATCTTCCAAAGAAGGCAATCTATCCGCCCCGGCTCAGATCACTTTCGAGTACGCCGATCAGGATCTCGTAGTCCACAAGTCGTTCAGCTTCGACCAGACCTACGTGTTGAAAGTAGAAACCTCCGTGACCTACAAAGGCGCGGAAGTTTTTGCCGCGCCCGCATGGCCCTCCGGCTTCGGTGACGAAAACACGCCCGCGGCCTACGCCGCAGCCGGTATCGACTATCACAACGATGCCTCCACCGAACGCAGCGGCTATATCTTCTTCACAAGCTATGTTGCGCGCCTTTCCTTCAAGGCCATCAGCAGCGGCAACACTATAAAAGGACCGTTCGAGTGGGCCGGCACCGGTGATCAATATTTCACTGCCCTGTTTATTCCCGACGACCCAGCCACCGCCGCCATGGTCACCTTGCGCAATCCGCTGGAGATTTCGCAGAAGCCCGGCTTAAGTCCCGTGGGCGCGAGTTCGAAAGACACTGCGAACGTCGATATCCTCGGCGCAGCCGTCGGCAGCCTTCGCGGCCGAACCACTGAGCGCATGTATGTCGGCCCGAAAGAACTCGCCGCGCTCGATGCGGTCCCGGTCCCAACGATCAAGAACGACAGTCCCGATCTTCGCGGAGTCGTCAACTTCGGCTGGTGGGGCATTCTGTCGCGACCACTTTTCCTCTGGCTCAAGTGGACCTACAAGCACATCGTTCCCAACTGGGGATGGGCCATCGTCCTGCAAACGCTCATCATCAGCATCGCGCTGCTGCCGCTGCGCATCACGCAGATGAAGTCGATGCTCAAGATGCAGCGCGTCGCTCCACAGATCAAGAACATTCAGGAGAGATATAAGAAGTACAGCCTGAAAGATCCGCGCAAAGCGAAAATGCAGGAAGAGATTGCCGCCGTCTACAAGACCGAGGGGGTAAACCCCGCTGGCGGCTGCCTGCCCATGCTGATCCAGTTCCCGTTCCTGATTGCTTACTACCGCATGCTGGGTGGAGCTCTCGATCTGCGCCACGCGCACTGGCTCTGGATCACCGATCTTTCCGCGAAAGATCCGTGGAACCTGCTGCCGATACTCATGGTCGTCAGCATGTTCGCCATGCAGCGCATGACTCCGCAAGCCGGCATGGATGCCCAGCAGCAGAAAATGCTGCAGTGGATGATGCCGCTGATGATGGGCTTCATCTTCTTCAATCTTCAGGCGGGATTGAATTTGTACTATGCGGAAAGCAACTTGATTTCGATGGCGCAGCAGGCCATCATGAACCGCACCAAGCTGGGCCGCGAAATGCGCGAAATCATAGAGAAGCGCGCCAGGAAGAAAGATAAGTGATTGAGCTATTAGCTCTTAGCCTTTAGCTCTTAGCGTGAAGCGCGCGACCGGCAGTGCGATAAGATTTGATTTCAAATTGAAGGGTTACCCTGTGAACCCCCGTGTCCTCCGTGGTAAAGGTTTTTGGTCGCGGAGGGAATACTGCCGTAACCAAGCCGATCCAGCTGAAAGCTGACGGCTGAGAGCTGAAAGCTGCCCTATGGACAAACTAGCCGCCGCCAACCGCATCAACGAATTCCTCCAATCCGTGGTCACCAACGGAGGTCTTCACCTCAAGTACCGCATCGTCATCGACCCTCCCGCGCAAAGCGATTGGGAGAAACCTGAAATCTTCGTCGATTTTTCCGGACCGGATTCGACTCTGCTGCTCGATCGCGGCGCCGAATTGTTGCGCGCGCTCGAACTGCTCGCGTTCGAGATCCTGCGCCTGCCCCACGGCGACCACGAAAAAATTTCTTTCGATTGCAAGAACCAGCGCTCCATCCACATGCAAGAACTGCGCATGGCTGCCAACGTAGCCGCAGAAAAAGTTCGCCAGACCGGAACGCCGTTCCACTTCGCCCCCATGTCGTCGCGCGAGCGCCGCATCTTGCACCTAGCCCTGCGCGACCAAACCGACCTCCGCACCGAAAGCGACGGCGAAGGCTTCAACCGCTGCGTGATCCTCTATCCGGCAGACTACAAATCCGCCACAACAAAACCAGCACGCCGAACCCTCCCATAGTCAGCGCTACAGACCTGTCATCCTGATCCCCACGTGCTCCGGCGCTGCCGGGAGCCACCACGCGAAGGACCTCTGCACTCCACTCGCGTCCGGCGGCCTAACCGTAAGTGAGAACTTGTAGACAGGAGCAAGTTTCCGCAGCGACAATGCGGTTATGAACCGCCTCGTTATCACTGCGCTCCTGCTATGCATCGGCACATCCGCGCCAGCCCAATCAAAGAAAAACCCATGCTGGAAAACCGCGATCGCGCAGCCAGAGATGAACCACTGCGCAGACGAAGACTCCGCTGCAGCCGATGCCGAACTAAACCATGTCTATCAACAGCTATTGGCGAAAAATAAAACTGACGAAAACGCGACGAAGAAATTGCGTGACGCACAACGCGCCTGGGTTGCGTTCAGAGACGCACAACTTCAGGCACTGTACCCGGCAGAAGATAAACAACGGGAGTACGGCAGCATCTATCCCATGTGCTATGCGATAGTCGTCACGGCAATGACGAAAGAGAGAACCACCCAGCTTCGCAGAATGTTGCAAGACAAAGACCCGTGTGACACTGGCGACTAGGGCGCAGAAAGATTGCGAGCAGGTCGGATTGCATCTTCCCACGATCCCAAGCGCCGCCTAACCAAATCTGTACATCGCCGTCCAATCTCAGGCAAAATAGACCTTCCACCGATTCATCTCAGAGGCACGCATGCACCCACTTCGTCTGGCAATCATTATGTTCGCGATTCTACTTCCGATGCTAACCACATTCTCCGCCGCGCAAACCTCGTCGATCACTTACCCTCAAGCCCGCCGCAGCGATCAGGTCGATGACTACCACGGCACCAAGGTCGCCGACCCCTACCGCTGGCTCGAAGACACCGACTCCGCCGAAACTCACGCCTGGGTTGAAGCCGAAAATAAAATCACCTTCGGCTATCTTGAGCAAATCCCTTATCGCCAGTCGATTCGCGATCGCCTCACCAAGCTCTGGAACTACGAGCGCTTCACCACGCCCAGCCAGTATGGTGGCCGCTATTTTTACCAGCACAACACAGGCCTGCAACAACAGAACGTCTTCCTGGTAGCTGAATCTCTCAACGCCGAACCGCGTGTCCTGCTCGATCCCAATACGCTCTCGACCGACGGCACAGTAGCGTTAGCTGGAGAAGCGATTTCAGACGATGGCAAGCTGATGGCCTACGGCCTCGCTGCCTCCGGCTCCGACTGGACCGAGTGGCACGTGCGCGACATCGACACCGGCAAAGATCTCGCCGATGACCTCAAGTGGGTAAAGTTCTCCGGCGCATCCTGGACCAAAGACAATAAAGGATTTTTCTACAGCCGCTACGATGAGCCCAAAGGCGCAGCCATGCGCGACACCAATTATTTTCAGAAGCTCTACTATCACCGCCTGGGCACGCCGCAATCCGAAGACAAATTAATTTACGAGCGCCCCGACAATAAAGAGATGGGATTCGGCGGCGCCGTCACCGACGACGGACGCTATCTCACGATTCACGTCTGGGAAGGCACGTCTCCGAAGAATCGCCTCTACTACAAAGATCTCACCCAGCCGGATTCTCCCGTCGTAAAACTGCTCGATGATTTCGATGCGCAATACGTATTCATCGACAACGACGGGCCAGTCTTCTGGTTCCAAACCGATCTCGACGCTCCCCGCGGACGCCTTATCGCCATCGATACTCGCCATCCCGAGCGCGCCAACTGGAAGACGCTCGTAGCCCAGGGAGCCGACAAGCTCGAGTCCGCCGGCGTAGTAGACAATTTATTTTTGCTGGCATACTTGAAAGACGCACGCACCGAAGTCCGCGTCCACGAACTCACCGGAGCATTCGTCCGCAACGTCGACTTGCCCGGCATCGGCACGGCCGCGGGTTTCGGAGGCAAGCGCCACGACAAAGAAACTTTCTACGCCTTCACCAGCTTCACATCCCCGGCCACCGTCTATCGCTACGATCCGCAGGCGGGCAAGAGCACAGTCTTCCGCGAGCCCAAAGTCGATTTCGATCCCGCCCGCTACGAAACTAAACAGGTCTTCTATCACAGCAAAGACGGCACCCGCGTCCCCATGTTCCTGACGTACAAAAAAGGAATCAAACTCGACGGCGAGAATCCCACGCTGCTCTACGCCTACGGCGGATTCGATATCTCTCTAACCCCGTTCTTCTCGGTTCCAAATGTAGTCTGGCTGGAAATGGGAGGCATCTACGCCCAGCCCAACCTGCGCGGCGGCGGCGAGTACGGCGAAGAGTGGCACCAGGCAGGAATGAAACTGAAAAAGCAAAACGTATTCGACGACTTCATAGCCGCCGCTCAATGGCTGATCGACAACAAATACACGTCAACGCCCAAGCTAGCAATCCGCGGCGGCAGCAACGGAGGCCTCCTCATCGGCGCATGCGTAACTCAGCGTTCCGATCTCTTCGGCGTAGCGCTCCCCGAAGTCGGCGTAATGGACATGCTGCGCTTCCACAAATTCACCATAGGCTGGGCCTGGACCAGCGATTACGGGTCTTCTGACAATGCGGAGGATTTCAAAGCCCTCTACGCCTACTCGCCGCTGCACAACCTGAAGCCCGGCACAAAATATCCGCCAACATTAATCGCAACCTCCGATCACGACGACCGCGTAGTCCCCGGCCACAGCTTCAAATTCGCCGCCACCATGCAAGCCGATCAAGCCGGGCCAGCCCCGATCCTGATTCGCATCGAAGTGAAAGCCGGCCACGGCGCAGGAAAATCCATCACCAAGCTGATCGACGAAACCGCCGACACCTGGTCCTTCGTGGCCCACAATCTGAATATGAAAGTGAATCTGCAGTAGCGTAAAAGTAGCGCGGCCGTCAGCGGTAGGATGTTAAGTGAAATGCTCGCGTGGGGACGGGCGCATTCGCCCGCCCAGCGAGCCAAAGAGATGCTCAGCCGTTTCGCGTGGCAGGTTCACGAAAACAAGACCGAGCCTCCAACGACTTAAGCCACCCCTGCAGTGCGACTCCAGAATCCCTGTCGACATGCAGAAAGCGCAAGCCCATCGCAAAAGAGTCGCTCCAAACTACATCCGCCTTGGCATGAAAGACCTGCGCTGAGACGCTGGGCAGCTCGAACTCCACCGTAACCACTCCCTTGAGTCGCAGCGGATCGAGTAGTTTGACCGCCAACCCATTTTCGCTGACGTTCTTCATCCTGCCGGCGAAAGATTGCCCCGGAGAAGTCTGAAACCGCACCGGCAGATCAACGTCGTACCGGAAATATCTGCGATGCTCGCGCTCCATCTTCGGAACCGCGACGTCGAGGATCTCACGCAATCGCGACCGCTCGATCGGCTTGCGGATTACAAAGTCAGCTCCCAGACTCAGAGCTTCTTCGGCGCTGATGAATCCGTTTACCAACGCCAAAATAAGGGTTTGCCTGTTCGCGGCGATTCCGCGCAGCGCCGGAATTGTTGCAGCACCTTCGAGCACATCACAATCAATCACCACTCCGTCCAAATGCCGCCGTGAGGCAAGTTCGATCGCACTGGCACAATCCTGGCGGAATTGAAATGAGGCTGCATGCGTCCCCATGCTCGCCTGGACATGCCCCAACAAGCCGGGATCGCAAGTTACGATCAAGCACTCTAAACCCATCCCACAATCTTAGCGATTACGCAATCGATGGTCCCAGTAACAAACGTGCATGGCACTCGTGACGCGCTCGTTTCAGATTGTCACCCAGGGTGAAGTAGCCGCGCGTCGCCCAGAGCGGAGCTACTGATAGATGACGACGACGGATGGGCGAACCTGCGTCAATTTTGAAGTCAGCAGGATCATATAAAGATACGTGGAGTCCGCCCCTCCATTCACGTTGAAGTAATCCGTATTACTCTCAAACGCGATTCCCGTCTGGCTATTGAGGTAACAATCCCCAGACGCGCTGTTGTACGTGACGTCGAAAACGTTGCTCATTCCTTGCTGAGTAAGGGTCCCGATGAGATTGCAAGTGGAGCCGGCGCCCGCGAAATCCGCTCCCGTGAAGCTTCCTCCTGACGAAAACGTGAGCTGTAAGGTATCCGCGAAGCCTGTGATCTTTCCTTGCATCGTTCCTGAAAGGGGCACAACCGAGCCACCCAGAGGTGAAAACGACGCAAGAGTAAAGTCGCCGGAAGGGCTGCCAGTGAAGGCGCCCGTGATGGACGTGGCGGAATTCACCGTGCCCTGCGCCGTGTCGGTCAACACTACCGCGCCGCCGGCGAAAAAGGTTCCGTTCACCGCATAGGCCGTCAGATTCCCGGAGAACGACTTCGCACCAGTGATAGTAGGAAACCGCACGATATTGCCCGAGGCGTCGAAAAATGCGCCCAGGCCGGAAGAATCAATCGCGCCGTACCCGGACGCCGTAGCGCCAACGTCAGCGGAGAAGTTGGCCTGCCAGTTCCCCACGACGCTGAAGGAGCCGGTGTTTCCGCCGGAACTTGAAGAACTGCCGCAGCTAATTGTTATCGCACCCAGCCACGCGAGAAAGATCAGGGACAGCAACAAAATAAAGCTGCGCGCCATCAGAAGTTCCTCCTCAGCAAACGAGACATTCTAGATCGTGGCGCACTAAGTTGAAACTATCTATATCGACACGGCACTGATTGTTCGACGTCACGAAGCGAGCGCCGCAAAAGCGTCCTACTTTCCCTCATCCGCCGAAGGCCCATAAACCGAAGGCACCGCCACATCATTCAGCCGCAAATAAACTCCCAACTGTGCCCGATGATGAATAATGTGATTCATCACCATCCGCCGCAAAGCGCCTATCCGCGTCCCGTCATAAAGCTTTCGTTCCCCGATCAAGAGCTTCCAGTTCCCGGCCAGGCGCTCATCGCTGGCACTCGCGATCGCCGCTCGTAGCGCCGCCACGTTCTTATCGAATAATTCCAGCACGTGCTTCTGCGACTCGGCCACCGCAGGCTTGCGCGCCAGTTCCCCCGCCGGACGGTTGGCAAAATCCAGCACATCCTCTTTCATCACGCTGACTCCCATGCCCGGCAGCTCCGCAATGTGTCCGGCCAGCCGCCCCAGCAGCATCGACTTCTCATGCGGCTTCCAAGCCAGCTTGTCCTCCGGAATCCGCTCCAAAGTCCGCCGCGCCGATGCCATCTCCAAATCAAACTCCGGCAAAAACTCCGCACCAACCGACATAGCACCCTCCCAAGATTTTCAAGAATTCAAAACAAATGTTGAATGATGTGAGGACAGCCGCCTCGAGAGCCTGCCCCGAGCGAAGCCGAGGGGTCCAGCAAGCGAAGCGAGCCATACCGAAAGAAGCTCGTTCATCGCTTTGGATGTAACAGCACCCAATTAGCTTCTCGAAAGTTTGTGAAGAAGCGTTTTTCAAAAAAGATGCCACCAAGCCGCGCACGCAGCCGTTATCTGTACATTCAGCAGTCAAATCGGCCTAAGAAGGGCCCACCAAACTCCACTATTACCAATAAGGTTCGCCCCGCATCAAAGCAGGCTCCCCGATGAAAATCCCATTTCCACTCCACGCCGAAGCGAAGCAAGCAAAGAATAAGGAGCAACGAGCCGCAAATATTCCACCAGTTAACCACCCAGGTTCGTACCAACAAGAATTACCCCGTGGACCCCCGCCTGCCCTGAGCGCAGTCGAAGGGTGTCCTCCGTGTTAAAGGTTCTTGCCCCAAAAAAGAAAGGCGGCCGTAAAAGGCCGCCACATTCTAGGTACTTGGTACTAGGTACTATCTTCCCGCCGCTGCTGCCGCAGGCATCAACCCAGCAATCGCCATCCCCTCAATCCGAGCGAGAACATTCTCCACGCTGGCCCCGGTATCCGTGCATGAATCGACATAAGGATGCCGGCTTCCATCCGCGTGCATGACCAGCACACTAACCCCCGCCTGCGCCTTCTTAGCCGCATAAGGCAGATGATGCCGGTCATTCCGCGTCAGCGTCGGACCCAGCACCACCAGATCGAATCCGCCCTTGCCAATCGCCGCTTCCACGGCTTTGCGCCCTACAGCCTGCTGCACCTTGTGCCCGGCCTTCTCAAACGCCGCCGCTGTAACTGCCTGCGCCTCCGCATCCCCTTCGCCATAAAGAATCTTCAGACTAGCTGCCTTCGCCATGAGTCCCGCCCTCGCTTGGTACCGGTTCACCTACCCAGTACTCGCCACAAAGGTAGCAACCCGCTCCCAAGCTGAGTACGTCACCGAAGGCCAGCAACGACCGGGGATTGCGGCCTTCGCAAGGAGAACCACACCCACAAGAACGACAACAACATGCGGGGACAGCTCACGTGGAGACAGCCGCCTCGGCTGTCCGGCTTGGGCGAAGCCCGGCCGAGCAAGGACGAAAGCCTGCAAGAGAGGACGATGCCGCACCCAGAAAACCGACTCTCGACCCCTCGCCAAAAAATCCGCCGTCAAATCTTCTTCCCCTACGCCCTTTTCTTAGCTACACTCATGCCCCAGAGGGTCTCTCATGTTTCGCGCTCGTCTCGTCGTCGCCATTCTTCCTCTGTTTACTCTCGCCGCCGTCTGCTCAGCCCAGCAGTCCGCGAATTCTTCCACCGCCGCCTGTAATCTCGACGACGGACGCCAGATCCGCATCAACTACACCCCAGTCAGCAGCAAGAGCGAAAGAGTTTCCAACGGAAAACCCTGGTCTCCCGGCGGCACTCCAATGGTCCTCTTCACCGAAGCGCCTCTGACCTTCGGCAACTCCACAATCCCGATCGGCGCCTTTAGCGTTTATCCTATCCCCGGCAAAGACAAGTGGTCCCTCGCCGTCAACAAGAACGTCACCCCCGGCTCCGCCTACGACGAGAAACAAGACATAGCCCGCGCCACCATCGAGACCGACCAGGTACCCACGGCGGCGGACCCGCTCGAAGTAGCCTTCGCCCACGTCGGCTCCAAATGCACCCTCCGCGTCTACTTCGGCAAAACCGCCACCTTCGCCGACTTCATCGCCAAGTAGGATTTCCCTAGCGCCGCCCCACCACGAAGCGCGCCGCACAAGTAGCGCTGCCGTCCCGGCGGCTGTCCGGAGGGCGTCCCGCCCGCCACGCCGGGAGCATACGCAAGTCACGCAGTCTCGCCATTGCATTTCGTCCCCAGAAATCCTAGACTTCCGCGCATGAGGCCGTGGCCACTCATCGCGTCAACGTTGTGGTGGAGTGCGTTGTCGATCCTCGCATTCGCGTATGCCGCATACGTCGATGTGACTTCCGGAGAAGGATTGTCCGGGATATGGATCTTGGCAATTTTGTTTTTCTTTACGTCCTCAGTTCTCTGGTTCCTCTGGTCGTACTGGCAAGGTCAGGATTGGACAAGAACTTTTGTAATCGTAGGTTTGATTTTGAAAGCGGTGTTCTGGCTTCTCAAGGCCAGATACTTTTACCGTGGATTCTTTTTTCCCGTCCCCGCAGCAGATCTTATTTTCAGCATCTATATTTTCTACTGGTTAATGACCAAGGAAGCACGCAGCTACTTCACCTTTAAAGCCAGAACAAACTGATTGCCAAGGTTGCTCAGTGAAAATCCTCTCAGCCCCGAACCTGCTGCTCTTCCTAGCCGCCACCGCGCTAGCTCAGTCCAAGCCGCAAACCCATCCCTCCAACACTACCGAAAGCCTCCGCGGAGCCAGCGCCGTCTCGCAAAATATCGCATGGGCCTCCGGCACGCACGGCACCTATCTCCGCACCACCGATGCCGGCCGCACCTGGACCGCCGCCCAGGTTCCCGACGCCGCCACGCTAGACTTCCGCGCCGTAGTAGCCTTCTCCGCCGACGAAGCCTTCTTAATGTCCGCCGGTCCCGGCGACCAATCCCGCATCTACCACACCACCGACGCCGGCAAAACCTGGCAACTCCAATTCACCAACCAAAATCCAAAAGGATTTTTCGACTCCATGCTCTTCTGGGACCGAACCCACGGCATAGTCTTAGGCGATCCCATTCCCGACGAAACTGATGCTGATAAAGACACCGTCAAGAAAACCGCCCAACTAAAATTCGAACTCTTGATCACCACCGACGGCCAAACCTGGACCCCACTCCCACTAGCCAACCTCCCCCCAGCAATAGAAGGTGAAGGCGCCTTCGCCGCCAGCAACAGTTGCCTGGCACTCCTGCCCAATCAGCCTGTCATGCCGACATCGAAGAATGGTGTCATCCCGAGCGAAGCGAGGGATCCTGGTTTCGCCGATGCAACCAACACAGCCGGCCCCGTCGTCGGACCGCCTGCGCAACCATCGAACAGCGGCGCTTCAGCGTCGCGCGACCCCAACATCTGGTTCGCCACCGGAGGCCGCGCCGCCCGCGTCTTCCACTCCCCCGACCGCGGCCAAACCTGGCAAGTCTTCAACACTCCCATCATCCACGGCCCCGACTCCGCCGGAATCTTCTCGATTGCCTTCCGCGATCCGCTGCACGGCGTAATCGCCGGAGGCGACTACAAGCATCCCGACCAGGACGGCCCCAACCTGGCCTTCACCAACGACGGCGGCAAAACCTGGACTCTCTCTACGATCTACCCCCAAGCCTACTTCTCCGCAGCCGCCTACGATCGCCGCATAAAAAATCCCAACAGTAAAGACCTACCCGATAACCAAGCCAAAATCCGCATCTTCCTAATAGGCCCAAAATTCATCTACGATTTCCACCCACCCAAAAACCCCACCCGCATCAGCCCCAGCAAAAAATCCGGAATCCAATTCAACGCCGCAAGCCCCTTCCCACAAGGCGGAGCACTGATCGTAGGCCCCAAAGGCTCCATAGCCATAATCCCGTAAAAAGGTTTACCCCGTGACCCTCCGTGCAAACCCCGTGTAACCCCGTGGTAAAGATTTTGACGTTGGCCCCGAACCCGCCAAAGCCCCCGACCCAAAGTTCCCTATAATCCCAAACAACCCTTGCCCTGTGACCGGAAACACATTACCCTATGTCAGGCTCGACAATGTTCACGCCGCACCCCAACCTCGCTGATGACGTTAACCACGCCATCATCCAATCCGAAATCGAAGGCGGTGTTTTCCTCCACGACCTCCCACCCTCAACCGTTCTCCACATTCAGACCATGCATCACTGCTACACCGCCGTTCTTCTAGGCGGCAGCGAAGCTCTAATCTCCGGCCATCCCGAATTCTGTCCCGCCCCGGTTCAAGTAGCCATAGCCGGCTCCACCTGGGGAGGTTCCATGCTCAAGCTCCAATACGTAGGCCGCGGAATGCACCTCGAATTTCGTCACCCCGAATACGCCACGCCCATCGTCACTTCTCCCATCCAGGAAATCCGCGACTCCCATCCCATCCACGTAGCCCCGCGCGAATTAGAATCCCTGCTAGATTAACGCACCGCCCAAGTCTCTCACCTCTGTCATCCTGAGCGGAACGAATGATCGAGCGCTTAGCGCGAGCATTTGCGTAGTCGAAGGACCCCTGCAACCGCTGGCAGCGCCAGCACCCTAGCAAGGCATCTCTACCAAGAACGCCTGTAGAATTTTCTCCGTGCCTCCGTGCCTCCGTGGTAGAGTTTGATTGTTCCCGGTACCATCAACCCGTACTCCAATGACCATAACCACCCGCGAAGTAAGCCACGTAACCATTGTCGACATCACCGGACGCATCACCCTGGGCGACGAAACCGGAAAGCTCCGCGACACCATCCACCAACTCATCGAGCAGGGCAAAAAGAAAATCGTCCTCAACCTCGCCCACGTCGACTACATCGACTCCTCCGGCGTCGGAGAACTAGTCAGCAGCTACACCACCGTCCGCAACGCCGGCGGCGAACTAAAACTCCTCAACCTCACCAAAAAAGTTCAGGACGTCCTCTACGTCACCAAGCTCTACACCGTCTTCGACATCAAAGACGACGAATTCACCGCCGTAAAATCCTTCGACTACTTCTTCGCCAAGTAGAATACGTGTGGGGATAAGAAACATGTGGGAACGGGCGCATTCGCCCGTTCAGCCAAGCGCAGCGAGGCGCAGGTTTCAGCCGCCAAACCGCCAATCAAAATGTAGGGACAGCCGCCCTCGGCCGTCCGCGGAGCGCAGCTCCGTTGATGTGGAGAGAGAAACGTGGAAGGCGGTGTTTTAGCGCGCCGCGTAAAGGTCCAAGAAAGGAACCGGGGCTTCAGCCCCGAAGCACATCAATTTGAACGTCCGCAGCCCGAACCAAAGTAGTTAACATTCTCATTCGCTCCCACTTTGAATGCCAAAGCCGGCTCAGAGCGCAACCACCCTTGAGATAGCCGGCGACAATGCGCGAGTCCTGTCCCACTCTTGCCATCCCGATACCCCGCCCTACGAAGCTGCCAATGATCACTGCACTCCATTGCCATCAGGCAAGGGCGGTATACAATGGTGCCGTTTCGAAGCCGAGAGAGTATCCCAGCCGATAGCGCTTCCACTAGCGCCCTCGAATGAAGGAGCCACATGAGAAATATCCGCCATTTGCGAAGACGAGCCTTCTTCTTTGCAGCCAGCCTGCTGATATTACTCGCGGCGGGGACATTTGATAACAAAGCGTGGCCCCAAACCACCCCTGCCCCACAATCGCCGAAGCCCGCGACAGAAGCGAAGCCGATTCTGGAAGTCATACAGTGGTCGGCGGTATACGGTTACGATGTAGGCATGCCGCAACCGTGGTACGCAAGAGATCACCGCCGTTTTATATATCTGCGCGTGTTTTCTGACCGGACTGCCGAAGCCCAGGACGAGTGGGATCAAACTACAAAAAAGACGGTTTTGACGCAACCCGAGTTTGATAAGCTCCAATACTTTGTGGATCGGCCTGACGTATTGAGTCTTGGGCTCGACGCCAAATACTTTCTCTTAAACAGCCTGAAGTTCCCCGCCAGCGTCAAGCTTCGTGATTCCTATCAGACTTGGGATGCCGTGCTCCAACACAGCAAAGTTCAACAGAAAATTCAAATGGCCGACTTGGATCAATACCTTGCTGACTCCGGTCGTTACCCTCAAGATGCCCAGAAAACCGTGCCAAACACAGTAATAAAACTAGGCTGCACAGTCGAAGACTTAAGAGCAAGCATCACCGGCGAGAAAAGCGGCAGAGAAAAACAATGCCAGGAAGCTCTCGCGAAATGAACCAAACCGCGTTCAGCCGCGAAGCGGCGAAAGAATGCAGCCACAGCCCGCCCTGAGCTTGCCGAAGGGGCGCAAACCGTGGTTAAGCGAAGAGGACCAGAGCCAGCCACGAAGGAGCGAGAGATATACTATTATGAGGTAAGTAACCCTTAACGTAGGGAACATAATGGAAGAGGCATGACAGGGCTGTCAATATCTGCTTATGCCTCTTCGAGCGCCTCGCGTAGGTAATCTGAGAGGCGGTCCTTGTTCTCATCATCGAAACTCGAGAATGGTTTGTCGTTCACGTCGAGGAATCTGGCGAGCGGCTTTTTCTGCATTGCTTGCAAATCCTCGAAGACGGCGACGGATTGGAATTTTAGCTGCCACTTCTCGAAGGTCAGCAGACTGATCGTCACATCCTTCATTTTGTCTTCGTGGGGCACGCCGTATAAAAACAGAGGGCGCCTCATGTGATTGATCCGAGCATCCACGGGATATTTGCCAGAGGCGTCACGATCAGATTTCCAATTAAATTGGATTCTGTCCGGAGGTATGTTCTTCCTGAGAAATGCAAAAAGGTCTTCCATAAATGTTGATCGTACCCTCTCGCGAGTCAGAAAAGAAACATCTGAGACCTTCATCAACGCCTGAACAAAATTAAACAGTGCATCTCCAAACCTGTCACCTACGACTGGCTTTACTAGCTCTCCGCCTCGATTCTCGACGGCAAACAGAGACAGAGAGTTGTCGAAAATCTCCTTTCTGTTGCCTTCATCCTCCAATACGTCTACATCCATACAGTAAGAGAGATGCATCAGCGAATTTGCTTCGTCTGTGAGCACCCAACCATCCCCTTCCTTTTTGAGCGCAATGACGAAGTGATCTCCGTCCGAGAAGCGGAAGGGAGTGGCGACCAGAAAACGATCATCACCTTGCGGGTTCAGTTCAATCTGCCCGCAGACCGTCTTCTTGAAATCGTCTTTGATCGAACCCATGTTCATGGTGTTGTGCCAGCGAACAAATTGCCTTGAGGATTAGGAGGTGGGGGAGCGAATCCACAATCTGCCAGCAAGCACTGAACAGCGCCGTTGAGGTCCGAATACCTTGTCGTCTCTATGGCGAAACCTTCTTCGTCGCCGCCGAGTTTCTGGTAGCGTTCTGTCGCCTTGTGGATATGGCACTCATCCTCAATCTTGTTCCCCTCGATTTCATTCGTGTGCTTGCCGTGTCTGCCGTTGTAGCGGCACAGGCGAAAAAGCGTGTTGTATCCCGGAACCCTATACATCAGGATCACCGAGAAATTAAGCGGGTTGGGCACTGCTTGTCTCACTGCAATCACAAATTCATTCCCCGAGGTGCTTGAAACCGGATAATCCTTGCGCCGATGCTTGTTCCGTTCGATCAGGCGGAGCGGCAATAGTGACGCGGGAGCGGTCTTTGGCTCGCGGATAAGCGAGTCGATTTCTACATCTGAGAGTTGGATGAGAGAGCGCACGTTCTTGTTGACTTTTAGACACGAGTACGCGAAACTCCCTTCTAGGAGTTCGCACGGGGACCTGGATTTTATGGCGAGTCACCCTAAACCTTCCGCCAAGAATGCTGAGGGCGATCCGCCGATGGCGCAGCGGGCTGTTAAGATGCCCGCTCGAAAACACGATCCAAAATCGAAGTGAAAATCAGGCTGTCCTGATCCCGCAGATTGTACTAGCCCTCAACGAAAATCCCAACAGAAAAGACTCGCTATATATCCCAAGCACCACTGACCACTACTTCCTACTCCTCAACATCCCAGTAACCTTCTCATAATCATCCACAGTCGAGTACTCAATCACAATCTTCCCCTTGCCATGCCGATCCCGAATCCTCACCCGCATCCCCAAAGTCCGTTCCATATCCGTTTGCGCCGCCCGCACATTCGGATCCATCCACCGCGCCCCACCACCCCGCTTCTTCTTTTCTCCCGGCATCGTCTGCCCCGGCAACATCGCAAACGACCCATTCACCCGCATCACGCGGTCTTCAATCTGATCCCATTTCAACTTGTGCGTAACCACTTCTTCCGCGATTTCCTCGATGTAATCGTCATTCTCCAATCGCAAAATCTCCCGGCAATCCGAAAAGCTGAGCCGCTCCGACAGCAGATAGTCCATCACTTTCTTCGGCAGCCGCAACAGCCGCATGTAATTCGACACCGTCTCCCGCGACAATCCAGTGCGCTGCGCAATCTCCACCTGCGTCAGCTTGAACTCCAGGCTAAGCACCCGGAACGCCTCCGCCTGCTCCAGCGGATTCAAGTCCTCCCGCGCAATATTTTCCAGCACCGTCATCTCCGCCGCCTGCTGCAGCGAAAGCCGCCGAATCATGACCGGAATCGTCTCTTGCCCCGCCATCTTCGATGCCCGCAACCGCCGCTCGCCCAGCACCAGGATGTAGCGCCCATCCTCCTCCGCCGGCCGCACCACCACCGGCTGCACCACCCCATGCTCCTTAATCGAATCCCGCAGCTCCCTCAGCGCCTCCTCATCAAACACATACCGAGTCTGGTAAGGATTCTTATCAATCACCTCAATCGGCAGAAACACCACCCGGTTCCCCACCACCCCTCCACCCTCAGCCACCCCCTGAATCGAAATCTCCGAATCCGCCGGTTCGTGAAACTGAGGGACCATATCGACGGCATGAACCACATCAACCGGGGGTACCGTATCGACAGTGGGTGCCCCATTTCTCGCATCTTTTGCGAGAAGTGGGGATTTTGCGGCGGCCACCAACAGCTCGTGTGGGTCGGACACTCCCTTCGGCAAGCTCAGTGCCTGCCCTGAGCCTGCCGAAGGGGCAGGCTCTGTCCGACTCGCCCGCGGCTCAGGTGAAACCAGCAGTTCAATAGGAGCGTCGGGCACGTCACTCTCATCACTCCCCTCGCGCTTGTCATTCCGAGCGAAGCGAGGAACCTGTTGTTCGCCGGCGCCACCAGTACTCTCCGCTCGCACCTCACTGTCAGCAACCGGCGCCGCACTGATTGCTGACGGCTGACGGCCGACGTCTGACGGCTGCCCCGCAACCACCCTCGGCCCCGGCAACAAAGCACCCAACCCCCGCCCCAAAGCCCGCCGTTTCTCCACCTTCTCCTCTTTTTTCTCGCCCGAAGGCCCAGCCAACTTCTCAGCCGCCGAAGTAGTAGTCATAATTGGGTTACCCCGTGTTCCTCCGTGTCCTCTGTGGTAAAAGCCTTTGACGTTGTGCCCACGAAAAATCTCTCGCTACGAACAGAACAAGGCCCCAATCCCTGTCATGTCGAACTGGGCCGAAGGCCCGGCGAGGAACCTGCTGTTTCGACGCCGCCAGAGTCGTAAATGAGTACATCGACATACGTAAATATATAAATCGATACACATCAATCTACTAAGCCGTCTTATCCATCTCCTCTGCACCCACACCCTTCGCCGCCTCGTCTGACAGCTGAGAGCTGACAGCTGTCAGCTGCTCCACCGAAGCCCGCCCCAAAATCTCCTTAGCCAAACGTATATAACTCTCCGCGCCCTTCGATCGCGGATCGTACACCAGCGCCGCCTGCCCATGGCTCGGAGCTTCAGCCAGCCGTATGTTCCGCGGGATGGTTGTCGCGCACACCTTCGCCCCAAAAAACTTTCTCAGCTCAGCCGTCACTTGCTGCGCCAGGTTGGTCCGCTCATCCAGCATAGTGAGCACCACGCCTTCAATCTCAAGCTGCGGGTTCAACTCGACGCGTATGCGCTCGACTGTGTCCATCAGCTCGCTGATGCCTTCGAGCGCAAAGTATTCTGCCTGCATAGGAATCAGCACAGAGTCAGCCGCGACCAGCGCGTTCAACGTGAGCAGATCGAGCGCCGGCGGGCAGTCCAGCACGATGTACTGGAAGCGATCGCGCAAAGGCGCGATCGCTTCTCGCAGGCGATACTCGCGCCGCTCCGCCTCAACCAGCTCAATGTTTGCGCCGATCAAATTCTTGTGCGAAGGAATCAGCCAGAGCTGCTCGATCTCAGTCGTGGCCAAGGCCTCTTCGCCAGAGGCTTCGCCGAGTAGCAGGTGGTAAGTAGAAACGCGCTCGGGATCTTTGACCAGGCCCAAGCCACTGCTGGCATTCGATTGCGGATCGCAATCGATGAGCAGTGTGTTCACTTCAGCAGCCGCTAAGGATGCGGCCAGGTTGATGGCAGTCGTAGTCTTGCCCACGCCGCCCTTCTGATTGGCAACAGCGATGACACGTCCCATAAGTTGTCGAGGAGCCAGAGCTGTTTGCAGAATAGTTCGATTCGCATTTCGAATGCAAGGACGAATGAACATCAAGCAGTAGAATTGCTGTGCAAAACGCGTCCAATGTTCCAGTCGGAACACATTGGCGATTCTTCTTCGGAGTCATTGCGACTTGAACTGGATGAATGTTCCGGTTGGAACATTGTGTTCAGCGTTCCGGTTGGAACACATTGGCAGTATGTTCCAGTCGGAACACATTGCGAGTATGTTCCAGTTGGAACATAACACCAGTATGTTCCGGTTTGCACATAACTCCAATGTGTTCCGGGTTTAACACAACGCCAGTATGTTCCGGTTTCTTGATTTTGGCTTTGATTCCCACTTTTTTAAGCAATGGGGCGTTAATGTTGCCGTCTGGCCTCGGAAAACGGCTACGGAGTTCCACTTGTTGATTTTCTTGGTTCGTGGGTTCCTACCAGGAGCAGGCGAAACTGGGACTGGGGGATCGGGATCGGAGGTGCCCACGAGAGGCTTGGTAGGGTTTGGCGGGTTTTTTCCAGTTGGGAGGAGCTGATCAGCAGGGCCAGGCGTCCGTTGGGGGCTACGAGCCTCGAGGCTACTGGGAGGATTTCTGATAGGCGCTCGACTGCTCGGAGAGTTACTACGTCGAAGGTTGCTGGGGGGAGGGTTTCGGCGCGGGCGTTTTGTATATTGATGTCCGTCAATGTAAGGGCGCGGGTTACTTCTTTCAGGAACGTGGATTTCTTGTGGTTGGATTCGATTAGCGTCACGGAAACATTTGGGGCCCAGAGTTTTATGGGGATGCCTGGGAAGCCGGCTCCGGAGCCTATGTCTGCGACTCGGTCGTTGGTCGTTGGTCGTTGGTCGTTGGCCAACTCAAAGGCAGAGTCAAAACTTCTCACCACGGAGGACACAGAGGACACAGAGGAAGACACAGGGTAAAACGGGAATCGGTGGTTTGCCAGGCGGGCTTCGGGCTTTGGGCTCTGGGCTTCGGGAACTTCAACACCAATACCTTTCACCACGGAGGGCACGGGGTTCACGGGGTAAACCTTTGGGAAGAGGTGGGTGGCTGCGAATAGGGATTCGCCGAAGTGGCGGGTTACTATTTCTTCTTCGTTGCGGATTGCGGTTAAGTTTATGCGGGTGTTCCAGTGCTGGAGTATATCGATGTGCGTCGATATACTTTGATAGAGAGCGTCGTTGGCCTCTGGTCGTTGGTCGTTGGCCAAGACCTCGGCTCCCGGACTTGAGCGTCGGGCAGGAAAGAGAACATCAGGTTCCTCACCGGGCCTTTGGCCCGGTTCGGAATGACAAGGGTCTGGTAGGAACGGATGGAGCAGTTCGGCTATGCGGTCTGGGCGCATGTGGAGGTCCGATTGTAGATGGCGGGGGGAAAATTCTTCAACGCTTGTGCTTGGTGGTGGGAACTCCTGGTTGGGTTTGTGGTGGTGGCGGCGGGTATGGGGTGCTTCGACTACGTAGGATCGTCTTTCAGACGATTCTACTTCGCTCAGCATGACAGGTGCCACCAAGCGGCCCACAACAGTTGCATAGGTCCTTCGTCGGGAGGCGCCCGCTATCGCGCGCGACTCCGCTTCCTCAGGATGACAATCTTGTTGAGGTTGGTTCGATTGCGGATAGGGATCGTTCGGCGTTTTGGCGTAGTGGGGTTAGGCGGGTTTGTTCGAGGTTGTCGCGGTAGAAGAGGTTGTAGGTGTCGAAGGGGATCAGGCGTCCGTCGGGGTGGGCTATGTGGACGCAGGTTTTCTTTACGCTGCGGACGTCGAAGGAGTGGGCGTCTATGAATTGCATGATGATTATTCGGAAGATGTTTTCGTAGGAGAGGGCGGCGGTTGGGGTTGTGGCGGCGAAACCAAGATCCCTCGCTGCGCTCGGGATGACAACGCTTTGGTTTGGGATGGCAGCGGTCTCGCTCGGGATGACATTTGAATTTGAGTCGGGGATCCAGATTTTGGGGAGGCAGCATAGTAGTTCGCGGAGGGTGCCTGCGCCGCTGCGCGGCGAATGGTTTGTCGCGAACAGTTTGAATAAGTTGGTGCGGACTGCGGGGTCTTGTTCGTAGAGGATGGTGTTGGCGGCTCCGTTGATCAGGACTTCGGGTGGGATCATGCTGGTTAATGGGATTACTTTTCCGTTTAGCTTTAAGGCATAGGCCATCGCCAGCGAGTCGGGGTGGCAGGGGACTGGGATTACGTCTTCCGGACGGAAGACTTTTGTTTGTTCTAAGATTTTTCGGCGGACTTCGGTTAGGGTCAGGCGGTCTGTCGATGGGTTGAAGTTTCGGACGTAGGTTCCCTTGGTGGGTGAATCTAACCGATTCGTGGTGGGGGTAGTGTCCGAATCCCCACTTCTCGCAAAAGACGCGAGAAATGGGGCACCCTCGGTTGTGGTACTGCCATCTTTGGTTTCACTATATTGGAGGTCAAAATCCCCACCCTGTCGTCCCAAAGAACGGGACGACGAGGGTGGGGCACCCGCTTCTGATGCTTCTTCGTTTTCTGTTGGAACCCATTTCTCTAGCCGGCCGGCGTCCTGGATGGGTTGGAAGGTTACGCCTCTTACGCAGGGTTGCTGGAGGGCGTAGTCGATTATTTTGCCGATCTCGTGGTCGTTCAGTCCCTTCTTTAGGGTTACTACCAAGTTGGTGGAAATGTTGTAGCGGTTCAGTTTTTCTATGGCGTCCTGGCGGACTCTGCGTAGGTCGGCTCCGCGGAGTTGCATTAGGGGGTCGCGCTCGAAGGAATCGAATTGGAGATAGACTTCGAAATCTTCGCGGACTTCGGCTAGACGCTTTGCGAAAACTTCTTCCTGCGCGATGCGGACTCCGTTGGTGTTGACCATCAGGTGCTTGATGGGGCGGGCTTTTGCCATCTCTACGATGGTGAAGAAATCCGGGTGCATGGTGGGTTCGCCGCCGGAGAGTTGGACTACGTCGGGATGGCCTTCGTTGCGGACTACTGCGTCCAACATTTTTTCGATTTGCGCGAGAGTGCGGAATTGCTGGCGCTCGGGGCCGCTGGCGGCGTAGCAGACAGGGCAGCGGAGGTTGCAGTAGTCGCAGATCTCGATGAGGGTTAGGCAGGAATGCTGTTCGTGGTCGGTGCAGAGGCCGCAGTCGTAGGGGCATCCCCATTTGACGGGGGTGTTGTAGATTTGCGGCATTTCTGGCGGCTTCAGAAAGACTTCGCGGCAGCGGCGGTAGTAGTCGACGTCGTCGGCGATTAAGACTTTCTCGTGGCCGTGCTGAGGGCAGCGTTTCAGAAGGTAGACTTTGTCGTCCTGAAAAACGGTTTTGGCTTCTACTTTGCGGTAGCAGGTGGAGCAGATGGAGATGGCTACGTCGTAGAAGAGGTAGGGGCGGGTTTTGGGCATGGGATTCTCGTTTGGGCTTTATTGAGGCTTGCGGTTTATTTTGGCGATTAGCATTACTCCGCCTACGGCGATTCCGAGGAAAATTAGTGCAGTGATTGCGAAGCCGGCGCGGCCGTTGCCGCTCCAGCCGCCGGAAACGGCGCAGACCGAAGTCAGGAGGCAGGCTAGTCCTGCAACTGCAACGATCATGCCTAGAGCGATGGTGGCTAGTATTTTCATCGCGGATGCTTCTTGAGCGTTTGATCCGGCCGGACTATGCGCCACGATAGTACCGCAGGATTTCAGTCTTGGGCGGATTTTCCTTGGTGGCCTGAACGTCAAAATCTTTACCACCCTTCGGCTTCGCTCAGGGCAGGCTCCGTTACACAGAGGTTTTCACAGAGGGTCACAGGGGGTGGGTGTGGAGGTAGTTGAGGATTACTGCCAGGGCTGGTAGGAGCGTGGTGTAGAGGAGGATTACTACGGCGGCTACTATCAGGCGCGGAGGATCGGGGTGGATGCCGGTTTGGCGGATTGCTTTCCAGGCTAGATAGAGGATTACCAGGTCGAGACCCCACGGGATGATGGAGAGTAGCGGCGCTAGGAATTGGCCGGGGCGAAGAATGAAGGCCAGGAAAGCGGAGTGGCCGATTAATCCTAATAGAAGATGGAGCGAGGGAATTATCAGGGCGTAGGCGAAGGTGGTGCGGCCGGGCTTGCGGAACAGATAGTAGAGGAGGATCAAGTGAGGAGCGATCGCGGCCATGCCCCAGAGCATGAAACCTGTCTGGTAGAGGGGGAATGGGGCGCGCGGAGAGCCTAGGGCTCCGTACCATCCAACCAGGCCTAAGAGGACTTCGGCGGCGATCTTGGCTACTATGGCGGTGGCTAGCTTCTGAATGGCGGCGCTGCTCGCGAGAGAAAGGTGAGTGGCTACTTCGGGGACAGCACGGGGTTGTGGGGGCGCGGGTGCGGTTGATTGCGTGCCGATTGGCTGGGCTGCGGTGGGAATTAGCGGATAGGGCGCGGTGAGCTTGCCTTGCTTTTTATCTTGACCGTTGGACTCGCGGAAGATGATGCGCGCCAGGATGGCGATGATGACTATGCCTCCGATGAGGACGCCGATGGCGGCGGCGATGCCGAGGTAGAGATAGGTCTGTGATTGTGGGCTGGGATGGTTGTGATTGTCGGCTTGGGCGAGGATGGAGAAGCAGAGTCCAAGGAGAGCCACTCCTAGGGAAACTGCGATGACGCAAATGGCTACGGCGATTAGGCCGAGGGTGCGAAGCGTGTTGGCGACAAAACGATCCATTGCGTATCGTTATTATGATTCTGCGGCGTTGCGGGGCCGGTGGTGGCGACCGGCGAAAGCAGGTTCCTCACTTCGTTCGGAATGACAGCGGCTTCGCTGCTTCCTCACTTCGTTTTAAATGACAAAAACTTCCCCTCACTTTGTTCGGAACGACAGGGGCTTCGCGGATTTTGCTCCGATGGTTACGGAGCGAAACCAGCGTGCGATGTCGGGAGAATAATAAAGCAGAGTCAGGAGACAAGCCCATTGAATTCCTCCGAGGTCGAGGAAGATTCGGGGGTAGGGCTTGATGAAGTCGCAGAGTAGACGGAAGGATAAGTAGGCGATCATGAAGAATTTGAAGGCGTCGCCTGGTAGGAAAAACGTCGTTGGTCTTTGATCGTTGGTGGTTGGCGAAGTTCCCACTTCTCGCAAAGGACGCGAGAAATGGGGCACCCCATTCTTTTTCTCTCCGATGCTTTGCTTGAGAACTATATAGAGGATTGGGATCAGGAGTAGGAGGAATGCGATTTCGTAGAGTTGGGTGGGATGGCGCGGGATGCCGTCACCGAAGTTGATGGCCCAGGGGAGATTGGTGGGGGTGCCGTAGGTGTTGTCGGAGAGTCCGGTTAGGAAGCAGCCGATGCGGCCTATGGCTATGCCTAGAGCTAAGGGGATGGCGTAGAGGTCGCCGGTGGATTGGCGGAGGCCGATGTAGCGCTTGATTAGCTCGACGGAGATTAGTCCGAAGATCAGGGCGCCTACGATGGTTTTGCCTCCCATTAAGTAGGCGGGGTTGCGGAGATTTTGCAGGGTGAGTTGAGGGTCTTCGAGCCAGAAGAGAAGTTTGGAGCCGAGAGCGGCTCCGGCGATGGCGGCGGCGATTACGGCCCAGCGGATGGAAGTGGCGAGAGGATCTCCGAAGCGGCGGCGGAGTGAGAGGTAAACGCGGAAGGCTACGGCGTAGGCTAGCGTTTCGAAGAAGATGTGCGGGTGGATGACGTAGCGCCCGAAGTGGAGATAGACGGGGAAGGTTGTGGCGAAATGGAGTGAGAGTGGGATGGGGAATTATAGCTAGAGTTCGGGGTGGGCACGTGCCCCTACTTCACTCCCTGCTTGCGATTAATTTCTTTCGAAAATTCCGTAAAGAAATTCAGCAGCGTTCCCCATCCGATCTGCTCCAAGGCAGCCTGTCCGCCCTCGGCAAACGCATTGTGCGAACCGGGCTTCCACGTGGTCGAAAGCATTCCCCCCCCGAAGGCTCCTCCGTACAAAGCCCACTGCGGCCGCAAATGCTGCTCGCTGCGATCGTAAGTCACTAAATTGCGGATGAACGCGTGGCGAGTGCGCGGCCAGAGCCCCTGGCACTTGCACTGATCGTAGCGAACTTCATATCCCAGCTTGGCATTGCCCAAAGCCGCCAGCGTGTTCGCCGTAACAAACTGTCCTTCCCGCGAAGCAAACCGCTTCCCATACCCCTCAAACCCGCCGCCCCACTGCCACGGAGTGCCGCGCGCCTGGTCAATCAGAGCTCCAAACATTCTCTTCATGTAAGCTTCCGGAGTGGTCAGGGTCTGCCGCAAATAGATTTCCCTGCGCTGCTCCGCTGTGGGCGTAACCAGTTTGCGGTTGCGGCCCACATACACTCCGGTGATCCATCCGGATTCCCAGTCACGCGCCTTCTTCAACCCGGCCGTAGCGGCATCTTTCGTTGCTTCGGCGGCCTCCTTCGTTGCGCCCGTGACTGCCTGCACGGGATTCGCACTCTCGTCTTTCTTTTCCTTTTCTTTCTCTTTCTCTTTCTCTTCTTTATCTTTATCAGCGTCGGGCGCATCAGGAAGTTGCTGTCCTGCCTGCCCAGAACTCTGCGGCGGATTTTGCGCGGAACTCTGCGGCGGCTCGTTCCCCTGCGCCAACCCCTGCCCACAGGCCATCAGCACCATCACAAACACAAAGCAGGCTCTACCTTGTGCCCCCAGCCAGCTCTGAGCGCAGACGAAGAGCGTCTTCTGGGTTAAAGCCTTTGACTTTGATTTACGGGTCACTCGCATACTCCAATGTTAGACTCCGTTGGATGCATTCGTGATGCACTCCCGTTGCAGAAGAAAATTCAGCGCTCTGATGAACCCTCGCATCCTCTTCGCCGTCGCTTGCTTCGCGCTGTTGCAGTACGAGGCTTTCGCGCAAGACCCTGCCGCGAAAGTAGCCTCAGCGCAAGACATTCAAGCGCAAGCGGAGGCACTGATGGAGCACGCCCGCCAGCTTTCCGACATCCGCGCGCCGAACGCGCCACCATTCCAGTTAAAAGCAACGTTTTCGTTTACCGGAACGAACCTGGAGAAAGTTCAGGGCACTTACACCGAAGTGTGGATATCAGGATCGCAATGGCGGCGCGAAATTGCCGCCAATGAGTGGCGGCGCATCGAGGTCGCCACCTCAACCAGCATTTGGCGGCTGGACAACGCGAACGACTTTCCCGAGCCAGCCTCGGAGCTTCATGACCTGCTGGATATGTTTCCCCCGAGGACTCAGAGTCTTGTATTCGAGGCGGTTTTCGATCGCTCTGAAACAACTCCCCCGCTCGAGTGCACTAACACCGGGCCTGACGCATCCCATCGAGAATCAATTTTCTGTTTCGACCAAAAAAGCGGCGTGCTCCTCGAGAGAGCTTTTCCCAATCCGCGTCATAGAAATGTAGTAGCTTATATCTGCGATTATGGCGCCTTCCATAAGTTCGGCGGGTTTTGGTCGGCCAGCGACATGATTTGCTTCGAGGACCGCCATAGGAAGATTGCCGCCAAAGTTGTTGATCTCTCGCCGGTGACTTCGCCTGATTCCGCGCTTTTCACCCCGCCGCCCGGAGCCATCGAACTGGGCAATTGTCCACTGGCTCCCGTAAAGCCTCACTTCGAGTCAAGCCCTATGCCAACTCTCAACAGTCTCTTGACTCACAGAGCGCCCGGACTCACCGATCCCGATCGCCTTTCCCGGTTCAAGGTTTGGTTTGTTGTCGATATAAAAGGTAGACCACAGTACGTAAGGATTGTGCGCCCCATCCCAGGGCACAAAGACGCAGAGAAATGGATATTGGACCAGGTTCGCAGTTGGCAATACAAACCCGGCACCTGCAATGGTGTTCCCATGCCCATGCCCATGCCCGTGACTGTAGAATTCGAAAACTGATGGGTCTCGTATCCGCAAACGAATATTGCGGGCATGCTCGATTCTCGATACCAGGCGCTCGCATCATCCTCGCTCGAAGGCGTGCTTCTTCTCCAACTCCTCCGCCGCGGTCCGCATGGCACTCTCAAACTTTTCCGACTGTGCCATCAGCGCATCCGTAGATGCCGCGAACTCCCCGTCCATCCGCACCAATCCATCCCCAGCCAGCCGGCGCGCAACTTCCAGCAAATGCTCCAAACTGGTTTCGAGGTACTGCGCCTCCGCAGGATCCGCAATCCAAACTTGTATCGCAGTCGCACCGATACCGGATAACTTAGTTCCCCAATAAACCTTGCGCTCTAAGAACTCCGCAATCACCTCATCCGTAGCTTTCCCAAACACCCACTTCCCCCGCTTGAAGTCGTAGTGCCGACTGGAAAACGCCACCGGCTTCAGTTTGCCCGACTTCACAAACTCAATCTGCTTCCGGTCGACTTCCTTGCGCAAAGCATTGATGACTGGAATCTCCGCATCCTTAGCCTCCAATGACGGCAGCACCTCGCGCACCGTAGCCGACAAATTCACCGCGACGGGAGCATGCAACCCATCCGACCCCTCCAGCCGAATATCTCCATGCAAAACCCAAAAATCCGCCCCCGACCCCGACCGATGAAACGGCCACTGCAACTCAATCGAAAGCGGCAACCCGCCAAGCGTCACCCAAATCTTTTTTGCGTCACCACCAGCCTGAGCCATGCCCCAACCCTCTCAACTTATAAAAATCGAAGTCATCGCGACTTCTTCCGCACCTTAGTCCCCATGCGCAACAATTTCCGCACCGTCCCCGTAGGGAGCCGCTTCATCTGATCATGCAACTCGGTCACGGCCTCAAAAAAACCGGCCATAGCCGCCAGCCGCTCGCGCGTGAATTCCGCCCCTGGTTCCTTGGGATCCAATTCCTCCAAACACCGCCGCAACAACTCTCGCGTAGGGTCGATCTCCCGCCGCTTTCTCTGCTCAATCACCAGCCGGAACATCTCCCACACATCTTTCATCGATTCATAATGTTCGCGCCGGTCGCCCAACACATGCACGGCCCGCACAATTCCCCAAGTCTCGAGCTCGCGAATCGAAGTGCTCACATTCGACCGCGCCACGCTTAAGGTCTCGGCAATCTCCTCCGCCGGCAAGGCCCGCGGCGACAAATAAAGCAAGGCGTGGATCTGCGCCACGGTCCGGTTAATTCCCCACCGCGTCCCCATCTCGCCCCAATGCAGAATGTACTGCTTCTGCACTCCAGTCAAGGCAGCCATATCAGTACTTTCAGTTCAATCAGAATCTACAGAACAGGCAGCGGAAATGTCAACTCACGCCGTCAGCCAGAGGCTAGGGATTTCCTGCAGTGCCGAGGAAGAGCGGCGCTGGCAGCGCCGCGAGCAAGCCCTACTCGCTACCAGGCGCCGGCGACTCGGGACTCTTCTCAACCACCTTTTTCTTAGGCACCTTGCGCTCAGCCTCAGCCCGCTTCCGCTCCTGATGACGCCGATCATGAAACGACTGGTCCGCCAATTGTTTCTTCATGCCTCCAGCTTACACCGTCGCTCGCTATCATTGCCCATCCCACTCCCTGGGCTGCGGGCCGCTTGAGGTGGGATTTTTGACGGCGGAGGTGATTGGGGTTCGTGCGAAGCCGCAGCGCGTTCATCAGGAATTTAGTAACTTACAATTCGCAAGCGGCCCTCAGTGGCTAAAGCCTACACATTTTTGAGCCTGCAAACGGCACGACTGAACGTCGTGCCCTTCCCGGTCAAAGTCAAGGTCAAAGGCAGCGGGCGAGGGCCGCCCGCTCCACACAATCACATTCAACCGCCCTACTGCAGAAGGCCTCCGTTGCCGTTGGGTTCTTCTTCTGGGGCCAGGACTACTGCTGCGGCTACGCGGTCGCCTGGCTCCATGTTAAGGAGGCGGACGCCTTGGGCGTTGCGGCCGGACTCGCGGATAGTTTTGGAATCCATGCGGATGATTTTGCCGTACTGGCTGATCAGCATTACTTGCGAGTTTTCATCGACCAGGGCGATGGCTACTACCTTGCCTACTCGCTCGGTTGTCTTTACGTTGATTACGCCTTTCTTGCCGCGGTTGGTGAGGCGGTATTCGTCGGCGGGAGTGCGCTTGCCGTATCCGTTTTCGGTCACGGAGAGAATCAGGGTGCCTTTTTGGGTTAGGTCGATTACTTCGCCGGGCGGGATTTCGGTCCCGGCTTCTCCCTCACCTTTGGTCGCTGGCGCTCCCTGAACGGAGGAGGCGGCCGTTCCCACATGGCTCTTCTCTGTTCCTTCGGCTTCGGGTTTTGGGGTTACGGTCATTCCTACTACGTAGTCGCGCTCTTCGAGGTCGATGCCGTTGACGCCGTAGGCGGCGCGGCCCATGGGCCGGACGTGAGTTTCTTCGAAACGGCAGGCCATGCCTTCGTGGGAGGCGATGAAGACGATCTGGTTGCCGTTGGTGATGCGGGCGGCGACGAGTTCGTCGCCCTCTTCAATCAAAATGGCCTTAATGCCGACGGAAAGCACGTGCGCAAATTCGCGGAGTTCGGACTTTTTTACCAGACCATTGCGGGTGGCGAAGAAAATGTATTTGTTTTCTTCCTCGAGGTTGCGGACCGCCAGCATGGTGCGGACGGTTTCGCCGGGTTGCAGGCCGACCAGGTTGCCGATGTGTTTGCCTTTTCCAGCGGCGCTTACGTCGGGAATTTCGTAGACCTTGAGCCAGTAGACTCGGCCTTTGTTGGTGAAGATGAGGATGTAGGCGTGAGTTGAGGCGATGAAGAGGTGCTCGACGAAATCTTCGTCGCGAGTCTTCATGCCGGTGCGGCCAGTGCCTCCGCGGCGCTGCATGCGGTAGGTGGAGATGGGCGTGCGCTTCATGTAGCCGGAGTGGCTGAAGGTGACGGCTACTTGTTCGTCGGCGATTAAATCTTCGAGGACGATTTCTGCGGCTTCGTCTTCAATGCGGGTGCGGCGCTCGTCTCCGTAGAGTTCTTTTACTTCTTCTAATTCTTTGATGATGACTTTGCGGAGTTTGGTTTCGGAGCCGAGGATGGATTCGTAGTCTTCGATTTTCTCGCGGACTTCTTTTAGTTCGTTGGAAATTTCGTCGATGGAGAGTTTGGTGAGGCGATGGAGTTGCAGTTCGAGAATCGCTTCGGCCTGGCGCGTGGTGAAAGGCTTTTCGGGATCCTGTTTAGGAGCTCGGCCGGTGGTGTTGATGTCGATTTTCTTACCGGCGAAGTAGGCGACTAAATTTTCTCTGGCGTCGGCGCGGTTGGAGCTGGCGCGGATGATCGTGATTACGTTGTCGAGATGATCGAGCGCGTTTAGGTAGCCTTCTAAAATGTGCTCGCGGTCTTTCGCTTTTTGCAGCAAGAAGGCGGTGCGGCGGCGGACTACTTCCACGCGGTGATTGATGAAGTGCTTGATGGCCTGGATGAGTCCCATTTCGCGGGGCTGGCCGTTGACCACCGCCAGCAGGATCATGGAAAAACCTTCCTGCATGGAAGTGTGTTTGAAGAGCTGGTTGAGAACGATTTGGGGCTCGGCTCCGCGCTTGAGTTCGACCACGATGCGCATGCCGTCGCGATCACTTTCGTCGCGAATGTCGGAGATGTCTTCGATGTCTTTATCGTTGACGAGTTGCGCGATGCGCTCGACGAGGCGCGCTTTGTTTACCTGATAGGGAATTTCGGTGACGATGATGGCCTGACGATCTTTGTTGATGCTTTCGATGGCGGCTTTGGCGCGCATCATGAAGCGTCCGCGGCCGGTGCGGTAGGCCTCGAAAACGCCGGAGCGTCCGTGGATTACGCCGGCGGTGGGGAAGTCTGGGCCTTGGACGAATTTCAGGATGTCGGCTAGCTGGGCGTTGGGATTGTTGATCAGCGTTATTGTGGCGTCTACGATTTCAGTTAAGTTGTGCGGCGGAATTTTTGTCGCCATGCCTACGGCGATTCCGTCGGAGCCGTTGATCAGCAGATTCGGAATTCTTGCGGGGAGAACGTCGGGCTCGACTTCGCTGCCGTCGTAGTTGGGGCGGAAGTCTACGGTGTCTTTATCCAGATCTTCGAGTAGCGCGGTGGAGACTGGGGCCAGCTTGGCTTCTGTGTAGCGATCGGCTGCTGGGGGATCTCCGTCGACGGAGCCGAAATTTCCTTGTCCGAAAATTAATGGGTAGCGCATGCTCCAGGTTTGCGCGAGGCGGACTAAGGCATCGTAGACGGCTAGATTTCCGTGGGGATGGTACTTGCCCATTACGTCGCCGACGATTCTGGCGCACTTGCGTGTGGCTTTGTTGGGCTGGAGGCCCATCTGCTGCATGGTATATAGAATGCGGCGGTGGACGGGCTTGAGTCCGTCGCGAACATCGGGCAGGGCGCGGCCGATGATGACCGACATGGAATAGTCGAGATATGACTTCTTCATCTCGTCTTCAATGTTGACGGGCTGAATGTGCAGGGCGCCGGGACTGCCGGAATCGCCGGGCGGTGGGGTGAGGGGGAGTTCGGGATTTTGATCGTCGGCCATGGTTAGCTTCTAGCTCTTCGCTACTAGCTCCTAGCTTGATTCGCGTTGCGCAGGGATTGCTCTAAACAGCTGCATTTACAGGCATTTAGTTGTGTTTTGAACTGGTAATATTTTAGCACGCAATTGACCTTTATTGCGACGAGGTCAGCTATGTTTCGTTGTCGATTCAAGAACGAAATTGTTGCCGAGTTTTTGCCGCCGGTGCGGGTGCGCAAGAAGTCGCGCGTCATTGTTTTGTGCGATGGGATGCCTTCGATTCCGCGGAAGCAGGGGCTGTGTGAATTTTTGGCTGGGCGGGGATTTTGGGTGGTGTATCCGCGATATCGCGGAGCTTGGGAGAGTGGGGGCGAATTTTTGCGGCGGTCGCCGCATGAGGACATTCTTGACGTCATCGATGAGTTGCCTCGCGGGTTGGTGGGGAGTGCGTTTGGGCGGAAGTTTGCTGTGAATCCGGATGAGATTTTTGTGATTGGAGGAAGTTTTGGCGGCGCTGCGGCGATTTTGTCTTCTCTGGATTCGCGGGTGAATAAAGTTGTGGCGAATTGTCCGGTGACCGATTGGGCGATTCTGGATCGATCAGAGAAGCTGGAAACCTCGGAAGAAAATTATGCGGCTTATATTCGGGAGGCTTTCGGAAATGCGTATCGTTTGTCGGATGCGAATTGGGATAAGTTGCGGAACGGGGATTTTTATAATCCGTGGGCGCGCCGGGCGGAGATCGATGCGCGGAAGGTGATGATGTTTCATGCGATGGATGATCCGTATGTGCCGTATGAGGGCACTGTGCGGTTTGCCGAGGAAACGGGAGCGTTGCTGAAGACGGTTCGGCGCGGCGGGCATTTGAGGACTGAGGATGTGGTGCGGAAGTATTGGGAGGGGGTCGGGAAGTTTTTCGCTTCGGATTAGGGGCCGCGGACAGCTATGGGCGCGTGATTACTTCGTTTGGCGATTTGGGGAGGACGAACTTCACATTTCTCGCGGCATTGGTTTGCAGAGTTTCGGGAATTTTGAGCGCGGACAGATCGATCTTCTTGTTCCAGTAGCCATCTGTGTAGTAGTCGCCGCGGGCGTAGAGTGTGCCGTTGGCTATGGCGTAGTCGCGGACTTCTTCGGTGTGTCCATCACGAAAAACCAGAGTCGCGGGCGGGAGCGGTGGGGTTTGAGCGGCAGCGCTTGCGGCGGCTGGGCGGGTGAAATTCGGGCGCACTAGCTTCGCGGATTGTGTTTGGGTCGATTGCGGCAGGACTTCACCATTGGCTGCAGTGCTGCTTAGGCGGACATAGCGGCCGTTCTGCAGTTCGATCATTACCGGCTGCGTGGAGGAAGTCGGCTTGCGGCTGTTGCTGGGTTGGGCTGGAGAATCTGCCGAGCCGGACAGGGCTCGCATCGCCTGCATCAGTATGACGGGTGGTTGCGATGAGACCGGGTAGCCGGAGGAATAGAGGTCATCCAGACTGAAATCGCCTAGCAGTGGAAATGGCAGGGACGTGCGCGGAGAGGATCGGCGGAATGCGGAGTAGTGCGCATTTTGTGAGAAGGCAAAACTGGCTCCGGCTTGATGCGGCGCTGAGCCGTGCGCGGATTTTTGCGCTGGCGCTCGAGTTGTGAGCAGCGCTACTAGCGCTAGTGAGATTGCCAGCTTGGCCGGGATCGATCGCTGGGCTGAGCGTTTCACAAGGCTATGATACTTCAGAAACCGTGATTGATGGCTGGTAACGAAAGTCAAAATCTTTAACACAGAGAGCACAGAGGTTTCACAGAGGTTCACAGAGGAAAAACGAACCGTGGTCCAAATCAGCCTTTGGGAACTTGGGCTAGCTTTTGCAGGGTCCAGAGGATGTCGGCGGCTACCAAGGCCCAGACTGCGGCTTTTATCAGCTGGCTGTAGCGGGTCTCCATTAAGTCGGCCATGGTGCCGGAGACGAAGATTAGAAGGAAGGGGATCGATGCTATCAGGAATCCCGCGGCGGCTTGGTCGGGGTGGGCCATGCCTAGGATGATGAAGAGTAGGGCTATCAATCCGGGAGCGGTGTTGCCGAAGTAACGCGAGCGCGGCCATGCGATGTAGGTTGCGATTGCTACTGGCAGCAGCAGGGCCAGGGCGGGACAGGCGCGCAGGAGTTCTCTTGCAACTTCGCGGTAGACAGCTAGAACGGTGAAGCTGCGCCAAGTTACTCCCCAGAAAGAGGCGTGGCGCATGCTTTCGAGAAACGCGTGAGGATGAAAGAAGTATGTCGCGAAGAGCAGGATGAGCGCTCCTGCGCAGGCCGTTATCCAGATGACGATTGCTGCGCCGCGGCGAATCGGTGCTACATAAAGCATTAGGGCCAGTGCTACGGGTACGACGATGATCATGGAAAATTGGGAGCCGACAGCGATGGCTAGAGAGATTCCGAGTAAAACCATGCGGCGCCAGTTCCAGAGAACTACTTCGCGCGGGGCGTAGAGCGTGTGGGCTACGGCGATGGCGGTGAAGATTGCGCCGAAGGATCCCCAGGCGGCGAGGATTTCGGGCTCGGTGTGCCAGACGGCGCTGGCCTGAATCATGGCGGGTGAGAAGCAGTAGAGGGTTAGGGCAAGAAATCCTCCGGCGTTGCCGCAGAGGCGGCGGGCTACGTACCAGAGGGATGCGGCGAGAGCGAGTCCGCAGGCGAGGAATGGGAGGCGCGGGAGCCAGCGCCAGGTGGAGTCGAGCAGGCTCTTGGGCGTGGCTACGAGCGGCGTCGCGGTAGCGAGCGAGAGTAGCGGGGAATGTTGCGTGTCGAAGCCTTGAGCGTCATGGGAAATTTCTGCGGGGAGTGTGGCGGGATCGGGATAGGGCGCTCCGGCGATGTCGATGCCTTGGAGTTGGCGCGAGCCTGCAATAATGCGGGCTCCTTCGAGAGTTCCGGGAAATTGGGACGCGGTCAGTTCGGAATGGATCAGCCATACGGCTTGTGCCAGGAACGCGAGGAGCAAGGCTCCGGCTAGAAATTGGGGACGGCCGAAGCGCTCGCGGGTGAAAAATCGGGGCATAGGATGGACCATGTGTTTTACCATGTGGCAGCCAGCTTTCGGTGAGAAGTTTACTGCGGGTGGAGATTTTTCCAGTTGCCAGGGATTTTTCATCGCGGAGATTGCTGAGAACGGCCGCGGAGAACGCGGAGGGAGGCATGGATGGCGGATGAGAGCGGGATTAACGCTGGTGAGGCACCCCAAGTGCCATGGCTGCGAACGGTTTTTGTCGGCGACGACGGTCTGCGTGCGGGTTGGGCATTCGCAATCTATATCGGCATGTTTACGGCGATGCTCGCCGCGAGCGGCTGGCTGATTTCATCTCTGCACCTCGGCAATCTTTGGTCCATGATGATGGGCGAGGCGGGTGTGTTTGCGGCGGCTGCGATTCCTGCGCTGATTATGGCGCGGATCGAGAAAAGAGAATGGGGTGCTTACGGCCTGCCCTTGCGCGAGGTATTTTCGAAATTGTTTTGGGTGGGAGCGGTTTGGGGATTTCTGGGAATCACTTTCCTGCTGGTGATTTTGTTTGGGATGCACGCATTCGACTTCGGCCATGTCGTGCTGCATGGTTTGGGGATCGTACGTTTCGCGACATTTTGGGGCGTTCTGTTTCTGCTGGTTGGATTGACTGAGGAATTCATGCTGCGCGGGTACAGCCAGTTCACGCTGGCGCGCGGCATGGGCTTCTGGCCGGCAGCGGTCTTGCTCTCTGCGATCTTTGGCGCGGTGCATTTGAAGAATCCTGGCGAGGCTTGGCTGGGGGCGCTGGCGGCGGGAGTGATTGGGTTGTTTTTTTGTCTCACGCTGCGGCGGACTGGGAGCTTGTGGTTTGCGGTGGGATTTCATGCGGCTTGGGATTGGGGAGAGAGTTTTTTTTATTCGGTGCCGGATAGCGGGCAGGTTTCGCCGGGACATCTTTTAAGTTCTTCGTTTCATGGATCGCGGTGGGTTACTGGTGGGTCGGTTGGGCCTGAGGGAAGTTTGTTTTGCTTTGTGGTAATCGCGGTGATGTGGGTGGGGTTTTCTTGGGCGTATCCGGACGTTAAGTATCTGGCGGGGCCGGAAAAATCTTTAACACAGAGGACACAGGGGATCATGGGGTAGGTCCGGTTGGTGCGACATTTCGATATGAAGACGAACTTGCTTTTCATGGCTGCATTGTTGCCGGCTACATGCGCGGTAATGCTGGGACAAACTGAAACCCGTCCGCGGGTACGTGATTTGGGCGTGGAAGTGGGAGTGCTGCATCCTGGGCCGCTGAATGCGATCACGGATGTGTTGGGAGTCAAAGTCGGCCAGACTACGCTCATTCGCGGCGACAATATTCGCACTGGGGTTACGGCGATCTTGCCGCACGGGGGAAATCTTTATAAGGAGAGAGTTCCGGGCGCGGTTTTCTTGGGCAATGCCTACGGAAAACTTGCGGGCTCTACGCAGGTGAATGAGATGGGCGAGATTGAGTCGCCCATTCTGCTGACCGCTACGGATTCGGTGCCGAGAGTGGCGGATGCTGTGACCACTTACATGTTCAACCTGAAAGGGAACGAAAATGTGCTGTCGGTGAATCCGCTCGTGGGCGAGACCAACGATGGGTACTTGAGCGATATTCGCTCGCGCCCGATTACTCCTGAAGATGTTTTTGCTGCGATCAACAACGCAACTAGTGGCCCGGTGGAAGAAGGCGTGGTTGGGGCAGGAACGGGGACCATCGCTTTTTCCTGGAAGGGCGGGATTGGGACTTCGTCGCGGCGCTTGCCGGCTTCGCTGGGAGGGTACACGGTGGGCGTGTTGGTGCAGACGAATTTCGGAGGGAACCTTGTGGTTGCTGGGGTTCCTGTTGGGAAAGAGTTGGGGAAGGTTTATCCCGAGGTGGCATCGGCAGAGAAACGTGCAGTGGGAGATTCTGCGCTGCCGACCCCGGATGGTTCTTGCATGATTGTGGTGGCGACGGATGCTCCGCTGGACCATCGAAATCTTAACCGGTTGGCGGCGCGGGCGATGCTGGGGATGGCTCGGGCTGGATCGAGCGGAACCAACGGCAGCGGAGATTATGTCATCGCTTTTTCGAGCTCGCCGGATGTGCGAATCGAATTCGGCGAACCCATGTATCTACCTCAGGGGTTGTTGAGCAATGAGAGTATGTCTCCGTTGTTTGAAGCTGTCATTGAGGCTACGGAAGAGGCGATTTACAACTCGATGTTCCGGGCGCATGATGTGACTGGGAACGGGCACACGATTAAGGCTTTGCCGTTGCAGGAAACTGTTGAGTTGTTGAAGAAGCACAATGCTATTGCGGCGAAATGAACAGCCACCGTGTGACATGTGACCTTGCGCCGCAATCCAACCTCGTCCGATAATCAAACCAAATGCCTACGCGCTCTTTTACAATCGAAAAAGCCCAGCTAAGCCCAATCGATCCAGGATTTTGCAGTCAAGTTCTTTAGAATCAGGAATTTGAACGGATCAAAAGTGGATCGAGGTCCGTAACCAGCTGATTCAAAAGAATTAAGCGGATTACGTCCTAAATTTTTTACACCGGATCTGGATGCCAAAGGCGCACAGACCACAGGCCCGAGCCAACTTTATTTTGCGTCGAGAATTGTGATTCGAACCTCAAGCAATACGCCCACGATTTGCGTTTCTCCTAATATTCGCCTGAGCCTATACTCTTTTTCATGGATGCGGAATCCGATCTGCTGACGCCTTTGCGGCGGTACTGGGGGTACAGCACGTTTCGTCCGCTGCAGGAGCGGATTGTGCGCAGCCTGCTGGCTGGGCACGATACGTGCGTGGTGATGCCGACGGGTGGGGGCAAGTCGCTGTGCTATCAGTTGCCGGCGGTGGTGTCGGATGGGACAGCGGTGGTGATCTCTCCGTTGATCGCGCTGATGCAGGATCAGGCGGCGCAGCTGGCGCAGATGGGAATACCGGCGGCAGTGTTGAATAGCACTTTGAGCGAAGGCGAGCAGGCTAACGTGATGAAGCGCGCGCGGGACGGCGCTTACCGGTTGCTTTATGTTTCGCCGGAGCGGATCGCTCGGGCCGATACCGCGGGATGGTTGCAACAGGTGCCGGTCGCATTTTTTGCGATCGATGAGGCGCATTGCATCTCGGAGTGGGGGCATGAGTTTCGTCCGGAATACCGGCAGTTGAATAAGTTGCGGGCGAAGTTTCCGGATCGTCCCATCGCGGCTTTTACGGCGAGTGCAACGCGGCATGTACGGCACGACATTCTGGCGCAGCTTCAATTGCGCGATCCCGATAAATATATTGCCAGCTTTTACCGGCCGAACCTGCGCTACCTGGTGCGTGAGTGTTCAGGGCTGGAACAGATGGAACTGCTGGTCAGCGCTCTGCGCAGCTATGCTGGCAGCAACGTGATTGTTTATTCTCCGACGATTAATCGCGTGGAAGAGACTGTGGATTTCCTCGGAGATCACGATATCGCTGCTGTGGGATATCACGGAAAGATGGGAAGCGAGGAGCGGCGGCGGAATCAGGAACGGTGGATGTCGGATGAAGTGCGGGTGCTGGTGGGGACGATTGCTTTCGGTTTGGGCATTAACAAAGCTGCTGTGCGGGCGGTGATTCATCTGTCTTTGCCGAAGTCGATCGAGCAGTACTACCAAGAGGCTGGACGCGCGGGGCGCGACGGCTTGAGCGCGGATTGCGTTTTGCTGTGGCAGAAGAAAGACGCGGGGCTGCTGGGATTTTTTGCGAATCAGATTACGGATTCGGCCGAGCGCGAGCGGGCATGGGAGCGGTACCGAATCATTCGGGAGTTTGTGGAGTCGCGGCGTTGCCGGCATCGGCAAATTTGCGGGCATTTTGGCGAAGCTGCCAAGTGGGAGAACTGTGGTGCTTGCGATGTTTGTGGAAGCGCCGCGGAGTGGATGGCTGCGCCAGTGCGGAGTGTGAGTTATGCCGGGAAAGAATCGCGGGCGCCGAGGATCTCGCCAGCGGCTGGGCTCACGGCTTCCGATGCGGAGTTGAGCGAGTATCTACGAGAGTGGCGGCGAACTACGGCGAAAGAACAGAACACACCCGCGTTCGTGGTGTTGCACGACACGACACTTGAGGAGATTTGCCGGCGCAGGCCCAGGTCGATGGCCGAGCTGAGGAACATCACCGGGATCGGTGAACGAAAGGCCGAGCTGTACGGCAAGGGACTTCTGGCGGCACTGGAGCGCTACGGAAGCGGAGCTCGCGCTTCCGCAGTCCCTGAAAAGAAGACTGCACCTGCACTTGAGACTCTGCGCCTGCTCAGTGCGGGGAACAGTTTCGAGGACATTGCGAAGATCCGCGGACGGCAGTTGTCGACTGTGGTGAACGCCGTTGCGAATCTTGTGGAACGGGGAGACTTGGAGTTTGATCCGGCTTGGGTTGATCGAAACAAGTTGGCTGTGATCGAGGCAGCTTGCGCGAAGCTTGGGGTCAACGGGCTTAAGCCTTTGAAGGATGCATTGCCTCCGGAGATTACTTATGACGAGATCCGGCTGGTAGTCGCGCGGGTGCGGCGGGAGCAGAGGGTGAGTAAGGTGGATGTGCCAGCGTAGTGCAACAAGCGTGGGGCTGGGGCGGCGCAAAGCAGAGTGCGGAGGTCCTTCGCTTCGCTGAGGATGACAAAGCTTCTAAGTTTTAGCTTCGAGGCCCCGCGGAGCCAGGACTTGCTTGGCTGCTTCCTGGCCGGAGCGGACGCAGTCGGGAATCCCGATGCCGCGGTAGCCGTTACCGGCTAGGGCTAGGCCGGGCAGTTGCTGCCGGAGGCGTTCGATACGGTCGAGGCGCTCGAGATGGCCAACGCCGTACTGGGCCATAGCGGATTTCCATTTGTAAACGCGGGCGAAAAGTGGCGCGGCACGGAGGCGGAGAATCTGCTGTAGCTCATTGCGGACTATGGCGATGATGGCGTCGTCGGAGAGCTGCCAGATATTTTCGGCGTTGGAGCCGGCGAAAAAACAGCGCAGGAGGGCGCGGTCATCGGGTGCGCGGTGAGAGAATTTATTGTGAACGAATGTTGCGGCCAACAGGCGTTTGCCCTCGTTGCGCGGGACTAGAAATCCGAAACCGGGTGGCAGCGATTGTCGTACATCGCGATCGTAGCCGAGGCCGACCGTGATGGAAGAACTGTAGCCGATGGCGGCTAGTTCGGTGGAGAGTTCAGGGCTGCAGACGGAGAGAACATGCGCGGCGGCGCGCGCGGGTAGGGCGAGGATGATGGCATTGAAGTGATCGGATTTCAAGCCTGCCGATACGCTCCAGCCTCCGGTGCGAGGTTGAATGGACTGCACCGGAGTGTTGGTGAGCAAGGACGCTTGGTTCAGCCGCGGCACGATAGTTTCAACGAGCTGCTGCATGCCCTTCTTGAGAGAAGTAAAAAGTGGCGGGGTGGGGTTATTCGACGGGCGCTGCATTTTTTTTCTACCGGCGAGCATGGCGCGGCCGAGACTGCCGTGAGTGCGCTCCATTTCGGCGAAGCGGGGAAGCACGGCGCGGACGCTGAGGCTGTTGGCTTCGCCTCCGTAGACGCCGGAAAGGAGCGGATCGGCCAGGCGGTCGACCATTTCGCTTCCGTAGTGGCGCTCGACTAGCGAAGCTACGCTTTCGTCGGCTCCTAGAGGGCGTGGCGGATGGAGTAGCTCACGGGCCATGCGGAGTTTGGTGGTCCAGGAAAAGAGCGGCGAGAGTCCGGTGGGCAGGATTTTCGTCGGGACCATGAACATGAGTCCGTCGGGGATGGGGATGAGTTGGCCGCGGACCAGAATGTAGGTTTTGCGGTCGGCATCGTTCGAGCCGATTAGCTGATCGCCGAGGCCGAGCGTGCGGCAGAGATCGGCGGCCCATGGCTTTTCACTGATGAAGGAGTCGGGTCCAGCTTCGACTATGCAGCCCTGGATGTGTTCAGTGCGGAGGACGCCGCCAAGCTGTCGCGAGGATTCGTAAAGGACGTATTCGACCGCGCCAGCTCGGCGAGGTTCTTCGAGAGCGAAAGCAGCGGCGAGTCCAGAGATGCCGCCGCCGATGATCGCGATGCGAGTCATGAGCGCGGGCTTCGGGCTTCGGGCTTCGGCTTTCGGCCTGCGGCTTGAAGTTCACGAGTGTTGGCGGCAGCGAGAGCCGCGGAATATTCTTGCACCAGCCGAGCTAAGTTCTTCACGTTTTCCACCGGCGTTTCAGGCAGGATGCCGTGGCCTAGATTGAAGATGTGGCCGGGACGTGCAGCGGCGAGTTTAAGAATATGTTCGGCGCGAGTCTTGAGTTCCTTCCAATCCGCAAACAGCAGGATGGGATCGAGATTGCCTTGCACGGCGCAACGATGTTCCAGGTTGCGCCAGCCGATGTCGAGCGGGATGCGCCAATCGAGGCCGATCACTTCGGCTCCGGTTTCATTCATAGCGGGCAGAAGCGTGGCACTGTCGGTGCCGAAATAAATGATGGGCGCGCCGGTCTTCTGCAAACTCCGGACGAGGCTGGTTACATGCGGCAAGACGTAGCGGCGGTAGTCTTCCACACTTAGGCAGCCGACCCAGCTATCGAAAATCTGAATTGCGTCCGCACCGGCTTGCACCTGAGCGGCAGAATACTCAGCGGTAACGGCGACCAGCTTTCGCATTAGCTCGTCCCAATCAGCGGGCGAGTTGTACATCATCTTTTTCGCGTGGAGGTAATGGCGGGAGCCGCCGCCTTCAATCATGTAGCTGGCGAGTGTGAAGGGAGCACCACAAAATCCGATGACGGGAATTTTTCCGGCAAAATGTTTTGCGACTTGGCTCACGGCTTCGGATACATAGCCTAAGTCGGCGGCATGGTCGGTTCGGAGTTGGGCTACGTCTTCAGGGCTGCGGACAGGCTTTTCGATGATGGGGCCTTCGCCCGCGGAGAAATGAAAGGGCAGGCCCATGACCTCGAGCGGAAGCAGCAGATCGGCGAAAATTATGGCGGCGTCGACGCCGAGAAACTCAGCCGCAGTTATGGTGACTTCAGCGGCGAGTTCGGGTTTCTTGCAGATTTCGAGTAGCGAATGCTGCTTGCGAACAGCGCGGTACTCGGGCATGTAACGTCCGGCCTGGCGCATGAACCAGACTGGAGTGCGCTCGACGGGTTGAGACTTGCAGGCGCGGACAAAGAGTGAATTAGGCGCAGACATGGACCAAATCACTCTAGCATTTTTGCTGGGGACGTGCGCGCTCGGGAGCCGCTGTATGCGAGACTAGTACGGATGAAATCTTGACCAACGGCGCCGACTTGCGCCGAGCAGAAAATCGACAAGACTGGAAATGAATGAGCGAAAGAGCAATCGTCAAAGAGAAAGTGGAACTTGCGGTAGCGGATGGAACTCGGATGGCGGCCTACGTGGCTCGTCAGGGGCACGGCGGGCCGCATCCCGGACTGCTTGTGTTTCAGGAAGCGTTTGGAGTTAACCATCATATCCGGAATGTGTGTGACCGGTTCGGTGCTGAGGGGTACGTCGCGATCGCTCCGGAGCTTTTTCACCGCACGGCGCCGGGGTTTGAGGGCAACTATGCGGATTTTGATTCAGTGAGGCCGCACGTGCAAGCGGTGACAGTTGAGAACGCGGAGTTGGACGTACGGTCGGCCTACGAATGGCTGCGTTCGAATGCGGAAGTAAACGCGAACGAGATTTCGAGCGTGGGATTCTGCATGGGTGGTCGTGTTTCATTTATTGCCAATAGCGTGGTCGCGCTGCGCGCTGCAGTTTCGTTTTACGGAGGAGGAATCGCTCCTGGCTTGCTGGATCGCGTGTCGAGGCTGCAAGGGCCGTCGCTTTTTATCTGGGGCGGATTGGATAAGCACATTACGCCTGAGCATCGGAAGGCCGTGACTGACGCCTTGACAGCACAGCAGAAAAGTTATGTGAATGTCGAGTTCTCTCGCGCCGATCATGGATTCTTCTGCGACGAACGTGCGGCGTATGAACCGCACTCGGCGCGGCAGGCGTGGGCCTTGACCCTGGAGTTTCTGCGGTCGTGATAAACGTCGGGGCACTCCTCACGACGGTAGTTACTCTTCTTGTAGTGGGAGTGATGCCGCAAGAATCGGACGTTAGCACGCGGAGTGAAAAAACGTCGGCACCGACCTTCTATAAGGAAATCGTTCCGATTCTGCAGAATAAATGCCAGAGCTGCCACAGGGTTGGAGAAGCTGCGCCGATGCCGCTGGTGACTTACGAGCAAACGCGGCCATGGGCGGGGAAGATTGCGGCTGCCGTTGAAATGAGAATGATGCCGCCATGGTTTGCGGATTCGAGGTACGGGCATTTTGCGAATGACCCATCATTGAGTGAGCAGCAGATTGCGACGATTGCGGCGTGGGCAAAGGATGGAGCGCCGGCGGGAAATGCGCATGACTCACCTCTGCCACGCGCGTGGAATGAAGGCTGGAATATTCCGCAGCCGGACTTTGTGGTGAAGATGCCAAAGCCGGTTGAGATTCCTGCGCGCGGGGAAGTGGAATATACGTACGAGATTGTCCCTACGCATTTTACCGAGGATAAGTGGGTGCAGATGGTGGAAGTGCGGCCGTCGAGCGCCGCGCATGTGCACCATGCGGTGGTGTACATCCGGCCTCCGGATTCGCTGTGGTTGCGGCATGCCCCGGTGGGCGAGCCTTTCACCGCGTCGATGTTGACGGATCCCGAAGAACGGCAGGAGGCGCACGAGACTACCAGCGATCTGCTGCTGGTGTATGCGCCGGGGAGTGCGCCCGACCGGTGGGCGGATGGGATGGCGAAGTTTGTGCCGGCAGGATCGGATCTGGTGTTTCAGATGCATTACACGACGAATGGGGAAGCGGCGAGCGATGAGACTAGCGTGGGGATGGTGTTTGCGAAGAGTGCACCGAAGCAGCGTGTTATTACACTGCAGTTGAACAATCACGCGCTGATTATTCCGCCGGGGGCGGAGGACTTTCGCGTGGAGGTGCAGGGAACGTTGCCGAACGATGCGACTTTGCTGAGTCTGTTTCCACATATGCACCTGCGTGGAAAGCGGTTTGAATACGACATTGTGCATGATGACGGAAGCGTGGAGACGCTGCTGCGGGTGAATTATCACTTTCACTGGCAGTTGAGTTACAAGCTGGCTGAGCCGCGGGAGTTGAAGGCTGGGACAAAGCTGCGGGCGGTGGCGTGGTATGACAATTCGAAGAACAATCCGCACAATCCCGATCCGGAGAAGACGGTGACTTGGGGTGATCAGACTTCGCAGGAAATGATGGTGGGATTTTTTGATGTGGCGGTGCCGGCGGGGATGGATAAGTGGAAGTTTTTTATTCGGCGCGGCGAAAATTGAGAAGCAATTGAGTGATTTGGTGATCGGGTCATTTTGCAATTGAAAAACCCTCGACAGAACAGTGCTGGTTCCGGAGCCGCGTGCTGGGCTGTGGCCGCTGTGTTTCTGGCGGTTTATGTGGGATCGATGTTCACTCCGGGGTTGCTGGATGATGCCGACAGCACCCACGCGGAAGCGGCGCGCGAGATGGTCGCGACGGGAGACTACGTCACACTGCACGTGAATGGAGTGCGGTATTTGGAGAAGGCTCCGCTGCCTTACTGGCTGGTGGCGATCAGTTACAAAATATTGGGAGTGAACGAATTCAGCACGCGGTTGCCGATGGTGTTGTCGGTGATGCTGCTGGGAGTGTTGGGATTTTTGTGGGGGCGTCGCGCATTTGGAGAACGAACTGGAATTTATGCGGGGTTGTTTGTTTACACGTGCGCCGGAGTTTTCTTGTTCACGCGGGTGCTGATCCCGGAAGTGTTGTTGAGCGTGCTGATCGCCGCGGCACTTTATTTTTTCCTGACTGCGCTGGAGCCGGGCGCCGAGGTCTGGAGATGGTACGCGGGATACGCGATGATGGCGTTGGGCGTACTGACCAAGGGACTGATCGCATTGGCGTTTCCGTGTGGAGCGGCGTTTTTCTTCCTGCTGATTACGGGAGAATGGCGACGGTGGCGGGAGTTCCGGCTGATTTCAGGGCTGGCGCTTTTTCTAGCGATTGCCGCGCCCTGGCACATTCTGGCGGGTTTGCGGAATCCGGGTACGGCCGAGCATCATGGCTTTTTCTGGTTTTATTTTGTGAATGAACATTTCCTGCGATTCCTGGGGAAAAGGTATCCGCGGGATTACAACAAGCTTCCGGCGGTGCTTTATTGGTCGCTGCATCTGGTGTGGCTGTTCCCGTGGAGTTTATATTTGCCGGCGGCGGTGAAGATCGCAGTCGAGGAGTGGCGTACTCGACGCGGCAGTGCTGGCTCGAGTGGAGACGTGCGGAAGGGAAGCGATTTTGCTTCGCGGACTCGGTTGTTGTGCTGGATTTGGGCGGGAGTGGTGCTGATATTTTTTGCCATCTCGACCAATCAGGAGTACTACACGTTTCCGGCGTACTTGCCGATCTTGCTTCTGTTGGCTGACGGCGTGGCGCGATGCGAGCGAGTGGAGTGCGAAGAAGGAGTTCGCGCTGGTTGGCTGAGGACCTCCGCGGGATTGCTGGCTGTGATTGGAGTTGTGGCCAGCGCCGCGCTGGTTGTTGGATTGTGGCAGTCGCGGAACCTGCCGTTCGAACCAGATATTGGTCGTTTGCTAAGCGAGCAAGATACAAGCGCGTATACGCTTTCGACCTCGCACATGCTGGATTTAAGTTACGCATCGTTCGCGGCGCTGCGATTGCCGGCGATGTTGGCGGGGTTGGTGCTGCTCGTGGCTCCGTTGACGTCGTTCATTCTGCGCTGGCGGCGGCGACATTATTCCGCGACCTGGGCGCTGGCGGCGGGATTTGCCTTGTTTTTGGTGGCGGCGCACATTGCGTTGGCAAGATTTGGTCCATATCTTTCGTCGAAGCAGTTGGCGCAGGAGATCGCGGCGCGGGCGCGACCCGAAGACAAAGTGATGATTTACGGCGATCAGGCTTTTGGATCGTCATTGCTGTTTTATTTGCGTCGACCGATCGATCTGGTTGAGGGGCGGACGACTTCGATGTGGTTTGGTTCGACATTCGCGGACGCGCCCAAAATCTATCTAAGCGACGCAGATTTGCAGCGGGACTGGGCCGGGGGCGGGCGGGTATTCTTGTTTGTGCCTTCGTACGAAAAGGCAAAAGTAGATGGGCTCTTGCCGGAAAAGTTTGTCGTCGCAGAAGTCTCGGGGAAGTATGTGTACAGTAATCAGCCGTGATGGGTAAAGCTTGAATCGCGGAGTTCGCGGAGAAGAGCCGCGGAGATTGCGGAGATCCTGTATTTCTTGTTCCTACATTTCTTGTTGAGGCTTTCATCGATGAAGAGGAAACTCGTGTTGGCTTTTGGGTTGATCGCTTTTCTGGTTACTGGTGGGGCGGTGATGGAAGTTGCGAAGGCGCAGGCCGCCGCGAGTGCGCAGGCTGCGGGAAACGGTGCCGTGCCGAAGAAGGCTGAGGAACAATATAAGAATATCCAAGTGCTCAAGGGCATTCCGGCGGATCAATTGATTCCTTCGATGCAGTTCGTCACGGCATCCCTGGGCGTGGAGTGCGAGTTTTGCCACGTGCAGGGCGCGTTGGAGAAGGATGATAAAAAGCAGAAGCAGACGGCGCGAAAGATGATGCAGATGATGTTCGCCATCAATAAAGATAACTTCGATGGCCATCGCGAAGTGACTTGCTATTCTTGCCACCGGGGCAGCCCGAATCCGGTTGGCACGCCGGTGGTGATGGGGGAAGAGGCGAAGCCGGGTGCCGGTGAAGCGAGGCCTGAAGAAAAGGAGAGCGAGGGCGCTCCAGGTAAAGAAGCAAATGGGCCATCTGCTGATCAGTTCTTCGACAAGTATCTGCAGGCTGCGGGCGGTAGCGCCGCGATCGAAAAGATTACGAGCCGCGTGATGACGGGCACGATCACCTTCGGAGACAGGAATATCCCGATCGATATTTACTCGAAGGAGCCGGACAAGCGGATTTCTTTCACGCACACGCCTGACGGAGACAGCGTGACGGCTTTCAACGGGCACGAAGGTTGGTTGGGTTTCCCGGGCCGACCGCCGCGCGAAATGCATGGGCCAGACATTGACGCGGCGGCGATGGATGCCGACCTTCATTTTGCGGCGCATCTGAAAGGAATGTTTAGTGAAGCGCAGGTGCAGGGCGTCGAAAAGATCGGCGAGCATGATGCGTATCTTGTGGTCGGGAAGCGCGAGGGAAAGCCTCCACTGAAATTGTATTTTGACGCGCAATCCGGATTGCTCGTGAGGCTGGTTCGATATGGAGAGACACCGTTGGGACAAATGCCGACACAAATCGATTATGCGGACTATCGCGAAGCGGGCGGGGTGAAGATTCCGTTCCGTTGGACGCTGGCACGGCCTAGTGGTCGGTTCACGATTCAAGTAAGTGAGGTCAAAGAGAACGTTCCGGTGGATGATGCGAAGTTTGTCAAGCCGGCAGCGCCTCCAGACGAAAAGAAGGGCGCGGGTCACTGAATGGCGTGATTGCGCGATTACGTTGGTCACCGCCGAGCGCATAAAACTCCGGGTTAGGATGTTGCAAGGGGATGCAAATGCGAATCGTGATCAGGCTGGCGGTTTTAGCGATGGCTGCTTCCGTAATCTTGGCGGCGCAGGCGCAACCCGGCGCCAGCGACGCGGAGCAACAATTGTTTGCTTCGGTGAATCAAGCGCGCCGGGCTCAGGGTTTGCCGGATTTGAAATGGAATGAAACGCTGGCAGTTGCGGCGCGGCGGCATGCGGCCTTGATGGCTCAACATGGTTCGGCGGAACACGGGTATGCGGGAGAGCCCACACTGGCTTCGCGGATCACGAAGGCTGGAGGGCATTTTGTGTGGCTCGCGGAAAATGTGATTCAAGCCGCAAGCGCTGAGAGTATTCAAGAGGGATTCTTGAAGTCTGCGAACCACCGCGCGAACATGCTGGATTCAGATATGGACTCGATCGGCGTGGGAGTGGTTGAGCGCAGCGGGCAGCTGTTTGCGGTCGAGGATTTTTCGAAGGCAAAGTAACGAACTTTGTTTCCTTGTTATTCTGCAATAACAAATCCTGATGGGAGCGATAAATAGTTTCGATTTCCGCGGAGCGGCTGCAGACGATAGAGTGAGCCTGCGGTGTTGTGTTCGCCTGGAGTTCGCTTGCGGAGGCACGAACTGAGAACAACATCATGACGAAAGTGGAAGCGGTGATTCAGAACTCCAAGCTGGAAGCGGTGAAGAACGCGCTGCACGAAATTGGCGTTGAGGGCATGACGGTGCTTGAGGTGAGAGGGCATGGGCGGCAAAAAGGGCATACTGAGGTCTACCGCGGCCGCGAATATAGCGTGGACCTTATTCCCAAGACCAAGCTTGAGGTCGTGCTGGCGGATGCGATGGTGGAGAAGGCCGTGCAGGCCATTCTGACGGCGGCGCGCACGGGCAAGATCGGCGATGGAAAGATTTTTCTGACGCGCGTGGACGAAGCGATTCGCATCCGCAATGAGGAGCGCGGCGAGGGAGCATTGTAAGGCTCAACATTGAGCGAGCATTCTACCGGGACGCGACCGGACGGCATCTTAGCTGGCATCGATTCATGATCCATCGTCATGACGGCAGCGTCTTCACTGATCAGTGAACTGCGGGGTTCTCTCGCCGAGGAGTCGGCGCGCATGGAGCGCGACTTCGCGGCGACGGGGGATGGCCGTGCCGCCGTTGCGCACCGGACGCGGCTCATCGAAGATATTCTGAAGCGCCTGTGGCGCGATCTGGTATCAGCTGACGAAGCGGGGCCGCGAGACTTCACGCTGGTGGCGACTGGAGGCTTTGGGCGTGGCTGGCTGTTTCCGTATTCCGATATCGATCTTCTTTTTCTGTATACCGATCGCCGCGGGGAAGAAACGCACAAAGAGGCAATCCGGCGATTCTCGCAAGAGCTGTGGGATCTGAAGCTCAAGCTGAGCCCTGCGTCGCGGATGCTGTCGGAATGCGACCGCTTTGATCCGAACAACACTGAATTCACTATCTCCCTTCTGGATTGCCGCTACCTGGCGGGCGACCGCGAATTGTTCACGCGGCTTCACGACAAAGTGATTCCCAAGCTTGTGATGCGGGAAGCGAAACCGCTGCTGCAGGGGCTGGCTGAGATGACGCACGAGCGGCACAGGAAGTTCGGGCAGACGGTGTTCCATCTCGAGCCGAATTTGAAAGAGACACCGGGCGGCCTGCGCGATTACAACGTGGCTTGCTGGCTGGCGCTGATTTCGGCGATGGGCAAGCTGGGCGACTGGCCCGACGCGAGTTCGCTGCGGGCGCCGGTGCGGAAGCAGTTGGATGCGGCTTTGGAATTTCTGATGGCGGCGCGGTGTTTTCTGCATTTCCGGCATGGGCGCGATGACAACGCGCTGAGCTGGGAAGCGCAGGATGAAGCGGCGGCGCGAAGAATTGGTGCGCCGGACGCGGCCGCTGTCACGGCGGCGGATTGGATGCGGATTTACTTCGGGCATGCGCGGCCCGTGCAGCGCACTGTAATCCAGTTGTTGGAGGAGATTCCGGAGGCTTGGTCTTCGCTGCGGAGGCAATTTCAAGGCTGGAAGTCGCGGCCGTCGAGTCCCGACTTTTCCGTGGTGGATGGAATGATTTTTCTGCAGCAGTCTTCTTCGCTGCGCGATCCTGAGATGCTGTTGCGGCTGTTTCATTTTATGGCGCATCACGGATTGAAGCTGAGCGCGACCACGGAGCACCGAATCGAGCAGGAGCTTCCGGCACTGGCGGTGACTCCGCCGCGCGGGGCGGAACTGTGGCTCTACCTGCAGGAGACATTGCTGCAGCCGCATGCGGCCGAAGCTTTGCGGGCCATGCATTCGCTGCGGTTGCTCACATTGCTGTTGCCGGAACTGAAGCCCATTGATTCGCTGGTCGTGCGGGATTTCTATCATCGCTTCACCGTCGACGAGCACTCGATCCTTGCGATTGAAAGTTTGCACCGGCTGAAGGAATCGAAATCGGAATGGGACAAACGGTATTCGGAGTTGCTGGGAGAGCTGGAAGATCCGGAGTTGCTTTACCTCGCTCTGCTGCTGCATGACACAGGCAAAGGAGTGCCGGGTAGTAATCACGTAGAGGCAAGCCTGGAGATCGCCGGCCGCTGCCTTGACCGGCTGGATGTGGAAGCGGATGAGCGCGCGGCGGTGTTGTTTCTGATCGGGAACCATCTGGAGATGTCGGCGCAACTGCGCCGGGATATTTTCAATCCGGAAACCGTGGCCGCTTTCGCCGAGAAAGTGGGCACGCCAGAACGGCTGAAGATGCTGTGCCTGCTGACATACGCGGACATTAAAGCAGTGAATCCGGAGGCGCTGACGCCGTGGAAGGCGGAGAATGTTTGGCAGCTCTACATCGGCGCCGCGAACTACCTAAACCGGAGCGCGGACCAGCGCGTGCACGATGCGAACGGGGAGAAGTTGGCGCGGCTGCGCAGCCTGGCCCCGGTTACGGGCATCAAGTTCAAGGATTTTGTGGAGGGGTTTCCGCAGAGATATTTGCGCGTACATTCCGCCGAAGAAGTGATGCGGCACATGTCGATGGGGGAGGAGTTTAGCCACGATGCCGTGCAGGTGGACCTGAAGCGTGGCCGGCATTGGTACGAGCTGACTCTGGTCACTAAAGACCGTGCGTCGTTGTTTGCCACTTTGACGGGAGTGCTAGCGGCGTGGGGCATGAACATCGTGAAAGCGCACGCCTTTTCTAACCAGGCCGGAACCGTGGTGGATACCATCTACTTCACCGACCGATTTCGCACGCTGGAGCTGAACTTATCGGAGTGGGACAGATTCAAGCGGAGCATCATCGCGGTTCTCGCCGGGGAAGCGGATTTGGATAAGATGCTGCGCGACCGCCAGCGTGGGGAGAAGAGCCTCCGGGTGAAAGTTGTGGTGGCGACGCGGATTGATTTTGACAATGAATGCTCGTCCACCAGTACGCTGCTGCAAGTGATTGCGCAGGATCGGCCGCGGCTGTTGCATCGGATCAGTTCGTGCTTGTCACAGCAGAAGTGCAATATCGAGATCGCCTTGATCGATACCGAAGGGCAGATGGCGATTGATGCGTTTTATTTGACTTCGGGGGGAAAGAAGCTGAGTTTGGAACACCAGAAAAGAGTCGAGCAGGCTTTAGTGGATGAGTTGAAGAGCCTGGAGATTGGCGGATGAGCGAAGAATAGTGAAACAAGAGCAAAGCCAAAGGCAGGGGGCAGGAGTTCCTTCGGCTTCCCCCTCGGCTTCGCTCGGGGCTCCAGCAAAACAGGGCAGGTCCGCACCGCACGAACCTTGCTCCACACCTGCCTCGAAGTGGTACGATTCCCAGCTGATGTTATGACTAAGTCTCGGTTCTTCTTTTCATCTTCATTGCTGCTTCTTTCACTCAGCGGAATTTCCGCGGCGCAGACTCCATCCCAGAACACGACACCGCACGCGATTGTGCTGCATGCCGCTCGTCTGCTGGATATCAAGGGCGGACGCTTGGTGAAGCCGGGTGAAGTCCTGGTCGAGGGCGAACGGATCGTCGAGGCGGGTTCGTCGGTAAAACATCCAGCGGGCGCAGAGGTGATCGATTTAGGTGATCGCACGCTTATGCCTGGACTCATTGACGCACACGTGCATTTATTCCTGCATCCTGGAGCGGAAGATTTGCAGACCGTGCAGGAATCAGTGCCGCAACGCACGATCATGGCGGTACTCGCGGCGCGCGATGATTTGATGGCGGGCTTCACCGCGGAACGCGACATGGGAACAGAGGGCGCAGGATCCGCCGATACAGCGGTTCGAAAGGCGATCGACGAGGGACTGGTCCCGGGGCCGCGGCTGCGAGTCAGCGGGAATGCAATCAATATCCTCGGAGGCCATGAAGATGCTATTGGCTACAACCCGGCGCAGCATGTGTTGTCGAATGCCGATTATGCGAACGATGCCGCCGAGTTAGTAGCGGTCATGCGCCAGCAGTATAAGGAGGGCGCGGACTTCACCAAGATTTATGAAACCGGGCCGGACACGGTGCGCGACGGGAAGTTTTCCACGATTTATCAATACACGGAAACGGAGCTGCGGGCAGCGGTCGAGGAGGCTTCGCGCCTCGGCAAGCGTGTGGCAGTGCATGCCACCGGCGAGCCGGGCACGCTTTTCGCGGCGCGGGCGGGAGTAGCTTCGATTGATCATGCCAATCAACTTGGCGACGAGACGATGCGGCTGATGCGTGAAAAGCAGATTTTCGCGGTGCCGACCTTTGCGATCTTCGAGTACTTCGCCGAGCATGCGGCAACACCGGAACGGGCCGCTTATGAGTGCGAGATGCTCGCCTTGAAGGCGCAAGATTTCCGGAAGCAGGTCGCAGCGGGAGTTCCGATGGTCGTGGGATCCGATGTGGGACCGTTTCCTCACGGCACGCAGGCGGAGGAATTTGTGCTGATGGTGAAATATGGAATGTCACCGCTGGCGGTGCTGCAGGCGGATCTGCTGAATGGCGCGAAGTTGCTGGGGTGGGATGGGCAGATAGGGGCGCTTGAGCCAGGCTATTTCGCCGATATCGTTGCGATGTCCGGCGATCCCCTTCAGGACATCAGCGCTCTGCAGAATGTTTCGTTCGTGATGAAGAACGGTGTGATCTACAAGAAGTGACCATCCGGATTCATCCGCGCTCAAACTGGCCTGAATACCTGAATTGATCCTGCCTACTGAATTGCGCTGCCGACTTGCGAGAACACACTGCTTGTATTCACGCCAATCAGCTTGACCGTACTTACGACGATAACGAGAATGACTGCCATCATCACGGCATACTCTGCGACATCCTGTCCGGCTTCATTGGACCAGAGCGTACTTAACCAGAGCGCGATCGACCGGAGTTTGGTTCGCATTTGCGTCACGAAAGTAGTTTGCGACAACTTTGAGCAAATCGGAATAGCTCCGATGAGGGAGGCACGAAGGTAACCATCCACACCATCGAATAATCCTGCGGTCTCGCGAGAAAAGGCGGAGTCAAAAGGTAGCTGTCCGCTCCTTGGCCAACCCCCTCTCTCGGATAAACTAGAGAGGGGCCGGTTCCGGCATCCAAGGTAGATATGGAGAACGCGCGAGTCAGAAGTCGGATTATGTTTGGTCTGCTGGTGCTTGTTTGTAATTTGGCGGCCGTCCGCGACTCGCGGGCTCAAGGGCCGGAAGCAGCGTCCTTGTCACTTTCCGCGAACAATATTCCGCTGACCGCCGCGCAAGTAGTTAAGAAGCTTCAAGAAAGAAACGCGCAACGTGCCGCAGCACTGCAAGAGTTCAACGGAACCCGCGTCTACCACATGCAGTATCGCGGGTTCCCGAGTGATCGCGACGCTGAGATGGTGGTCAAAGTTGCCTACCGAGCCCCAAATTCCAAAGTGTTCAGCGTAGTATCCCAGACTGGTTCCAAATTTATTATTGACCGGGTCTTCAAGAAACTGCTGGAGGGCGAGCAAGAGGCAGCCAACGATGAGAACCGCCTGAACACGGCGTTGAGCCCGGAAAACTACGATTTCACGTCTGCGGGGTATGAGAACACACCTGAGGGAGCGGAGTATGTGCTCAACTTGCTGCCTAAGACAAAGAATAAGTATCTCTATCGCGGAAAAATCTGGGTTGACGCGAAGGACTTCGCGGTGGTGCGGATCGAAGGAGAGCCAGCAAAGAACCCGTCGTTCTGGATCAAGAAGACTGAGGTCAAGCACAGATACATCAAGGTGAATGACTTCTGGCTTCCCTTCGAAAATCATACGGAGAGCGTGATACGGCTGGGGGGCCAAGCCATTCTTTCGATTGAGTACAAAGACTACAAGATTACGAAGACTGCGCCGATGCGCGGGCCTGAGAGAGCACGCGAAGATTCGAAGTAAATCGCACTTGCGGACTTTGTAGGATTTTAGTTCTGAGCTTACTTGGGAACCCACAGGAGAATGTATAGTGTGAGTTTCCGTCGTGACTGTGAAGGCTGGTATTTCTGCCGCGTGGACAATACAGATTGATTGGGCTGATTTTATATTTCGTTCTTGGTGTGGCGCTGGTTGGCAGCTTATCTTCAGCAGTGTTCCTTGGCTTGGCGCTACTGGGAGTGTTGCGGTTCCGCGCGGATGTGCGCAACCAGTTCAGTTCGATTCGGGACGATGCGCAGCTGCCCCCGGTCTCTGTTCTTAAGCCGGTGCACGGACTGGAAGCGCGGCTGCGAGAGAATATCGAGAGTTTTTTCCGGCAGGACTATCCCGACTACGAAATTCTGTTTGCGGCAGACGAAGCGGATGACGCGGCCCTGGAAGTGGTGCGGGAGGTGTGTGGCCGCTATCCGCACATTCGAACGCGCGTGCTGGTAACCGGCACGCCGTGGCCCAACCCCGTGGTTTATTCGTTTCATTGCCTGGCAGAGGCAGCGGCGCACGACATTTTGGTTACCACAGACAGCGACGTGGAAGTCGATCAGCGATATCTGCGAGAAATTGTGCCTCCGTTGCTGGACCCGCAGGTTGGCATGGTGACGTGCGTGTATCGCGGCAAGAATGCGGCGGGATTTTTTTCCGGACTTACGGCCATTGGTATGTCTGTCGAAATGACGGCGGGAGTGCTGGTGGCGAATCTGCTCGAGGGAATGAAATTCGGTTTGGGGCCCACCACTGTGGTGCGCAAAGATGCGCTGGCGAGTGTTGGCGGTTACACTGCGCTCCAAGATTACATTGCGTACGACTTCGCTATCGGCAACCTGATCGCAAAGGCGGGTTATCGCGTTGTGCTCTCGGGCCATGTGATCGATCATGTTGTGAACCAGAAATCGTTTCGGCGGATGTGGCAAAACCAATTGCGCTGGGCGCAGACCACGCGCTACTCGCGGCCAAAGGGGCACTTTGGAAGCGGATTGATTTTTGCGATGCCGTATGGGCTGCTCGGATTCTTCGCCGCTGGATTGTTAGGACACTGGGGCATTGGAGCGCTGCTGCTGGGTGCGGCCGTGCTGAATCGTTTGTTAGAAGCATGGCTCGTAGGCTGGATGGTGGTTCGTGATCCGCAGATACGGCGGGCGCCGTGGCTCTATCCGCTGCGCGACTTGCTTGGTTTTATGGTGTGGTTCGCCAGCTACTTGAACCTGCGCTATGTTTGGCGCGATAGCCGGTTTGAGTTGAAGGGAACGCGAATCGCGTTGCGGCAGACTTCTTCGGATAGCAGATAAATTCTTTTTACATCGGAGTTCGAACGTCCGAGAATTCTTCGACTCTCGATTCCATGCGGAGGTTCTTTTGCGCGTTCTAGTTACCGGGGCTGCCGGCTTTATTGGCAGTAATATGGTCGACCGGCTGCTCGCCGCCGGCCACAGCGTCGCTGGATTCGATAACATGTCGACCGGGCAGCGTCGTTTTCTGGAAAGTGCCCTCGCACATCGTCACTTTACTTTTCAGCAGGCAGACTTGCTGGATCGCAAGAGTTTGACGCAGGCGATGGAGGGCGTCGAGCTAGTGGTGCATTTCGCGGCCAACGCCGACGTGCGCTTCGGCACTGAACATCCGCGCAAGGACCTCGATCAGAACACAATCGCTACCTGGAACGTGCTCGAGGCAATGCGTGAGCAAGGTTGCAAACGGATTGTGTTTTCTTCGACGGGGTCGGTTTACGGAGAGCCGGAGATTTTTCCAACGCCGGAGACGTGTCCTTTTCCCATACAGACCTCGCTTTATGGTGCTTCCAAACTGGCTGCGGAAGGCTTGATCCAAGCCTATTGCGAAGGCTTTGGAATGCAAGGCTACATTTTTCGATTCGTGTCGATTCTGGGAGAGCGTTACTCTCACGGACACGTGTTCGATTTTTACCAGCAGCTTGCGGAGCATCCGGAGCAGCTGCATGTGCTCGGCAATGGTCATCAGCGGAAATCTTACTTGTATGTGCAGGATTGCATCGACGCTATTTTGCTGGCGGTTGAGCGTGCGAATGCCAAAGTAAATATTTTCAATCTCGGGACCGACGAATATTGCGAGGTCAACGACTCCATAGGATGGATCTGTGAGCATCTCGGGCTGCATCCTAAGCTCACGTACTCGGGCGGCGAACGCGGTTGGATCGGGGATAGCCCATTCATCTTGCTGGATTGCTCGCGGATTCGCGCCCTCGGCTGGCGGCCGCGATTGACGATTAAGCAAGCGGTGTTGGCTACGATTAAGTATGTGAGCACAGACGCTGCTCACAGTTCGCTGTAGGTTCTGGGAAGCAGCTATACTTCTTCCGCTATGAATGCACGAACGAACCCGGTCTTTTTCTATTCGGCGCTCTTATGCACCTTCGCGTTTGTGTCTTTACCCGCCTCTCTTTTCGCGCAAGATGAAACGGCTGCGCCTTCTCGCGCCGAGGCAGTGCTTGATTCTATGCCGCACGCCAGGAGGATCGGCCAGGTTGCGCTTTCTCCCGATGCAACCCGAGTCGCTTACTTCGCGGACCGAAAACTCACGGTAATGCCTGCCGGTGGTGGGTCTTCGCAGGAGATTGCAGTGGAAGGCGAACTTCGGCTTCGCGATGTGGCCTGGTCCTCCGACAGTAAACGCATTGCATTCGTCGCCGACCTTGCCGGCGATGTTACCGCCGCGCAAGTCTGGACCGCAGCCGCCGACGGCAGCGCTCCGGTGAGGCATGCGGAGCTGAAAGGTTATGCCCAGGCCCCACGCTTCTCTCCGGACGGATCTAAGCTTTCAATTCTTTTTATTGAGGGGATGCCGCGCGCTGCGGGACCGCTCCAACCCATGACTCCACTCGCGGGAGTCATTGACGAGAAGATCTATGAGCAGCGCATCGCAATCATCGACTTGAGCAGCGATCATCTGACGCAGGTCACACCAGCCGATATGTACGTTTATGAGTACGACTGGATGCCTGACGGTCAGGGGTGGGCAGCGACGGCGGTGCGTGGTTCCGGGGATGCGAACTGGTGGATCGCGCGTCTCTATCGCGTGAACGCGACTGGTGAGATGCGTGAGATTTACAGGCCGAAGCTGCAGATTGCGGATCCGCGGGTTTCTCCTAATGGAAAAGATATCGCCTTCATCGAAGGCTTGATGAGCGATGAGGACTCCACGGGCGGCGACATCTACCTGGTCTCGATTGCGGGAGGGACTGCGCGAAATCTCACGCCCAGTATCAAGGCATCTCCATCTGCGCTTACTTGGGTTGCGCCCGACCGTATAACTTTTGCGGAAAACGTGGATGGCAATTCCGGCTTCGGCGGCGTGAGCATCAATGGCGGCGCGGTCGAAACACTCTGGAGCGGAGAGGAATTGGCCGCGCCGGCGGGCGCTGCATGGGCGGCCAGCAGTTCTTCGATTGGCGTGGGAGATAGATTAGTTACCGCGATTGTGCGCCAGTCGGCAAGCGTTCCGCCGGAAGTCTGGGCGGGACCGATTGGCAACTGGAAGCAGCTCACCAACCTGAACGCAGACATAAGATCGGCATGGGGCGGCATGCGCAACGTTCATTGGATGAATGGCGACACCCGGGTGCAAGGGTGGTTGATGCTGCCGACAGGGATCGTCCCGGGTAAAACGTATCCGCTCATCGTCAGTGTGCATGGCGGGCCGTCTGCCGCGTGCATGTCGCGCTGGGCCGAAGGCACGGGCCCACTATCGGCGATGGGTTACTTTGCGTTGTGTCCGAACCCGCGTGGCAGCTACGGACAAGGCGAAGCGTTCACGCAAGGCAACATCAAGGATTTCGGCGGCGGCGATTACCGCGACATTATGGCCGGCGTAGATGCGATTTCGAAGCAATATCCGATCGACAACAAGCGCATCGGCATTCGCGGGCACAGCTACGGTGGATACATGACGATGTGGGCCGAGGCCCAGACGCAGCGTTTTGCGGCGGCAGTGGCGGGCGCAGGTCTCTCCGACTGGGTGAGCTACTACGGTCTGAACGACATTAATGAGTGGATGATTCCATTCTTCGGCGCATCGGTCTATAACGATCCAGCGGTTTACGCAAAGAGCGATCCTATGCACTTCGTCAAGGGAGTCAAAACGCCGACGCTAATTTTGGTCGGCGATCGCGATGGCGAAGTACCGATGGAACAATCTGTGGAATGGTGGCACGCGCTCAAGAATCTCGGCGTGCCGACAAAGCTCGTTGTGTATCCGGATGAAGGACATGCGATCTCCAAGCCCGCGGATGCGCGGGACTACACGCTTCGCACTCTGGAGTGGTTCGAAGAATGGTTCGCGAAGGCGCCCAAATGAGAAGGCCAACGCGTTGCTACTGCAGCTTGGCGTACTCCGCTTTAGCCTGCTTCAGGATGGGGATGTCGGAATCGGCATCTTTCCAGAGGGCAAAGAAATCCTGGTAAGCGGTACGCGCCGCCGCTTTATCGCCGGAAAGCGCTCGGGCGCGTCCCAAGCCGAGATGAGACAGAGAAATCAGTGGAAAATTCACGATCACGCCGGGATGATCGAGGATCTTCTGAAACTCCGCGGCAGCGTGGTGCTCATTTTCTGAGCTAGTTCGGGTAATTTGTGCAAGGGCCAGGTAGGCTTGGCCGCGCAGGTAAACAGGGTACATTGTGCCGGCAGAGAACGGCGGCGGGTCGGCGAGTTCATACGGCGCGGATGTGCGCAGAATTCCAATCGCCTTGGCCGAATCGCGCCGCTGCAGCGCAATCGATGCGTACACGGTGGGAAGCCAATAATTTTGCATGAGCGTATCCAGTGGGAATTCTTGATTGAGCGCTTCCGCCAGTTTTTCGGCGGCTGCAACATCACCGCCGCGCGCCAATGCCAGAGCGGCTTCAATTCGTACGTCTCGTCCGGGAGCGAGTTCGAGGGCCTCACGGGCTTGCTTCAGGCCCTCGGCAGAGTTGCCGAACTCGACTTCGCGCAGTGCTTCATTTCCCTGCCAAAAAGCCGCCGTCTCTTTGGAGTCGGCGCGCCGGGCCGATTCCTCCGCCTGCGCAGAGAGTTGGCGTGATTTCTCGAGATGGCCGCAATTGGCCTGGGTGTCGGATTCCGCCGACAGCAGAATATCCTCCGTCCCCGGCTTGCCAATTGCCCACGCGAATTGCTCCTGCATTCCGGGCGCATCCTTTCGCAGGAAGTCGAGGTAATAAATGGATTGCCTAAGGTAAGGGCCGTCAAGCTTGCGGTCGAGGGCGTCGTCAAATGCTGACTTGGCTTCATCCAGCCGATTCATCGAAAGATAGGCCAAGCCAAGATTGTTGTAGCCAAGGATGTTGGCGGGCTCGAGGCGCAGCGCTTCGCGGGTGACAGCGGCCGCGCGCTCGACCTGTCCCATGATGAAGTAGTTCACTCCCAGGTTGGTTTCGGCGACGTAATCCCTTGGATAATCGCGAATCCACAGTTCGTATTGCTGAATCGCTTTCTCTAACTCGCCCGTAACCAGCGTGAAATACGTACAGGAGATGTAATACTTCTCGCGCTCAGTAACGCGGTCGCGCAATTCGTAAGCCTTGCGGACATTCTCGATCGCGCGCGTCGCTTGGCCCAGATTGTTGTAACGAATGCCCAGCGAGGCGTACGCACGAGCAAAGTTAGGGTCAAGTTCGACCGCACGCTTCAGTAAAGGAAGTGCGTCGGTGTCGCCCTTTTCGCGGGCCAGCCTGGAGCCTTCGGTATAAGCCTGAAGGGCTTCGAGAGACGGAGTGGTGGCTTCGTCGAGCGGCTTGTCAAACTTCTGCACCGAGGCTAGGGACTCGCCGAGCTTGCCGCGCAATGTGGCGGCCGCCTCGCCCAAGGTCTGCAGGATTTTCTCGCGGCTCTCTGCCTCCGCCTGCGCTGCTCCCAGCAGATCGCCCGTCTTGCAGCTTACAGCTTTCAGAACAATCTCGTAATGGCTGCCCAGGCTGGCGATCGACCCGGCCAGCAAAGCTTTGCTTCCTGTGCGCATGCAAACGTCGCGGCCTACGTCCTGGGTGATGCGTTGTTCCGGCGCCCTACCCATCAGCTTCAGGATCTCGTTCAATCTTCGATCGGAGAGCACGTTGAGAAATGGCGATTGCTCCAGATCGACTGCTAAAGCTTCTTTTAGCGTGCTGTCAAATACCGGATCTCCAGTGGTGTTGGCGAAGTCCGCGATCACGATGACATCTTTGTCGGTAAGTTGCGGTGGCTTGCGGAAATGGAAATAGAGAAAAACGGAAAGCAGCGCCGCCGATGCCAGTATTCCGGCAGCCAGGATTTTCAAGCCCGGCATTGTTCGGGCGGGTGGGACAACTTGTGCCGAGCTTGCCGCCGAGCCCGCATTCACCGGAGTAGCGTTCGCCGTGCGACTGCCGGTTCCGGTGGCTGCTCTCACGCGACTTGAGCTTCCGCGTTGTTCCTCTATTTCAGCAGGCTCCGCCATCAGGGTCACGCGCTTGGACTCGCTGTCTCGTTTCAGCCGTTGCAAGTCGGTGCGGATGTCGGCCGCGTGCTGATAGCGCAAGTTGCGGTCTTTTTCCAGCGCTTTATTGATGATGCGTTCGAGTTCCGCAGGGACATCGGGACTGAGCCGCACTGGCGCAACCGGAGCGCGATGCAAGATGGAGTCAAACACCGCGGCAGTCGTATCGCCGCGGAAAGGCGGCGAACCGGTCACCATTTCATAAAGCACCGCGCCGAAGGAAAAAAGATCGGTGCGCGCGTCCAGCTCTTTTCCCAAGGCCTGTTCCGGCGACATGAAGGCAATTGTTCCCAGGGCAGAACCCGCGCCGGTGAGGTTTTCCTGTGTGGCAGTGAGCCCGGACGTTACCGATGCACCCGAACCGGAGATCACACGAGTCACGATTTTCGCCAGGCCGAAGTCGAGAATCTTTGCCTGTCCACGCTCGGTCACGAAAATATTCCCGGGCTTAATGTCGCGATGAATGATGCTTTTAGCATGCGCGGCGTCGAGGGCATCGGCGAGCTGGATGCCGAGTTCAATCACCATCTCCGCATCCAGCGGGCGCCCGGCAATGCGAACGGCCAGGGTCAAACCTTCCAGATACTGCATGGCAATGAAGGGACGCCCGTCGTGCTCTCCAATTTCATATGTAGTGCAGATGTTCGGATGGTCTAATGCCGAGGCGGTGCGAGCTTCGCGCTGAAAACGCTCAAGCCTCATGGGATCGTTGGCGAATTCGTCTGGCAGGAACTTCAACGCTACGAAGCGGCCGAGTTTCAGGTCTTCCGCCTTATAAACAACGCCCATCCCGCCGCTCCCGACCTTCTCGATGATGCGGTAGTGCGAAATGGTCTGGTCGATCATGAGCTGGGTAAAACTCTCGATGCCATGTTAGGAGGGTGGAGAAGATGAAGTCAATCAGGGCGGCATCGCTATCTGTTTTCAGTGGCTTGCAAGGCATCCAGATCTTTTCATCGGAGCAGCACAGTCATAAGGCCCGTCCCTTAAACTCCCGGCAGTACTCCCGTGTTGAAGCTTCTAATGAAAAATCTCCGGATGGACGATAAAGAAGTAGAACACCCTTTTGTCCGCCGGGAAATTACTCGCAATCTTGAAAGGGAACGAAAGCGATGAACGATAGTGACATCGTCAAAGATTTTCTGATTGAAAGTTACGAAAATCTGGACCGGCTGGACCGCGATCTTGTGGGGCTGGAAAAAAATCCGGAGGACGAGCAAGCTCTGGCGGGCGTGTTCCGCACCATCCATACCATAAAGGGTACATGCGGGTTTCTAGCCTTCAATAAGTTGGAGGCAGTGGCGCATGTAGGCGAGAACCTGCTGACTCGCCTGCGAGACCGGCAGCTTGTGCTCACCCCAGAGATCACCACGGCATTGTTGAGTATGGTGGATGCGGTCCGCCAGATGCTGCGCGAGATCGAGACGACGGGGCAGGAAGGCACCCGCGATGATTCCATTCTGATTGCGACGCTGACCCGGTTGCAGCAAACGCCTGCGGCGCCCAAAGCTGTAGCGGCCGTTCCTGCGCCGGAGAGCGCTGCCGAAGTGGCCGCTCCGCCAACTTCGATGGGCGACATTCTGATGCAACAGGCCGGAGTCACAGCCGCAGAAGTTCAACTGGCGGCCCAAAAACAGGAGGCAGGCGATCCGCGCCGCCTGGGCGAGATTCTAGTCGAACAAGGCTCAGTGCGCCCGGCCGACGTAGCGGATGCGCTGCGCACCCAGCAATCCTCGCGCGTGGGTTCGGCGTCAGCCTCTGACAGTACTATTCGCGTCGATGTTAGCTTGCTCGACAAGTTGATGAATCTGGTGGGGGAACTGGTGCTGGCGCGCAATCAGGTGTTGCAATTCGCTAATCGTATGAAAGACACCAGCTTTCTCGCTGCCTCGCAACGCCTGAACCTGATTACTACCGAACTGCAAGCGGGAGTCATGAAGACCCGCATGCAGCCCATCGGAAATATCTGGGGACAGTTTCCGCGGACGGTGCGCGACGTGGCGCTCGGTTGCGGCAAAAAGGTTGCCATTGAGATGGAGGGAAAAGAGACTGAACTGGACAAAACCATCATTGAGGCGATAAAGGATCCGCTCACCCATCTGGTGCGTAATTCTGTGGACCATGGAATTGAGCAACCTGAAGCGCGCGTGAAGGCGGGTAAAGATAGCATCGGGCGCCTGATTCTGCGCGCCTTTCATGAAGGTGGGCAGGTCAACATCGAGATCAGCGATGATGGTGCCGGATTAAATGCAGAGCGCATCCGCAAGAAAGCTATCGAGCGCGGCGTGATCACCGCCGACCAGGGATCCCGCATGACGGAGCGGGAAATCTTTAATTTGATTTTTTTGCCCGGATTCTCCACTGCAGAAAAAGTGACGAACGTGTCCGGCCGAGGCGTAGGCATGGACGTGGTGAAGACGAACGTGGAAAAAATCGGCGGAACCGTCGATGTGCAATCGATTCTGGGGCGGGGCACTACGGTGCGAGTGAAGATTCCCTTGACACTGGCCATAATTCCCGCGCTGATTGTCACGTGTAGTGGCGACCGTTATGCCATTCCGCAAGTAAACTTGCTCGAATTGGTGCGGCTCAAGGCGGAAGAAGTCGGCAAAGGCATTGAATTAGTGCACGGTGTACCAGTTTACCGGCTGCGTGGACGGCTGCTGCCTCTGGTGTATCTCAACCGCGAACTGAAACTTGCCAACGATGCGCACCCCGCTTCGCAGAAGGACGGCGCCATCAACATTGTTGTAGTGCACGCCGAGGAGCGGCCGTTTGGCCTGGTGGTGGATCAGATCAATGACACGGAAGAAATCGTGGTGAAGCCGTTGCGCAAACAACTGAAGACGGTGAAGATCTTTGCCGGATCGAGCATCATGGGTGACGGCAAAGTAGCGCTCATCCTGGACGTCCTCGGTCTGGCGCGGTTTGCCAGCGTGGTCACGGAAACCAAAGATCGTGCAATGGCTGAGAAAGCCGCCGGAGCGGCGGAAGCGGAGACCGGCAAGCAAACATTTCTGCTATTCGCGGGCCCGGATGACTCGCGCATGGCCATACCGCTCAGCACGCTGGCGCGGCTTGAAGAGTTTCCGGTGACGCAAGTGGAAATGTCGGGCGGCCAGTGGGTGACTCAGTATCGAGGCCAGATCCTGCCCTTGATTCGTCTCGATGTGGCGCTCGAAGAGCGCAGCCACCAATTCAAAGCGTTACAGGCTCCTCCCGCGCGCGACTCCGGGCCGATTCAGGTGTTGGTTTTGCATCACGATGGCCGTTCGTTCGGACTGGTGGTGGAACGGATTCTGGACATCGTCGAAGACCGGGCCGACGTGCGGTCGGCGACGAACCGCGCGGCCGTGCTCTACTCGGTTGTGATTGGGAACCGGGTTACGGAGTTACTCGACATCGCGGCTATCCTGCGAAGCGCTGACTTGGGTTTCACGCGGCTGAGCCCGGCAATGAAATCGACGGAGGTTCCAAACTAAGTCATGGCGCAAACTTCACAGTTTTGCACTTTCTATCTGGACAAGCTGTTGTTCGGCGTGGAATTAAAGGGCGTTCAGGAAGTCATCCGCTCACTCGACATGACCAAAGTGCCGCTGGCGCCCGCTGTGGTTAGCGGGCTGATCAACCTGCGCGGCCAAATCGTGACTGCCGTCGATCTGCGCCGGCGTCTCGGACTGAAGCCCAGCCCTCCGGGCACGCTCGCCATGAACGTGGTGGTGCGTTCCGAGGATGGTTCGGTCAGCCTGTTAGTGGATGAGATCGGCGATGTGGTCGAGGTTGAGCAGAGCACGTTCGAGCCGCCGCCGGAAACCTTGCAGGGTCCGGCACGGGCCATGATCCTGGGAGTTCATAAGCTGCAGGACCGGCTCCTGCATGTGCTGGACATTGAAAAAGCCTGCCAAATGATAGATGGGGCGGAAGCCGCGGCCGCTGGCCATTAGTCTTTAAATCTGGGAAGACTTTTGCGGCAAAGTTAGCTAGAGCTAATATTCGATAGGAAAGTGGGGATTAAGTCCCGGCACTGACCTGCCGTGCCCATTGCAGCGCTTGCCAGTAAGCTTCCGCCACATCACTTTCCTTCAGATGAAGCTGGCCGGCCAGTTCGCTCACGGTTTTCCACTCTCCTGATTCCTGCGCCAGCATGAGCCGATAGAAGGGCTGCAGACGGCTGGCTCCGCCCAGCAGCACAGCCTTGCTTTCCTGATCGATAGGAATGTTATCCAGCACCTGGCGCATCGGAATCTCGAGAATGTTGTCCATCAGGGAAAGCATACCCATCAGGAACAAGTCGGAATCTCCATGCGGGATCTTGGGCGCGAGTAGTTCGCAGAAGTGGGCGCGAACCAGCGATGAAAGCACCAGGTCGCTCGACTTATCCTGGCCGGCGCCGAGAGTGGCGACCAGGCGAATCCAGCGGCGGACCTCGCGTTCTCCCAAAATCGAAAGTGCGTGCCGCACGGAAAGAATTTCAGATCCGAAGCCGAACGCGGCAGAGTTTAGATAGCGCAGCAAACGGTAGCACAGCGAGGTCTCACTTTTCACCAGATTTTCGATCCCGCGCAGGTCCAACTCCGGCTGCGACACTGCTGTCAGCATGCGCAGGTAATTGAGGCGGTTGCCGGGGATTTCGTGCGTGGTAAGGGTCTCGGGCCGGCGGAAGAAATATCCCTGAAAGTACAGGAACCCCGACTTTTTGGTGGCGATAAACTCCTCGCGTGTTTCCACTTTTTCCGCCAACATGCGGCAGCGCCAGGGGCCGTACCGCTTCATCATGGAGGCAGCGTCAGCCATCGAGGTGGCCCGGAGGTCCACTTTGATGATGTCAGCCAGATCGGTGAGCGCCTCCCGCGGGTCGTTCACCGCAAAGTCATCCAGCGCAATCATGTATCCGGCTTCCTTCAGCCGCCGGCACGCTGCCACCACCAGATCGTCGGCGGGAACGGTTTCCAGAACCTCGACGACGGTCTGCCCCGAAGGCAGCAAGGTGATGTAGTCCTTGAGCAGGATGTCGCGGGTACAGTTCACGAAGGCCCGGCGTCCGTCACAAAGTACATCGAGACCAAGCAGTAAGGAGGTATTCAAAGTACAGCGGGAGGCGGCCTCGGCTGCCGCTCCCGTAGCACTGAAGAAATCTTCGACGCCATCGCGAAACAAAAGTTCATAACCGAAAACCTTCTCGTCGGCGGTGAGAATGGGCTGGCGAGCGACAAAATGAGTATTTGGTCTGGGCGCTGGTTTGCCTTGTCCGGGGCTCAGAGCAGAGGAAGGGGTCGTCACTTCTGATTCATCGGCCGGATTCGGGCGGGAGATTAGCCGGATGGGCTCGCCGAAACAGTCTTAGTTCGGCTCTGGAGCGTCTGCCGGCGAACTCGCTAGTCTGGTCAGCTTCGAACCTGAGTCCCGCTAAAGTTCGGGCCTTTTGTGTCGATCAGATTGTATGAGCGGCTGCGGTCCTCGAACTCTCCGCAAACCAAAGTAAGGATTGGCTCAAGCCAAACTTAGCAAATCATCGGAGGAAGAATGACGTTGAAACTGACCGCTGGGAAAAAACTGGGCTTGGGTTTTGGTTGCATCCTGGGCCTCATGGTTTTGAGCGCAGGACTTGTCCGCATGAAGGCGAACGCCATTAGGGAGGGCGAGGAACACCAGGTGACGGTGCGCGTTCCGACGATCTCGTCTGTGAAAGACCTGCAGAGAGACCTAAACCAGACGTTGAGCAAGGGCCGTGAAGCCATTCTTGCCGGAGCATCGCCCGAACGGCGAGAGGCTGCGAAAAGAACGTTTAGCGAAAACTGGAATGATGTCGACCAAGATGTTGCCAAACTGGACGCGCTGGCTCCTCAATGGAGCCTTCAGGCGAACCGTGACCATCTGATCGAGATCAAGCAAGAGCTACCCAGCCTCCGGGAGTTTGAAGAGGTAGCGATGCAACACGCGGCGGGCAGCGAACGCGGAGCAATCGTTAAGGCGGGAAGCGACTTCGCCGTTACGGCCACGCCGGTTACCGAAGCCATCAAGAAGTCGCTCGACGAACTCGCAGAGTCGAGTGACAAGCTGCTGCTGCAGGAGACAGAGCACCTGAGCGCGCAGAACCGGTCGATGGCCTCCACGGCGGCCGGAACGACACTGGCGGCGCTGGGCATTGGAATCTTTCTGGCGGTTTTTCTGATCCGCGATGTTACGGCCGCTTCTCAGGCTGTTCTCGCCCAGGCTGAAGCGATCGGCAGGACCCAGGCCGTGATCGAGTTCCAGATGGATGGAACGATCGTCGACGCCAACGAAATTTTCTTGAAGGCCATGGGATACACGCTCCAGGAAATCAAGGGCAAGCATCACAGCATGTTGGTAGACGAGGTTTACCGGCAGAGTGCAGAGTACAGGGAATTCTGGGCCAAGTTGAACCGGGGCGAGCCCCAAACGGGGGATTACAAGCGAATCGGCAAGAGTGGCGAGGAAGTCTGGATTTATGGCTGCTACAGCCCGATCATGGGCCCGAGCGGCAAACCCTGCAAGGTGGTCAAGTATGCCACTGACATCACCGAACAGGTAAAGGCCAAGAACGAAATGGTGCGAGTCCAATCGATGATGGAAAATGCGCCCACGAATTTCATCTTCGCGGACCTCGATCTGAAGGTGCGGTATCTGAATCCGGCTTCGTCGAAAACACTGTTGGGCCTGGAAAAATACCTGCCGGTGCGAGCGTCAGAAATGCTCGGCCAATCGATTGACATCTTTCACAAGGACCCGTCACATCAGCGGAGGATGCTGGCCAATGATAAGAACCTGCCGCACCGTGCGCGGATCCAGTTGGGCCCGGAATCCCTGGACCTCCTGGTTAGCGCGATCTACGACAAGGACAAGAAATATGCGGGTGCAATGCTGACGTGGGAGGTCGTCACCGAGAAACTGGCGACGGAAGAGAAGATCCAGCAAGGCATGGAGCGGGAGAAAAAGGCAGCCGAAGAGCTAACGTTCAAGGTAAACAGCATTCTGAAAGTGGTGGCAGCCGCTACCACGGGCGACCTGACCCAGGAGATCGAAGTGCGGGGCAGCGACGCCATCGGGCAAATGGGAGAAGGGCTGGCAAAATTCTTTTCTGACCTGCGCCGTAGTATCGGCAGCATCGGAGAAAGCGCGGCAACCCTGGCGTCCGCCGCAGAAGAACTGACTTCCACAAGCCAGCAGATGAGCGCCAACGCCGAAGAAACTTCGGCGCAGACGAAGTTGGTTTCCTCGGCAACACTGTCGGTCAGCCAAAACTTGCAGACCGTAGCTACGGGAGCGGAAGAGATGGGCGCCAGTATCAAGGAAATTGCCAAGAATGCGACCGAAGCTGCCAAGGTAGCGACATCGGCGGTGAAGGTCGCCGAAACTGCAAACGCCACTGTGTCGAAACTTGGCGACTCTTCCGCGGAGATCGGCCAGGTGATCAAGGTGATTACTTCGATCGCCCAGCAAACCAACCTGCTGGCTCTGAACGCGACCATTGAAGCCGCGCGGGCCGGAGAAGCAGGCAAGGGCTTTGCCGTGGTGGCCAACGAAGTAAAGGAATTGGCCAAGGAAACCGCCAAGGCCACCGAGGACATCAGCCGCAAGATTGAAGCTATCCAGACCGACACGAAGGCAGCCGTCGATGCCATCGGCACGATTAGCGAGGTGATCAATCAGATCAACGGCATTTCGAGCACCATTGCTTCCGCGGTGGAGGAACAGAATGCAACCACCAATGAGATGTCGCGCAATGTGAGCGAAGCGGCCCGCGGCAGCGGCGAGATCACCAGCAACATCGCGGGTGTAGCGCAAGCGGCGGAGAGCACGTCGCGCGGCGCCGGCGACAGTCAGAAAGCAGCGCAAGATTTGGTGGAGACGTCAACTCAGCTACGCCGTCTGGTCGAGCAGTTCAAGATCGGCTCTAACGAAAACGCGCACGCGGGGGCGGCGAACAGCCGGGCGGCCCAGGCGGGCTCCTAAGCTACGCACGGCATCTATTGCTTTTGGACTTTCTGGAAAATGAAAACCAAAGACTCGACACTGGATTTGTGGAGCAGACCGATCGGCAGCACTCTGCCATTCGAAACTCGCAGGCGTGACTTGTTATGAGAGCAATTCGCATCCTGGTAGTGGATGATTCGGTAGTAATTCGCAAACTGCTCTCTGACACCTTGTCGGGAGACCGCGCGCTCGAAGTGGTTGGAACGGCCAGCGACGGCAGAATCGGTTTGGCGAGGATTGCGCAGCTCAAGCCTGATCTGGTCACACTCGACATCGAAATGCCAGTGATGAACGGGCTGGAGACGCTGGCGGCCTTGCGCAAGCTGTATCCCAAGCTCCCGGTCATAATGTTCAGCACGTTGACCGAGCGCGGCGCGGCGGCTACTCTCGACGCGCTTTCGCTGGGTGCGTCGGATTACGCCACCAAGCCCAGCAACACCGGCAGCCCCGCAGTAGCGATCGACCGGATTCGTACCGAACTCATCCCGAAGATCAAGGCCTTGTGCGGTGCGGTCGCGCCGCTGACGCTTGTGGCCCTGCCACAAGTGCGTCCGGTAGTAAAGGCTAGGGTGCGGAGTAATGCGCGGATTGAGATTGTGGCGATTGGCACTTCGACTGGGGGACCGAACGCTTTAGCGGAAGTCTTGCCACGCATCCCCGCTGACTTTCCGGTTCCCATTGTCGTGGTGCAGCACATGCCGCCGATTTTTACGCGGCTGCTGGCAGACCGGCTGGCAAGCCACTCCGCCATTCCCGTGGAAGAGGGCAGTGCGGGCGCGGTTCTCACGCCGGGACACGCTTGGATCGCGCCGGGAAATTTCCATATGAAGGTAGTGCGCGCGGGCGTGAGCTGGCGCTTGGATCTGAATCAGGAGCCGCAGGAAAATTCCTGCCGGCCAGCGGTCGACGTGTTGTTCCGTTCGGTGGCGGCAGCCTGCGGAGCCAATGTTCTGGGAGTCGTGATGACCGGCATGGGAGCGGACGGTGTGTTGGGAGCGCAAGATATTCGCGACGCGGGAGGCAACGTGATCATTCAGGATGAGGCTTCCTCGGTGGTTTGGGGCATGCCCGGCCTGGTACATGCTTCGGGGCTCGAAGATGCCGCCTATCCTCTTGATCAGTTAGCCGAACAGATTACGCGCCGCGTGCTGCAGAGCCGTGGTTCTAATGCGCACATCGACCAGAAAAACTACGCCACCGCGGCGCATCCGGCAAAATGACAATCGCTCCCCAACCCGCTGCTGCACCGCTTACGCCCCGCAAGGGCGCAGAAACCGTTGACCCGGTCTACCGCCAGATCCGCGATCTGGTGTACAAGGTTTCGGGCATCTACAAGGCCGAGGAAAAACTTTACCTTCTGGCAGATGGCTGCGGCCGGCGAATGAAACAGCTGAACGCGCGGACTCCTCGCGAGTATTGGGACGTGCTTACGGCGCAGCCCGGCCGCGATGGCGAACTGCGGCACCTGTTGAACGAGATCACGATCGGAGAGACCAGCCTGTTCCGCAGCCAGCCCCAGCTCGACGCGCTGCGAAAAGTAATCTTGCCGGAAATTGTAGCGGAGAAAACCAAGCAAATCACCAAACGCTTGCGAATCTGGAGCGCGGGTTGCTCCACCGGCGAGGAATCCTACACGCTGGCGATGAATATGCTTGAGGAAAGTGAACGATTGCTGAAAGGCTGGACCGTGGAAATTCTCGCGACCGACCTGAACGACCGCTCCGTGGAGGCCGCCAAGGCCGGCATTTATGGCGACTATGCGCTGCGCAACACCACAGACTATTTCAAACGCAAGTATTTCACGACGATCGATGAGAAAAAACTGCAGGTGCGCCCCGAGGTAAAAAAGCTGATCAATTTCAGCCGGCTGAATCTGCAGGATGACTCCAAGATGCTTTTCATGAAAGGCATGGATCTGATTTTCTGCTGCAACGTCCTGATCTATTTTGACGGCGCCTCGAAGTCAAAAGTGATCAACCACTTTTTTACCAACCTTAACTTTGGCGGATATTTCTTTCTTGGAACCTCGGAATCACTCATGAAATTGAACGAACAGTTTCACCTGGTCCATTTTCCGGGAACGATCGCCTATTGGAAACCATCCCTGAGCAGCGGCAAGTTATGAACACATCCTTTACCTCAACGATTCGTCAGCGCGTAGAGGGCATCGAGACGATGCCCGCCATCCCCGCCGTCTTTTTGCCTTTGCTGAAAATGCTGGGCGATTCCGCGGAAGAAGTAAATGTGGATGAGGTTGTGCGCCTGGTTTCCTATGACAACACCATCGCCGCGCAATGCCTGCGCGTGGCCAGTTCCCCGCTCTTCGGGCTGGCGCAGCTGCCGCGGTCCATTAAAGGAGCGGTGATGAGCCTGGGTGTGCGCCGCGTAGAAACTATCCTTCTCACCTGTTGCCTGGGGCAAGCGTTCCCTGCGGAAAAATGGGCGCTCGACCCAGAGGTATTTTGGCGGCATTCACTGGGATGCGCCATGGTGTGCCGAAAATTCAGCGAGAAACTAATTGCGGTCGATGCAGAGAAGGCTTATATGGCGGGGCTGTTGCATGACCTGGGATTCATGGTCAACTGCCTGGTATTTCCCAAGGAATTTGCCGCGACCATGGAACGCGCGTGCCAGCAGGGGATTCCTCTGCACGAGGCGGAACTCGCCACTATGGGGTTTACGCACTGCGAGACCGGCCAGGCCCTGGCTGAAAAATGGAAACTGGGTGACGATGTCGTCGAAGTCATCGGCCATCATCATGCCGTCGAGCAATGTCAGAAGGCACAGCCGCTGGTTGCACTGGTTCATCTAAGCGATCTGCTCTGCCGCATGCGCGGCCTGGGTTATGGGTACTATGAGCGCCACAAGGTAGACTTGATCTCCGATCCGGCATGGGCGATTCTCTTGAAGGAACACCGCGAACTCGAAGGAATGGACCTGGTGCGCTTTACCTTTGAACTGGATGAAGCGGTGGAAGATATTCACGCCCTGGTCTCGACGGTGTTCGGTTCTGCGCCGGCGACCGCCTGAACTGGCCAGGAGCCTTCTAGCTGTGAATCTGAAGGGTAATTTCGATGGGCATATCTTCAAAAAGCATCCTCACCTGCAAGCCAGGGGAATCTGCCAGGGAGTGCAGATCATAGTTACTGCCGGTGATTACGGTAGGCGGAGACAGCATACAGCCATCTCCCAGGCCGGCAATCTTGTTCTTGAAATTACCCGCCACCATGTTGCTGATTTCGCCGAGTGCGTCCGCCATTTCAGGACCGGCCTTGTCCACCGTTACTCCCAGCATCAAGGAAGTCATACGGATGGCTGCCTTTTCAGCGCAGCAGACGCTTAACACGCCGCACAATTGCCCGGCTAAGCCCACCATGGCAGTAACGTCCCGGCGCGGCTCCTCCGCAGTGGCTGATGTAGTCAGGTGGCAACTTAACATGAGTTCAAATACTTCCCGCGTCGCCACTTCGAGCAGCGGAACCCAGTTTTCGTGGCTGCCGTTTGCTGCCTGCAACTCCTTTGCGGATTTCATGGTTTACCTTCCAGAATAGGAACAACATGTTCCTTCACCTGCTCGGAGGTGAAGGGCTTTCGGATGTAGCCTCGTGCCCCGCAAGATATGGCTTGTACCACGTGGGCTTCGCTGCCTTCGGTGGTAATCATGACCACGGGCACACCCTTTGCGTTGGGTACTCCAGAGAGCTGCTTGACGAACTCCAGCCCATCCATTACAGGCATATTGATGTCGCAGAGTATGAGATCGACGGCACTCGCCTGAAGGACAACAAGCGCCTCGGCTCCGTTTCCGGCCTGAAATACCTCGGTAAGATCGATGCCGGCCTGCCGCAGCGAGCGCTCCACGATCTTGCGCATGACTGAGGAATCGTCCACGATAAGAGCACGGATGCTATTCATGAAAGAGACTCATTTTCTTGGCTGAGAATTTCTCGATACCATTTACATCTGCTGATTACATATCGGCAGGGAGCCGCAGAACTTCAGGTCGAAAAAGCATCCCCCCGCCGGGCATACCCTGCTGACCACGTGAACGGTAGAGATCAAGAATCCGACAGGACCCATTGCACCGAACACTCCTGTCCCTAATTGGAACCCTTCCTCGATTTGGGATTTCTGCTCGGCCTCAAAGTTCACGAGTGTTCTCCGAAGCCGACGGCACGCATAAAACTTTCCGATGTGCAAAGAGTAAGCAAACGTTTCCCGTGTCAACCGCCACCCAACTCGCGCCCTCTCTGTTACGCGTCCTGCTCGTAGGCAGCAAGGAGGAAGACTTCTTTCTCATCCGGGAGATCCTCGTCCGGAATTGGAATGCTCTGCCAGCTGAACTCGACCATGCGGGCTCATTGGAAGAAGCCAAGACAATGCTCCAGAGCGGTGATTATGGACTGGTCTTGTTTGAACACGAGACCGTCGATGCGGCAGCCACCAAGCTGCTCTCGGAGTTTCTGCAAACCAGGGGCGCAATGCCCTTCATCCTGCTGACCGAGCACGCGGATGAGAAAGCGGTTGCCGAGATCATTCAGGCTGGCGCCTATGACTGCATGGAGCGCTCGCAGCTCAACGGAGCCAACCTGGTCCGCACGATCCGCTGCGCGCTCAGCTTGCACGCGACCGAACAGCAGCGGCACACGGCGGAAGAATCCTTGCGCAAACTCTCCTGCGCGGTTGAGCAGTCGGCCGATACTATTTTTATTACAAATAGCGAAGGCATCATCGAATATGTGAATCCCGCTTTTGAAACCATGACCGGCTATTGCCGTCAAGAGGTCATTGGCAAGCCCCAGAGCATTTTGAAGTCGGAACTGAAAGCGCCCGTGCTCTATAACGAGTTGTGGGAGACCATTCGCTCGGGCGACGTTCGGCGCGGCATCGTGGTAAATCGCAGGAAGAACGGGGAGTTGTGCTACGTCGACGAGAGCATCAGCCCCATACGGGACGCAGAAGGGCGCATCACGAACTACGTTTCCAATGGCCGCGATTACACGGAACGTCTTCGTCTCGAGGCCAAGTTGCTACAATCGCAGAAAATGGACGCCATCGGCCGTCTGGCTGGAGGCATTGCCCATGATTTCAACAATCTGCTAACCATCATCACCAGCTACTCCGAACTCGCACTCGATTCTGTTATCCCGGGAAGTACCGCCCAGTCGCGGATGCACGAGATTCTTTCCGCGGCCCACCGCGCCGCCGACCTGACCCGCCAGTTGCTCGCTTTCAGCCGCCAACAACCTCAAGCCTTGCGCGTCGCGGAGGTCAATGCCGTAGTGAGCGTGATCGTCAAGACCCTCCCCCGCCTTATCGGAGAAGATATCGAACTCGTCTTTGTTCCCGGTGAGGGGATGGGCAGAGTTCGATTGGATCCGGTGCAGATCGAGCAAATTCTAATGAACCTCGCGGCCAATTCCCGCGATGCCATGCCTCAGGGGGGACGATGCACGATTGAAACCTCCAACGTAAAGCTCGACGAACATTACGCCGGCCGCAAAGAGGCTGTCATTCCCGTAGGGCGCTATGCTGTCCTGACTGTCACCGACACCGGCGCCGGTATTCAGGCCGACCATTTGTCGCATGTTTTTGAACCCTTCTACACTACGAAACCTTCCGGCGAGGGCACGGGACTTGGACTTGCCACTGTTTACGGAATCGTCAAACAGAATCACGGATTTGTGTGGGTCTACAGTGAGCCTGGGATCGGCACAATTTTCAAAATCTACCTGCCCTGCGTGGAAGAACAACCCAGCACTTTAGAGATGCCGGATTCTAGTGCGGAGACCGTACTCCGCGGCACGGAGACGGTGCTTCTGGTTGAGGATGAGGAGGCTCTACGCAGAGCGGCGGCCGAACTTCTTAGCCTTCGTGGATACAAAGTGCTGCAGGCGAAAGATGGTTTGGACGCGTTATCTGTGGCCAGACAACACGGATCGATTATTCATTTGGCGGTCACAGACGTCGTTATGCCGCACATGAGTGGTGGCGACCTGGCTAAAGAACTGGAAACCATCCGTCCTGAGACGAGAGTCTTATTCGTTTCTGGGTATGCCGGCCAAACCGTCCTGGACCATGATGTCAATGTCGAAAACAACTTTCTCCAGAAACCATTCACTTTGAAACAACTGGCCAGCAAGGTCCGCTCCGTTCTCGATCACAGTTCAGTGAGTCTTCCCGCATAGACCTCCTGGTGCCACGTATTTCCCGCCTGGCTCTGGTCTTGTAGTTCCAGTCAGGGCTTTGCATCTGGAATGTACCGTGGTCGCCGTATTGTGAGCACGATGGCCCATCGCGCATAACTTAAGAAGCGCATCGTCGCACAGGTCGCAGTACCAGCTTTCGACCGCTCACACCCGCTGGTTCCGAACTGATTAAACGTCCGAATGCAGGGGGAGACCGTGTCGTTCGAATCGCTTTGTGGCAGTGTGGCACGTTGGAAACTTTTCGGGAGACTGCAGTTTGTAAGCCTTCTGGGCGCGATAATTATTCTCGCAGGATGTGGCGTCAGCACGAGCACGTCAACGCCCACACCCATACCAACACCCACCCCACCCTCGCAGACTTATCCTTCGGTGCCACCGGTTGCGATCACCTGGAGCCCGTCGTCGAGCCCATTTCCCGCTCCGATAGCAGTGCCTCCGCAAGGCACGGACTGGGCGAGTGGAGCGACTGATTTTCCGCTGACTGTCTCGAGTCCGACCAGCGGGACGACAATCACATCACCAATTCACGTGGTGGCATCCGCGACGCCCAAGAACCCGATTTTCTTCATGAGAGTTTTCGTCGATCAACTCGCCGTCTACTTTACTTTTGACAGTTCGATTGACACCCAAATATTCGCCGCTCCCGGCGCGCACACCATCACGGTCTATGCGGAGGACAATCAGGGATACATCTCCGCGACCCCAATTCCAATAACGATTTCATCGCAGGCGCCGGACACCAACGGCCAGACAACCATCACTGGAATTCAAGCCTTGCCGGGCTGGCAGTCGTGTGGCGGCTTATTTCCCACGGGCTCCGGGCGCGCAGGGCAGATCTGCGCCGCCGGTGGTGGAACGCCGACGTCAAGCATGACGCAGAACCAAACCTCGCCGGCGATGGATGGAAACTCAACAAGGTTCAGCATTGCAGCGGCCCCGCCCGACTGCCCAGGCTATTGCAACATGCTCTACTTCAACCCGGTCGCCGGAGGAAACAACGTAAGCCACTTCATTTACGACTTGTATTTCTACATCGACAATCCGAATGCTCCGCAGGCCCTGGAGTTTGACACGAATCAAACGTACGGCGGGCAGCGATGGGTTTGGGGATCGGAGTGCAACTTCAATGGAGACGGCGTTTGGGATATCTGGAATGACGCGCCGGATACGGGATGGCAGCCGACCAGCATCCCCTGCCAGCATAGCGATTTTCAGGCCAATACTTGGAATCACCTGATCTGGGACGTGCAACAGGATCCCAATACCGGCGGCGTGCTGTACAACACTTTGACCATTAATGGCACGGTGAACCAGGTGAACACGACTTATCCCAAACAGACGGACTGGACTGTGGAAGAAATCGATACTGCATTTCAGATGGATTTAGACAAGAACGGCGACACCTACAACGTCTGGCTCGACGAAGTGAATTTGACGGCGTACTAAACTCGGCGCGCGATCACGGCGAGATCCGTGTAAGCTTGCCATCTTTTAATTTAAAACGGTCGCCGCGCCAGGTCACCGTGTGACCTCCGAGGCTCGCCACCCAGACTACGACCGCAGTCAAATCACGAAACGGAATCAACCATGCATTCCTGAGGACTTGGCCGTCCTGGAGGACTCTCCGGCCCACGACTAAAGCAATTGCAAAGCGAAGAAGTAGTGTGAGCGCCACCCCGCTCCATGCCCAGAATGCTCCTCGACTCGCCACCAATCCTACCAAAGCCCAGAAGAAGCCAAACGTGACAATCAGGCCCAGATATCCGCCCACCCGCGCGTCTCGCACTCCGCGCGCCCAGCGCAGTTGGTGCGCAAAGAATTCCCGCCAGCGATAGGATGGGAGAAAAGTTTCAACCACAACCTCAGACAATTTTACGGTCAGCCCCAAGCCGGCAATCCGCTTTCCCAGTTCGTAGTCGTCGGCAAGATAGTCTACGAATGAGATGAACCCACCGATCTTCTCCAACTCGGCGCGCCGGAACGCCAGCGTGGAACCCAACCCAAATTGAATGCCGCCCTCTAGTTGCCGCGCGGCCAATACACTCGGGCAAAAATCCGTGCTGATGCCCAACGCCTCAATACGCGAGCCCAGCGTAGGACCCGCCACTCCGCGGTAAAGGCAGGTGACCATTCCGACTTGGGGGTCAGAAAGCGCCGCGGTGACGCTGTGCAGATAGTCAGGCTCTACGCGAATGTCGCTGTCATTCACTATCAGAAGCCCATAGCGCGCCTCTGTCAACATCTGGGCGAGGTTGCTGACCTTCACATTCGCGCCCAAAATCTCTTTGCTCACCACCAACTGAATTCTGCGGTTGGGAAATTCTCGCTGCAATGCTTTCACGCTCTCCACCGCCCGATCATTAGCGTCGCTCACGCCAAAGATAATCTCGTATTCCGGATAGTCCAGCAGACAGTGGCTGCGAAAGCTCTCGTAGATTTCAGGATCAGTCCCTTTAAGCGGTTTAAGAATTGAGATGGGCGGCAAAGCTGAAGGGGGCCGGGCTCCTTCTTCGGCCTTTCGCTCGCGTAGGAATTTCCCCGCGCTCCAAATGCAAACCAGATAATAGATTGAACTGGAAGCTACGCCGACGACCGCGATGATCTGAACTATTCTGAGGACGAAATGAATCATGCAGTCAGTACGGCGCTACGCGGAGGCCAGACTATTCGTAACGCAGCGCCTCAATCGGATCCAGGTTCGCAGCCTTCCATGCGGGATAGATGCCGAAGATGAGACCAGTTCCCGCGGCAGAAACGAAGCCGAAGACAGCCCAGAAAATCGACATACGAGCGGGCAGAGAGGGCCAAACCATTGGAATGATCCAAACGATCGACGCCCCAAACAGAATTCCAATCACGCCGCCAATCGTAGTGAGAATGATCGCTTCCAAAGTGAATTGCAGAAGAATATCCGGTTTGCGGGCGCCGATCGCTTTGCGCACGCCAATCTCCCGCGTTCGCTCGGTGACGCTCACCAGCATAACGTTCATGACGCCTACGCCGCCGACGATCAAGCCTACGCTTGAAATCGCGAACATGCCCACGAAAAGCGCGCCCGTCAGCTGATTCCAAAAGTCGGAGAGAGAATCCGTGGTCATTACCACGAAGTTATCCGGCTGGTCGGGAGGAACTTTTCGCCGGCGCCGCAATAGCTCGCGAATCTCGTCGACAGCTTTGGGTACGTCATCGTGGGACGTGGCCTTCGCGCTCAGCCAGTGATCTTTTATTTCGGGATGCAGCGTCTTAAACGTAGTCAGCGGGAAAAAAATCCGATTATCGTTGGGATCTTTTCCGCCGCCAAACACAGACTTGATCTTTGCTACCGTGCCGACTACCTCGAACAATCGGCCGTCGATATTGATTTCTTTGCCTAGCGGGCTCTCCAGCGGAAACAATTCCTCTGCCGTATCGTGGCCGAGAACGATAACAGTAGCGCGCCGCTCGTCGTCAGCATCGGTGAACCATCTTCCCGAGGCCATTGGCAGATCGTAAACATCTTTCACGGAAGCTGTATCGCCTTCGAGGATCGTATTCTTGACTTTACGATCCTGATATTTCACCGCGAAAGTTCCCACGCCGAGCTCAGGACGAAAGAAGCGTAGTCCGGCACATACCGCCTTTACGTGCGGCAGTTGCTTCATTGCTTCCTCATCCTCGAAGGTCAGCTTTTTGCGCGTGCGCATTTCTTCGCTGAGGCGCCCAAAATTGAAAGGCTGCAAATGATACGCAAAGATTACGTTGGAGCCAACGCTGGCAACGACATCGCGCACATTGTCGTCGAGGCCGCGCCCAATCGAAGAAACGCCGATGACCATGGCAACGCCAATCACGATTCCCAGCACGGTCAGCGACGAGCGCATCTTGTTGCCGCGGATGGTGTCGGTCGCCATCTGCACAATCTCGCCGAATTCGTCTTTGCGAATCATGAGCGCATTTAGTAATTTGGCAATTTTGTAATTGGGTAATTTAGGACCTCACACGGTCACGAGCCGCAATCCGGTCTTCAATTTACAAAATTGCCAAATTGCCAAATTACAAATTCCCTTCCTACGTTTCGAACCGTAACGCCACGATCGGATCGAGTTTCGCCGCTTTGCGCGCGGGGTAGACTCCGAAGAACATCCCCACGCTCGCTGACACGATCAGTCCAGATGCAACGGCCCAAAGCTTGATCGATGAAGGCATCCCGATCAACGCGGTAACTGCCAGTGCTATCGCCACTCCAAACAGCACCCCCAACGCGCCGCCGGTAAGCGCCAGCGTAACCGATTCGATCAGAAACTGCAGCAGCACATCCTCGCGCCGCGCCCCGAGTGCCTTGCGAATGCCGATCTCGCGCGTGCGCTCCGTCACCGATACCAGCATAATATTCATGATCACAATGCCGCCAACCACCAGCGATATGGCCGCAATGCCAATGGTCGCAATGAAAAACGTCTGGCTAAAGTTCGTCCAGATGCCGAGGAGGCTCGCGTTGGTTTCAATGTCGAAACTGTCGTCGCCGCCCAGCGGATCGTGGCGCTTGGCGCGCAGGGCGGCGCGCGCTTCGTCGACAGCCTCGTCGAGCGGGGGTCCCGCGCTCGCGGCCTTGCCTGAAATACGGATGCTGTTTTTGTGCACGCCATACTGCTTAAGAAAAACAGTAATGGGAGTGAACACATAGTTGTCAGCGCTCTGCCCCAGGGTCTTGCCCTTCTTCGTGCCGACGCCAATTATCTGATAGGTCCATCCGTCGATGCGGATCTCCTTGCCCAGCGGATCAGTCCCCGCCATCAGGTGCTCCACGATGTCGTTGCCCACCACCGCGACTGGAGACCGATTGTTCAGGTCGGTCTCATTGAGCATGCGGCCAGCGCTCAGGTCCAGATCGTAGATGGGGGCCATCGAAGGCGTGATGCCGCGAACCGAGGTATCGCTGATCGATTGCTCGGCGTACTTCACCTTTCCACTTTCGTTGCGGACGACCGCGCCAACGTATTTGCAATCGCGGCAGCCCTCGGCCACGGCCTGGTAGTCCTCCATGGTGAGGTCTTTTCGTTTTTCGCCTTCGAGGTAGTGATCCACGTTGGTGACGGCGGGAGAAACCTTGAAGATAAAGAAAACATCCGCGCCCAGGTTGAAAACCTTCTGCGCCACGTAATCATTGATGCCGGAGACGAACGTGACCACGGCGATCACAGCGGCGACTCCGATCACCACACCGAGTAGTGTCAACACCGAGCGAAGCTTGTTCACCCACAGCGACTGCAGAGCGATTCGAATGGCTTCGGCAATGTTCATGGAGCGGGCTTCGGCTTCCGGGCGTCGGGCTTCGGCTGCTTAAAACCACATGCTGTCGCAGCCCGCTTGTCGTTAAGTCTACAGCAAGAGGTGCGTCAGGCGGGTAAAGCCGAAGCCCGACAGCCGAAGCCCGTATAATGATTCTGTTGGCAGCTGGACCGGACGGTCGCTTCCGGCGTCTTCGGGCGCGGGGAGAGGAAAGTCCGAACTCCACAGAGCGGTGTGCCGGATAACGTCCGGGAGGGCGGATTCAAGTCCGTTCGACGGAAAGTGCCACAGAGAATATACCGCCCGCATCCTCACGGATGCGGGTAAGGGTGAAAAGGTGCGGTAAGAGCGCACCGCCGCGGCAGCAATGCAGCGGGCAGGGCAAACCACACACGGAGCAAGACCAAATAGGAAGGGAGCCGGGACTGGATTCTTACGAATCAAGTTTCGGCACGTGCCGGCTCGGTGCGTCAAACCTTCGGGTAGGTCGCTAGAGCCTCGCAGCGATGCGTGGCCCAGAGGAATGACCGTCCTGCCGGAGCAATCCGGCGGACAGAATTCGGCTTACAGGTCCGGCTGCCACAAACTATTTAGATTTCAATTGTTTACAAATTCGACCTTTGCAATTGTGACGCCCGTGTGACCGAGAAGTCTGTCAGCGGTTTCGACGTCAGAGGATTCAGCGAGATAAGCCCCAGCCCGGTCTGTACGACTGGGACTGTCCGAACCTACTCTGGGAGTTGATGGTCGCGCGGCGGGTGAAACTCACGGCCCAACAGCTTCTCCGCCGGAACACGTCAGGAGCGATCGTCGACAAGGACGATCACGCGCGGGATGCGATGAAGTATCTCCTGATGAGCCGGCCCGAGCCCAGCCGGAAATCACTGGAACGGCGGGTGATGGAGCGGGTGCAATCGGTGATGGAGCAAGCGCGTGAAACAGGGCGTCAGCCCGGACGAGGTAGCACTTCCTTTCCGTTCCAACCCCCACGCCATGTCTCCGCTGGCCCACAGCCCTTGTAGCCCCTGCTAGAATCCTACCGTTTTGTGCATAGTCCCACGGAACCGTTCCAGCATGCCCTTTCGGGACCTTACAGTAATCTTATAAAAGGTTCAGACTAGCCATTCGCATTTAGACGTAAGACAGAACTCAGCTTACGGTATTGATTCTCATATGGACCGTCCCCCGATCTGGAAGATACTCGTGGTTGTGCTCGCGTTGGGCACGATTGTCGGTTGCCAGGGATTCAGTTCCGGAAACTCGTCTCAAACCACGCAGGATCCTACTCCAGGCGCGCTTCTCGCACAGCCAACAAGCGTCGGCTTCGGCAACGTTCAGGTGGGTACAAGCCAAACTCAGGCCGACACGCTCAGCAATACCGGGGGAAGCGCGATCACGCTGACCCAGGCCGTGGTTACGGGATCTGGTTTTAGCATTACCGGATTGAATCTGCCTTTGACTCTTTCCCCGGGAAAGAGCGCCACCTTCAACATTGTCTTTAATCCTCAGGCGGCGGGTGGCGTGAACGGGACGCTGACCATCACAAGCGATGGCACGGGCAGTCCGCTGAACATCACACTCGCCGGCACAGGACTTGCCGCGGGAAATCTGACCGCTAATCCCACCAGTCTCATCTTCAGCAACGTTCAGGTGGGAACTGGCCAAAACCAGACTGAGACTTTAACGAACACTGGCAGCGAGAGTCTCACAATTACGCAGGCGAGTTCCAGTGCGGCGGCCTTTACCGTTACCGGGTTGAACCTGCCGCTCACGTTGGCGCCGAGCAAGGCCATCACATTTGGAGTGCTCTTTACGCCCACTGGCGCCGGCGCAAGCAACGGCATTCTGTCCATCACACAAAGCGGATCGAGCACTACCCTGGACGTTTCGCTTTCTGGAACCGCGATAGCGCCGGCTACATTGTCCGCCACGCCCGGCAGCCTTAATTTCACCGGCGGCCAAGCCGGAACTACTCAAACCCAAACTGTAACCATACAGAATATCGGTGGTGTAAACGCGACAATCAGCCAGGATTCGGTTGCGGGTACAGGATTCGGCATCTCGGGGCTAAGCACTCCTTCCAGCTTAGCGCCGGGACAGACCACATCGCTCACCGTGAGTTTTGCGCCCCAATCCTCGGGCAGTTTCAGCGGCAGCGCAGTGATCTCATCGAACGCCTCCAATCCAAACCTGACAATCTTACTAAGCGGATCATCCACGGGCGCGGCTCAGGGACAATTGAGCGTCAGCCCCGGCACAATCAGCTTCGGCAATGTCACTGTGGGAGCGAGCGGAAGCCAGACTGGGACGCTCAGCGCAACCGGCGCAAGCGTCGTGGTTTCTTCGGTCAGTTTTGGGAGTTCTGAATTCGCTCTTGGCGGTCTTACGTTTCCCGCAACCATCGCCGCGGGCCAGAGCGTGAATTTCACCGTGACGTTTACGCCGCAGTCGAGTGGAGTGGCTTCGGTAAGCCTCTCTTTTTTTAGCAACGCCTCGAACTCGCCCAGCTCCGCGACGGTCACCGGGACGGGAGTAGCAGCCCCTGTTTATAGCGTCCTGCTTACGTGGAATGCCAGTACTTCCGGCGACATTGCGGGTTACAACGTCTATCGCTGCACCGCGACCGCCGGTACTCCCAGCTGCACCGGGAGCAATGGAAGCTATACCAAGATCAATACACAGCTCGATGTCGCGCCCTCCTATACAGATGCCTCGGTCGCGGCCGGCCAGACTTACTACTATGAGACAACGGCAGTAAATTCGAGCAACCAGGAAAGCGCGCCTTCCACTCCCGTTCAAGCGATCATCCCGGCTCCGTAAACATCGTCTTTTTCATTCCGTCGGCGGGTGGTATCAAAATCAAGACCTTGATGGCATTGCCCTAGCTTTATTATCGAGCGCGTTTCTTAGCGATCACGTTCCCTTCGAAAGCTGCAAATGAATGCAACTATCCGCATCGCCGAGTGACAGCAAGGTCGCAAGAAAATGCGAAAAATGCAATTCCTTGCAATCGTCTCCCCCGGCAAATTGCCTTGCTCGCGAACAGAACAACGAGCATTGGAGTCGTATCTATAAGTATCTAATAGATATAGACTAAGGCTATCCAACATTGCGGGGGACGTCCGGGAACGCGGTTCGGGGTTACGCCGGTACCCAAAAGGGCATGATCCGTTGAGGTTACGTACTAGCCCGTCGGTGCTATTGCAGCAACCTGCAATAGCCAGTAAGCTCTGATTCACGCAGGATGTCGGATTTATCACCTTCCCTACCCGATAGCTGCAAGCTAGTAGTCAGCGGCCCACCCTAATCGAGACCAGGTCGCAAACTGATTCTGTGATGTTGCACGAATATGACACTCATGAATCATTGGAAGATTGAAACGCGCAGATTGTCCCTTTCCCCGGCTCTGCCTGATAGGTCGATGACACGGAGTTTTTGAGGCCGGTCAATCGATGTAATTCCCCCTGGGATTTCGCTGGATCTCGATTTGGAGATTCTTCAGTAACAGTTCTGGTCAGTTTTGGGGTCATTCTGGAAAGAGTGACTTAGAGGGCGAAGCTATGTCTGCCAGCGTATCGTTAGCGGTTTCGCATTGTGCTCCACTTGCCCCGGCAGCCCCCGAGGAAGCCAACGTTGAAAGTTGGTATAGTCTGCAGACTCGTCCCCGGCACGAAAAAATTGTGGTCCAGCGGCTCGAAGAAAAGGGCGTAACTACATTCCTGCCGTTAGTGACGGAGGTTCACCGCTGGAGCGATCGCAAGAAGTCAGTACAGGTGCCCCTTTTCGGCTGCTACGTCTTCGCGAAATTTGTGCCCAACCGAACCGAGCGTTTAAACGTTCTTCGGGTGGAAGGAGTCTTCGGGCTGATCGGTGCGCGCGGCGAAGGTACGCCCATTCCGGACGCGCAAATCGACGCGGTTCGCAGCCTGGTCGAAGGCAAACTGCCCTGGTCTTCCCATCCCTTTCTAAAGCTCGGCCAACGGGTCCGAATTCGCAGCGGAGCCCTCAATGGTCTTGAAGGTATTCTCGTTTCGCGCAACGGAGACCGCTCTCTCGTCATTTCCGTCGACGCCATCCAGCGATCATTAGCGGTTCGCGTGGAAGGCTACGAAGTCGAAGCAGTCTGAAGCCTAAATCAGTTTTTCTCTCCGCTGTCTGGCCCATAAGGCCCACGCACAGATGCTACAAAATATAACCGAGACCTCCCGCCTGCTGGTCGTCAGCCAGGAACCAGATGTTCTGCGTCTGGCTGGATCGCTGGCAGAATCCAGTTTCTGCCATCTGCAGACCGCAGCCACCCACTGGGATGCCATGGAGCAGGTTCAGTCGGGCTCAGTGCCCCACGTGCTGCTTCTGGATGTTCCGCGTGGCGATCTGGACAGACTGCAACTCCTATCCTGGCTACGGCGGCTTTACCCCAATCTCGCTGTGATTGTGCTATGCCATTTTGAGGACACGGACCGCCAGACAGAAGCCATCCGCCTGGGCGCCAAGGATGTGCTGGCCAGGCCCTTTGAGAAAGACCAATTGGCCCGCCTCATCGCAAGGCATCTCGCTTCTCCCAACACTTACGCGGAACTAGAGATGGGAAGTGAAAATATCGAGCCCGTGGGCGAGGACGAGTTCTTTATCAGCCTCATTCCGATGATGCAGAACCTCCGCGCACAGGTGGGTTTGCTTGCGCAATCCGACCTTCCCGTTCTCATCCTGGGAGAGCCGGGGAGTGGAAAGGGCACGGTTGCCCGTCTGATTCATGAACTCTCGGTCTATTCCGGATTCAAATTCCGCAGGGTCAATTGCGCGGACATGCCGGCCGACCTGCTTGAAATGGAACTGTTCGGCAGAGAACGAGATGAATTTTCAACCTGTTCTGGGAGCACAAATAGGGGCAAGCTTGAAGCCGGCGAAAAAGGCACGCTTCTGCTGGATGAGATCACGGAGATGCCCCTGGGCTTGCAAGCCAGACTGGTGCAGTTATTGCAGGATCGAGCACTGCAGGAGAAGCGCTTTGTCCACTCCCGCCGTGGCGGCAAGCCGGTTGACGCCGGAGTGCGTATTCTCGCCGCCAGCAGCCATGACTTGAATCGCGCGGTGGAAGATAAGCGGCTGCGCGCCGATCTGTACTACCGGCTCAGCGGCTTCAGCCTCCATGTGCCGCCTTTGCGCCAGCGCAAGGAGGAAATCGAGGTGCTCTTGCGCTATACGATGCACCGGTTGGCCCGGTGTTATGGCGTTGCTCCGCGCGAGTTCAGCGCTTCGGCGCTGACTCTGTGCCAGAGTCACTCCTGGCCAGGCAATCTGAGAGAACTGCAGAACTTCACTAAGCGCTATCTGGTAGCCGGCGACGAGGAACTCACCATCAGCGGGTTCGACCAGGACTTTGCGTGCGATCGAACTGGATTTCAGTCAGCCCGGCAGCTGGCTCTCGCGCCCGAAGAAGTCGACACCGATGCCGCATCACCGAAGTCGTTGAAGTCGCTCATCCAGAGCGTTAAATCGGAAGCAGAGAGAAATGCAATCGCGGGCGCACTCGAGACAACCGGCTGGAACAGGAAAGCTGCCGCCCGGCTGCTGGGAGTAAGCTACCGCGCAATCCTTTATAAGATCGAGCAATACCACATGAATGATTCGGACTCCTGCGTTCCGTCTCTCTCGGAAACCAGGTTGGCTGGCGCGGACGCGACAAAACGAAAAGGAAGCAAGTTGAGATGGGGGTGAGCGGCATGAATTCCGGGCATCATTGCGAAGTAACTCAGGGCGTCAAACGTTGGATGACCGCGGCATCAATGTGTCTTCTGCTATCGAGCATGCTGTGGGCGCAGGAAAAGTCGGGGCCGGCTGCCATCGATGCGAACTCCAACACTGCCCCGTCAAGTGACAGCGTTCCGGCTGCGCCGAAACCTCACGACGACAACTTCGTCATTGGCAATGACGACGTGCTCGCCATCAATGTGTGGAAGGAACCGGATATTTCGCGATCCGTTCCGGTGCGGTCCGATGGCAAAATATCGCTGCCCCTGGTCGGGGAAGTGCAAGCCGCCGGCCGGACGCCGCTCAAGCTGGAACAGGATATCGCGGCGAAGCTGAAAAGTTTTATTGGCGAGCCGGAAGTCACGGTCATCGTGCAGCAAATCAACAGTCAAAAGTTCAGCATCCTGGGGCAAGTGAATCGGCCCGGCTCCTACGCCATCACCGACTCCGCGACCGTGCTTGAAGCCATTGCCTTGGCTGGCGGATTTCGCGATTTCGCCAAACAGAAATCCATTTACGTTCTGCGGCAGAGCGCCGACGGCGCCCAGAGCCGGATTTCTTTCAACTACAAAGAAGTGGTGAAGGGACAAAATCCCGGCCAGAATATTAAGCTCCAGCCCCATGACACAATCGTTGTTCCTTGAGTATCTTCCTCGATCTTGTACGCCAAAATATCTTCCGTGAGTTCCTTGGGTATGAAAAAGAGCATGAAACTGTTCGAAAAGACTTGCGTGATGTTGTTTCTGCTGTCTTCCGCTTTGCTTTGGGCGCAGAATAGCGGCAACACCAATTCCATGCCTGTCCCGGCTTCGCCGGTTCCGGCCGCGATTGGGCCGGCTGCCATCACCGATCCAATGCTGGTTCCGCCCCCGGTAAGCGGTCAGGTGCTCCCCACCTTGTTCACTTCGGAGGAGCGCTCCAATTATCTGCGTGGCGGAGCAGCGTTCACATCCGCCTACACCGACAATGCGCTGGGCTCGGTAAACGGTGAACCGGTAAGCGATATCAGTTACTCGGTCTTTCCCACGGTGGCGCTGGATGAGACTACGACGCGCATGCACGCTCTCGTCACTTACGCCCCCGGCTTTACTTTCTATCAGCGCACCAGTTCCCGCAACGAGCAGGATCAGAATGCATCGATCGATTTCGCGTACCGTCTGAGCCCGCATGTAACCTTCAGCGCGCGCGATGTCTTTCAGAAAAGTTCCAATGTATTCAACCAGCCGGATTTGGCGTCGGCCGAGGGCGTCTCCGGTGGCGCCGAAGTGCCCAATTTCTCGGTAGTTCCGCCCATTGCCGACCGCCTCAGCAATTCCGGAAACGTGGGGATTGCAGCCCAAATTGCCGCCAACGCCATGGTTGGCGCCAGTGGAATTTTTACCAATCTGCACTATCCCAACGCGGCTGAGGTTTCCGGACTTTCTGATACGAGTTCGCAGGCGGGTGAGGTCTTTTATTCGCTTCGGGTTTCGCCCATGCATTACGTTGGCGTCACCTACCAATACCAGCGCTTGCTGTCGTATCCAACGGCGGGTGAGAACGAGACGCAGACTCAAGCGGTTCTTTTCTTTTACACGCTTTATCCCAACTCGAAATTTTCCATTTCGTTCTTTGGCGGACCTCAATATGCGAATGCCGGCCCGCAGTTTTCCGGCGTCCCTGGCGTTTCATCGCCGGCGTCTCGAAGCTGGAACCCGGCTGCCGGAGCCAGCTTCAGCTGGCAGCGCCGTCTCACTACTTTGGCCATGAGTTACTCGCACATCATCTCTAACGGCGGTGGGCTACCCGGAGCGGTACGGCTGGATAACGCCAGCCTGTCGATCCGGCAACAGCTTACGCGCACTCTGCGAGCTTCGTTGACAGGCGGCTACGCTCAGAATGACCTTTTGACCGCTTCGGCCCTGGCCAACGAAAACGGCCACACGCTTTCGGCTACCCCAATCCTGGAACAGCAGTTTCGCCAGCATGTGACGGTGCAGTTGGGTTACACGCGGCTGCACCAGGATTACAGCAACGTTCCGGTCCTCTCGCAGACTCCTGACACGAACCGCGAATTCATTTCCGTGTCCTACCAATTTTCACGACCGCTGGGAAGATAATCATGGCTAACGATCTCGACGAGAAAAATTCAGACTTCGACCTGTCGCATTACCTGGGCATGGTTCGCCGCCGCCATCTCCATTTCCTGATTCCGTTCTTTCTGGGTTGGGCGATCGTCTGGGGCATAAGCTGGCTTATTCCCCCGCGCTATCAGTCGAGCACGCTCATTCTGGTGGAAGAACCCACCATGCCCAAGGATTACGTCACTCCCAACGTAAGCGACGATTTGCAGGAACGCATGCAAAGCATCACGCAACAGATTCTTAGCCGGACTCGCCTGCTGCACATCATCGATCAATACGCGCTTTACGGGGGCGGACACTCGCAGGCCTCGCCCGATGACAAGGTCGACGCCATGCGCAAAGACATCACCATCGACCTGGTGCGGGATGCGCGCAATCAGATCACCGCCTTCAACGTCGCCTATTCTTCGCACGATCCGCACGTGGCCCAGAAGGTGACCAGCGAACTGACCAACCTGTTCATCAACGAAAATCTGCAAGTGCGCCAGCAACAGTCCGAAGACACCACCAAATTTATCGAGAGCCAACTCGAAGCCGCACGCCGAACCCTGGCGGACCAGGAAGGAAAGATTCGCGAGTTTAAAGGGCAACACGTCGGAGAGCTGCCCGCGCAATTGGGAAGCAACCTGCAAATTCTGGCTGGCATTCAGGCCCAGTTGCAGACGGAAGAAGATGGGCTGAACGCGGCGAAGCAACAGCGCGTCTACCTGGAGACCCTGTCGGACCAGTACCGCTCTCTGCAAGGAACGCAGAAAACCGGGAGCGGAACGCTGCAGGGGCTGCCCGCAATTGAGGACGAGTTGGAAAAACTCCGGGCCCAGCTGGCCGATCTCAGCGCCCATTACACCGATCGCCATCCGGATGTGCGCAAGGTCAAAGAAGAAATCGCCAAGCGCGAAAAATTGCGAGACCAGATGCTGGCCAGCCTGAAAGCGAAAACGAATGGCGCGCAGGCGGGCGATCCCATTGCGTCCGCGAATTCGGAAACGGCAGACCTGAAAGATCCTACGTCGCCCATGATGCAGTTGCAGAGCCAGCTCCAGGCCAACCGCGTCGAGGTTGCCAATCGCGAGCGCGGGGTTGCGGATTTGAAGGCGAAAGTGGTCGACTATCAGTCGCGCCTGAATCAGGAGCCGGTACGGGAGCAGCAACTCTCCGATTTGACGCGCGGTTACGACCAGTCAAAGGCCAATTATGACGATCTGCTGAAGAAGAAGAACGAGTCAGCCATGGCCACCAGCATGGAACTGCTTCAGCAAGGCGAGCGCTTCCGCGTTGTCGATGCGCCCAGCCTGCCCGTGAAGCCCGACTTCCCCAATCGCCTGAAGTTCTGCGGCCTCGGCCTCTGCATTGGTTTTGCCCTGGGGCTCCTGGTTGCCGGGGGTTTCGAAGTGATGGATGACCGAATTTACGACGAAAAAGAATTGCAGAAGTTACTGCCGGTTCCCGTGATCTCGGAAATCCCCGTTCTGGCGGCGGCAACCGATGACCAAACCAAACGGCGCCGGTGGTGGCTGGGGTGGGCTACGGCGATTTTCGTATCGGTCACGATTCTGCTCGGTTCGGCCATGAGTTATTTTCGCGGGTAGCGACTTATATGTATAAAGCTTATTACAGTCTCAAGCGCAATCCCTTCGAGATCACCCCCGATCCTTCGTTCCTGTTTCCTACAGGAAGGCACAATGAGGCCTTGGCGGCTCTTTATTACGGAGTCCGCGGGCGCAAAGGATTTGTGGTCCTGACGGGGGAGGTAGGCACGGGCAAAACCCTTGTACTTCGCTGCCTGTTGGAATCCTTCAAGCAGAGTGGGGACGTCGCCTACGCCTATTTGTTCAACGGCCTTTTATCCCCGCTCGAGTTCCTGCAGTACATTGCCGGGGATCTCGGAATCCCCGCCGCGGGGAAGAATAAAGCTGAACTTCTGCTGGAAATTTCACACTACGTGATTAGCCGCGCCCAGAAAAAGCTGACGACCGTGATCGTGGTCGATGAAGCGCATCATCTTTCCGCGGAAATTCTGGAAGAGATCCGGCTGTTAACCAATCTTGAAACCGCCGAGGGAAAGCTGCTGCAGATTCTTCTGGTCGGGCAACCCGAGCTGGACGAAAAACTTGACTCCCCGGAGCTGCGCCAGTTGAAACAAAGAGTTGCTCTCCGCTCCCATCTGGAACCACTGAATTCGGCCGAAACCGAGGGCTATATTCACCGCCGGCTGAAGTTGGCGGGAAGTTCCTCCCCCTCGGCATTGTTTCCGCCGGAAACCATCGCTGCCGTGTATCAGCATTCCAAGGGATTACCCAGACTGATTAACACGATCTGCGAGAACGCTTTGATCGCCGCTTATGGCAGGCGCATGCCAAGCGTGAGTCCTAAAATTATCGACGATATCGCCCGCGATTTCCGGCTGGGCGTGCAAACCCAGGCGGTCAAGAAAGAGAAAGCGCCCCCCGAGGCCTTCCTGGCGAAAGCCGCCCAGAGCGTGCTCGCTCTATACGCACGCCTGCAAGCCGAACAAAAGCAGGAGGAACTGAAGGCAGACGGCGAAGCGAATGCGACTGCGACTCGCAGAACGGATTACGGAACCATGAGGCTAAAACGATGAGCCGTATATTTGACGCACTGCAAAGATCGGAATCGGAAAGCGCGGGGCAGAACCTCGCGACCTTTACCGTAGCCACCGAGTTGCTGCAGGCGGCGGAGCAGAAGATTCGCGCCGCCGCTCCGCATGGCAACCCGCCCGCCCCTGCCGCCTCGCCTTTTGATTCGGACCTGTCCCTTGCACTCGACGAATTGCAGCTTTGTCCAGTGCTAAACAGCTCTATCCGCCAGCTGAGCCATCTGGTTGCCGCGGGCAAAGAGGGAAGTTTGGGCGCGGAAAAGTTCCGCTTTCTTGCGGTGCGCCTGCGGCAGCTTCGCCAGACTCGTCCGCTGAAAAAGATTCTCATCACCAGCACGATTCCGCAGGAAGGCAAGAGTACGGTGGCGGCCAACCTGGCCTGCACTCTGGCTCGGAGAAAACCGCAAAAGGTTTTGCTGCTGGATGGGGATTTGCGGCGGCCGACCATGCTCGCACAATTTGGTTTAGCGGAGATGCCCGGCCTTTGCGAGACACTTTCTGGCGACATCAACGACATCAGGCTCTACCGCCTGGGAGATCTGGGACTATGGATCCTGCCGGCAGGATCCACGCCGGAAAATCCTCTGGAATTGATGCAATCGGGAAAACTGTCGCCCCTGATGGAGCGGCTCGAGGCATGGTTCGACTGGATTGTTATTGATTCTCCTCCAGTGTTGCCGCTGGCCGATACCAGCATCTGGTGCCGCCTGGCGGACGGAATCTTGCTGGTCACGCGAAAAGGTGTGACCGAAAAACAACAATTGAAGCGTGGTCTCGAAGCGCTCGAAAAATCGAAGTTGTTGGGGGCATTAGTCAACGGCAGCTTGAACGCAGCCCACAGCGATTATTATCAACGGTATTCCCCGGCTGACCGGCCCAAGTAAGCGGTCCGTGGCAGCAGGCTTTCCTTATTTCCCCCGCGTTCCCTCAAATCTCTAACAATCATCAGTTCGCTTGACTTTCCCCCAAGCGGCAGAAGCGGAGACCATCGTGAATTCAAGCCATACTGGCCATGGCGCAGCTGCAGTTCCGATCGCCGTAAGCCCATTTCCGCAAGAGCGGTGCATCTTAACGGACGAAGCTTTTCGGCAGACCATCGCTTCCGAGCGAAAGCGCAGCGAGCGTTCGCGGAAGCCTTTCATGCTGCTGCTGTTGCGCATGCGCGATTCTTTCTCCCCCGAGAAGAGCGAACCGATGCCACGCAAAATACTCACTACCGTGAGTTCTTTCATCCGTGAAACTGACTTCGCGGGATGGTACGAGAATGACAGCGTGGTCGGAGTCGTTTTCACCGAAATTACGGTCGAAGATGGCAACTCCATTCCGGCTACCATTCTCGCCAGAGTGACTGAGACCTTGCGCGGCGATTTGCCGGCCGAACAATTCAATCGCCTCAGCTTTACGTATCACGTTTTTCCGGAAGACCGGGATGACAATCGCAATGCCAACGACGGCCAGCGGCCGAGCAATCCCACCCTGTATCCCGACTTGTCCCAGCGGGAAGACACCAGGAAATGGTTCCGCTTCATGAAGCGCGCAATGGATGTTCTGGGCAGCCTGCTGGCGCTGCTATTGCTCTCTCCGCTTTTTCTGATCATTGCCCTCGCCGTGAAAGTGACCTCACAGGGGCCGGTCTTCTTCCGGCAACGCCGCCTGGGCCAGTTCGGCAAACCCTTTGTGTTCCTGAAATTTCGTTCCATGTACGTAAACAACGATGCCTCCGTACACCGTGAATACGTTACCCAGCTGATCGCTGGCAAAGCCGGCAAACAGCCCGTAAGTGGACGTGATGATGGCGTCTACAAGCTGACGAACGATCCCCGGATCAGCCGCGTCGGAGCGTTCCTGCGCAGAACGAGCCTGGATGAGCTGCCCCAGTTCATCAACGTGCTAAAGGGGGAAATGTCGCTGGTAGGGCCGCGCCCGCCCATCCCTTACGAAGCGGAAGCCTACGACATCTGGCATCGCCGCCGGCTGCTCGAAGCCAAACCGGGGCTGACCGGGCTTTGGCAGGTCTGCGGACGCAGCCGCGTGAAATTCGATGACATGGTACGGCTCGACCTGCAATATGCGCGCACCTGGTCGCCGTGGATGGATTTGAAGATTCTGGCGCGCACACCCGGGGCAGTTCTGCTTGGGGAAGGCGCACGGTAAATAGTTCCCCCTATTACTCCAACTGTTATTTGAACCCTCCTCTTCTCAATTGAGGTTTCTAAAAATGGCTACATTTACAACCAAACCGCTGACCGTAAACTCGCCGAAGGAATCACGAAGTAATGTCACCCTCAGGTTCGGAGTCATAGGTTACGGCTACTGGGGACCGAACGTGGCTCGAAACCTGGAGCGCCTGGACGAAACGGAACTGGCCGCAATATGCGACAAGAGCCCGGCGGCCAGACGGAAAGCCGCGAAAGCATATCCCGGCGTCCTGGTAACCGACGACGCCGCAGAGTTGCTATTCTCTCCCGACATCGATGCCATTGCCGTGGTGACTCCCGTCTGGACTCACTATGAACTGGCCAAGGCGGCTCTCGAGAACGGCAAGCACGTTTTCGTGGAAAAGCCGTTCACCAGCAATGCCGCGCAAGCCGAGGAATTGATCGCGTTGGCCGACCGGAAGAATCTTAAAATCATGGTCGACCACACCTTCTTATTTACCGGCGCGGTGAATAAGATCAAGCAGTTGTTGCAGGATGGGTCGCTCGGTGAGCTCTATTACTACGATTCCACGCGGGTGAATCTCGGGCTGTTTCAGCATGACGTGAACGTGGTCTGGGACCTTGCTCCGCACGATCTCTCGATCATCGACTACCTGATCCAGAAGACGCCCGAGGCGATTTCGGCGACCGGACAAACCCATCTGAACGGGCATGAAGACGTCGCGTTTCTCACGCTGTACTTCCCCGGAAAAATCATTGCCCACATCAACGTGAATTGGCTGTCGCCGGTGAAGGTGCGCACCACGCTCATTGGCGGTGAAAAGAAAATGCTGGTGTGGAACGATCTCGAGGCCGACGAGAAAATCAAAATCTATGACAAAGGCGTCAGCGTCACCAGTACCGAGGGCGTGTACAACCTGCTGGTCAATTACCGCACCGGGGATATGTGGGCGCCGCAGATCGAACAGATCGAGGCGCTTCACCGGGAACTCACATATTTCACGGAGTGCATCCTGAAAAATGAAGTTCCGATCAATGACGGCCGGGCCGGATTGCGCGTGGTACGCATGCTCGAAGCCGCCTCCGAGTCTCTACGCCAGCGCGGAGCGTTAATTCATTTATGAACCCCTACGTTTGCATCTCTCCTGACGTCAAGCTGGGCAAGGACGTCAAGCTTTCCAAGTTCATCAACCTCTACGGATGCGAAGTCGGCGACGAAAGCAAGATCGGCGCCTTCGTGGAGATCCAGAAAAATGCCACCGTGGGCAAGCGCTGCAAAATCTCAAGCCACACTTTTATTTGCGAAGGCGTGACCATTGAAGACAACGTCTTCATTGGCCACGGAGTGATGTTCATCAACGACAGCTATCCGCGGGCCACTGCGACCGCCGGAAATCTGCAAACCGAAGCCGACTGGAAGGTCGAGCGGACGATTATTAAAAAGGGAGCGTCGGTGGGCTCCGGCGCCACCATTCTTTCCAACGTCACCGTCGGTGAAAATGCCATCGTGGGAGCCGGCAGCGTGGTCACCAAAGACGTGCCCGCCAATGCGATTGTGGCGGGCAATCCAGCGAAATTATTCAGGTATATCGAAAGAACTGCGGAGGTTTCAAAGTGAGTGTCGCCAATAACGGCTCGAACAGCATTCCTTTCCTTGACCTTATTACTCCTCATGCTGAGCTTGAACGAGAATTGACCGAGGTGTTTCGCCAGGCGCTGCATACGGCTGGTTTCATCGGTGGACCGATGGTGGAAGACTTTGAAAAGGCTTTCGCGTCCTTTTGCAGCACCAGCAATTCGGTGGCGGTCAGCAGTGGAACTGACGCTCTGCGATTTGCCCTCACAGCCTCCGGCGTGAAGCCCGGCGACGTTGTGGTCACGGTGCCGAATACGTTCATCGCCACCACCGAAGCGATCTCACAAGCCGGGGCATTGCCCGAATTTGTGGATATCGATGAGCGCACCTACAATCTCGATCCCGCAAAGCTTGCCCAATATCTGGAGAATCAATGCACCGTGAATGATGACGGCAGGCTGGTAAGCCGCCGCAGCAACCGCTTGGTCACAGCGGTGATTCCCGTACATCTCTACGGACAAATGGCCGATATGGATCCCATTCTCGATCTCGCCGAGCGCTACCGCCTGATTGTGATTGAGGATGCCTGCCAGGCCCACGGCGCCGAGTACTTTTCGCAAAAGCAGAACCGCTGGATGAAAGCTGGTTCGATGGGCCGTGCCGCTGCGTTCAGCTTCTATCCGGGGAAAAATCTGGGAGCCTGCGGAGAAGCTGGCGCGATGACGACCAATGATGCGGCCATTGCGGAGAAGGTAAAAATGCTCCGCGACCATGGCCAGGCCAAGAAGTATTACCACGATATGGAAGGCTATAACGGCCGGCTGGACGCGATCCAGGCGGGACTGCTGGGCGTAAAGCTGCCGCACCTGGCGAAGTGGAATGCCCAGCGCCGGGAACGTGCCGCGGAATATAACCGCTTGCTGCAATCCGCAGGGGACGCTTTCGTCCTGCCTCATGAACCATCGTGGTCGCGCGCCGTATATCACCTCTACGTGGTGCGCACCGCCGCCCGCGAAGCCCTGATGGATCACTTGAAGACAGCCGCTATCGGCACTGGCATTCACTATCCGATTCCGCTGCACTTGCAAAAAGCCTATGCGGAAAGGCACTACCAAATAGGAGATTTCCCGGTAGCCGAGAAAGCCGCCACGGAAATCGTCTCCCTGCCCATGTTCCCGCAGCTTACGGCGGAGCAACAGAAAACGGTTGCGCTTGAGATTCTGAACTTTGCAGCACGAGTCCTCAACAAAAATGCCGGCGGAGAAAAAGCTCTATCTCTGGCGGCAGATCGAACTGCATAACAAACGGAAGACAGGGCTACTGCCGAACGAGATTTCGAAGGAATGAAAATGAAAATGCCAGTTCCCAATGGCGACCGTAACCGAAGCGAAGCCGAAACAACGCTTTTCAAGCTTCTGGAATATTGTCGGAGCAACGATTGGGCGGGATACGAACCTTACGACGTTCTGAACAGCAAACTGTTTTCCGCGCTGCCGTTTCTGGATTCCAAGCTTCCCCGTCTGGTCCTCACTCAGCTTTTGAAGCGAAGTCCCATTAACGTTCGAAGTGTTCTCGGTGTTCCCAAAACGCAGAATCCGAAAGCGCTCGGCCTTTTCCTCTCGTCCTTCGTGAAACTGTCGAACGCCGGAATAGCCGGCCATGTGGCGGAAAATGAACATTCCATCGATCGGATGGTGGAACACCTGGTTGCGCTCCGGTCGCCGAACACTCCGTACTGGTGCTGGGGATACAATTTTCCCTGGCAAACGCGGGCTCTTTTAGTGCCCAGGTGGCAGCCCAACTTGGTCTGCACCTCTTTCGCCGCCTGCGGACTGCTCGATGCCTATGAGCAGCGCCATGACGAAAGGCTTCTCGGCATGGCAGTGAGCGCGGCAGAATACATTTTGAACGAGCTTTACTGGACAGATGGCAACTCGGTTTTTGGCTTTTCCTATCCGCTTCCTTCCCATCGGCCCACCGTCCATAACGCGAATTTCCTTGCTGCCGCCCTGTTTTGCCGGATTTACAAGCACACGGGCGAAGAGAAATTCGTGGAGCCCGCATTCAAGGCGGCTCGCTACTCGGCGGCACAACAGAACGCCAATGGCGGATGGGATTACGGCGAGGGCGCGAAACAAAAATGGATCGACAACTTCCATACCGGCTTCAACCTGGGCGCGCTGCGAACCATTTCCCAGTGCCTTGAAACCAATGAATTTGACTCAGCCATACGGCGCGGTTTCGATTTTTATCGCGCCCACTTTTTCCGCGAAGACGGTGCAGTTCGATATTTTCACAACAATACCTATCCAATCGATACTCACTGTGTCGCACAAAGCATTATCACGCTGCTCGAATTTAAGGACCTTGATCCCGGGAACGTCCCATTGGCGCATTCCGTGTTCCGCTGGGCCATGGACCACATGTGGGACGACCGCGGATTCTTCTATTACCGGATACTTCGCACCTGCACCATTAAAACCTCGTACATGAGATGGACCCAAGCCTGGATGTTTTTTGCTTTGTCCATGCTCGTGTCGGAATCTGCCGAACAAAAACCAGAGGTTGCTATCCCGGAGGCAACCGCTTCCGTTCTGGTATAGCGCGATGAATCTTCCAGCTTACATCGTCATTACTCCGGCGCGAAACGAGGCGCAGTTCATTGAGCTGACCATAAAGTCGATGATCGCGCAGACGGTTCGTCCGCTGAAATGGATCATCGTCAGCGACGGCTCGACCGACGGTACCGACGATATTGTGAACCGATATGCGGCCGAGCATTCGTGGATTGAACTGCTTCGGATGCCGGAGCGCCGCGAACGGCATTTCGCCGGCAAGGTGCATGCGTTCAATGCAGGTTACGCGAGGGTAAAGGGGCTGGACCACGAGGTCATTTGCAGCCTCGACGGCGACATTTCCTTTGACGAAAATTATTTTTCGTTCCTGCTCCAGAAGTTGGCGGACGATTCAAAACTGGGACTGGTTGGAACGCCCTTTCAGGAAGGCCAAAATCCAATCTACGACTATCGCTATGTGAGCATCGAGCATGTCTCCGGCGCGTGCCAGGTATTTCGGCGTCAATGCTTTGAAGACATCGGTGGCTATGTGCCCGTGGAGGGCGGCTGCATCGACCACATCGCCGTCATCACGGCAAGAATGCGCGGCTGGAAAACCAGAACGTTTACCGAAAAGGTGTGTCAGCACCACCGGGCGATCGGCACCGCCGGGCGCAGCCAGTGGGCGGCAAAGTTCAAATTTGGGGTTAAGGACTACACCATCGGAAACCACCCCGTGTGGGAGCTGTTTCGCGCCCTGCGTCAAATTAACAACAAGCCTTTTTTGGCCGGATCTCTGACTCTGCTCGCGGGATATTTCTGGTCGGTGCTGAGCGGAGCAAAGCGGCCGGTGTCGCCCGAACTCGTGGCCTTCCACAGACACGAACAGATGCAGCGACTGAAGAAAGTTCTGAGCCGCAATCGGGTGCCCATGGCCGCGCCAGAAATTACTCCTTCCAGTCAGTACTGAAAAGCTGCAGCCTTATGGACGCTAAATCAGCTGACGAGATGCTCACGACATCGGATTCGGGTCGCCTGGTGGTGAACGCGGACGATTGGGGACGAGATCGCGAAACCACGGAGCGCACGCTGGAATGTGTCCGTCAGGGTGCGGTTTCGGCGGTAAGCGCCATGATGTTCATGGAAGACTCGGCGCGAGCCAGCGGCATTGCGCAAGAGCATGGCATCGATACCGGCCTTCATCTGAACCTGACGACGCAATTCTCGGCGCTGGGCGTTCCCGCCAAACTGATCGAACATCAGCAACGGCTGGCGCGCTATCTTCGGCGGCATCGCGTGGCGCATGTCGTCTTTCATCCCGGCCTTACGAGTTCGTTCGAGTACGTAGTGGCGGCCCAGCTTGAGGAATTCCGGCGGCTTTACGGCGCCCAGCCAAATCGCATTGACGGCCACCACCACGCGCATCTTTGCGCCAACGTTCTTTTCGGAAAATTGTTGCCCGCAGGAACCATCGCTCGAAGAAACTTTACCTTCCGGCGCGGCGAGAAGAGTTTCGCCAACCGCCTCTATCGCAGGATTACAGACCGCCTTATGGCGGCCCGGCATCGCATGACAGATCTGTTTTTCTCCCTGCCGCCGCTTCAGCCGGAACACCTGCAAAAGATCTTCTCGGCCGCTCAAAGCGGAATCGTCGAAGCGGAAACCCATCCCGTAAACCCGGAAGAGCATCGGTTCCTGGCCGGAGGCGAGATTTTCCGGTGGATCGAAGCCGACCGGATCGTGCCGTTCGGCACGGTATTTGCCGAAGCCTCCGAAAATTATCGGTATGCAAAACCCTGGCAGGTCGCTTAGCGATCGGCAGCAGCGGAAAACCACCCACATAGAAGACATCGATGGTTAATAGCCTGACCACAGTATTCCCAAGTACAGCCGATGTCCCGACCGATGTATCGGTGCCTGAGCATGCCACCGCGGTTCAACTCAGTCACATCAGTGTTTGCATTTGCACCTACAAAAGGCCGCATCTGCTCAGACGCTTGCTCGAGAAACTGGCCGACCAGGAGACCGGCGGCATTTTTACATATTCGATTGTCATTGTGGACAACGACGAGCAGCAGTCCGCCAAAGATGTGATTACGGAGTTCCACCGGGCATCGGCGATTCCAGTCAAGTACTGCATCGAAGCCCGGCAGAATATCGCCCTGGCCCGGAACAAAGCAGTCGAGAACTCCGAAGGAGACTACATCGCCTTCATCGACGACGACGAGTTCCCGGAGAAGAGCTGGCTGCTGACTTTGTTGAAGGCATGCCGGGAATACAAGGTCGATGGCGTACTTGGTCCGGTGAAGCGTTACTTCGATGAACAACCGCCCCAGTGGATCGTCAAGGGTAACTTCTATGAGCGCCCCACGTATCCTACCGGCTTGATTATCGATTGGCGAAAGGGACGCACGGGAAATGTGCTGTTGAAGAAACAGCTTTTTGCCGGCGCCGACCAGCCGTTCGATCCGCAATTTCGCCAGGGGGAAGACCAGGATTTTTTCCAGCGCATGATCGAACTGGGCCACGTTTTTATCTGGTGCAATGAAGCGGTTGCGTACGAGGTTGTCCCGCCGGTACGCTGGCGGCGAAGTTTTATGCTGAAGCGAGCTTTGCTGCGGGGAGCGATGGAGCCGCAAACGGCAAACTTTGGAGCGCGTGACGTCATCCGGTCCGCCGCGGCGATCCCTCTTTATATTTGTGCGCTGCCCTTTGCTTTGGTGGCAGGGCAGCATCGCTTCATGGACTTGTCAGTTCGTCTTTTTGATCATCTGGGAAAACTCCTGGCGCTTGCCGGCATTCACATTGTGAAAGACCAATACGTCACCGAGTAAGCTCGGATTCTCGCGAGAAAATCAACGCTTTTCGTTCTGAACGTGATTGCAATTGCGGAACCCTCCAATGCTAACTACTGAATCGTCACGCAAGAACAACAAAAAGATGCGTCCCTTAGACGCCGGGTACGCTTCGCAAGTCGATCAGGTCGACGAGGCGGCATGGCATGGACTGCTCGGGTTATTTGACGATGCCAACACCTATCAGACCTGGACGTACGGAGAGGTAATTTCCGGGCAAAGCAACTTGAGTCATTTGATACTGCGCTACGAGGGCGAGGTCGCGGCGATTGCCCAGGCGAGAATCGCGAAAGTTCCGCTCCTGAATTTCGGCATTGCCTACATCCAATGGGGCCCACTGTGGTGCAAAAGTGCAGCGTCAGCGAACATAGAAATCTTTCGCCAGGCGGTTCGCGCGTTACGCAACGAGTATGTGTGCAAACGAGGTCTATCGCTCAGGCTGTTTCCAGTTCTGTTTGACGACAGTTCCGCGTCCTTCTCGCAGATTTTGGCGGAAGAGGGATTCTCGTCCTTAGGCGAAGATCTTCGCGGACGGACGATGCTCATGGATTTGCAGCCCTCCCTCACCGCTCTACGCGATGGAATGGCGCGCAGTTGGAAGCGCAATTTGAAACACGCAGAGCAAAATGAGTTGGAGACGATTGAGGGTACGGCCGACGAACTCTTCGAACGTTTTATACCTATTTACAAACAGATGGTGACCCGCAAGAACTTCGTTGAACCCAACAACATCCACCAGTTCAAGTCGATTCAGGCGCGATTGCCCGAACCGTTCAAAATGAAGATTATGCTGTGCCGGTCGGGCGGGGAGACGTGCGCCGGTCTGATCTGGAGCCAGATGGGAAAGATGGGCATCGAACTGTTCGCCGCCACCAGCGATGCCGGCATGAAGACTAACGGCTCCTATCTGCTGCGCTGGAAGCTGGTCGAAAAACTGAAACAAGACGGCGCTGCCCTCTACAACTTGAATGGCATCAACCCGGTTGCAAATCCGGGGGGATTCAAATTCAAGAGTGACCTCGCTGGAAAAAATGGCAAAGACGTGCGCTACGTGGGCCGCTTCGATTCGCACGCCGGCGTAGTCACCCGCAGCTGCATCGAATTCGGCGATGCCTTGCGGGCTGCTTATCGAACTCTAAAAGGCCGAACTCTAAAAGAACGATCTCCAAAAGAACCCATGAAGCAGGTTGGCGGCGCCAAGCCGGCGCTGAAGGCGGGACCGCCCGAGCAGGAACGACCCAGATCAGCCAGTTCGCCGGAGCTGTCACAAGTTCGGCACATAGCGGTTCGCGAGGCAGAATTAGAATTAATGACTCCCGAATTAACCTCGGGAGAAATACGAGGCAAAGTATAGATGCGAGTTTGCGGCAAAGACATTGACGTACGCGGACGCTGGCTGAGGCTCGCCTCGCCCGCTGGGGATGGATATCACTTTCTCGAAAACCCTGCACCCGTGTTGGACGAAATTCGGCGGGCAGGAAAGAGGATCGACCTCTTCACTTTCATGCAAAGGCTGCCTGAAACCGCGCGAAAGCATCCGTACCCGATGGAGTGGGACAACTTCGCCGCCCTGCCGCTCACGACCTTCGAACATTGGTGGATGAAACAACTTGGATTCAAGGCGCGCAATAAGGCCAAGCAAGCCGAAAAAAAGGGTGTCGTCGTAAGGGAAGCAGCCTTCGATGATGCGCTGGTGCGGGGCATCTGGGAAGTTTACAACGAGTGTCCCGTCCGCCAGGGAAGGCGCTTTTCGCATTATGGCAAGGACCTCGAAACCGTGCACCGCGAAGAAGCTACATTCCTCGACACCAGCATCTTCATCGGCGCCTATCTTGAAAATCGCCTGGTCGGTTTCTGTAAATTGGTTCACGACGAGAGCCGGAGTCAGGCAGGCCTCATGAATATCGTTGCCATGATTCGGCACCGCGATAAATCCGTCACCAACGCATTGGTGGCGCAAGCGGTTCGCTCCACGACCGAGCGCAAAATTCCCTACCTTGTGTACTCGAATTTCGCCTATGGAAAAAAGCAGCGGGACAGCATTACGGAGTTCAAAGAACGCAATGGGTTCCAGCGCATCGATGTGCCACGCTACTACGTCCCGCTCAGCGATCTGGGCAAACTCGCCTTGCGTTTTGGTCTGCACCGGAATATGAAGGATCGCATCCCCGAACCGCTGGCGGCGAGGCTGCGGAATATCCGCAACGCATGGTACAACCGCAAGCTCGACTCCGTTAACGAGGCTCTCTAAGTTCATGCCGGGACTCGTCGGTCTGGTCACGAAGATGCCGCGCGCCCGCGCGGAGCGGGAGCTCGAGCGCATGGTGGCAGCGCTTCGCCACGAGTCTTTCTATAAGACCGGCACGTGGATCGATGAAAGCCTGGGAGTGTACGTAGGTTGGGCGGAACGAAAAGGCTCGTTTGCCGACGCCATGCCCATCGCCAATGAACAAGGCGATGTAATTCTTCTTTTTTCCGGGGAGGAATTTCCCGAGCCCGGTACGCCAAGGCGTTTGAAAGAACGTGGTCACACGCTCGACCTGAAGGGGCCTTCCTACCTGGTGCACGCCTACGAGGAAGATTCGTCTTTTCCCGCAGGCCTGAACGGCAGGTTCCACGGCCTGGTCGCCGACCGCAGACGCGGCACGGCGAAGCTCTTCAATGACCGCTATGGAATGCACCGGTTGTATTATCACGAATCGAACGAGGCCTTCTACTTCGCCGCCGAAGCCAAAGCCATACTGGCAGTCCGTCCGGAGCTTCGCAAGCTCGATCCGCGCGGATTAGGCGAGTTCGTTGCTTGCGGGTGCGTGCTCGAGGACCGCACGCTCTTTGAAAATATCCACGTGCTGCCGATTGCGGCCTCGTGGACATTTCGCGCCGGCTCGATCGAGGACAAAAAACACTATTTTCTCCCCTCCGAATGGGAGAACCAACCCGAAGTCGATCTGGAAACTTATTACCAGAATCTTCGCGAAGTGTTTTCGCGGAACCTTCCGCGTTATTTCAACGGCGGCGAGCCGGTCGGGGTTTCGCTCACCGGCGGCCTCGATAGCCGGATGATTATGGCCTGGCACAAGTCCACGCCGGGATCGTTGCCGTGCTATTCCTTTGGCGGGACGTACCGCGATTGCCGCGACGTTGCCATTGCGCGAAAAGTGGCGGAGGTCTGCGGGCAGCCCTATCATGTGATTCCAGTGGGGAAAGAATTCCTGTCACGCTTTTCTCACTATGCCGAGCGCACGGTCTACCTGACGGATGCATGCGCCTCCGTAAATCGCGCCGCCGACCTATACGTCAACGAAGCTGCTCGCGCGATGGCTCCGGTAAGGATGACCGGAAACTACGGCGGCGAAGTGCTCCGGCGAATCGTGGCGTTCAAAGCGGGTATCCCTAATTCGGGGCTATTCCGTCCGGAATTTGTTTCCGAAATCGAAACCGCCGTTGCCACTTACTCGCAGCTTCGCAACACCAATCCAATATCTTTCTCCGTCTTCCGGCAGGCTCCCTGGCACCATTACGGGCTTCTGGCCTTGGAGCAAACTCAGGTGGCGCTGCGATCTCCATATCTCGACAACGATTTTGTGCGTACGGTTTTTCAGGCTCCGCAAGCCGCCCTCGACGGAAATGACATTTCCCTTCGGCTCATCGCGGATGGCAACGCAACCCTTCGGCAGATTCCGACCGATCGCGGTTACGGTGGGAGGAATTTGCCGCTTTACTCCGCCGCGGCCCGCAGCTTCATCGAGTTTACGGTCAAGGCGGAATACGCCTACGACTACGGAATGCCGCAGTGGGTAGCCCAGATGGACCATGTTCTGTCCCCGCTCCATTTGGAGCGTATTTTTCTGGGCAGGCACAAATTCGCGCATTTCCGCGTCTGGTACGGCGGCCCGCTTTCGGACTACGTGAAGCAAATGCTGTTGGACTCGCGAACTCTCACCCGGCCATATCTCAATCCCACGGCGGTCGAAGCCATGGTGCACGGCCATGTCACGGGACAGAAAAACTACACCAGCGAGATTCACCAGTTGTTGACCCTCGAATTGATGCACCGCCAGTTCCTCGATTCTTGAATGCTCGATTCTGCAATGCTTGATTCCTGAATGTCCCCGACAGTCGCGACTATCGCTTGTATTGCTGGGATTGCGGCGCTGTTCTGGCTCGACCGCGATCCGGACGCACGTGTCTCCAAAGCTCTTTGGATTCCCTTTGTCTGGCTGTTCCTGAGCACATCGCGGCCGGCGTCTGCGTGGCTGGCGTTGTTGGGGTTTAAAGGCGTGGCGCCGCCCAGCGATGCCCCCGACTATTACTATCTTGACGGAAGTCCCATCGACCGGAAGGTGCTGCTTTGCCTTCTAGCCATCGGGATCGTAATCCTTGCCGGGCGGTGGCGGCAGGTTGGAAAGCTGCTTCTAGACAACAAACTCCTCCTGCTGTTTTTTTTCTACTGCGCCATAAGCGTCTTCTGGTCCGACTACACTTTCGTCGCTTTCAAGCGCTGGATCAAATCCCTCGGTGACCTGGTATTTGTGCTCATCGTTTTCACCGAGCTTCAGCCCGCAGTGGCTGTGCGGCGGCTTCTCTTGCGTGCCAGTTTCGTACTGGTGCCGCTCTCGGTTTTATTCATTAAGTATTACGGGGACCTCGGGCGCATGTACCACCCATGGACCTTCCTTCCCGCATACACCGGTGTGACTGAGAACAAGAACGAATTGGGGATGCTCTGCCTGATCTTTGGCCTGGGATCGGTATGGTGTCTGTTCGGCCTCATCCAGAGCCGCACTCACACTCATCGCGCCCGGCGGATCCTGGCTCATTGCGTCCTGCTGGCCATGGTGTTCTGGCTTTTCTGGATGGCCAACTCCGTGACCGCGAGTGCCTGCTTTAGTCTGGGAGCGGCGGTGATGATAGCCACGAGTTTCCGCGCGGTTGCCCGGCGCCCCGCGGTGGTGCTCATGCTTGTCGCGGGGGTGATCGGCATCGCTTTCTATGCGCTGTTTCTCAGTAGCGGAATGGTGGAATCTCTTGGCCGCGACCCTACGCTTACCGGCCGCACCGTGATCTGGGACGTCGTCCTTTCGGTGCGCGGGAACGCCTTGGTCGGAACAGGGTTCGAAAGTTTCTGGATGGGAAGGCGCCTGCATCGAGTATGGGAACTGACCATGACCGGCCTTCAAGAAGCTCACAACGGTTATCTTGAGCTCTACTTAAATTTGGGATGGATTGGCGTGATCTTGCTCGCCGGTTTGATCATCAACGGCTACCGGAACGTGATTGCGGCCTTTCGCCGGGACCCGGCTCTGGCAAACCTGAACCTTGCGTTTTTCGTTGTAGCGATCATCTACAACTTCACCGAAGCCGGCTTCAGGGAAACCACCCTGGTTTGGATATTCTTTCTCCTTGCCACATTTGCGGTTCCCCGAATGGCTTCTCCGAGGGTTCAACTCCGTCCCGAAGTTGCACCTTCTTCAGAGTTGAGGGATTACGCGTTGCAAGCCGATCCAGTCGTAGCTGTGGAGTTTGCTGCTTCGGAATTTTCTTCGAACCCGGGGTTGGCGAACTATGAGGATTTCTCCGAGAGTCACATTTGAGACCGTTTGAAAAAACTGGCGCGTTCCGGCCGAGCGAGGGTCCCATACGGGACCTCGCCGTCCGCGGCGCAGGGACAATCTTGTTCTCGGGTGGCGTGGGAACGGTCTTGCACATCATTGCCGCAATTGCTCTGGCTCGCTTGCTGACTCCCAGAGACTTCGGCGTGGTGGCGATGGTTACAACCTTCAGCCTTCTGCTGGGCAACTTCGGCCTGAATGGGTTTACCGAGGCGATTCTTCAGTTCGAAGATCTCGACGATGTACTGGCCAGCAACCTGTTCTGGATTAACCTGGGCGTGGGAACACTGCTGACGGTTGTCTTTGCCGGTGCGGGCACTTTGTTGGCGCGGTTCTACAAGGATCCAGTTGTCGCCAACGTAGCTGTTGGCACATCGATCTCGATATTTCTCACCAGCACGTCAGTCCAGCACCTCGCCCTGCTCAAACGCGCTATGCGCTTCTCGGTTGTCTCGGCCAACGACATTGTGGCCCGCGCTGTTTCCGTGGTCATTTCAATTTTTCTGGCGTGGCGAGGCTGGGGATACTGGGCGCTCGTGGCTCAAGTAATTGCCGTACCACTCAGTACATCGATTGGCGCCTGGATCTTGTGCAGGTGGCTGCCGCTTTTTCCCCGGCGGGCGGCGAACACTCCTGCCATGGTCCGGTTCGCCATGCACGTTTACGGGCGCTTTACCGTCAACTATTTTTCCCGCAACACCGACAATTTACTGGTGGGCTGGCGCTTCAACGCCCAGGCTCTCGGTTTTTACAAGAAAGCCTACGACCTGTTTGCCCTGTCGGCGGGCCTGCTGGTGTCGCCTTTGGCGAACGTGGCCATCGCGGCCCTCAGCCGCTTCAATCCACGCTCTGCTGAGTTTCGGCGATATCTGGTAAATTCCTTTACCGTTCTCGCATTTGTGGGGATGGGCCTGGGCGCAAATCTCACCCTCGTGGGCAAAGATGTGATTCGGCTGCTGCTCGGAACCAAGTGGGAGGAGTCGGGCCGGATTTTCATGTTCTTCGGTCCGGGCATCGGAATCATGATGCTCTACTTCACCCACGGATGGATCCATCTTTCGATCGGAAGAGCGGATCGCTGGTTTCGCTGGGGGATCGTAGAGCTGGCCGTCACCGTTCTACTGTTTCTGCTTTGCTTGCGCTGGGGTGCGGTTGGAATTGCTGTAGCGTGGACCGCATCGTTCTGGATTCTGACGATTCCCGCGATCTGGTACGCGGGCAGACCCATACAGTTCGGAGTCGCTCCCATGCTGGCCGCGACCTGGAAGTTCGTGCTTGCATCCGCGCTCGCCGCCTGCGCGTCAGCATTGACCATGCACCGCGTCGCGTCCGTATTTTGGGGAAACGGCCTGGTTCAGACTGCCGCTCGCATTGCAATCACCTCCGCCGGCTTCAGCATTCTGTACCTCGGGCTGGTCATCGTTCTGCACCGAGGGTGCGCGCCCCTTTATCAACTTGCGCGGCTAGTGCGAGGAATGCTCCCAGTGGGGAAGTTTCCGAAGTCATCTTCTGTACCCGCAATGGCCTGTGCTGTCGGCGAGAGTGCTGTGTTGGCCGATCCGGTAGCAGCGAAATAGGGGAGCAATCTTCACGAGTTTGCCTCTGATCTAAAACATAGCTTTTGTCGTGAGTCCTAAATTAGGAAATGTTAACCTTCACAGAATCGCAGGTCGGGCTGAAGAACGAATCTGAAGTCGTTGGCACTACAGGCTTTAGTCAAATGGTGAACAAGAAAGAGAGGCGACTTCCCGAGGCCTGGGTGTTTGTCGATCATGTACTATCGAGACCTTTGTTGGGACTGCACCGGCTGGTAAAACTGAACAGCTTGGATTTTCAGGGCTGTTGTTTTAGCGAATGCCAGCTCGGTCCCCCGAGGGTCAATGAAACGCCGTTACGTTCTTTTGTTCCCCGCAATCATCTTTTGTACGCTGTATTCGCACGCTCAACTTTGGTCCGGGGTGCTGAACCCGACTTCCGGTACTGGAGCCTGCTCAGCCGCGACGGTAAGCGCTCCCCAAAAATGCGCCATCGACTGGACGCAAACTGGAGTACCGGGAGGCATACCCTCGGCGTCATGGACGCAATGCGGTTCCACAATTCAGGCATCGGCTTATGAAAATGGCTCCTCCGACGCGACCTCGGCGATCAATGCTGCCTTGAGCAACTGCGGATCGACATTGAGCAATCCTCATTATGTATTACTTAGTTCCGGAACGTTTCTTATCAAGGGCAATCTCACGATTCCTGGCTATACCGTTTTGCGCGGAGCGGGCACCCTGTCAACCATCTTGAATACCACGGGCACCAGCGGAGCAGTCATCACGATGGGCACGGGCGGCGGAATTAGCTCCGGTGGCCCCAATTCCGCCACCATCAATTCTGGCAATACGGCAGGATCGACCAGCCTGACCCTCTCGAGCACCTCTGGAATGTCGGTGGGCGGCTATCTGATGATTACCGAATTGGATGATCCGGTTTATGTGACGATCGACACCATCGTGAACACTCCCTGTACATTCTGCGACTATCCGTTTCAGGGGGCGAGGGCGCGAGGGCAGATCGTAGAGGTTGAGAACATTTCCGGCAACACCGTGACAATTTCTCCTGCTCTATACACAAATTACGGAACCGCGAGCAATACATCGCCGGCGCTTGCCACCCCGGTTCCGGGGGTGCAAAAGTATTCCGGCGTTGAACTGCTGCAAACCTATGCCAACAACACCGGCTATGCTCAGACATTTGCCCTCTGGGGTTGCATGTATTGCTGGGTGAAGGAAGTGTTCGACAACTACACCGATGGCGACCACATCGACGATTATTACGGCTACCGCGATGAGTTCCGCGACAGCTACTTCTCCAATGCCATGCTGCATAGTCCGGGCGGCGCGGACTCCGATGTTTCCCTGCTCAATAAGACCTCCGGCTCGTTGGTTGAGAACAATATTCTGGAGCGCCTGCACGTGGGCGTGATCGTCGACTGGGGTAGCGCAGGCAACGTGGTTGGCTATAACTATAGCTACGGCAACTTCGATTCCAGTGGCGACCTGGTAATCATGTCATCGTTTCTGGAGCATGGGGCCTCGCCTCAATTCAATCTTTACGAGGGCAATGTCGGCAACAACATCACCCTCGACAGTTTCTGGGGATCGGGTTCCAACGAGACCATGTTCCGCAATCAGTTTCGCGGGACCGACACTCTGGCTTCGCCTCTAACCGCCGGGCGCAGCACCGTAGACTGGTCTAGCACGCAACTGGCCAACGAACAGATGTTTGCCATCACCAACTCCTGGGTGCACACCAACAGCAACGCGATCGGAAATGTTCTCGGCTCTGCCGATGCACTCACAGCAGCTACACAGGGTCTTTACACTGGCGGCACCGCACCCTACACCTCCACTGTGATTCCGTCGGCTACGCGAAATTACAACAACTGGTTCTACGCAGTCAGCGTGGGATATGACACCGGCAGCGATACCAACGGCAGCGGCGTCAAGACTTTCGCAGGCGGTCCTTCGAACATCGCCGGATACTGGGTGGGAAAAGCGTCGGGAACCATTTTCCAGCATGGAAACTTCGACATTGCCGGCGGCTCGATTATCTGGGCCAGCGGTACAACTCACTCGCTGCCCCCATCGTTTTACCAGAGTTCGGAACCTGGCTGGTTTGGGAGCATTCCCTGGCCTGCCGTAGGGCCCGATGTTACGGGCGGAAATGTGGATGCCTCCACCTTGCAAGGACATGTGAACGCTATCCCCGCGGAAGCTTGTTATAACAGTACTTCGCGAGACTCCTCCGGTCTTTTGCTCTTCGACCCAACCGTCTGCTATAGCAGCAGCAATACTTTGCCGCCAGCTCCCCCTACTGGCCTGACCGTGATCGTGCAGTAGTTCCCGCTTTCCCCGGCGGAATATCGATACATTTCGGCCCTCGGAGGTCGATAGGTTAAGTCCAGACCTTCGAGCAAATCAGTCGTCTTTAGGGAAACGGGTTTCGAGGACTACGGGGATCAAAATGCTTACCAGCAGAGCGTACTACTTCCTTAAGCCGCTTATGCCTTGGCGCCTTCGACTTTTATTGCGGCGGTGGCGGGCCAGTCGCCGCAGACGCACGTTTGCCGACGTCTGGCCCATCGACCCTAAAGCCGGGCGCACACCGCCCGGATGGCCGGGCTGGCCAAATGGCAAACGCTTCGCTCTGATTCTCACACACGACGTCGAAGGCAGCAAAGGTCTGTCGCGCATCGAGCGTTTGAAGGATCTCGAAGTGAAGCACGGCTTCCGTTCCTGCTTCAATTTTGTGCCGGAAGGTGAATACCGGGTCCCGGACGCACTGCGGCATATGCTGGATCACGCTGGATTCGAAGTCGGAGTCCACGGTCTGGAACATGACGGCATGCTCTACAACTCGAAAGCGAAGTTCGCCGCCAAGGCCGCCCGCATCAATCAATATCTCCGGAACTGGAACGCTTCTGGATTTCGTTCTCCTTTGATGCAACACCGGTTGGGATGGCAGCACGTGCTCGATGTCGAGTATGACTCTTCCACCTTTGACACCGATCCTTTTGAACCGGAACCGGATGGTGCCGGCACCATCTTTCCCTTCTGGGTGCCCGGCCCGCAAGGCGGCGGGTATGTCGAACTTCCCTACACCCTGATTCAGGATTTCAACCTTTTTGGAGTTTTGTGTGAGCGGAACATCGATGTTTGGAAGCGCAAGGTGGATTGGATCGCCGAACACGGCGGCATGGTATCCCTGAACACTCACCCCGATTACATGTGCTTTGAAGGCCGAGAACAGCGCGATGAGTATGCGGTCGCGCGCTACGCGGAGTTTCTCCGCTACGTGCGAGAGAAATATGAAGGCTCGTATTGGGCCGCGCTGCCCCGGGAAGTCGCCCGCTATTACCGCGAGAGCGTACCCGCTTCATCTCGAAATACGCGCAAAAAGATATGCATGGTGGGCTACACGCCGTACGAGCAAGACAACCGCGTGCGGCGCTACGCGGAAACTCTGGTGAAGCGTGGCGATCAGGTGGATGTAATCGCTTTATCCCGAGAACCCGGCATGCCGCCAGTGGAAGAGATCGACGGGGTTACGCTCCATCGGGTGCAATACCGTAAGAATGACGAGCGCAGCAAGTGGACTTATGCCCGCCGCTTGCTGCAATTTCTCTTCAGATCTTCAAGGGAGCTGACCAGACTCCATGTCCGTAATCGCTACGATGTGATTCACATCCACAACATGCCGGACTTTCTGGTTTTTGCGGCATGGTATCCCAAGCTGACGGGCGCCAAACTGATTCTCGATATTCACGATCTGGTTCCCGAATTGTTCGGTAATAAATTCCCCTCGAAGCTCAAAGCTGCTTACCTGGGTTTCTTAAGAACAATCGAAAAACTATCCGCCGGATTTGTCGATCACGTGATCGTGTCGAACCACCTATGGCTTCGGACCGTGGTCGAGCGCTCGGCGCCGGAACAGAAATGCTCTGTTCTTATCAATCACGTCGACCCGGAGATGTTTTCGCGGCGGGCCCGGACCAGAATGGACGATAAATTCATCGTTTTATTTCCCGGCAGCTTGCAGTGGCACCAGGGCGTCGATATTGCGATTGAAGCATTCTGCCGCGTCAAAGAAAACGTCCCCAATGCCGAGTTCCACATTTACTGCAACGCCGCAGGAACCCTGGCTAGGGATTTGAGGCAGTTGGCGCTGAAGCTTGGTGTGGGCGACAGCGTTAAATTTATGGACGGCATTCCGATCGATCAAATGCCACAAGTGATCGCAAACGCCGATCTCGGAGTCGTGCCGAAAAGAGCCGACTCTTTTGGCAACGAGGCCTACAGCACAAAAATCATGGAGTTTATGTCACAAGGCGTGCCGGTCGTGCTCTCGCATACCAAGGTTGACGACTTCTACTTCAAAGAAGGGATCGTTCACTTCTTCCGTTCCGGTGACTGCCAGTCGATGGCCGATGCCATGCTCGATGTTATCGGCAGCAAAGAGTTGCGTGTATCTCTCGCCGAAGCCGGCTATGAATACGTGAGGCGACATGGCTGGGACACGAAAAAGAAACAATACCTGGATCTCATAGATTTTCTTTCGACGGAGCGATTCGCGGATGTTCAGGCTGCGGCCCAACCTGCTGATGTTGAACCTGCTGCTCTTCAACCTGTCGATGTTCAACCCGATATGAAATCCGATCTCGGCTCGATATCGGCAATCCCAGCGGACACTCACACCCGGGAGCTGAAGGTGGGCCACGCAGTGTCTTCAAGAAGGTAACCACATCTCAAATCCATCCCCGCCTTTGGGAACAGTGGCGCGAACGCCGATCGCGCAAACGCCGATCGCGTAAAAGACGATCTACGTAGGTAGCGACAGCCGTGTCGGCTGTCCAATAGTTTAGGAGCGAAAAGGTGCAGAAATACATTCGATTCGTCAACGGTCTCAGGAAGTTCATCCAGTCGCGGATGACGCCTGAGGAAGCCATTGCGTCCGCACGAACCCAGCTGAAGCATAGAATGCTGGCGCGCGAAGAGAACTTTCTGACTCTGGCAGAGAAAAGTATTTTCGGCTACCCGCGTAGTCCGTACTTGAAGCTGCTGGTACCGAAGCAAATCACTTTCGATGACGTCAAGTCGTGGGTTTCACAGAATGGAATTGAACAGACCCTTCGCGTTCTCCAGAACGAAGGCATTTATTTCACGGTCGATGAATTCAAGGGCAAAATCCCAGTGGTCCGGAAGGGCATTGAGTTTCGCTGCGAAGAATCGATGTTCGATAATCCGTTTCTGTCTTGCGCCTACGAAGTACGCAGCGGCGCGACGCGAAGCGCGGGAACCCGCATTCGCATCGATTTCGATTACCTGAATCAACGCTGTCTTTACGACGCTTTTCTGCTGAACCACCATGGATGCCTGACTTCTCCGATTGCCAACTGGTTCCCGGTATTTCCCGGAGCTCCCGGCATCAACTCAAGCCTGCGTTTCGCGCACATTGGCAATCGTGTTCAACGCTGGTTTTCTCAAGTAGCCGAAGATCAGCTCAACGTGAATTGGGAAAAGAAGTGGGGCACAAAGCTGATTTTCACCATGCACAGTCTGTACGGCAGTTCTCTTGCTGAACCGGAGTATGCCAGCCTGAACGATGCTTACAAGATTGCAGAGTGGGCTTCGCAAGCGCTCAACGAGCACTCGACGTGCGTGGTTTATACCTTCGCCGCGTCGGCCGTCCGCGTGTGCATTGCCGCAGCCGAGGCGAACCTCAACCTGAGGGGCGCGAAATTTTTCGTCACCGGTGAGCCGCTTACTCCACAAAAAAAGAAAGAGATCGAGTCTGTCGGAGCTTCTGCCGTACCCGTCTACGGCATTTCGGAAGCCGGCGTCATCGCCGCAGGCTGTGACACGCCAGACGCCGCGAGCGATCACTGCCACCTGTACAAAGACACCACGGCAGCGATTACCCACAAACACCGAGTTCCTCATTCCGATATGAACGTGGACTCGTTCCTGTTCACCAGCCTTCTGTATGAGTCTCCAAAGCTGCTGCTCAACGTCGGAATGGGCGACTACGGTGAGATTTCAACCGGCGGCTGTGAGTGCGAGTTTGCGGAGTTGGGTTTCGACACCCACGTCAGCGCCATCCGCAGCTATGAAAAGTTGACGGGAGAAGGCGTCACATTCGTGGACACCGATTTCATACGCATCATCGAAAAAGAGCTTCCCGAAAAGTTCGGGGGCAGAAGTACCGATTACCAATTGGTCGAACATGAGGATGCCAGAGGGCTGACTCAACTCCAGTTGTTGGTCAGTCCCCGTGTTGGCTCCATCAACGAAAACGCAGTGCTCGGCGCATTTCTCGTTCTTCTCAAAACCGCCGAGGACAGTCCGGAATCGTGGGCGCAGTCCGGAACCGAAATGTGGAAGCAATCTAAAATGGTGAGGATTACACGAGATTCTCCCATTGCAACCGCCAGCGGGAAAATCCTCCCCTTCTATTTGCAGAAAAATAAAAAATCTCAGGCTGTCAAAGCCTAGGAACCTAGAGGAACTTACATTATGGGATTTCCCATGCACCGACCTAGACGTTTGCGTCAAAACAATAACTTCAGGGAGCTGGTTCGTGAAAATAGCCTCGCTGCGAAGGATTTCATCCAGCCCTTGTTTGCCGTCCCCGGCAGCGGCATCCGCAGGGAGATTAGCGCGCTTCCCGAAAACTACCACCTCTCGATCGATTGCCTGGTGGAAGAAGCGCGCCTAGTGCGGGATCTCGGCATTCCTGCGGTTCTCTTGTTCGGTGTTCCGGAGACGAAGGATGAGTGCGGCACGGGCGCTTACTCGCCCGATGGAATTGTGCAGCAGGCCGTGCGTGCGCTGAAGAGCATGGTGCCCGACCTTCTGGTGATCACCGACGTATGTCCGTGCGAATATACGACGCACGGACACTGCGGCATCATCGAGAACGGCTATCTTGCGAACGACCCTTCTCTCGAACTGCTCGCGAAAATTACTCTTTCTCACGCCCAAGCCGGAGCCGATATGGTTGCGCCCGCCGCCATGCTCGACGGTGAGATTCGCGCCATGCGGCAGACCCTCGATGCGCACGGCTTTCACAACCTGCCGATTATGGGGTACTCCGCGAAATATGCTTCCAAGCTTTACGATCCCTTCTTCAAGGAAGGCACGCATTCGACCCTGTCGTTCGGCGACAAGAGAACGCATCAGATGGATTACTCGAACTCTGACGAGGCCATGCGGGAGATTGCGCTCGACGTCGAGGAGGGCGTTGACATCATCATGGTAAAACCGGCGCTCTTCTACCTCGACGTCGTTTACCGCGCCAAAAAGGAATTTCAGATGCCGCTTGCCGTTTACAACGTAAGCGGCGAATACGCCATGATCGACGCCGCGGCGAAGATGGGCCGGCTGAACCGCGATGCCGTTATGTTCGAGGCTTTAACCTGCCTCAAACGCGCCGGCGCGGATTTGATCATCACCTATTTCGCCAAGCGCGCGGCCAAGTTGCTGTCGGAACAGCACGCCGAAGCGTTTGGCAAAGTCCCGGGAGAAATAACCGTGTCCCAAGTGGTTTCGCTGCCGGTGCCTCCGGTAAAGAAAATAAAGACTACATAAATTACGCTTCCAGCGAACGCTGGCACGCAATTCCGGTCGCCCTCCCTTGTATTTCAACCCTCGCGGTTGAACGCTGCGAATTTTGTCTCGCGGAAGATCCATGAAAATCCAGGTTGTTGGTGTCAATCACCATAGCGCTCCGCTCGAACTGCGCGAAAGACTGGCGATTTCAGAGCGCCAGCTCCCCGCAGCGCTGACCCAATTACGTCGCCAACCCGGAGTTGCCGGTGGAATCATCCTTTCCACGTGCAATCGAGTCGAAGTGATTGTGGAAAGCAGAGGCGAAGGCGCCAATCTCTGCAACTTTCTCCAAGAGTACTCTGGCATTCCTCTTCCTGACCTGCAGCCTCACCTATACGAGTATCGGCAGCGGGATGCCATCCATCACCTCTTTCGGGTGGCGTCCAGTCTTGACTCCATGGTACTGGGCGAACCCCAAATTCTGGGTCAGGTAAAGGAGGCTTATGCCGTAGCCCGCAACGCGGGCGTGATGAGCCCTCGCCTCGATCGCCTGCTAACCCGCTCGTTTGCGATCGCCAAGAAGGTTCGTACCGAAACATCGGTAGGCACGGGTGCGGTTTCCGTCGCCTCCGTCGCCGTCGAACTGGCGCAAGACATGCTGGGCTCGCTCGCCAACAAGTGCGTTTATCTCGTCGGTGCAGGAAAGATGAGCGAACTGGCCGCGCGCCATCTGCTCGCGCGGGGCGTGGGATCGATCTTAGTCTCCAGCCGCAACTACGACCGCGCAGCGCAATTGGCGCAATCGATCGGCGGCAAGGCGGTCCATTACGAGGAGCTCTATGAGACTTGTGCCCTCGCAGATATCGTAATCAGCGCAGCCGCTGCGCCGCACATCATTTTCCGCCGCCAGCACGGAGAACGGTTTCTTACGCTCCGGCGCAACCGGCCCATGTTCTTCATCGACATTTCCGTTCCACGCACCGTAGATCCCGAAATGAATCGGCTCGAAGGCATCTTTGTGTATGACATTGATGACTTGCAGCAGACAGTTGCCGAGTACACCGCCAACCGCCGCACGGAAGCCGAACGGGCAGAAGCGATCGTGGCCGTTGAGCTCGAACGTTTTCGCTCGAACTTGCGGACTCTGGATGTTGTCCCTACCATCGTTTCTCTGCAACAGCGGATGGAAAGTATCCGCAAAAGCGAAATTGCGCGTGCTCGCGGCCGTTTGGGCCGGCTCTCGTCGGAGCAGGAAGCGGCTCTCGATGCCATTACACGCGGCATCGTCAACAAGCTGATCCATGGTCCAATCAGCGCTTTAAAAACCGCCGCTCGAGAGGATGAAGCCGGCACGCTGCTTCCTGCCGTCGAGCGTCTGTTTGATATCGCAGAACAGAAGGCGGCAGATTCCGCGGCCGACGATATTCAAAGTGTTCTCGATATGTCTAGCGCCTGACTTCGCAGCTGCTCGCGCTCAGCCTAACTGTCTGTCAGCGAACATCCCGAATCAATCGTCTTCCGTGGATTCCTCGGATAAGATAAGACAAATAGAATGGATTTGCGGGCTTTCATTGAGGTGCTTTCGGCACAAGATCACCTGCGGCGGGTTCGCCAGTCGGTTGACTGGAAATTTGAACTCGGAAAGATTACTCGAGAACAGCAGGTCCCACTCCTGTTCGAGAATATAAAGGACTACCCTGGACACCGCGTTTTCACCAATGGGCTAAGCAGCCCCGGATTGCTTGCACTTGCGCTCGGCCTGGAATATGAGGAAAACCTGAACACCATCATTAAGGTTGCCCAACAGAGATCGCAAAACCCGCTGCCACCGCAGATAATAACCGAAAGCCCTGCTCTGCAAAACGTCATTCCCTCCCCGCAGATCGATTTTCTTACCTTTCCAGTTCCCCAATGGAGCACACAAGACGCGGGCCGCTACCTGGGAACGTGGCACATCAACGTGTCCAAAGATCCCGACACAGGCGTCCGCAATGTTGGCGTTTACCGCATGCAGGTGGTCGGGCCAAAGCAAGCGACAGTCAGCACCTCTCCGACAAGTGACTTGGGCCGGCAATTTGCAAAGGCTGAAAGAGCGGGGCAACCATTGCCAATGGCAGTGGCGATCGGTGTGAGCGAAACCGTAATGATGGCAGCCAGCGCCGCGTGCCCGTATGGGTTCGATGAATATGCGCTCGCCGGTGGCCTGGAAGCCAGGAGCTTGAGAGTCATGAAATGTCAGACTGTCGACGTGGAGGTTCCGGCAGAATCTGAAATCGTGATCGAGGGCTTCCTGAAACCTGGCGCTCGCGTACAAGACGGCCCTTATCTTGACTACGCAGGCAAAGCGAATACTAATCCCAAAGCATTTGTGTTCGAGGCGACCCGGCTCATGTATCGGGACAATCCAATTTTTCGTGGCTCATCGGTTGGTATTCCGGGAGCGGAGGATCATCAGATTTTTTCCCTGCTTGCGCACCTGAACCTTGTCGACTTTCACGGCCGGCGTTCGCGCCAGCGGATTCAGAATCCGCTGTTGCGAAAGAGGCTGTTCGGAGCTTTCCAATTCGCCGGCCGGCTCGGAGCCTTCCATCCTCGCAATTGGGGCAGATAATTGGTCATGCAAGCAGCGCACGCCATTGCCGTCTCAAAGTGCCAACGAGCCTCCTCTCCGGCTACTGGTCGGAAAGCTAAGATCAAACTCATCCACATCTATAAGGACTTTGATATTTATAACGGCCTGATTGAGGAGTTCCTCCTCTTCGCCCAAAGGATAGATCCCGAAAAGTACGACTTTACCGTCTGTGTTTTTAATTACAAAGGAAGTCCATTCGGCCAACGCTTTCAGGACCTCGGCGGCAAGCTCCATAACCTGCAATGTGGGTGGGAAGATAACCCGCTAATCATATACAGCTTATACAAGTATCTGAAGAAGTCCAAACCCCACATAGTACAGACTTATATATTGAAGCCAAACCTCTACGGCAGGATCGCAGCTTTCTTGGCAGGCGTCCCGGTCATTATTTCCACGGAGCTTACTCTAAAGAATCAAGCGCACAGTCTTCTAAACAGATTCCGCGATTCACTGCTGCACCCACTGAACAGTATTCTCAATAAATTCACGGACGTTATCTTATGCGCCTCCGATGCGATCCGGCAGCAATGGCAGACCAGAAAGCATGCCCACAGGTTCAAGGTGCTCCATCCGTACTTCGATCCCGATAAAATACGAGAGTCAACCCGGCGCCGTGACGAAACTGCTCTGGCCGGGAAGGACGACTGGGTCATCGGCACTGTGGGTCGCCTCAGCGAGGAGAAGCGGCACATCGACTTGCTGAAGTCTTTCCATAATGTGCAGAAGGTCTTTCCGAAGGCTACCCTTTTGATCGTAGGGGACGGCCACATGCGAGGCAAATTAATCAACGAAGCGCGCCGGTTGGGCATTGCCGGGAGCGTGACCTTTGCTGGGTTCCAAACCAATGTTTCGGAGTACTTGGACAAAATGGATGTTTTTGTCCTTCCCTCGAGAACTGAGGGATTCCCGCTTGTGTTGCTCGAAGCGATGACAATCGGTCTGCCCGTAGTTGCGACCAACGTTGGCGGAATACCTGAGTTGGTGGTCAACGATGAAACAGGAGTGTTAGTCAGGCCTTCGCATCCGGAAGAGCTTTCGCAAGCGATTACAACTTTGTTGTCGAATCCTGAAAAGATGTGCGCCATAGCACATAGGGGGAAGGTGCACGTGTTAGCCACTTACAGCGCCGGAAAGTTTATACACGAGCACGAAGTCGTTTACGAATCCATGTTGGCAGCTAAAGGAGTGGTTGGCGGCGCTCAACCAATCGTTGGAGCTTACGGCGTAGCTGTGGACTGCCCACGAAGTAACGGACAAGGGTCAGATGGACATTCACAATAGCAACGTTAGCAGACTCGGGGTACTTCTGATTGCTCCAGAGATGCCTGGCCGCGTTGGAACTGTAGGTGACGCGTATCCTTCCGTTTCAGATTCCGAATGCGTTGACTACGCCGAGCTGTTGTCTGCGTGCAACTACGCCTTTGACATTTGTACTCCAAGAGACATTACTCCCAGCCTCTTTAGTGACTTAGAGCTAGTTAAATATTCGTCTATTGTGCTTGCTGCGCCGCTCTGTGAGTTGAGCGATATGGCACTATCGTTGATACGGCAGGTATCGTTTGAAGCCGGCGTCAGTCTAGTCACAGCGTACGATCATCCCGATGACAGGAGTGCCGCATGGTTCGGAATCGAGCGCTTCACCGGCGATAAAATACTGTGGCCACTGAAGGCCAAGATTATGCGCTGGCCGAATGGAGACGGTTCCGCTTGTGCAGTTGATTACGGTCCGCAGTCTGGCCTGCCAGGTATCCGCCGCCGGGGGTTGCGCAAACTATCTTGGAAACAAACGTTCACCAAGACAAGAAGCCTGATCAGGAGCCTCCAACTGCCGTATATGAGGGCTGCCCGCGCAATAGACGTGGAAGTCTTATCGACGACGATGCACGGCGAACCGCTGGCCTGGTCCTACAAGTTCGGCAATGCCACTAACTATTATTTCGCGCTTCATGGAGATTTGTTTCTTGATAAGTACAACGAGATGCATCGTCTGGTCCGCTCTGTTCTCGATGCAAACAGCGGTCATGGAATGGTCCGCGCGGAGGTCGATAGCACCATGGTTCTTCGCCTCGACGATCCGGGGGCGTCGAAGTCAGAGTATGTGACGGGTGGATGCCTTCTGACCGAAACGGAGTGGAATGAACTGGGAACCGTGCTCAAAGAAGCGCACGCACCTTTAAGCGTGATGTACACGCCAGGATGGGTCGATGATGGAGACCAAAAGTCAGGCGATGTATTTATAGACGGCGAGCTGCTCTCTGTGCGGACGCCCGGCGCTCTGCACGATTCCGCACGCGTGAAATACGTCTTCTCTGACTCCACAAGACTTCCGCACGATCATGTCTCAGAGTTCCAGGGAATCGAGAGCCTGGTTGAAAAGCGTTTCGTTGACGTTCACTCCCACGGCCTTACACATCTGAATCCCGATCACAAGGCCTGGGCGGGCGCGCCCGACAAGCGCGCCGACGCACCCTGGTACACCGAATTCTACGATTCCAAGAATGACAAGGCGGTGGGCGCCGATGACCAGGCGCGTGCAATGGAACAGTCAAGGAATAAAATTCAGCAGCTGTTTGGCGAGCCAGCTGCGGCATTCACGCCTTCAGGTCATAAGCACGACAGCCAGTGCGATGTTCTCGCTCAGGCTGCTGGCTACGGCCTCTTCTCGGCAGACTATACCGGAATCATGAAACCTGGATCCATCGTACGAAACTGGAAGATACCCGCGTTAATGCTTTATTTCAAGGAGCCGACAGCGTCGATTGCAAAGTCGGGATATCCGGTGATCGGAGTCATTCACGACTATGAAATTAAGCAAAGTCCCAGTCGCTTTCGCAGCATTATCGAGAAATGGAAAGCAGCCGGTGTAAAAAGGTACATCTCTCTAAGTAGTCTCGCAGCTTCGCTGTGTTCTCAAATCGATGCTTACTATTCAGCGAGGGCATCGCAGATCGAAGTGAGGATATTACTGCCTGCCTCACAATCCCGCCGGCCCTGCACTCCCAGGGCAGCAGACATATCGCTAAAGATCGTTCTACCCCGCAGATGTTCGTACGCAGGAGAAGTCATAGACATTTCCGGAGGAGTATTAGCGTGCCTGATCGACTCAGAGCCAACTTCGATCCGCATGTCAATCAGGCCAACGAATTGTGAACGGATCGACATTGTGATTCCAGTGCGTCGGTCACAATCCGGCGGTGGTGTAGGTTTGTCCGATTCTAAAGGCAGCACCGAGTTAATCACTTACTGAAAGTTCATACTTGGCAGGCGTCATTAGTAAAGGCCTCTTTACACTAATGTGTGCGCCGAAATAAATCCTCATTCATACCTTCAGTTTCGCCCTTCCCGCCGTTGCTCACTCAAACCTCTATTATGCCTAGCAATAAAATACCAATCCTTTACATCGCTGGATGTGACCGGAGTGGCAGTACAGTCATCGACCAGATATTAGGACAAATTCCGGGCTGGTTTACCGTTGGCGAGCTCGCCGACATATGGGACCGGGGCGGCCTTCTGGATGGTGGCCGCGCCGTTCACGGTCTCTGCGGCTGCGGGAGCGCCCTAAAAGATTGTGACTTTTGGCGTCAGGTCTTTATAGAAGCTTTTCATCAAACTCCGGGCCGATTCGATTTTGCGGCAGCTTCAGCCTTGAGAACTCATTGCGCTCGGTTTCGCCACTTACTTTTTCTTCAGAATACAGTAATGAGAGGATTGGTTAGGCCGTCTGTTGACGCATATGTAGAGTTGACGAGGAAGTTGTATCAAGCTATCGGCAAGACTACCGGCGCGAAGGTTATTGTCGATTCGTCCAAACATCCCTCGCACGCTCACATATTAAAGCTGACCGGAGCTTTTGATTTATTTGTTGTGCACCTTGTACGCGATCCTCGGGGCTGCGCGTACTCCTGGCTGAAGCCAAAACCACATCCCGATCCCGCGATTAAAGAGTTCCCAACCGTGCATCCCGCGAGAACCTCGGTGAACTGGATGTTCGAGAACTCCGCAATCAGGACGCTTTGGGGTTCCTCAGAAGGAAGATATCTCTTGTTACGTTACGAAGATTTTATCGCTCGGCCCGAGGAAAATGTGAGCCGCATCATACAATTTGTCGGCCAGCCTGCGTCGCCTCCTCCGTTTTTAAATACTCACGCCCTCGCGCTGGCGCCGGGTCACGGAGTATCGGGCAACACCATACGATTCGAAGCCGGACCGGTGCGATTAAAACTTGACGATAAATGGCGTACGGCGATAAAACCCAGGCACAGATGGTTGGTAACGGCGCTGACCAGTATGGCTTTGCCAACATATGGGTACGATTTCGGCTTTGAGCCCAGAAAGTAAACGTCGTTAAGTGCGCGGGGAATCACAACAGTCGGGGGCCTACTTCTATGTCGAAGATTGAGCAATAATTGGAACCACACCAACACGGAATGAGGCGGATCGTACAGGGCCTATGAAGCAGCGGTCGGCAGTCGGACTTATTAAACTGAACCTTAAGTTTCTGCCGGTTATTGCCGTTCTCGCCGTCCTCGGCATTTTTGGTGCCGGGTGCAAGAACAGCTCAGTTCCGCCCAAGCCGGGTCCAGTCTCACTCGGTCCAAAAGCTCCTTCTCAATCCGGAACACCGACGGGCGACTTTCCTGTAGCAGGTTTGATCTGCCCACCCTTTGATTCGTCATTGCCAATGCCCGGGGTAAAAGGGGGACATAAGGTCATTCTGTCGTGGAACGCCAGTCCTCCGGCCGACGCTAAACATTCCACCGCGGTTGGCTATTGCCTCTATCGCGGCACCACGCAAAAAGCCCCTCCTACCGAGCGGGTCAATGTTGTGCCATTCGCCGGCACCAAATGCGCGGATGATTTAGTCGAGAGTGGCAAGACTTACTATTATGTGGTGCGGGCAATAAGCGCCAGGGGAGTCACCAGCCTCGTCTCAAAACCTGCGCCTGCTTCCATTCCAAGATCCCCTCGAAATCCGAACCTTGCCCCGGATTCCACGCCCGCCTGCCGTGTGCCTGCCGGCATGAAATAATACTTCCTTCATTCATTCTTCCCGTTTTGCCTGCCACTTCGCCTCGTCAATCCCTTCGCTACGGCACTGTCGCTTCCACCGCCGGGGTTGAGAGCCCACTTTCCTTCCCACTGCTGTTCACCGAGCTAGCCTCGTAATAATAAGTCTTCCCTGAGACCACGGTGCTGTCCGTATAGGCGGTGTTTGCGTCCAGCGTGGAATTGATCTTGAGAAAAGTTCCGCTCGCGCTGGTGCTGCGATAAACGTTGTAGCCCTCCACGCCTTCGCTGGCATTCCACGAAATGCTTACGCTGTACTGCGTCACCGTGCCGGTGCCGGTTAACGACTCGGCCGGAGGTGTATTTGACGCATTGCTCGTGAACGATAAGGAACCAGAGTTGATTCCGGCACCTTGTGGCGTGAAGGCCACGTTGAACGATAAGCTCTGCCCCGCCGAAATCGTTACCGGGAAGGACGCTCCCTGCAACACGAATTGCGAACCGCCGGTTGCCGCAGAGTAAAGCGTTACACTTGACCCACCGGCAGTCAAGGTCATCGGCTCGGTCACTGTTGTATCTAACGCGACATTGCCGAAGTTCAGCGTTGCCGGGGTGATGGTCAGCTGCCCAGTGGCCGTCGTTCCGGTTCCCATAAGGGGTACGTTTACGCCAGGCCCGCTAACCAGCAGACTGCCTCCGACTTCGCCTGTCGACAATGGACTGAAGGTAACGTTCAACGTCACGCTTTGACCCGGGTTCAGGGTCAGAGGGAACGTGGCGCCACTCGCCGAGAATGTGCTGCCGGTTGTTTGAATGGCCGTCAGACTTACTTTCCAGGTACGAGCATTCACCAGCACCACGGGCAGCGTGGAGTGGGACCCGATCGCCACCGAACCAAACGAGAGCACCGAAGGACTGAGCGTCAGCGCCTCGCTGGTCACACCCGTGCCTGCTACCTGAAGGACGAGCGTAGGATTCGAGGCATTACTCACAAACGTAATGGCGCCGCTTGTCCATCCAACAGCTGCAGGAGTAAAACTCACATTCACATCCACACTCTGCCCGGCCGTCAACGTCAGAGGCAGACTTATGGACGAGGTTGTAAAGTCGCGATTGCTCACGGCAAAACTGGAAAGCGTCACACTCGTCTCTCCAGTATTTGTCACGGTGACCAGCAAGACCTCACTCTGGCCCTTATCAACCGTGCCAAACTTCAGGCTTGACGGTGAGCATGTGAGTTGTTGTGCAGATGCGCCTGCGCTCTTTGGTAGGAGCCCAATTAGCAGAAGCACTGCGCCGAGGGTTAGAAAGTGGACGGAGCGGACGGAGAGCGATTGAATTCTGGACTGGGGGAGTCGCATGTCTCCAGTTTGAAAGGCTCGCGCCAAAGCAGATAGATTCCGAAAGTACAGGAACCCCGCGGCCGTAAGAAAAGTTTCCCAATTTGGAACTTGCTCCTAGACCTTCGGCGTTTGTAAGTTGGGTGAGGATCCCGCTTGCGGTCTGAGAAAATTCCATCCAAACCCCTTGACTCCGCCTCCGTGGAAAATGGCATCACGAACTGCAAATTTCTGCATCTTGACTTTGTCGATCCGTGCCGTAATAATCTTCCTCGCGAAGCGATAGAATCCCAGGCTGTCGCGGGTTTTGACCCGATTCGCTTCTTATCGACGTTTTCCCACCAGTTGTCCCGTCCGAGTTGTCAAAGCGCTGTTGGTGGAGTTTTTCCTAACTTTGAGTTGTTGTGATTGACCGAACCCAAGGAGAGTCCTGCGTTAATGAAGAGCCACCGTCTGCCCTCCCTCTTGTTAGTATTGGCTGTAATTTTTCTGCCCATATTGGGCAACGCTCAGGGAAGTCTCTCGTACTGGGTAAATCCAAGCACCGGTTCCGACTCTAATTCCGGCTCGCAGTCAGCGCCATTTCAGCACATCGCCTACGCCTGGTCGGTGGCGCAAGCCAACAATCTGAATAACCAGGCGACCATCGTGAATCTCGACGCAGGCACCTACCGGGAGTCCGTCACGATGAACGCTCAGAACGGCGCGACGAGTGCTGTGGTCACTTTTCAGCCAGCTTCGGGCGCCACCGGCCAGGTTATCTGGAGCGGTGGCACGCTCTACACCGGCTGGTCCGTGTACTCGGGCAATAGCAGCATTTACACTCACGCCTGGACGAACGACTATCCCGTATGCGCACAGGTGAGCGGCTGCACCAGCTATCTGCAAGAGGAAATCATGCTGCACCAGGAAATGGTGACGGTGAATGGGAGCGTGCTGACGCAGGTGTTGTCGTTGACTCAGATGTTGTATCCCGGAACGTTTTACGTGGACAACACGACGTCGACTATTTACGTATGGCCGCCTTCTGGCACGAATATGTCCACCGCGACGGTGGACATTCCCAGCCAATCTTCGCTGCTCACGATCAACAACGTTTCCAATCTTGTGTTCGACGGCATTGTGTTTCAATACGCCAACTCCTGCCGTTCAAACGCGGCGGTCACCGTCAATTCCGGCAGTTCCATCACATTCGACGCCGATACTTTCCAATGGAACAATGGCCAGGGCATCGCGATTAACAATCCAGCCACCAACGTGACGGTGGAAAACAGCACGTCAAATTTCAACGGCGACAGTGGCTTCCAGAGTTCCCAGACCGTCGGGTTGCAGTGGACCAATAATATTGCCGAAGACAACAATTGGCGCGGGGCCCAGGGCGGTTATTACGCCTGCAACGTGGCAGGGCAGCACGTCTGGATGGCGCACGGCGACACCATGACGAACGATAATATTTCGTGGAATGAAGCCTACGGCGTTCACTGGGACACCGACAACCGAAACGATAACGTTACCGGATTAATCTCTACCAACAATCTGCTGAGCGGAGCTTTTCTCGAGAAAAATGAAGGGCCGATTGATCTCTCCGCCAGCTATTTTTGCAATCAGACTTCGAGTCTTTCCGCGGCCGGGTTCAGCCTGCGCAACTCCGGGTACGATAGCGACTTCAACGCAGTGAGTCCGGGGATTTCACTTACCACTAGTTCCATCTACAACAATGCGTCGTCCGAGATTATCGTGGGTGGACAGGCGGGAGGAATTCAGATCACTGACTGGCAGACAGGGAAGACTTACAACCTCATCACGGGCAATTTCAGCAACACGCACAATATTATTGAGGGAGTGGGCAGCACGGAGGAAGTCTTTAACGACGTTTCGCTGGGCGGCTCCGACTGGACCGATTTCCAAACCACTCTGATTTCGAATAATAACGACTGGTGGAATTCCAGCAACACCACCCAACCCTTCGCGCTCCCGGTGCCGATCACTGGTACCTTGGCCGACTTTGCCACGTGGCAGGTGGATACCGGGCAGGATCTGATCGGCTCGACATTCAGCGCGCCTTCTGGAACGCCGTTTGCCGCCTGCGATGCGATCGCCGCGCCGGCCAGCGATTATTGGATTACGGTGGATAACAACACTGTAACGGCTGGCCCCACTGGCGCCGCTGTTTACAACCTGAGCTTCACTTCGCTCGGGGGCTTCGCCGGAACCATTAACCTCTCGCTCGATGGCATCACTGAGGTTACGGGACTCTCCGCCACGCTCAGTCAGAATCCGATCACTGGGGGTTCTGGAACATCGGTTCTAACCGTGACCTCGACCATCGGCACTACTCCGGCGGGCACCTACAACATCACCGTCATCGCCAACAGCGGCAACCTCACCCGCACGGTGACGGTGGAGATCGTAGTTCCCGGGGCATCGTTATTGTTTTCTACCTTGAACGTGAGCTTTCCCAACCAGCAAGTGAACACCACCAGCGCGCCGCTCACAGTTACCATCACCAACAAAGGGACGAAGTCGGTGACCTTTACCAGCTACACAACGAGTCTGACCCAGTTCGCAATTTCCAAGAACACTTGTCCAACGGCGGGCAAGTCGCTCGGAGCCGGCAAAAACTGCACCATTTCCGTCACGTTTACGCCCTCTGGGGTCGGCACCTACAACGGCACGCTTACCGTCGTGGATGGCGATGTCGACAGTCCTCAGGTGGTGAATCTCACGGGGACGGGAACCACCTCGCCAACGGTGGTCCTCTCCACCTACAATCTGGCGTTTGGCTTCGTCCTGAAGAACGCTTCCAGCACCAGTTCATTCACGCTGACCAACACCGGGAGCGTCAACCTGAATATCACCAAGGTCGCCATTACTGGAACCGATGAAGCCATGTTCACTCAGACCAACAACTGCGGCTCCACGGTGCTTCCCAGCGGCGTTTGCACCTTCAACGTAACCTTCACACCGACCAATACTGCTCTCGACACAGCCACGCTGACCATTTATGACAACACCAGTGCCGGAGACCAAATCGTTTCGCTCTCCGGAACCGGAGCCCTACCGACTGTGAAATTCACCCCAACTATTCTGGCGTTCGGCAGTGTGGAGGTGGGGTCCACCAGTTCTCTGAGCGATACCGTCGAGAACTCGGGCCAAGTGCCCTTGACCATCACCAAGATTGCGCTCAGCGGCACTAACACTCAGTACTACACGGAGTCCGACAATTGCCCGCGCAGCCCCAGCACACTTGCGGCGGGAGCTACCTGCGTCGCCACTGTCGTCTTTAAACCCACCATCAGCGGCGCGCTGAATTCAACACTCACCATCACTGACAACGTTACGGCGGGTTCTAGTAGCCTGAGCCTCACCGGCACGGGCAAGTATCCTACGGTCAGCTTCACTCCGAATGTTCTCGCCTTCGGCAACATTTTGGTTGGTTCCAGCAGCACGCTGAGCGATACCGTCAAGAACACGGGACTGGTGTCGTTGACGATCACCAAAATTGCGCTCACCGGCAGCAATACGCAGTACTACACCGAGTCCGACAATTGCCCGCGCAGCCCCAGCACTCTGGCTGCCGGAGCCACCTGCGTCGCCACCGTTGTTTTCACTCCCACCGTCAGCGGTGCGCTGAACTCCACGCTCACCATCACCGACAACACCTCGACCGGATCGAGTGCGCTGAGCCTCACTGGAACGGGCAAGTATCCCACTGTCAGTTTCACACCTAATATTCTGGCATTCGGCAGCGTGGCGCTGGACATCGGCGTCCCCCTCGTCGATACCGTCAAGAACACTGGCCTGGTGCCGTTGACGATCACCAAAATTGCAATCACCGGCAGCAATACCCAGTACTACACCGAGACAGACACGTGCCCGCGCAGCCCCAGCACACTGGCCGCCGGAGCCACCTGCGTGGCCACCGTCACTTTCACTCCCACGATCGGGGGGGCCCTGAATTCGACTCTGACCATCACCGACAACACGTCAACCGGCTCCAGTACATTGAGCCTAACCGGGAGCGGACAGTAAAGTGGAATTCTCTTAGGCTGCGGGCTCTCTTGGCGATGACGCACGGACGCGCCGACGAGCGCTAAGGCGATTTCTCGCCAATCATCAATGGTTGGGATTAGACTCCCGTATCGTGGACGATAGAATATCTCGGAGGTTGTAAGGGGAGAATGAGTAGCGAGAGCGTAACAGCTGCGTGAGCGCGGTTGCGAAAATTCAGCCCGACAGAGTTGGGCTGTTCCCCAGCCGGCGTGTTGTCCATTAAGTTCCTTGCCCCACCGTCTGCTTCATGTTCATGTAATCCTGCACTGCAGCCGCCGCGCTCGGGTAGGACTCGTATTTTGCAAACATAGCTCGATCCCGGTACAGCCGCTGATTCTTCTTCGTCCGACTTCTACTTCTCCTGAAGCTCCGGCTTCTCTTGAAACTCCGGGATGTGCGCCAGCAGGTCAACGAAAACGCGCCGAAACTGCTCGAAGAGTTGTTCGAATTGGCCGACTTCATCATCGGAACTTACCCGGATCTCCGTCTCATAGTCACCACCGACGACCCGGGTAGCGACCATAATGATGTGGTTGAGACGCCGAAACACGAGACGGTCAAGCAGCGTGAGCACGAAAACGATGCCGATCGCCAAGGATAAGACAGTCATGAGGACCAGGACGTTCTGCGTGTGCCGCATGGAGAGATAGAAGGCAGAAATATCCCGCACCACAAACATCGCTCCTACGTTATTGCCTGCGGCGTCGTGGATGGGAAAGATGCCGCGCACCAGAACGGAATTCCCGTTGCGGAAGTATTCCAATACCTCGCCCTGAGCGGGCACCGCCGCCAGTTCTCCCTGGAATTGGATGATGGCGTCGTTCGATGTGGTTTTGTCCGCAACCACGAAGTCCGCATTGTCGTCCCAATTATCGCGGCGCTTCCACATCGCGCTCGAATCGGCCCAAAACTTCCTGTCTACGAACTTCTTGCTGAGCAGAAGTCCGTAGTCATCTCCGGTCTGGCTCTTCATGGTGTGAATAAACTGTCCGATCTCTTCACCAAACTCGATATAGCCGGTTACTTCGCCCTTGGAATCGTAAAATGGCCGCAGAATTCTCACCGCAAACCCAGCCTTGGCCAACTCGTTTCCAACAACCATGCCGTGGGTGCGCACTACTTCTTTATCCATGAAGCGATTCAAATGGTCCCCGAACTTTTCAGGGTTGTGGAGCCGAAGAAAGACGGCCATGTCGGGCTCAGGAGTATGGAACATCAAGTTGGTAATGCCTTCACCCTTCAACTTTGAATACAGGGGCGCAGTCAGATCGAGCAGGCGATTGCGATCCTTGGCAGCGAAAGCGGCGCGTACATCGGGGTTCATGAGTAGCGTCTCACTGACAGCCGACATCTTACTGGTCTCTCTAGCCTCCAGAATCGTGAACAGCTTCTGCGCGCCGCTGACGGACTCTGCCCCGAGTGCCTGTGAATTCCGCGCGAAGCTATAGTGCATCAGTACCACGATGCCGCCAACGCCCACCACCAGACAGGCAGCCATTGCGGCCAGAACCTTAGTCCGAATTAAGTTCCATCTCATGGAACACTCCTCACGCGCTGATGTTCAGTACATCTTTGACGGCTTGCTTGAGCTTGGCGACGGCCGCCGGGTCGTCCTCGGTAGTGGGAGTGATGAAGGCCAGCATTCGGCCTGAGCGCAGTCCGATCTTGCCTTTCACGTCCATGGCGTCCAGCCCTTTGGACTTAATCGTGGTTTCTATTAGCAGTCTCAGATCGTAGAGCTGACTCAAGGACAGGCACCTCCCTTACAGACATTCGTTCCTTTTCGGCGTTTGTCGAGACGCTAATTGCGCTTGAAGGTGGCGCACCGACACTCCGTTGTTTCGAGCAATTTGCCGGAAGCCCTGCTGCATGGAGTTCTTATCGGAATTTTTTCGGCGGGACTTGAGTTCCCGCGCGTCTCAATCGCCGCGCGGATTCTGTTAGAATCGCAGGGTTGCAACTTTGAGTTCAGGAGCCCACCGCATGTCAGCACCCAGCCGCCGCCCGGAGATTCGCCGGCGCCGCGCCCGTCAACACAAGATCACTACCCTGCGCAAGCGTCTCGCCTCGGCCCAGAACGATGCCGACCGCACTCGCATCACCACCAAGTTGCAAAAGCTCGCCATCGCTTCGCCGGGCCAGCCCCTGCTGAAGTAGGTTTTGGTCAGGTTGGTTGGGATGGGCTGGACCTTGATCGGCGTTCCCGATGACGGCCCGCGCATCACGCTACGCCCGCCGAGGTCTTTTTGCCCGCGTCCGCAGGCTGGCTGCTCGAGTCCTCGCTGCCCCTCGCATTCAAGACTTCCCCGTATACGTCCATGATCCGGCGGACTGATTTCTCCCAGGAAAACTTGGTGACCTGCCGGTAGCTGCGTTCCTTCATTTTTTCGCGGAGCGACTGGTCCATAAGAACCCGGTGCAGCGCCCGCATAATTTCGAAAACATTTTCCGGGTGCACCAGAACCGCGGCGTTCCCAACCACCTCGGGCAACGACGACGTGTTTGAAGTCACAACCGGAGTGCCGTGAGCCATCGCCTCCAGCGGCGGCAGGCCGAACCCCTCATACAACGATGGAAAGACGAAAATCTTCGCCTGATCGTAAAAAGTGCGCAGTACTTCGATGGGCACAAAGCCAAGGAACCGCACATCGTGCTGCACCCCGCTGCGGATCACCGTCCGCCGCAAGTCGGGATTGCCCGAAACATCATCTCCAATGATGATGAGTTTCAGATCGGGGAATGCCTGCTCTTTTTCCAGTTCTGTCTTCAGCGCGGAAAAGGCTTCGATCATACGCACGACATTCTTGTGCGGACTGATTCGTCCGGCATAAAGCAAGAAGGGATAATTGACCTGGTATCGTTCGGCAATCAACTGGCGATCGGCCGCGCTGGCGTGTCCATGAAGAAAGCGCTCGTCAATCGCATTGTAGACAACCTCAATGCGTCCCGGAGGAATGCCGAACAGTTTCTCAATCTCAATCTTGGTAAAGTTTGAAACCGCGAAAATACGCGCCGCGCCCCGCAAGACGCGCTTGGTCCACTGAAAGTGCCACGCTCCCCAAAACCCGGTTTGCTGCCGCGCACGGGAGAGATGCTCCAGCATGTCGTGCACCGTCATCACATAGGGGCAAGGCAGCGCGCGCGGCACGGAGAACAGATTCGGAATGTGGATCAGATCGCATTCCAGGCGCTGCACAATCTCGCGAAATTCCAAAAAGCTCTTCAGCGAGCGCTCCGGTTCGGCGAGTGGAACGGTGTGAAAGTTAGGCGGCAGCGAGCCGATTTCCTTAACCTTCGCAGGAGAGCCAATGAGGAAGTACGTGGTCTCGTGATCGAGCCGTCCCAAAGTTCGAACGACATTACGGATGTACGTGCCTACGCCGAACTCGGTCATCCGCCGAATGTCGATGGCGATCTTCACTGGGGGCATTTAACCACAGAGAAGAGGCGAGAGAACAATCGAATTAAGGGTGTGTCGAGAACGAAAACAGGAGGGTGCCAGAAGCTACGTTTCCCACGGATTGAAGACAGCCACGCCAAGACCGGCAAAGTCCTTGACGTTCCGCGTGACAACCGTGAGACCGTGTTCAATAGCGGTGGCGGCAATCATCCCATCCGCCGTGTTCAGAGGCGTTCCCTTGAGCTGACATTGGCCATCCAATACGCCCCAACGGTCAGCGACGGCATGCGTCACGGACAGGATTCGACTACGAAACCATGTCAGCAGATCAGCATGAAACCACGTCTCAAGGTCGGAACGGCGGCGACCCGGTGGAAGCACGGTGGGACCTTTACGGATTTCGCCAATCGTGACGGCGCTGAGGAACAACGTCGTCACTGGCTGTACTTTGAGCCACTCGACGACCCGGGGATTAGGCCGATCCCTGCTGAATTCCGACGGGATGTTAGTGTCGAGTAGATAACCGCTCACAAGTCGACCGATCGCCCTGTAGAGGGGTTGCGGCCGAAATCCAGATTAAGACCTCGTAGTGGCGCAAAGAGCTCAGCGATGTCTTTGGCCGGCGGCGTCTGGGGCTCTGGCTTTGCCCCTGCCGTCGGCGGCGAAGACTGAAGTGCTTGGAACACAACATCTTCGGCGTCTTTGAATCCGCCGGTCTGGAGGCGCTGATTGATGATCGCCTCGACTTCGGGTCTAGTGATCTGAATGGTCATCGGAGTGGCCTCCTTGCATATTATGCCCCACTATTCCACGCCATACTAGCCGCACCTAAAGGGGTGCTTCTCCATCTATTTCACGGTCAATCGGCGGCACGTTTCCTGATCAAGGCCGCAAGCACTTGCGCTGCCGGGCTCGCGGAACGAGCGTGGGCAGATGTCCGGACCGCCGCGTCGAGTGTCTCTCCAACGGTTGTCTTGCCGTCTGCACCGCCGGTCTCCTCCCACACGGCGATTCGCACCACCTTCACGCCTATCAGCATGGGCGAGAGATCCTTGACGAAGTCATAAAACGCGCGCTGCTTCCAGCGCGGTGCCCCGTGCTCCATCTCGGTCACCTTCTCAGGCAGGACCCCAGGCTGCGACGCCTCTCCGAATTGTCTCTCGCAGCTCGTGTTCGACCACTTCCCGCCGTATCCGCCATTTTTGAGGCATATGTCCTCGTGTTCAGAACAGAAGCGTTGGTAGGCGCCGAATGGAAAGCACGGCAAGCTGGCGTAGCTCGCAGACCCCAAGGTAACACCGCGATAGCGGTTGAAGTGAAGAGATTCGTCGAGTTCGACAGCGATTCCGTCGAATTCAATATCCCAAGGGCGCAGTTTGAAGTGAGGAACCGACCGAAGAATGCCGCCCAGAGAGCGATAGACACACTCGATTTCAGGCCTGAGGTCGGACGCGGCGACATCGTCACTCTTGGGACACTTCAAGGGCCTTCCCGAAACTCTCCCCACGGAGCTGAGAATTCGCTCAAGCGCTCCTTGCATTTTACCCGGCATCACACCACCATCGCCCACGAAAACGGCGGAAATCCAGAGGTTCGTATCCAGAACCACAATTACCGAGAGGGCCGGCCCGGCCGCGTACCTTATAAAGTACGTCGCACGCCTGTCAAGTCTACTTTAGTAGGCATTCGACGTCCTCGAAAGTAGACGTTTCTTCCACAGGGTAAGCTATTGATTCCATTGATCCGTCCAAAATGCCTCTATAAGAATCAATAACTTACAAAAAAAGTTTTTGTCTTTTTTAAATGTTCCAACTGGAACATAGTCGCTATTTTCCGGCGTCCGGTTTTTCCAACCTATGCCCGTACTTCCGCCTGCGCTTTGGCCCGGCGTTCCGCATACAGTGGGAAGGCCTCGCACAGTTCAAGCACGTCCTTGCGGATCCTCGCCAGCACTGCCACATCGGTGCGTTGCAGCAGAGCTTCTGCGATCCAGCGCCCAACCTGCTTCATCTCAGGTTCTTTCATGCCGCGCGTGGTCAGCGCCGGCGAGCCGATGCGAATTCCACTCGGCTTGAGCGGCGGGTTCACATCGAACGGGATCGCATTTTTGTTGACCGTGATGCCGGCTTCGCCCAGCGCCTTCTCGGCCTCGCTGCCTAGCATGCCCTTGGAGAAAACATCGACCAGCATCACGTGCGTGTCAGTACCGCCCGAAATGATACGGAAGCCTTCGGCAGCCAGCGTCTCTGCCAGAACCTTCGCATTGGCAACGACTTGCTTCGCATACTCGCGGAACTCTGGCTGCATCGCTTCTTGAAAGCAGATCGCCTTCGCCGCGATGATGTGCATCAGCGGCCCGCCCTGCATCCCAGGGAAAACTACCTTGTCGATTGCCGCCGCGAACTCTGCCTTGGAAAGAATCAGGCCTGCTCTTGGTCCGCGCAGAGTTTTATGGGTTGTCGAAGTAACGATGTGCGCGTGCGGCACCGGGGAGGGATGCGCGCCTCCGGCGACTAGCCCGGCGAAGTGCGCCATGTCGACTAGATAGAGCGCGCCCACTTTGTCTGCGATCTGGCGCATGCGTGCGAAATCAATGATGCGCGGGTAGGCGCTGCCGCCACCGATGATGAGCTTCGGGCGATGCTCTTCCGCGAGTTTTTCCAGCGCGTCATAGTCGATGGTCTCGGTCTCTTTGGTCACGCCGTAAGGAACAATCTTGTAGGTCTTGCCCGAAAAATTCAGGTGATGCCCGTGCGTGAGATGGCCGCCGTGAGCCAGGTTCAAGCCAAGGATCGTATCGCCGGGCTGCAGCACCGCGGCGTAGGCTTCCATGTTTGCCTGTGAGCCGGCGTGAGGTTGAACGTTCGCGTGCTCGGCGCCGAATAACTGTTTGGCGCGATCGCGAGCCAGGTTCTCGACCACGTCCGCGTACTCGCAGCCGCCATAGTAACGCTTGCCGGGATATCCTTCGGCATACTTGTTGGTGAACACTGAACCGGCAGCTTCGAGCACGGCTTCGCTGACAAAGTTCTCCGAGGCAATCAATTCCAAGCCTTCGTGCTGACGGCGTGCTTCGTTGTCGATAGCAGCGGCAATTTGTGGATCGGCTTCGTACAGCGGGCGATACATCTTAGCTGCGGAATTCTTCATATCGTTTTCCTAAGGTGTTTCGTAAACGTTGGGGCGGTGCAGTTCCATGTAGCGCTCCGGAGCCTTCACTGCTGTAAAGCCAAACTTTGAGTAGAGTTCATGCGCATCGCGGGTCAAGAGAATCCATCGCCGCAGATTTTGCAGCGCTGGATGCTCCACGATGCATTGCATCAGCCACTTGCTCAAGCCGCGGCCGCGATGCGATTCCAGCACAAATACGTCGCCGAGGTATGCCACGGTGGCGAAGTCGCCGACCACGCGCGCGAAACCAACTTGCGCGCCGACGACTTCGTAGATTCCGAAGCACAACGAGTGTTCAATCGACCGCGCTACAACCTCCCGCGGAATGCCCTTGGCCCAATAGCTGTTGGTCAGAAAACCGTGAACCACATTCAGATCGACGCGCGCACGATTGGTAGTGATCAGAAACTCGCCGCGCCGGCGCTCCATAATTTCTGAGTCAGGAATTTCTGAGTCAAGGCCGGCGGCGTGGGTGCTTTCCACTCAAACATTCTAACCTGTTGGGCTTGGTTGCAGCTTGACGCCGAGGGTTGCGGCTGGATGTTTGTGCGCCACCCTGCCTGATTTCAAATAGTTGCATTCGAGTGGCGCAGGCTGCTTACAGCTTCTGTAGAGACTTATTTCTTTTGGTGAAAGGCTTGACATTAGCCCGTTTCCGCCTTATTGTGAATGTAGCATTACATAGTAAGTCTATTAAATTACTATAGTATCCATCCCCCGCTTTTGTTGCCTGTTTCCAGATGGCCAGCCGCTTCGGTTGACCCCACCCATCTGTTACCGGTGACCACTTTGCAACCAGGAGCCTCATAGAAATGGGAAAGCTTATTCTTGTGCGCCATGGACACACCTGCCTCAACGTACCCGGAAGAGATGAAAGATTGCGGGGCTGGCTAGACATCCCCTTGGACGATCAAGGGCTGCAAGAAGCGGCCGACACGGCGGAGCGTCTCGCGGATCATCCGGTTGAAGCCATTTACTCTTCTGACCTTCGCCGCGCGCGGCAGACCGCCGAAGTCTTGCGCCGCCGCACCGGCGCACCACGGGTAGCGACCAGCAAAGATCTGCGCCCCTGGAATCTGGGAGTGTTTTGCGGCCAGAGAGTGTATGACATTCTGCCCTTCCTCAACCTGTTGAACCAGCATCCTGACATGGTCGCGCCCAGCGGCGAGTCGTTTTATCAGTTCTACGGCCGTTACTCGCAGCGCCTGAACGAATTGATGAATCTGGCGCATCGGTCTTCCGGGTCCGTTGTGGCTGTGACTCACGTTCGAAATGTTCTGGCGACTCAGACAATCATCGAACATGGCGACCGCAACCGCGTTCCAGTTAAGGGCGGGCCACCCACGGGAACACTGATCATCGTGGAAAAAGTAAGTGGGGTTTGGCAGATGAGAGCGGACAATAGTAGACCCACAGTGTTCGTTACCGAGGCTGGACTCGCCGAGGCTCGTGCATGAGCACCGGGAGTGAGGATCAAACACAAGAGCGCGCGATGGAGCCGGGGCCGCTGTTCGTGGTCAGTATGTGGCGGTCCGGCTCTTCGTTGCTCTACGCGCTTCTGAACAAGCACCCGCAGGTCGCGCTCATGTATGAGGCCGACCTTCTGATGTTGAAGCCCGTGTTTCTCAAGCCTGCAGCGTTTTGCGATTGGTCGGAGCGTTGGGAGTTCTGGAACGAAGCTTTTCAACGCCACGGGTTGACAGCGGGGGATGTCGACGAGAGCATCTCGGATTTCCCCAGTGCCTTCAAATCTGCTCATCGACTTTATGCGAAACGGCACGGGGCTACGATCTGGGGCGACAAATCTCCCAACTACTACGACCGGCTCAATGAGATGGCCGACGATTTTCCCGAGGCGCGTTTCATTATTGTCTGGCGCGACCCCAAGGGCACGGCCAACAGCATTATGCGCGCGGCCTCGCTGGGCAATTCCTATTTCAGCCGCAAGGGCGCAACACACTGTGGACTACTCGGGTATGAGGTGTTCAAGAAGGAATGCGACCGATTGCTGGCCCGAGGCAAGTCGGTGTGCCAGGTGAATTACGAAGACTTGATTCAGGACACTCCCTCGATGATGCGGCACGTCTGCGAGTTTCTGCAGATTCCGTATGACGATTCTTTAGCAGTGCTTGAAGGCGCGGATCGTTCGGCCATTCTCGAGGGCCAGCATCATGCCAACCTCAAGGGTGACAAGATTGTCCGGGGTCCGCGGCCGGAACTTGTCGGCGTCGCGCTGAGGAAAAAAATCCTGCAGTATGAGGCTTTGTGGCACCGGATTTACGGCTCGGCGTGGCCGCGGTATCCACAGTCGGCAGACAATTCCGTCCAGCCATCGAGTCGCTTTTCGAGACTTGGTGACCGTGCGCTCTACCTCACATTGAGAGTAAGAGACCGAATTTCTCCGCTCGTGTTCTCCTTCATTCCGATCTCACTGCTGCGACGCTATCGGGAGGCAAAGAGACGACGCCGGGAAGCCAGCAACGTTGCTCAACCCGGGCCCGTGGATGCGGGAGGCGCATCTTGTGCCGTTGCCCTGAATAGACGGGCGGCACACGGCGAGGGACGCGGCTAAATGTCTACTCTTACGCGATGGCGTGCTCGTGCCGCGCGCACACGGTTGCGCGCCCCCCTAGTTCGGCTTCGACATCTGGGGCTCGAATCCACGGACGTGTTACTCGCCTCCTATCCCCGTTCGGGCAACACGATGTTGAGGTTCATGCTGGGAGAAGCATTGAGCGGCGTGCCCTCGAACTTTGACCAGATCCAACGCATCGTCCCTGAAATCGGGGTTCACGGGGAGGCCTATCCGCTGGTGCCTGGAGGTGGACGCCTGATCAAGACCCACGAGCCTTACCGGGGAAAATACCGGCGTGCCATCTACATAGTTCGGGATGTTCGAGACGTCATCCTCTCCAGCTTCGCGCGCGAGATTGCGCTGGATGTGCTTCACGTTCGCACTTTGGATAAATATGTCCGTCCTTTCATGCAGGGGAAGATGACGCGTTTCGGTTCCTGGCAGGCACACGTTGACGGCTGGATAAACTCGCCTCTAGCGCAAACGGGGGACCTGCTGGTGCTGCGCTTTGAAGAGATGCGGAAAGACCTTGAGGGCACGGTCGCACGCTGCATGGAATTCCTGGGCAAGAAGGTGGACTTGTCTGTGATTCGCGCCGCAGTTCTGAACAATTCTCTGGAGAAAATGCGCGTCAAGGAAGACCAAGCGAGAACCCTCCCGAAGAGTCCGGGAGAAGAAGGCCGGTGGGTGGGAAAGGGCGCAGTGCATGGTTGGCGGCAGAAGCTGACGGAGCGGCAACTCGAGATCATCGACGAATCCGCGGGAGATTTGTTGGATCGCCTTGGTTATGCCAGAGGCACAAACCAGTCAGTAGGAACCAAGCCTGCACTCAGCACATAACCTGAGGGGACACGATGCAAAAGCCATCAGAAATTGACAGGCAGGACGACACGTTCAAAACGCCCGGTGCCTTCTCGATCGTTCCACAGAACTCTGCCGGGCGTGGACGCGTCGAGTATCGGCCATCAGCCAACCGGTCTCTCAGAATCCGCATTGGCGGGTGGATCGCGAATCTTTTCAGCTGGTATCGATATTAGAGGCCCGTCGGACCAACCGCTTGGGCGATATAAGGCAACAAACCCTACTGCCCCCTGAGGTTTCATCCCGATGTCGAATGCGGACTTTGGCTCGTTTACAATCTTTCTTTTCGTGCTACTAGCGGCAGCCCGCATTTTCGGATACCTGTTCACCCGGATCCGGCAGCCTAAGGTGGTGGGCGAGATCCTTGCCGGCGTGTTGCTCGGGCCATCGCTGCTCGGCCGGTTTGCGCCCGCGGTATCCGCAGCTATCCTTCCCCTGCATCCGGGATCTGCGGCCAGCGCCCAGTACGCGGCCGTACTTTCCTTTCTCTACAACTTTGGCCTGCTGCTGCTGATGTTTGCATCAGGCGCTGAGACTAAGGGATTATTCAATCGCGAAGACCGACGCCAGGTAGCCTGGCTGGGAGCTCTGGGAACCGGAATACCTTTTGTCGCCGCGCTGTGCGCAGTATCGTTCATTCCGCTAGGCCTTCTGGCGGGAACTTCTCGCGCGCGAGTGCCCCTGATGCTGGTGGTTAGCATTGCGATGGCGGTCACCTCGATCCCCGTCATTTCCAAGATTCTCTACGACTTAAAAATCCTGCACACGCGCTTTGCCCGGCTGGTTTTGGGAGTAGCGGTAATCGAGGACATCATTTTGTGGGCTGTATTGGCGATTGCTACGGCACTGGCGCAATCCGGAAGCGTGCCGAATCGCAAGATCGCCATGCATGTCGGCCTTACCATAATTTACTTTGGGATGGGATTGCTGGTCGCTCCCAAACTTCTGAGCCGGGTGACTCGGTCCCGTTGGAATGTGCTGGCATCCGCTTCGCCAATCGCTTATGTGGTGGTGGTTTTGCTGGCTTACTCGGCAGTGGCAGCGCTGTTCGACATCAGCCTGGTATTCGCCGCATTTCTTGCGGGGTACGCAATTGTCGCCGATAAGGACTTTTTGGCTTCGGCGGTGGGCACGGTTTCGGATTTTTCGTTCGCTGTGTTCATCCCGATTTATTTCGCGGTGGTGGGCTACAAACTGGATCTCAGCCGGAGTTTTTCGCTCACCATGCTGGCCATTTTTCTAGTTCTTTCCTCGCTCGTGAAACTAGCCTCAGCAGGATTGGGCGCCAGGCTGGCAGGATTCGGAGTCGCGGACTCAGTGAACCTGGCGGCGGCCCTCAACGCACGCGGAGGTCCTGGAATTGTGCTGGCCAGCGTAGCCTTCGACGCCGGCATCATCAATGCCGTCTTCTATACCACGCTTGTTCTGGTCGCCATTTTGACCAGTCAGGCCGCGGGCGCGTGGCTTGCCTACATCTTGCGCTTGGGACGGCCGTTGCTCTCCGGAGAAAGTCCGCAACTCGGATCCCAAGGCCAAGGTGAAGTTCTGGCGCCGATTGTGTAGTCGTGTCGGCGCTAGTCGAAGGCGGTTCGCAGGAACGAAGCCAGGTGCCAGCCGTCCATGTAATTGTAGGGCGCTTCGCCCATGGTGTAGTGGCCGCACGGGAGCACCACGACCTTGTGATCGAGTCCGTGGCGCTCGAATTCCGTTACTACGTTGCGCGAAAGCTCGGGCAGGAACGTTAGATCGTACTTCGCATAAATGATGAGGGACTTTCTTGGCCAGCGCGTGAACTGATTGAAGTAGGCCATCGGGCTTACCGCCAGCCAGGATTGCCTTAGCGTTTCGAGATTGGTTTGCGACTCCATGCCCTGCCGGATGTGCCGCGTGGACTGACCGTGCCACACGACATCGGCAACGTAAGTGGAAGCGTGATTGAACGCGGCGACGCGAATGCGCGGATCATGCGCCGCTGCGATGAAGGCATAACAGGAGCCGAGACTCGTACCCACGATCCCGAGCTTGCTGTATCCCTGCTGCTCGAGCCAATCGAGACAGCAGCGGACATCGACCACTCCCTGGCGCACGGCATCGAGCGTGCGGCCAACGTTGGCGGAGACGGCGTAGTCGGCGCGGCTGATTTCGGCGGGCATGCGGATGTCGTGATAAGGCATGGTGAGGCGCAGCACCGCGATGCCAAGCATGTTCAGAAGCTTGCAGAGGCTGACGTACGCGATGGCGTCGGCGTTCCAGTGGGGCAGAAGCACGATGGCACGCCGTCCGCGCGCCGGAAACCAGCGTGCATTCACCAGATTATTTTCCGGATACGGAGTTTTCACTGGCGCAGTGAAGCGCAGAAATTCTGCGAATGTTCCTTTTACTTTCTCTTCGAGCTTTGGGTCGGGGACTTCACGCGTGGAAAAAACTTTTACCTCGCGCTTCTCCAGGCGAAAATCGGTCGGCGTTTTGTAGGAATAGAACTCGTCGCTTGAGGCTACGATGCGCCGGTTGAAGTCGATAAAGAATTTCGCTGGATCATCCACGGCCTGACCGGGACGTGAGCCATTCTGGCAAGGCCAGCCCCGCGCCCACTCTACTCCCCAGTCGAGCGGACGCACCACGCGGTTATTGTCCACCGAGGTCAGCCGGTGTTCCCAGTCATACATCCATTGTGCGTAGCGCGAGGGCATGTAATTTGAATATAGCAAGCGGGTTCGGCCGTGGCATGGCGGATTCAGCGAACTGTCATATGCTGACATCCAGCGCGTGGATTCGGTCGCCGGATGAGCCGGCTGACGCGCCGCCTTATTTTCTCGACATGCCGGGGGCCATATAGGGGGAGCCTTTGGTGCGGCGCTGGATGTGGCGGGGCGCGGACCATCGGCGGGAAGTGGTGGTCTTCGCAGAATTTTGCTCCGTAGCTACGATTGGAGTTACAATGACCTTCGAATGGGACGAAGCCAAGAACCGCTCCAACATCCGAAAACACGGCCTGGACTTCGCCGATGCCGAGGAGATGTTCCGGAGTGTGCTAGTTATAGAACCTGACACGAGGGAAGACTACGGAGAAAAGCGCTGGATAGGAATCGGCACGATTCGAGGGCGCACGATTGCGGTCATTTTCACAGAACCAGCCCCAGAGACTATTCGCATCATTTCGCTAAGAAGGGTACATCGTGAAGAACGGAAAGAGTACGAAAAAGCGCTCCAGGACGGACTGGAAGCGTATTGACGCAATGCGCGACGAAGACATCGACTTTTCCGATATTCCAAAACTCGGCCCTGATTTCTTTAAGAATGCGATCTTCTGGCCGGGGCCGAAGAAGCAAATTACTCTCCGCGTCGATCCCGACGTGCTAACGTTTTTCCGCAAGCACGGCCGCGGTTACCAGACTACAATGAACGCCGTTCTGCGCAAGTATATGGAAGCCAGAAAACGGCAGGCGGTGTGATTCCAGCCTTGGCCGAACCTCGGGAGCAGCCAGTGACTGAGAATTCCAATCGAGCGCGCGACCATTTAGCCAATGAGCGGACGTTTCTGGCGTGGGTGCGGACGAGTGTTGCCATTGTGGTGTTCGGCTTCGCGATCGGGCGATTTGCGGTTGCACTCAGGCAGTTAGCCAGATTTCAAGGACAAGTGACAAAAACCACCGGGCTTTCGGTTTGGATGGGAATGATTTCGATCTTCGCAGGCGTGCTGATGGTTGTTGCCGGACTATTGCGGTATCGAAAGACGAGGGCGCAACTGGATGCGGGAAAGTTTGAGCCGGCGGGGTTCCTGGTGGATCTGGTGACGATTCTTACGGCGCTGTTTGGGCTGGCACTGGCTGGGTATTTGTTTTATGTGGAGAAGAGTTTGGGCTAGCAAGTGGCGTAGTGCGGTGAGCTATTGGGAGCGGCCGTCAGCGTGGAAAATCTATGGCGAACGATCGGGAAAAAGAGGCGGCGGCGCGGGCTAGCTTGCGGTTCGTGAAGGATGGTCAAATCGTCGGGCTGGGGACTGGGTCGACAGCGGCTTACTTCATCCAACTGCTCGGCGAGCAGGTGAAGAATGGGCTGCGGATTCGGGGCATTCCCTCGTCGGACCGATCGCGGGAGCAGGCGGCTTGGCTGGGGATTCCGCTCACCACTCTGGATGAATGTCAGACGATCGACGTGACCGTAGACGGTGCGGACGAAGTTGATCCGCATCTGCGTTTGATTAAAGGTGGCGGCGGTGCGCTGCTGCGGGAAAAAATTGTGGCGTCGGCCACGAAGCAACTTGTGATTGTGGCTGACGCGAGCAAGAGAGTTCCGGTGCTGGGACGGTTTCCGCTGCCGGTGGAAGTGATCAAGTTCGCACAGGCCGTGGTGGTGAAGAAGATTGAAGCACTGGGCGCGGAAGTTGGATTGCGGATGGGAGCCGATGGCAAGCCGTTCGTGACAGACGAGAACAATCACATTCTTGATTGCAAGTTCGGGCAGATTCCAGATGCGGATGCTCTGGCGCGGCAGCTCAGTGACATGCCAGGAGTCGTGGAACACGGTCTGTTTATTGGCATGGCTAGCGTGGTGCTGGTGGCGAACGGTGACGAGGTTTCGGAATTGCGGGCTCGGCAATACAAAGCCTGATCGCGGAAGACGCTGAGAAAAGCCGCGGAGATCGCCGAGAAAATCAGTTCGCTGCTGGGAGCAAAATTCAAGCATGGCAACCGGGGCACGAGCACTAGGATGGGATTTACCTTCGCGGCGGCGCGGGCTGCGCTACAACGTGCAGGCCCAACTGGATGTGACCGTGCTGCGCTCGGGCATTCCGGATACTTTGCCGGGGCGATCGGTGAACCTGGGTGAAGGCGGATTGGCCGCGGTCTTGGCGGGAGAATTGCTGCTGGGTGAAGCGGTGGGAGTGGAGATCCGGTTGCCGAAGGCTCCGGATCCGCTGCGGACGCGGGCGCTGGTGCGGCATCACGACAAGCTACGGTCAGGGCTGGAATTCGTGGGCCTGACGACGGAGCAGCAGGCGTCGATTCGCGCGTGGGCAGGAGAAACGAAAGCTGAGCCTGAAGCGAGGGAACAGGCAACCATTGGAGTCGAAACGAGCGCAGGAAAGGGTTCCGAGAGTGGGGGATCAGGCGGTGCGTCGCCTCCAGCGCACAAACGGCGTGGGCGGGGATGGATACTCTTATTGGTCTCGGCCGCGATCCTGCTGGCAGTTTTGTGGTGGCACTGGAATCGCGGGTGGGAAGATTTGGAGTCGGGCCTGCCTCAAAAGGGGCAACGGCCTCAGCCCCAGGCTCACGTTCCAGCCGAGGTGATGGAGAAGCTGGTGACGCACCGTGTGGATCCCGACTATCCCGACGCGGCGCGGCCGTCCAATCTGCGAGGAGTAGTCGTGCTGGACGTGGTAGTGGGACGCGACGGGTCGGTACTGGACCTCCACGCACTGAATGGTCCTGAGGTGCTGGCTCAGTCGGCCATGGACGCGCTGCGCTGGTGGCGGTTCAAACCTTACCGCGTCGACGGTCAGCCGGAAGTAGTGGAGACGACCGTGGCAGTGGAGTTCAAACCGTGACGGCTTCCGGCTCTCGGCTTCCGGCCTTACATCTCTTTTAAAGTTCCTGTTTTCGATTCCCAACAAACAAGCCTTCGATAAAGGTCAGCGGCGGTAGCCGGATGCCGGGTCTACCGTTGTTTGCGCAGGGCATTCAGAATGATGATGCCGCTGACTGCGAAAGACACAACGGCGGCGAGCGCGACGACGAGTACGGACCCTTCATTGAGGTGAAGGATGTCTGCTAATAAGGCTCCGATGGCGCAGATCACGCCAAGCGAATTGAGCCATAGCGGACCTCGAGCGGAAGAGGCTCGAATAGAAGAAAGATTGGGACGCAGGCGCAGTTGCAGAAGCAACGCGGCTACGCCGATGGCGGCGACCACGACTAAAGCCAACGGACTCAAAAACGCTCCGCGGCTCGTGTAGAGAATAACCAGGGCCAAAGCCGCAAGCAGCAATCCAGCGGCGATGATGGTCGCGCTGCGCGGCCGAGGTCTAGGTTCGGAGGTGGAGGGATCGTCGGGCACGAAGGTTCGTTCTAGATTTATACAGCGGTATGGATGGGTTTTCAATTGGAGCGCGCTCATTCGACTCCCTTTAGGAAGCTGGCGCTGCGTCGCTCATGCCGGCGAGCCATTCCGCGCGCGAAGGTTCGCCGTGGTTCACGGCATAGAGCACGAGTTCGACCCGCGATGAAATTCCCAACTTGTCAAAGATGCGGAACAAATACTTCTTAACAGTGTGCTCGCTGAGGCTGAGTTCGCGGGCCGTCTCGCGGTTGCTGAGACCTTCGGCGACGAGAGCGACGACCTGTTCCTCGCGCGGGGTAAGCAGTTGGCCGCCGATCGAGTTGAGCACGCGCAGTGACGGCACCTCGGAGATCAGGTCGAGCAGGAATGTCATCTGTTCGGTGTTGGCCCAGATCTGACCACCGGCGACCCGCTGGATGCACCGGCAGAGAAGCCGGAAGTGCGTATCCGAAATGCAGAAAATGCCGCGGGCGCCAGAGCGGAAAGCGCTGGCCACCAGTTCTCGATCGTAGGATTCAACCAACAACACTTTGGCAATCTCCGGGTGAACCAGGTGAACGCGGCGCATCGCGGCCATCTGGTTGGCGACGCTCACGGAGTGGTTCAGCGAGAGAACCACGACTTTAGCCGCAGTGGAAGCCATCGCCTGAAGAATTGATGCGAAGTCGACCGGGCAGGTGGAAATTCGAAATTCGGACCGGCGGCGCAGGGCACCGGTGAGAAGTTGTGCTTGCATCCGGTTGGAGTCCGCAACCAGAACGGTGATTGCGGGTGAAACGATGGCGGAGGACGAATTCATGTACCAGTCTCCAAGAAAGAGATTAGAGAGCGTCCTGATGGTATGGGCGAGCGGAAGAGTACTCAAGGAAACTCGTTACAAAATTCGTCGGAGACTTTCAAATCGGGAAAAACGAGGGTGATGCTGTGGAAAATGATGGCGGTTTGGAGGAAAGCTACGAAAGCCTTCTGTGAATCTCAGAGAAATCCTTGGAGTAGCGCGGGTCGGCGCGCGTATCTCAGTCTTCGGTCTTGAGTGGGGTGTGATGCAGTGAACATGCAAGTCTACTTTCGTGGGTACGCCGTTCGGAGATAGCCTTACGGCCCTAACTGAGCCGCTGATCGGGAAGAAACCCCGTGATGCATCAGTGTTTCGGTGGTTTTCTGACGCAAGTCCTGAATGACCACGTTGGTAGACGGAACTTCCTATGTCTTGTTGCGAATTCGGCACCGGGATACCTTGCACAAAGAGAGTCGTGGAATCTGACGAGCTCTCGAAATCCAGGGAAGGCCCGGTCGCTGCGATGAAGCCCTTTATTGGCTGGACAAGAGTTGCGGTGATGGGCGCGTTGACTTTACAGCTTTGCGTGGCCGCGTTCGCCCAGGAGCAAAAGCGGGAGCAGTCCCTGGGAGCTAGCCTACAGTCTTCTCCAACTGGCCTAACCGGGGCTGGGACGGGGAGCACCGGAATGGCGGCTGCCAAGCCCGGGAAAGCGGACGGCATGGGAAATCCTCGGCTCGAAGGGGAACGCCGTCCGCTTTACCGGCTCAACCAGAGCGACGTAGTCACATTGAGTTTCAGCTTGTCTCCAGAGTTCGATCAGACGCTCACCATACAACCTGATGGCTATGTCGCCCTGAAGGATGCGGGGCCGGTGATTGCTCAGGGACTTACGCTGGAGGAGTTCCGGCTGGCCGTGGGGCGGGCTTACACAGGATATTTGCACGCTCCGCAGGTGGCGGTGGCGCTGAAGGAGTTCGAGCATCCGTATTTCGTAGCGGGTGGAGAGGTGGGAAAGCCCGGCAAGTACGAGTTGCGCTCGGACACAAGCATTATGGAGGCCGTACAGATCGCGGGTGGATTTACTCATGAGGCGAAGCATTCACAGGTAGTTTTGTTCCGGCGCGTGAGCGAGGACTTGGTGGAGGCGCACCTTTTCAACCTTAAAAAAATGTTGAAGGAACGAAGCCTTGGTGAGGATGCCCAGTTGCGCCCCGGCGACCTGGTCTTTGTACCGCAAAATTCCATCTCGAAGATCGAACGTTTTCTCAGCAAGCCCTCCTTGAGCATGTATGTGAGTTCCACGCAGTTTTAACAGAACGGCCCAAGTCAACCCAAATGCCTGACCAAGATCCAGCACGAAGGGCAGAAGAACCGGTGTCACCGACCATGCGGGAGTTGGTCATGGTCCTATTCCGGCAGCGAAGAATCTTCATCGGTGTCGCTGGTCTGGTCTTCATTCTGGCCGTGGTGTACGCGTTTGCTGGGACCACCTATCGAGCCCAGATTCGCGTGCTCGTGCGGCGGGGACGCGCCGACCCTCCGGTGGCTGCGCAAGAGAATGCTCCGCCAGATTTCTCCCGGGTAGAGGTCTCTGAGGAAGAACTGAATTCAGAAGTGGAACTGCTGAAGGACGATGACGTTTTGCTCCGCGTAGTTGAGGCCAACGACTTGGCTGCACACGACTGGTTGCGATGGTTCCGGCCTAATGAAGAGCAAGCGGCGCGTGCAGAGCGGGCCGCGAGGAAGCTTTCCAAGCGGCTGGACGTGGAGCCCCTCAAGAAAACCAATCTGATTGCCGTGAGCTATGACGCCTCTGATCCGCAAGTAGCGGCTCATGTGCTGCAATCGCTGGCCACCGTCTACCTCGACAAGCATATGGAGGTCCACAGGCCAGGCGGACAACTGCATTTCTTCGATCGGCAGACTGGAGAATCGCGCCGGCAATTGGAAGAGGCGAACAAAAAGCTTGTGGATTTCACGAAGAGCCGTGGCGTAGTAATGGCTGCGCAGCAACGTGATCTGGCACTGCAACGCGTTGACGAACTGGAGACGGCTTACCAGCAAACCCAGGTGGAGATGTCGGAGACCGAGCGTCGAGTGCAAGAACTTTATGGGCAGTTGGCAAAGTTGCCCGAGCGGACCACTACCCAGATCCGCACCGCGGACAATCCGGAGCTGTTGCGGGCATTGAAGGCAACCCTGCTGGATCTGGAGTTGAAGAAGACTCAGTTGCTAACCAAGTTTGAGCCGAATCACCGTCTGGTGCAGGAAGTCGAGCGGCAAATCATTCAAGCCAAGGCTGCGATCACGGCCGAGAAGTTGACCCCTCTGCACGATGAAACCACAGACCAGAATCCAAACTACGAGTGGGCCAGGGCGGAGATGCAGAAGGCGGGAGTTGAGATGAAGGGATTGGAGGCGCGACAGGCGACGACAAACGCCCGCTTGGCGGTATATCGGATTCGGGCGCGCCAACTGGGCGAGGATGCGATCGTCCAGGACGATCTGACCGGCGGCGCGAAAGCGGCGCAGGAAAATTACCTGCTTTATGTGAAGAAACGGGAAGAAGCACGAATGGGCGACGCGCTGGACGAAGGCGGCATTGTCGATGTAGCCATCGCTGAGCAGCCGATTGTGCCGGCTCTGCCTGTGTGGCCGGCGAGCGTAGTCCTTCTTGGAGGCTTTGTTGCCGCTTTGACTTCGGGCACCGGGGCGGCTTTCGCGGCAGATTGTTTGGATCCTGCTTTGCGCACGCCGGAAGATGTGCTGGGGTGTTTGGAAATTCCGGTCTTGGCGTCGCTACCAAAAGCGAATGGGCAGGCGGTCATCCGCCTGAAGGAGATGAGATGAGCGCAAACGCGGATGTGTTGCGAAGATCTGAACTGAGAAGATCTGAACCGATAACTTCTACAGCCCGGGAAACACCATTCCCGCAGGTGGATACTTCCCGCGAAACTCATTGGTGGAACCCGGAGGACTTCGCGCGCGAACAAATCCGGGGCTTGGTAAGGCGGGTTTTTTTTGCGACTGGAGCGCAACCGGTGAAGCAAATCGTCTTCAGTGCAGTAGAGTCGAACACCGATGTAGCCCACATTTGCGATCAAGTGGGGCGCGCGCTGGCGTTGGAGACGCGTGCTGATATCGCCATTGTGGGCCGTGAAAGGCGGGTCGAACCGCTGGCTCGTCCTCATCTTCACCATGCAAGGAACGGTGCGATCAAAACCCGGTCAACGCGAGAGGCGAGTAACCTGTGGCGTGTTCCAGGATTCGGAGCATGCGGATGCACGGAAAATTTGGGAACAGGAGCGTATTGGCTTTCCTGTCTCTCTGAACTGCGAAATGAGTTCGAGTACACGGTCATTCACGGAGCGGTAGCGGGAATTTCAAGCGAGGCAGAAGTGCTGGGGCGGCTGGCGGACGGAATCATCCTCGTGCTCGAGGCTCATAGCACACGAAGGGCGACCGCTCGCAAGATCAAACAGACTCTGGAAGGTGCGCAGGCTCGAATCTTGGGAACTGTGCTCAGTGAGAGAAGATTCCCGATTCCGGATCGAATTTATCGGCGGCTGTAGTTAGTTGCAACAACTCCACGTAAGAGAAACGATTGTGTGGAAACGCGCTCTCTGATTTCTAAGAAGCGTTTTATGGGTAGTAATTACTTGCCGTAAGTTTTATTGCGCCCTACGAGCTGAAGACACTGTGCGAACGAAAACTGAAACAGCAAATGGGATTCAATGAGCGGTAGCTATGGGGTTCCGGCGTCTGGCGTGGTTTTCACGCCAGCAACGCAGCCGCGGTTGGTCGCAATGCCCGCACCGCCGCAGTGGTTTGCGGTGCAGACGCGGTACCGGTTCGAGAAAAAAGTAGTGGCACAGCTCAACCAAAAGCGCTGCGAAGTCTACCTCCCATTGCTTACCGAGCACCACGCCTGGAGCGATCGCGAAAAGGCGGTGACGATCCCTTTGTTCCCGGGATATGCGTTCGTGCGAATCGATCAGTCCTCGGTGGCGCGGCAGGCAGTGTTGCAAACCGCAGGGCTGATCGGCTTCGTCAGCTTCGGCGGGAGAGTTACGGCGGTGCCGCCGAAGCAGATTGAAGATCTGCAATTGTTGCTGCAAGAAAAGGGACTTTTCTCCCTGCACGCATTTGTCCACGCAGGGCAGCGCGTGCGAATCCGGGGCGGCTGCCTGCACGGATTGGAAGGAGTGCTGCTGCAACACGAGAAGGGAAAGCTGATGATTTCAATTGAATCGATTCAACGCTCGCTGGCGATTGAGATCCAGGGATACGAGTTGGAACTGATCTGACGTGTCTTCTAATTTTTTTCCTACCGGCCAGGCGAAATCCCACGGGACCGAGTGGGCTGCACGGTTAATTCCCGGAGCAGCCTTCGACTGCGGGCGCAGAAAGCCACAGCGAGAAACCGGGAATTTACCATCTCCATTTTTGTGCAACACTCTATCGCCGCGGCACGGACGAAAGAATGCTGCGAGCCCACTCCCACCTCGGCGGCGAACCGGCAAGAGTTGGGTGGGATCGGCGCTCGTGCGGGTCGCCGGCATTTTGCACTCCGGCGCACGAATGGCGTCGCGATGGGCTGAAAGAGAAGGCAATCAACATGGAACTCGCGCCGTCGGTGGCACGCGGAACGTGCTCATCGTTGGAGCTGGTGGAATGGGCCAACGACTGGCGAAGCACTTGGAGGCGCATCCAGAGTTGGGCCGATCGGTTTGCGGCTTCCTGGATGACAGGAAACTGCCAGGCAAGGGCGTGGTCGGACGCACGAGCGACCTGGCAGAACTGGCACGGGCCGGATTCGTTGACGAGGTGATTCTGGCGGGACCGCACGATCGCGAAAAGACTCTGTGGGTAGTGCGCGCAGCTCAGCAATTGCGGCTGGACGTGAAAATGGCACCGGACCTGTTTGGATGCGAGCCAACGCGGCAAACGGAAAGGATTGCAGGTATTCCTCTTATTTGCCTGCATGAAGAGCGCTTGCCGGTCGCAGGATTGTTGCTAAAACGGATGCTAGATGTGGTGGGTGCGGGCGCGGCGCTCATCCTAATGGCGCCCGTGTTGGCTCTTCTCGCGATACTTGTCCGGCTGGATTCGCCAGGGCCTGCGCTTTATGCCGCGTTGCGGGCGGGACGCAAGGGCCGGCCGTTTCGCTGCTACAAGTTTCGCACCATGGTCCGGAGCGCGGACATTTTGAAGGAAGGACTTCGGGAGCGGAATCAGAGAAAGGGTCCGTTCTTCAAAGTCACGGACGATCCGCGAATCACGCGCGTCGGGCGGTTTTTGCGCCGCTACAGTCTGGACGAACTTCCGCAATTATGGAACGTGTTGAAAGGTGAGATGAGCCTGGTCGGGCCTCGACCCCATCCTCTGGATGATTTTTCGGCCTATTCCATCGAACACTTGCCCCGTCTGGACGTAATCCCTGGAATGACAGGACTTTGGCAGGTCACAGCGCGCCAAAATCCGTCCTTTCAAGCCGGAATGGACCTGGATATCGAGTACATCCACCGCTGGAGCCTGAAGATGGATTTGAAGATTCTCCTAAAGACCGCGGCGGTTGTGCTGCGAGGGAGTGGAGAGTGATGTCACCGGCACCCGCGAGAATGTCGCTATCCGATTCGTGGGCGGGCGAGGCAGCCTGCCGAGGATTTCGGATGGGGCTGCGTCCGCTTCAGGCGATGATGATAGCGCCGGCTGGGCTATTTCTCTGTGCGCTGGCGGCGATGCTGCTGCGTCCTCCCGATGTACCTTTCTACGAGATCGATCGCGTCGTGTTCCTATTGCTGGTCCTCGGAGTAGCGGGCCGAGCAGCCGTGACGCGGCAGCGGTTGATGGTGGTGGAACGCGCAACATGGCCAATGATTGGACTGACGTTGCTGTCAGTCGTGAGCGTTGTGCAGCAGCCGTTCGACAACCAAACCTGGTCTTTGCTCGCGGCGAAATTTTTTGTGCCATTCGCGCTTTTTCATCTGGCAGGGCTCGTGTTTCGAGAGGAGCGGCGGCTGCGGCAGTTCGAGTTCTTCGCTCTCGTGGTGCTTGCGTATTTGAGTTTCATGTCAATTGCCTTCCTCGTGGACGCGAAGTCTTTGATCTTTCCGCGGTTCATTTTGGATGAAAGCCTCGGCTACCATGCCGACCGTGCACGCGGACCGTTTCTGCAAGCAGTCGCGAATGGCGTCTCTTTGAACCTTCTGGGGGTTCTTGCGCTGCATGCACTACTGCGCGGAAGAATACGGGGAGTCAGGGCTGCGATGCTATTGGCTTCGCTTCCGGTAGCAATCTTGGCAACGATGACACGCGCAGTCTGGCTATCGTTCGCCGTAAGCGTGGGGGTTCTGATTTTTCGCTCGCACAACCGAAGGCTGCGGCATATCTGCGTTGCCGTCGCAATAGTCGGAACTTTGGGTTTGCTTATTGTTTTGAGCTTCGCCGATCAACGGCGTGCGCTCACAGACCGGCTGCAGGAATCCGGCCCGCTGGACTATCGCCAAGCCGTTTACGCGGGTGCCTGGCAGATGTTCCTGGAAAAACCGCTCACCGGATGGGGTGTGAACCAGATGCCCGCTGAGTTGGTGCGGCATGTGAGCAGCTACAAGGTAAAGAGAAAAGAATTGGATCCGCACAATACCTATCTGGAAATGCTTGTGGAACATGGCATCTTCGGGTTCGCACTTTATGCGTGGCTGATGTGGGAGATTTGGCGGCTCGGACGCGGGCCGGTTCCACAAACCGAACGGAACGGGCTATTGAACCAGCAGTTTCATGCAATGTGGCCGGTATTCCTTGGCATCTATTTGGTGAATGCGAGTGTCGTGGTGATGAATTATCAGTTTGTGAATGGTCTTCTGTTCACCGTGGCCGGGATGCTGGCGGCACAGCGAAGGCGCGCTATGACTGAAACCGAAAACGTACGGCCGTCCTTCCAGCCATTGCGCCGTTCTGCAACATAACTTCCCATTTTCCCCAAGCTGCATGTTGACGATTGCTTATCTCGCTAACCAGTTTCCTGCAACCGTGGAGCCCTATGTCGGCGAGGAGATCGCGGAACTGCGGGAGCGCGGAGTCAACGTCATTGGGTGTAGTGCGCGCAAGAACGGGGCCCGACGGAGAGCGAAGGGAGCAGCTTATGAGCCGGAGATTCTCTGCCTGCAGCCGCTTCGATTGCTGATTCTGTTGCGGGCCCTCGGATTTGGCGCGCGGAGGGGGAAGGAAATTGTCGGTTTGCTGACACGAATACTTCTGCGAGGGAGAGAATCGCCAAAGCGCCGACTGAAGGCCCTATTGCACACCTGGCTCGGAGCCTATTACGCCGTGCTGCTACGGGAACGCGGAATCGATCACATCCATGTGCATCACGGATACTTTGGGTCATGGGTCGGGATGGTCGCGGCGCGGTTGTTGGGAGTGGGTTTCAGTCTGACACTCCACGGGTCGGACATGTTACTGAACGCAGCCTATCTCGACAGCAAGCTGGAGAATTGCCGCTTCTGCATAACTATTTCCGATTACAACCGCCGTTACATTTTGAAACACTTTCCAACGATCGATTCAAGGAAGATCCTCGTGTCGCGGTTAGGCGTTGATGTCATCGGGCACGAGCAGATCGCTCGGAGCGTCGTTCCCCAGCCATCGGGCCGTCTAACGCTGCTAGCAGTCGGACGCCTTAACCCGGTAAAGGATCATGCATTTCTAATTCGGGCCTGTGCCCGCATGCGAGATTGCGGAATCGAGTTTGAGTGTGCAATTGCCGGCGAAGGTTCAGAGCGGCGGCGTCTGGAATTGCTGATCGGAGAATACAGTCTGAAAGACCGGTTCAGACTGCTTGGCCACGTGCACCGGCCACGCATGAACACACTCTACTGCCACACCGATGTTGTCGTTCTTACCAGCCGCAGCGAGGGACTTCCGCTGGTGCTGATGGAAGCGATGGCGCAGGGCAGAATCGTGCTCGCGCCCGCGATCACAGGAATTCCAGAGATTATCTCACCAGGGGAAACGGGCTTCCTTTATGGGCCGGGGGACATCGAGGATTTCGTGGCCAGGATTCTCTTCCTGCGGGAACTGATGCGCCGGGAGGATCGCAATGCAGTCAGCCGTCTCGACTGGATCCGCCACGCCGCGCAGACGCAAGTCTTGCAGAACTTTAATCGCAAGAAAAACCTGATTCGTTTCGGCGATCGTTTCCTGCGACTGATTGAAACCCCAGAAACTTTCGCCGCAAGACTGGAGCGCTCCGCATGAGGATTTTGTTTTGCAACAAATATAACTACCCATTCAGTGGTACCGAGGTGTACCTGTTTGAGGTCATGGAACTCATGCGCTCCAAGGGCCACGAAGTAGCGCTCTTTTCCATGGCCGATTCTCGAGGCAAGCCGACTCCCTATGACCGTTATTTCATACCGCACGTCGATTTCAAGCAGCAGAGGGGATGGTTTCGCAAGGCGCGCCTCGCGGCGCGCATGATCTATTCAGGCGAGGCGCGGCGGCGGATTCGGGCGATGATCGCGGACTTCCGTCCAGACGTGGCCCACGTGCGAAATATCTATCACCATCTCTCGCCGTCAATCCTATGGGAATTGAAGGCGCAGGGCATTCCGGTGCTCTATCATCTGAACGATTTCAAGGTCTTGTGTCCCAGCTACAATCTGGTCGCCCACGGCGACGCATGCGAAACCTGCAAGGGCGGCGAGTTCTGGCACGCGGTGACGAAGAAATGCTACCCGGGATGGGGTGAGCGCACGATACTGGTGGCGGAGGCTTATGTCCACAAGTGGCTGGGCACCTACCAGAAATGCGTAGACTGCTTCCTCGCCCCAAGCCAATTCGTCCGCGACAAGTTTGTCGAGCATGGCTGGAATCCGGCAAAGTTCGAAGTCCTCTCCCATTTTCAGCAAGTGAGGCCATTTGCAAAGCGAGATGCGGAGAATGCTCCGATACTTTACTTTGGCAGGCTGTCACCGGAAAAAGGTGTGGCCGACTTGCTGCATGCCATGCAGCGCCAGCCAAAGCTCCGCCTGATCGTTGCCGGGGACGGCCCGGAGCGTGGCAACCTTGAACACTTGGCCGTCGAGTTGGGATTAGGCAATGTGGAATTTGCCGGGCATATGCAGGGAGCGGACCTTGATCGCGCAATTGCCAACTCACGCTTCACAGTGCTGCCATCGCGTGCGTATGAAACACTCGGCAAGACAATTCTTGAGTCCTATGCGCAAGCGCGAGCCGTCGTAGCCACAGACCTGGGATCGCGGCGCGAGCTAGTGCGTGCAGGCGAGACGGGGCTGCTGTACAGCACAGGCGATGTGGAGCAATTGGCGACGGCCATCCAGTCTCTCGCCTCACAACCGGAACTCGCCGACAAGATGGGGCGGGCAGGACAGGAGCAGATTCGGCAAAATTACCGTACGGAGGCGCACTACGAGCGACTGGTTGAATTGTACGAGCGGCTGGCTAACGGGAAGAGGCGGTCGTCAGCCATTTCCCTGCGAAAGACATCAAGTCCGGTCAATATTTCTACGACGGCCCCGCAGAACAAAGTGCTTCGCATCGCATTCATTGGTGGACGAGGGGTGATCTCGAAGTACAGCGGCATTGAGACCTATTATGAAGAGATTGGGAAAAGGCTGGCGGGGATGGGGCACCGCGTGACCGTCTATTGCCGGACCTACTTCACTCCGCCCGGAAAAGAACACAACGGCATGCGAGTGGTGCGCCTGCCCGCGATCCAGTCCAAGCACCTGGAAACACTGGTGCACACTTTTCTTAGCACGCTGCATGTTCTGGTGCAGCCATGTGATGTCGTTCACTACCACGCGCTTGGACCGGCGCTCTTTTCCTTTATCCCACGTCTGGCAGGTAAGAAGACCGTGGTCACGGTCCAGGGACTGGACTGGCAGAGGAAAAAATGGGGACGCATAGCATCGGCTGTCCTGCGGCTTGGAGAACGGGCGGCGGTGAGTTTGCCTACGCAGACAATGGTTGTTTCCGAAACTTTGCAGGAGCATTACATGGACGCCCATAACGCTAAGACGTCCTACGTGCCAAACGGTGGCGTACTGCGCGAGCGGCATTTGCCTGACAAGTTATCTGATTGGGGCCTTGAGCCTGGGAAGTACATTCTGTTTCTCGGAAGGCTTTCTCCAGAAAAAGGCTGCCACGTGTTGGTAGAGGCGTACGACAGATTGGAAACTGACATAAAGCTCGTAATGGCAGGAGCGTCGAGCTATTGCGATGAGTACTCGCGGCAGTTGCGGACGCACGCCAGCGATCGGATCAAGATTCTGGACTGGGTCTCTGGTGAAGCTCTCGACGAGTTGCTCACGAATGCTTTGATATTCGTTCTGCCGTCCGACCTCGAGGGGTTGTCACTGGCGCTACTGGATGCGATGGGCGCGGGGCTGTGCGTGGTTGCGAGCGATGTTCCGGAAAATCGGGAAGCAGTCGAAGACGCAGGATTCACCTTCCGTCGCGGAGACGCGTCGGATTTGGCGGACCGTCTGCGATTTCTGATCGCGAATCCAGCGGTTCGCGAAGCCGCGGGGCAGGCGGCGAAACGGCGCGTCCGCGAGCACTATCAATGGGCGCAGATCGCCGAGCAGATTGAGCGGGTGTACCTCGAGATGATGGGTCTGGAGCCGGCAGGGCCTCTGGCCAGAAAACCGATTAGCCGCGCAGCCGCTATCGCACCTTCCGCACAGCGAAAGGTAGGATAAGGCAACCGCCCAAACGTCTTCGCAATACATTTCGAATCGAGCGCGAAACGACTGCGCCACAAAGAGGACGGGGAAACCCGTCCTTTTTGTTTACAATAAACAATTCGCTCGCAAGCGTAGCAAGTTGTGCGATGGCACCGGTGATCTAGAGCCACTCTAAGAACTATGGAAAATACGATCATCGTCACTGGCGGCGCGGGTTTTATTGGGTCGAATTTCATTCTGCAGAGTATTGAGCGGGATTCGACTTCGATCGTGAATCTGGACAAGCTTACCTACGCCGGAAATCTGCGCAACCTGGAAGCCGTCGCGAACGAGCGCCGCTATGAGTTTGTCCATGGAGATATTGCGGACCGCACCCTGGTGCGTCGCCTGCTGGAACGCCGAAAGCCGCGTGCTATCGTTCACTTTGCCGCCGAAAGCCACGTGGATCGCTCCATCCGAGGCCCGGATGATTTCATCCGCACGAATGTGGATGGAACCTTCGCGCTGCTGGAAGAAGTGCGTGCCTATTGGGGGAATTTAGCCGGGCAGGAGAGAATCGACTTCCGCTTCCTGCACGTTTCCACCGATGAAGTGTACGGCTCGCTTGGCCCCGAGGATTCTGCTTTTTCCGAGACAACGCCTTATTCGCCCAACAGCCCGTACGCCGCGTCCAAGGCGGCTTCCGACCATTTTGTGCGCGCCTACCATCACACGTATGGGTTGCCGGTGCTGACCACGAACTGCTCGAACAACTACGGCCGATTTCAGTTCCCGGAAAAGTTAATACCGTTAATAATCCTGAATGCGCGCGACGGTAAACCCCTGCCTGTTTACGGCGACGGGCAAAATGTTCGAGATTGGCTTTATGTAGAGGATCACTGCGAAGCGATCGCAGCCGTGCTCGCACGAGGAAGAGTGGGGCAAACGTATAACATTGGTGGTTGGAATGAAAAGAGGAACATCGACATCGTGGAAACGGTCTGCGACCTCGTGGACGAAATTGCAGCACCCCTTGGCGCGCCGCGACGCACTCTGATTACATTTGTGAAGGATCGTCCCGGGCACGACCGCCGATATGCGATGGACGCAACGAAGATTGAGCGCGAACTGGGCTGGCGCCCTCGGGAAACATTTGAGAGCGGAATTCGCAAGACGGTGCGTTGGTACCTGGAAAACGAAGAATGGGTTCGAGACGTGACTAGCGGAAGCTACCGGCAGTGGATTGAGACCCACTACTCTTCTTGATTGAATAGATTGCAGCAGTTCATTGCGGGAACCTGTTTCACAAGAATCATCCTATGACACAAGCCTCAAATAGCGCCGGCTACAAGGGAATCGTTCTGGCAGGAGGGTCGGGAACCCGCTTGTATCCCGTGACGCACGCCATGGGGAAGAGTCTGCTTCCGGTGTACAACAAGCCCATGATTTATTACCCGCTGTGTACGTTGATGCTGGCGGGGATTCGCGAGATCCTTTTGATAACCACTCCCGAGGACGTGCTCAAGTTTCAAGCGCTACTGGGAGATGGGAGTCAGTTCGGCATTCAGTTGCAATACAAGGTCCAGCAGAAACCGGAAGGCATCGCGCAGGCGTTTTTGCTGGGTGAAGAATTTCTGGGTGCCAGCCCCTGCGCTCTCGTGCTGGGAGACAATATTTTTTATGGGCACGACCTTGCCAAAGATCTGCGAGACGCAGCAACCAAGACTCGGGGCGCGCGCGTATTTGCTTACCCGGTGCACGACCCCGAACGTTATGGCGTTGTGGAATTCGACGGCGCCGGCCGTGCTCTCAGCATCGAGGAAAAGCCCAGCCGTCCGAAGTCGCGATACGCGGTAACTGGACTTTATTTCTACGATGACCAGGTGGTGAAGATAGCGAAGTCGCTGAAACCCAGTGCGCGCGGCGAGTTGGAAATCACCGACGTCAACAAAATATATCTGGAGCGTGGCGAATTGGAGGTTGCGGTCATGGGGCGTGGCATGGCCTGGCTGGACACGGGCACGCACGAATCCCTGATGGATGCGTCCCTCTATATTCAAGCCATCGAGAAGAGGCAAGGTCTAATGGTGGCGTGCCCTGAAGAGATTGCGCTGCGCTCCGGTTACATTACCGCAGAGCAGGTGGAGAGAATTGGCAATTCGATGAAGAACAATACTTACGGAGCATATCTGCTGCAACTCTTACGAGAAAAGGTATTCTGATGAATGCAGTTCAGGCGGTTCGTCCTGCGATGGATGCGATCAAGAAAATTCCGACGTCGTTGCCCGGGGTGTTCATCCTCGAGCCTCGTGTATTTGGCGACGAGCGCGGATTTTTCTTCGAAAGCTACAACGAGCAGGCGATGGCGGGGATAGGAATCACGGAAAAGTTTGTGCAGGATAACCATTCCTGTTCCTCTCGAAATGTCTTGCGTGGGTTGCATTATCAAGTGAGACATCCGCAAGGGAAACTTGTGCGCGCGGCCGAGGGAGAAATTCTCGACGTTGCGGTTGACATGCGCCGGAGTTCTCCGAGCTTTGGCCGCTGGGAAGCAGTGCGACTCTCGGGTGAGAACAAGCGCATGTTGTGGATTCCCGTTGGCTTTGCGCACGGCTTCCGGGTGATCTCAGACAAGGCTCATGTGCTGTACAAGGCAACTGATTTCTACGCACCGGAGCACGAACGCACTCTTGCCTGGAACGATCCTGATCTGAAAATCAACTGGGAACTCGACGGCGATCCCACGGTATCGGCCAAAGACCAGCGGGGCGCGGCTTTTCGCGACGCTCAGAGTTTCGAATAAATCCCAATGCGAGTCACAATCTTTGGCGCCTCCGGCCTGTTGGGCAAAGCGCTCCTGCACGAGTGGAACGGCGATACCGTAACCGGCCTCACTTCGCATGCTGCCGACATCCGCGATGCAAAGTGCGTGTTGCAGGTCGTACGCGAAACAAGTCCGGAGTGGATCGTGTTGGCCGCAGCCTACACTGATGTGGACGGATGCGAAAGTAATCCGGAGCTGGCTTTCGCTGTGAACCGCGATGGAGCAGTGAACGTCGCCAATGCGGCGAAAGAGGTTGGAGCGCGCCTTGTTTTTCTCAGCTCTGATTACGTCTTCGACGGAAAGAAGACAACGCCTTATGAGATTGACGACGCCCGGAACCCGCAAAGCGTGTACGGACGAACTAAAGCTGAGGCGGAGATCAGGCTGCTTGAATTGATTCCGAATTGTTGCATTGCCAGAACGTCATGGTTGTTCGGCATTGGGGGAAAATGCTTTCCAGATACGATCTTGAAGCTGGCTGCGAGCCGTCCCGCGCTCGATGTGGTAAACGATCAGCGCGGTTGTCCGACCTATACGATCGACCTGGCACGCGCGATCTCGCAATTGTGCCGAAAGAACGCGAACGGAATTGTGCACGTGACCAATGCCGGCGATAGCACCTGGTTTGAATTTGCGCAAGAGATCGTTCGGGGCGCTGGGCTTGCTACAACCGTACGTCCGGTGAGCAGCCAGCAGATGGCGCGACCCGCGCCTCGACCTGCGTATTCCGTTCTGTCACCCACTCGTCTGCAAGCCTTCGGAATTGGAATGCCCTCCTGGCGGGACGCATTGCTGCGCTATATGAAAGAGCGCCAAAGCTGATCAGACTGGCCGAGATTGCCTCGTTTCAGTCAGCCCTGCTACGATGGCCGGGGCTCGACTGAGATCTCGTGAAATTAATTCAGAATTATATTGATGGCCGCTTCGTGCCCGGAAAGCGCGAGTTCGCCGATGTAAATCCGGCGGACGGAACGGTGATTGCACAAGTCACCGAAGCTGATGAAGCACAGGTGGACGAGGCGGTTCAGTCAGCTCGCCGTGCGTTGCGCGGAGAATGGAGTCGGCTCGGAGTTCGCGAACGCGCAGCGCGGCTGCACAAGGTCGCCGATGCGATCGAGAAGCGGTTCGATTGCTTCGTTCAAGCGGAAGTGGCTGACACGGGCAAACCAGTTTCCCTCGCTTCGAAACTTGATGTTCCTCGTGCGGACGCGAATTTTCGCGTCTTTGCCGATCTTGTAAAACTCTCAGGGTTGGAATCGTTTCAGACGGAAACTCCAGACGGAACCAACGCTCTGAACTATGCGGTACGTAAGCCGCTGGGCGTCATCGGCGTCATCACGCCTTGGAACCTGCCGCTCCTTCTGCTCACATGGAAAGTTGCTCCAGCGCTAGCTTGTGGGAATGCAGTGGTAGTCAAGCCTTCGGAGGAGACTCCGGCGACAGCCACGCTGCTTGCTGAGGCGATGCAAGATGCGGGAATTCCGAATGGCGTTTATAACGTCGTGCATGGCTTCGGCCCTGGATCCGCGGGAGAGTTCCTGACGCAACATCCCGACGTCAACGCGGTGACCTTCACCGGAGAATCGAGAACCGGTGCGGCCATCATGAAGACGGTGGCGGCGACGGTGAAGCCGGTTTCGTTTGAGCTGGGCGGAAAAAATGCGGCGATCGTTTTCGCGGATTGCAACTTTGAAGAGGCCGTGGACGGATTATCCGACGCTGTGTTTCTTAACACGGGGCAAGTTTGCCTGTGTGCAGAGCGCATTTATGTGGAACGCAAGATCTTCGATGAATTTGTGGATGCGCTGAAACGAAAAGCAGAGAGTCTGCATCCGGGTTGGCCGACCGACCAGAAGACTGACTTGGGGCCGCTGATTTCAAAGCAACATCGAGAGAAGGTGCTTTCGTATTACCGACTGGCGGGGGAAGAAGGTGCGACCCTTGTTGCCGGTGGAGGAATTCCGAAGTTTGGCGACGATCGCGACAACGGCTTCTACGTGCAACCAACTATCTATACTGGGCTTTCAGAATCGGCGCGGTGCGTGAAGGAGGAAATCTTTGGGCCCGTCTGCCACATCGCGCCTTTCGATTCGGAAGAGCAAGCCGTCGCGATGGCCAATGACACGAAGTATGGACTCGCCGCGTCGATCTGGACCAGCAACCTAAAAAGAGGTCATCGTGTCGCGCAACAAATGAACGTGGGAATCACCTGGGTGAACTGCTGGTTCTTGCGCGATTTGCGAACGCCGTTTGGTGGCGCGGGACTTTCCGGCATTGGCCGCGAAGGCGGGATGCATTCCTTGAATTTCTATTCCGAACTGAACAACATTTGCATTCGGCTGTGATCGAAGAAATGAACGGGACCGACAGCAAAGTCGTCGAGGGCAAAGCGAGGCCGCGTGGCAAGTATCCGCACGTCAAGCGCGCCGGAGACTTTCTGTTCGTGTCCGGAACGAGCGCGCGCCGCGCCGACGATACAATTGCCGGCGCCGATGTCGATGCACTCGGTACGGCGCGCCTCGATATTCGCTTGCAAACGCGTGCCGTGATCGAGAACATCCGCGACATCCTGCAGAGTGTGGGCGCGGGGCTGCAGGATGTGGTCGAGCTTTCCACGTATCTGGTGAACATGAATGATTTCGCCGGCTATAACGAAGTGTACGGCGAGTTTTTTGGATACGATGGTCCTGCGAGAACGACGGTCGCCGTGCGTGAGTTGCCGCATCCGCAGTTGCTCATCGAAATCAGGGCGACGGCTTATAAGCCACTGACATAGGAGACACGATGGCGTCTATCAAGAATCTGAAGGCTTTTAACTTTCAGGCCTGGATCGAAGAAAATAAAGAGAAGCTCAAGCCTCCCGTCGGAAACGCACAGGTGTGGGAGGACGGCGAGATGATGGTAACCGTCGTGGGCGGCCCGAACCAGCGGCGCGACTATCACGATGATCCCACGGAGGAGTTTTTTTACCAGTTGAAGGGCAGCATTTCTCTTCGCATTATGGAGACTCCCGGCAAGCCGCCGCTCGAAATACCCATCAAAGAAGGCGAGATTTTTCTTTTGCCCAAGCACATGCGCCACTCGCCGCAGCGGCCAGCAGAAACTATTGGAGTGGTCGTTGAAGTGCCGCGGCCGGAGGGCTCGCTCGATGCCTTCGAATGGTATTGTCCGAACTGCCATCAGTTGATCTATCGCGCGGAAGTGCAACTGAAGAGCATCGTAAAGGATCTGCCACCCCTGTTCGAACAGTTTTATTCGAACGAGAGCCGGCGTAAATGTAAGCATTGCGGCACGATTCATCCGGGCAAATAAATGCAAGTCATCGACATCCACAACCACTTTTTTCCCAGCTCATGGCCTGATTTGTCGGCGCGCTACGGCACGCCGAACTGGCCGTGGATCAAACACACCGAGCCGGGGAAAGCCGACATTATGGTGGGGGACCGATTCTTCCGCCATATTTATTCGGCTTGTTGGGATCCGGAAGTTCGCCTCCGCGAGATGGATCGCGACGGCATTGATCTGCAGGTCATTTCGGCGACGCCGGTACTGTTCGCCTATGAGCGTCCGATAGAACATGCGTTGGATTGCGCGCAGTTGTTCAACGATGCGGCGCTTGAGCTTTGCAGCCGGGGAAAAAACAGGCTGAAATCGTTTTGCCAAGTCCCGCTACAGAGTATTGACGCGGCCTGCAAAGAACTTAGCCGATGTATGCAATCGGGACATCTCGGCGTACAAATCGGCAACCACGTTGGAAACAAGAACCTCGACGATGCTGGGATTATTACCTTCCTGCAGCACTGCGCAGATGTGAATGCGGCCGTGCTCGTCCACCCTTGGGATATGTTTGGGAAAGAGCGCATGCCGAAATACATGATGCCCTGGACGGTCGGCATGCCAGCGGAGACGCAACTCTCAGTGGTCGCGTTAATTCTGAGTGGAGCGCTCGACCGGCTGTCTAGCGCGCTTCGCATCTGTTTCGCGCATGGCGGCGGGAGTTTTCCATACTTACTCGGGCGCCTGGAAAATGCCTGGCACCATCATCCGGTCGCACGCGGCGAGTGCGAACATCCTCCGAGTTTCTATCTCAATCGCTTCTACGCTGACTCCGCGGTCTTCGACCAACGCGCCCTTGAATTTCTGGTGGGAACGATGGGAATGGATAAGGTGATGCTCGGCTCGGATTATCCGTTTCCCCTGGGCGAAGAGCGAGTGGGATCACTTATCCGCCAAAGTAATTTACCGCAACATGCTAAGGCCAAACTTCTGAGCGAGAATGCGATCCGCTTCTTGGGGCTTGAATCTGAGTTGGCCGCGAACGATAAAAAAGTTGCAACGGCCTCTACAGCGCCTTTGGCACCTGAGCCGGGACAGCTCACATACAGTTCGTACTTAAAGGTTCCCGAATTATTGGAGTTGCAGGAGCCACAGTCTTCGCCGCCGCACCATGATGAGATGCTTTTCATTCTTGTGCATCAGACCTACGAGCTGTGGTTCAAGGAATTGCTGCATGACCTGGATGCCGTGGTCGCAAATTTACGCAGAGCGGGCGAGGCTCCACAATCGCGCGACGGAGTTTATGAGGCGGCGCGTCTGCTGCGCCGCTGCACTGAAATCACGCGAGTGCTGGTGGAGCAGTTCACGATTCTCGAAACCATGTTACCCACTCACTTCCTCGCATTTCGTGGCTTGCTGGAGCCGGCTAGCGGATTTCAGTCAGAGCAGTTTCGAGAGATTGAGTTTCTATGCGGCCTGAAGGATGAAAAGATGCTCCGCTATCATCGGCCCACGCCGGAGGCTTACGCCAGCCTGAAGCGGCGGCTAGAGGAACCGTCGTTGCGCGATGTGTTCTTTGGAGCATTGCAGGCCATGGGCAAATTAGCGCCGGCAACAGAAGGCGCGACGGAGAAAGATCGATTCGAAGCACGCGCTCGCGCTGTTCATGCGCTGTACAAGGATGAACATCATCATCGCGACTGGATCGACGTTTGCGAGCGGCTGACTGAATTCGATGAACTGGTGGTGAGCTGGCGGTTGCGCCACATCCAACTGGTTGAGCGGATTATCGGCGTCCGCATGGGCACCGGCGGAAGTGCGGGAGCGTCCTACTTGAAGCTCACTCTCGACAAGAAATTCTTTCCCGAATTGTGGGAAGCAAGAACTTTGCTAACCGAATGAAAACTCTCCGTCGTTCACGAAAAGTTTGATCGTGGAATCCCTCAGATGAAGGCCGCACCTGACAAAATCACACTGATCGGCGCCGGACTGAACGGACCTCTCTTGGCCATTCTTCTACTGCAGCGGGGATTCGCAGTAGAGATCTATGAACGCCGCCCGGATATGCGGCGCGTCCGCATAAGCGCGGGTCGCTCCATCAACCTCGCGCTCTCCACTCGAGGCATTCACGCATTGCAACAGGCCGGCCTCTGGGACCGAATGCGAAGCATCATCATTCCAATGAAGGGCCGCATGATGCATTCGATTGCCGGAGAGCTGACCTTCCAGCCGTATGGAAAGAACGAAGCCGAGGTGATCAATTCCATTTCTCGCGCCGAGTTGAACGTTGCCCTCATAAATGCCGCCGAGGAACACGGAGCGACCATTCACTTCAATCAACGGTGCACAGCATACGACCTGAAGACCGGTGAGATAAAGGTGCAGGACGAAGAAACCAGAGAAGAGACGACGCTGCAAGCCGGGGTCGTGATCGGCTGCGACGGCTCAGCCTCCGCGATTCGAGCGGAGATGTTCAAGCTGAGCCGCTTCAACTTTTCGCAACAGTATCTCGATTATGGATACAAGGAGTTAACGATTCCGGCTGGCCCGCATGGGAAGCATTTGCTCGAGACTCATGCCCTTCACATCTGGCCGCGGGGCAATCACATGCTGATTGCGTTGCCCAACATTGATGGCACATTCGCCTGCATCCTTTTTTTGCCGTTCGAAGGCGCAGACAGCTTTGCCGGGCTCATCACACCGGCGCAAGTCGAACAGTTTTTCGAGTTGCGCTTTCCGGATGCGGTTTCCCTGATGCCACAACTGTCCGACAACTACTTCGCCAATCCGACGGGTGCAATGGTTACGATCAAGTGCTCGCCGTGGCATGTGGAAGAGCGAGCGCTGCTTCTGGGCGATGCGGCTCATGCTATCGTCCCATTCTTCGGCCAGGGAATAAACTGTGGGTTCGAAGACTGCAGTCGCCTCGTCGAAATGCTTGACCAAGGCGGCGGCGACTGGGGGCACGTGTTCCGCGAGTTCGAGAAAGACCGCAAGATCAATACCGACGCCATCGCGGATATGGCCATCGAGAATTTTACGGAGATGAGAGATCGGGTTGCGGATTCGCGGTTCCTATTTCGAAAGAAAGTGGAGTTGGCGCTGGAAGTGCGGTATCCCGATCTTTTCGTGCCAAAATACGCCATGGTGACATTTCACAGCATTCCTTACTCCGTCGCCCTAGCTCGCGGCGCAGTTCAGGAGCGAATTCTGGTTGAACTCTGCGAATCCATCAATCGGGTGGAGGATATTGACTGGGACAAAGCGGATCGGTTGATTCACCGCGCCCTCGGTCCCCTGGAGTTCAGTCAGTGACCAACCTAGAATTTCAACCGCAGTTCCAGGCGGGCGAAGATTTTCCGATTGCGATGGATCAACGCGATCCTTTGAAGGACTATCGCGATCGTTTCTTGATTCCTAAAACATCCAGCGGCGACTGCATTTATCTATGCGGTCACTCGCTAGGCCTGCAACCTAAGACGGCGGCAGCCTATGTTGAACAGGAACTGAAAGACTGGGCTGCACTTGGCGTAGAGGGCCACTTCCATGCGAAGAATCCATGGATGCGTTATCACCGATTACTTACCGAACAGACAGCAGAACTGGTTGGAGCAAAGCCTCTCGAAGTAGTGGTGATGAATTCGCTTACAGTAAATCTTCATCTGATGATGGTTTCGTTTTACCGTCCGACAAAAGAGCGGCACAAAATTGTTGTGGAGCGCGGAGCTTTTCCTTCCGATCAGTACGCAGTGAAGTCGCAGATTAGTTTTCATGGCTTTGACCCTGCGGCTTCGCTGATCGAGTTAACTCCACGGCCGGGCGAGTCTTGCCTTCACGATGAAGATATAGATGCCTTGATCGCGCGCGAGGGGCATGAGATCGCGCTGATCATGCTGGGCGGAGTAAATTATGCGACCGGCCAGGCGTTTGATATGGCGCGAATCACGCGCGCCGGCCACGCGCGGGGCTGCGTGGTGGGTTTCGATCTGGCCCATGCAGCCGGCAATTTGCTTTTGAAGTTGCATGAGTGGGGCCCAGATTTCGCCGTGTGGTGCAGCTACAAATATTTGAATGGCGGTCCAGGATGTATCGCCGGTTGTTTTGTTCATGAACGCTACACCCACTCCTGGGAACTGCCTCGCTTCGCGGGTTGGTGGGGTCACGACGAAGGATCACGCTTCGAGATGGGGCCGGAGTTTCAACCGATGCCAGGCGTGGATGGCTGGCAACTGAGCAATCCGTCGATAGTCAGCCTGGCCATCCTGCGAGCATCGATGGATATTTTCCACGAGGCGGGGATAGAGCAGTTACGTGCCAAAAGCGTGGTCTTGACGGGATATCTGGAGTTCTTGCTGAATCAGAATGCATCACGCAAATTCTCCATCGCCACTCCCCGCGAAAAAGAGCGCCGCGGGGCTCAGCTTTCCATTCGCGTCCCGGAGCGCGGGCGGGCACTGTGCGAACAGCTAAATCGTGAAGGAATCGTGGGGGATTGGCGAGAGCCTGATACGTTTCGAGTTGCACCGGTGCCTCTGTATAACTCCTTTCAAGATGTTTTCCGGTTTGCTCGGCGATTCATGGCTATCGTCGAATAAGACTCGGGTATCGCAGGCGGTCCATCTCGCGATTACCTCGGTAATATCTGCATCGTCCAGCCGAAAACATACACTCTTAGCGTGAACTTATTTTCCGTGAAGCAACCCGGCAAGTGGCCGGGAATCGTGTGCGCGGTCGTCTGCGTTCACCTCTTCGTGTCTCTTCTGGTTCCCCGCGGCATTGGGCTTACCGCTTTTGGTGACCTGACGCAGTCTGTCCTTCTGTTATGCGCAACAATCTCCATTCTTTCGAATGTCAGAAGCAGCCACAAGAAGTCTCAGCTCTTTTGGGCTCTGATGGCGGTCGGTTGCGGGATGTGGCTGTGCACGCAGATCCTGTGGACCTACTTCGAAGTCTTCCTCCGCCAGGATACGCCGAACCCGTTTGCCGGAGATGTCGTTCTGTTTCTGCACATTGTTCCTATGATGGCAGCCCTGGTGGTGCAGCCGCACATTCAACGGAATGACCATTCTTTGCGGCTCGTATCTCTGGACTTTTTTCTGCTGCTCACCTGGTGGCTTTATCTTTACCTGTTTATCGTGATCCCGTGGCAGTACGTTTCGCCCAATGAGGCCGCGTACGGCCGCAGCTTCGACTTGCTTTACTTCTGTGAACAGATCGTTTTTATTGCCGGAGTAGGGCTTGCCTGGAGGCGCAGCCACGGCTCCTGGCGCGCCATCTATGGACAGCTTTTCAAGGCGGCGCTTTTTTACAGCGCGGGTTCCACGCTCGCTGGCGTCGCGATCGACTATCACCGGTATTACACCGGGAGTCTCTACGATGTGCCGCTGGTGGCCGCGATGGCCTGGTTCGCGGTAGTAGGTTTCAGGGCGCGCGAATCGTCGTTTGACCAGCCTGCAGACAAAGAACAACAGCACAAGCACAGCATGTGGACTGCGCGCTTGGCGATGATGGCTGTGTTCTCCACGCCGCTAATGGTGGCGTGGGCGGAGTATGGCGGAGGAACTCCACCGTTAGTGCGCTCTTACAGGCTGTTTTTGACCGTGGCCGCGATGGTTTTCATGGGGACGTTGGTATTCCTTAAGCAGCATTGGATGGACCGGGAACTGCTCCACCTGCTGCACTTGTCGCGGAAGAATCTGCATGAGATGTGCAAACTGAAAGACGAATTGGAGAACAAAGAACAGTCGCTGCGGTGGCACAGTCTGGAACTGCAGCGCAAGAATCTCGAACTACAGGAAATCTCTTTCACTGACGCGTTAACCGGCGTGTGGAACCGGCGTTACCTAGAAGAGATTCTTGCGGCGGAAGCCGGGCAGGTCTTGCGAAATTATGAGCGGGCAAGAGGCGGTGACATTCGCAAACTGGATCATCGCGATCTGATCTTCATCATGGTGGACGTCGACTTCTTCAAGCAGGTGAACGATCTTCACGGCCATCCCGCGGGCGATCGTTTTTTGCAACTAGTGGCTGGTCGTCTTACTAAAGTCGTGCGCAAGTCCGACGTCCTGGTTCGCTGGGGAGGAGAAGAATTCCTGATCATGTCCCGTTCCGCGGACCCAGCTGGTACGCCTGCATTCTGTGAACGAATTTTGGACGTCATGGCGTCGGAACCCTTCGATCTGGGACATGGCGTTCGCGTGCGAAAAACCTGTTCCGTGGGCTGGGCTCCCTTTCCATGGAGCCGCGGTGCATACGAGGCTCTTTGCGCGGAAGAGACCATCGAGCTCGCGGACACCGCGCTCTACCGGGCAAAGGCAGAAGGGCGAAATCAGGGTGTAGGAATTCTTCCTGTTGAGGGCGCAGTGGCGAGTGTTCAGGCGATCACGCTGGAGGCGCTGCAGAGCGACAAAGGAATTCTGACGAGAACTGTGAAAGTAAAACATTCTGGCGCCAGCCCCCACCCTTTTGCTGAAAAAGCCTTGTCCAGTGAATAACGACAAGTCTGATTTTTTCCAAACCCTTGTACTTACACAAGCTGCTCGAAATCGCCTGAAGATCTAGCGGGAAGGCACCAGTAACGTTAATGCGTCGGGCGCGATGGCGATTTCGGCCGGTAGTGTGCCTACTAGTTCTCCGTCCGCCTCGAGATAGATTTTCGGTCGCACTTCGGGCGAACTGTCAGGCGAAGCTGACGCTTGAAGGTAGTCGCACGAAACTCGCGCAGTGTATGCGAGATCGATGCCGCGAATCTTCCAGTTGCGGCGCAACAACCCGCGCGCGACATAGAGAAGATAAGCAAGGCGGCTCGATGTGTGGCAGAAGACCAGCCGCAAATCATTGCGATCAAGAGAAGCTCCTGGAGCCAGTTCCTGCAGCACGCCACCGAAGTTGCGGATCCGCACCGCCATTAACTCTGTGACGTCGGCTCGCCGAGATTCGCCGGAGCCGGTCTCCGCGAATTGAACCTGAAAACGCGTCATCGGATAGCTGAACCATAACTGCCAGGCTTTTGCGTAGTAGGCGGCCATGCCCATACGCCGTTTGGTTCCGGTGTGGAGTTTGTAGAAAAGGTGAGCATCGACTCCCGCCCCTGCCGTGACAATGAAGAAGCGCGCACCGGGCTTCCCTTCGAGATCGTGATACTGTATGCGGCCAAGCGCAACGCGGCGGGGCTCGGCGTGAAGAGCTGCTCGCGCCGCTGCGGTGATATTCATGGGCAGGCCGAGGTCATGCGCCAACGCGTTCGCCGTACCCATGGGCAAAATCGCCAGCGCAGTCGGAGTATTCGCCAGCACCTGGATAATGTTGTGGATGGTGCCGTCGCCGCCGCAGGCGAAGACCGTGTCACACCCTGCCACCACGGCTTCCCGAGCCTTCTCCTCTGCGTGAGCGGGAGACTTGGTGAAGACGACATTGGCCTCGACGTCCGAGGCTCGCAGCAACGCCAGCACTGATTCCAGTTTTGCCTGGCGCCGCGTGCGGCTTCCGCCGGAATCGGGGTTATAGAGTAAAGCCGCCTTATGCATGGCCGGATCGAAGCTGGATTGTACCTGAGCCGACTTGCCAGCGTTCACAGCATACTTGGCAATCAGTCCGAGTTAGGAATAAGCTGTTGCCGCTCGGAAAAAGGGGCGTCTCCCTGTGACTCTTCTTTGACTGCCCTTTATAGATTCGAAATCAGGAGGATTGACCGGATGAAAACTCTGGCGCTCGTTCTCTGTGGAATGTTTTTGTGCCTGGGCGTTACGGCCCAGGACCATGCCTCTCATGCTCAGGCGCATGCCGTCGTGCTGGTTACTGGGCTGGGAGATCTTACTCACCCTGTTTCCACGAAGAATCCGCAGGCGCAGCAGTTCTTCAATCAGGGGCTGCGATACATTTACGCTTTCAATCACGATGAGGCGAAACGATCGTTCCAGCACGCCGCGGAGCTTGATCCGAAGCTGGCGATGGCGTATTGGGGTGTTGGCGAAGCGGTGGGGCCGAACTATAACGATCCCGCCGACCCCGACCGTTACAAGCAGGCGCACGATGCGGTGCAGAAAGCCGTCGATCTGTCTGTCCGCGCGTCCGCCAGCGATCAAGCCTATATTCAAGCGTTGGCCAAACGCTTTCCCGCCGATCCAAATTCCGATTTGAAGAAGGCTGCCGAAGACTATCGCGACGCAATGCGCCAGTTGGTCAGCGAATTTCCGGATGATCTGGACGCGGCCACGCTTTTTGCTGAGGCGGGTATGAATTTGCATCCCTGGGGATTGTGGCATGTCGACGGGACTCCGGAAGCGGGTACGGATGAAATCGTCTCCACGTTGGAGTCTGTGATGAAGCGCGATCCCAATCATTTGGGCGCGATCCACTATTACATTCATGCCGTGGAGGCTTCGCCCACTCCGGAGCGCGCCCTGGCCGGTGCGAACAGGCTGGCTGCACTGGCGCCCGCCGCAGGGCACATTGTGCACATGCCTGCGCATGTTTACATCCGCACTGGGGACTATGAAGCTGCCGTCAAGACAAATGAGAAGGCGGCGGAAGTCGACCGCGCTTACATCAAGGCCACGGGAGTGCAGGGCATCTATCCCATGATGTATTACAGCCACAACCTGCACTTCATCGCCATGTGCGCCGCGATGAACGGCAATTATGCGGAGTCGAGGAAAAATGCAGACTTGCTGACCGCAAATGTGGGCCCGCACGTGAAAGAGGTCCCGCCGCTGGAAGGCTTCCTGACGATTCCCATGGCGGTGGAGATCCGCTTCCATCATTGGAACGAAATCCTGAAGCTGCCTCAGCCCGATGCCACGTTGAAGACGGCTACTGTGTTCTGGCACTTCGGGCGCGGGGTGGCCCTGGCTGGTACTGGCAAAGTGACTGAGGCCGAAGCCGAATACAAGATTGTTTCCGACGCCGAAGCGGCAACGCCTCCCGACGTAATTTTCCAGATGCCGATCAACAACAAGGCCAAGGACATCATGAAAATTGCAGCGGATGTTCTGGGGGCAAAGATCGCGGTAGCGAAAAAAGATAATAGTGGCGCGATCGGCATGTTACGCGATGCCGTTGCGATCCAAGACACGCTCAAGTATGGCGAGCCGCCTGACTGGTTCTTTCCGGTGCGCGAATCACTGGGAGCCGCCTTGCTGATGAATGGAGATGCAGCGGGCGCGGAGAAAGTGTTCCGCCAAGACCTGGAGCGGAATCCGCGAAACCCGCGGTCGCTGTGGGGGCTGCATCAGGCCTTGCTGCAGCAGAAGCGCGAGTATGACGCGGGATTCGTCCAGAAGGAGTTTGAAGCGTCATGGAAGAGTGGCACGCAGGCGTTGAAGCTGGATGATCTGGTGTGAGAGTTCGTTAGATTTTCAGGGATGGTTCTCACCCGCTCTTTATTGTTGTGCGCAGTTATAATCTGCGCGATGGCCTCTCCGGGTAAAGACGTCGAAAAAAAGATCGAATCTCTTCGTGGGAAGATTCGTCACCACGAATACCTGTACTACGTCCTTGACCAGCCTGAGATCAGCGACGCTGATTTCGACAAACTGATGCGGCAGTTGAAAGACCTCGAGGCGGAGCACCCGGAGTTGATTACTGCAGATTCTCCGACGCAACGCGTTGGCGGGAAGCCCCGCGAGGGATTCGTTAAAGTGGCGCACTCCTCGCCGATGTTGTCGCTCGACAACACCTACAGCGAAGGCGAACTGCGGGCTTGGGAACGGCGTGTGCACGAGCTGAGCGGACGGAGCGATGTGGATTATGTTTGCGAACTCAAGCTCGACGGCATGTCGCTGGCGCTTATTTATGAAGATGGAAAGCTGATACGCGGGATTACTCGCGGCGATGGGAGTGTGGGTGAGGACGTCACGCTCAACGTGCGAACGGTGCGGTCGGTGCCGCTTTCCATTCCGAAAGAAAAGTTAAAGAAAGCCGGCATTCCGAGTGAGTTTGAGGTGCGCGGTGAACTGCTGATGCCGACCGCGTCGTTCAAAAAGATTAATGAAGAGCGCGAGCGAAATGGATTACCGACATTCGCGAACCCGCGCAATTTCACCGCCGGTACCGTGCGGCAGCTCGATTCCAATGTTACTGCGGAGCGGCGCCTCGATTATTTTCCATACATTTTGCTGCAAAACGGCCGTACATATTTTGATCATCATTCGAAAACGCTGGCGGCTCTCGACAGCGCTGGATTTAAAGTTAATCCGAACTACGAGCTCGTACGATCGATGAACGAGGTTTGGGCATTTATTGAGCACTGGGAAGAGAAGCGTGACTCGCTGCCGTATGAAATCGACGGCATCGTGATCAAAGTTGACCGAACCTCTTTGCAGGATGAACTGGGGTTCACGGGCAAGGCTCCGCGATGGGCGATTGCTTTCAAGTATGCGGCGCGCGGTGGAGTTACCAAGTTAGAGAGCATTCGTTGGCAAACTGGCCGCACCGGCAAGCTAACGCCAGTGGCAGAGTTGGTCCCCATTCCAATCGGCGGCACGACGGTTCGCAACGCCACGCTGCACAACATGGATGAAATCCAACGTCTTAACGTGAAGATTGGCGATTGGGTGCGAGTCGAGCGTGGCGGCGACGTGATTCCTAAGATCGTTGAGGTTAACAACGAGCATCCACGCGGCACAACGGAAATCGAAGCACCTGAAAAATGTTCCGCTTGCGGCACTAAAGTTGTCCGCGCCGAGGGCGAGGTTGATTACCGCTGTGTCAACGCAAACTGCCCTGCCAAGTTGCTGGGCACGATTCTGCATTTCGCTTCCCGAGGTGTGATGAATATCGACGGTATGGGCGAGTCTCTGGTCAGCCAGTTGATCGAGCGCAGCCTGGTCAAAAATGTCGCCGATATCTACGACCTCACGAAAGACAAACTGCTCGGCCTTGAGCGCTTCGCCGATAAGTCGGCACAAAACATCCTGAACGAGATTGAGAATTCGAAGAAGTTACCGCTGGAGCGTGTTATCTACGGACTGGGCATTCGAATGGTTGGCGAGCGCACGGCGCAGTTTTTGGCCGAGCATTTTGGCTCGATGGAGGCACTGGAAAATGCCGGCGTCGAAGAGTTGCAGAATGTGAACGAAGTCGGCCCGCGCATCGCCGAAAGCATCGCCGAATTTTTCGGCAACAGCGCGAATCGCAAGCTGGTGAATCGACTTCGCGATGCCGGACTTACGATGAGCGGCCAGAGGAAAGAGCGCGGAACGAAGCTTGCGGGAAAGACATTTGTGTTGACGGGGACGCTGGCCAACTTCACGCGCGATGAGGCGAAGAAAATGATTGAAGATGCCGGAGGGAAGGTCGCCGGTTCCGTGAGCAAGAAGACGGATTATGTTGTGGCGGGGGCGGACGCGGGATCGAAGCTGGATAAGGCGAAGGAGCTCAAGGTGGTTGTTATAGACGAAAAGGGATTGGAAAAACTGTTTCGCTAACTGAAGAAAGTACCATGAAAATCCCGCAGACAAAGCGGGATATTCATGGTAGCTGCAAGTGGGCTTTCTCATCAGGACGCCAGGGCTTTAGTCATCCTCTTCCACGTTTCATCCAACGTCTCCGGCAGAATCCTCGTCTCGCACACAACTGACACGAAGTTCGCATCCGCGACCCAGCGGGGCAGGACGTGCATGTGGATGTGTCCGGCGATGCCGGCGCCAGCGGCTTTGCCGATGTTCATACCCAGATTGATGCCGTCGGGATGGTAGAGTTCGCGCAGGACGGTTTCCATGCGTTGCGAGAGCGCTATCATTTCGCTGGCGGCTTCCGATGGCAGCTTTCGCAGTTCGTCGAGGTGCGCGTAGGGAACGATCATCACGTGGCCGGGTGTGTAGGGAAACGTGTTCAAGATGACGAAGCAATGTTGGCCACGATAGACGATGCGCACTTTCGCGTCGTCACCAGCATTCACCGCATCACAGAAGACGCACCCCGATGCCTTCTCGGCGGTTGAGACGTAGGCGTAGCGCCATGGGGTCCAGAGGTAATCCATCGCAAGGGCAGGTTAGCAGATGGGAGGCACGCGGCGAAACCTGGACCGCCGGAACGCCTCGCTTCACTCGGCTGGACGGCCAACGCGGCTGTCCCCACATGGTTCTTGCCTTAGCGCTTGCCACACTCCCGTAACGTGCGCGTTTTGCGTTTGACACTGTTTGCGGGGCGTTGCTATAGTCGAAGAGTTCCCTTTGGACGCGGGTTTCTGTAAAAACGTCCGGCAGCTGGGATTGTCCAAGCTCACTCGCCAGGGTGAGCCCACCACAACCAAACGACTCACTCCAGCAGTCCGCTAAGCAGGCCCGTATCCTCCCCGCACCGAGTGCGAGGCACAGACGAGAGGCTTAACCTTGTTCGACGACACCACCACCCACAACTCCGAATCTGCCACCGCTGTCGCAACCGAAACAGAACCGACAGCTGCCGAATCCACCTCAACCGACCACAACGTGATCGAGCAAGGCTCGAATGAGAAAAGCTTCACTCAGCAGAACTCGACTGAGCATGAGCCGGCTCCGACCGCAACCGTGGATCCGCCAGCCCCGGCCACGCCTGCCTCCACTGAGGAGGCGCCGCACGCAGGGCAAGCCGCCGCCGACAAGCACGCCAGCGAAGATTTTGCTTCCGCGCTTGAGAACTTCACCACCGAATCCGAAGAGGCAGTGGGCGAAGACCGCGTGATCAAAGGCACGGTGCTGAAGCTTACGGCGACGCACGTGGTTGTCGACATCGGCACCAAGTCGGAAGGCATGTTGCCGCTCTCGGAAGTGCTTGATCACGAGGGCAAGCCGAAGGTGAAGCCGGGCGATGAGATTGAGGTGATGCGGGAAAAGGGGCAGACTGAGGAAGGCTACGTCAACCTCTCGCACCAGAAGGCCGCGCGCATTCACGCCTGGGACGAGATTGAAAAAGCCCACCACGAGAAGCGCCCGATCAACGCCGTGGTGATTGAGCGTACCAAGGGCGGCTTGACTGTCGACATCCTCGGCGCGCGGGCGTTTCTGCCGGGCTCGCAAGTGGATCTGCGGCCCATCCGGAATCTGGATGGGATGAAGGGCCAGACGCTCGAAGTTACGGTGATCAAGGTCAACAAGAAGCGCGGCAACATCGTAGTCTCGCGCAAGGAATTGCTGGAAGGCGAGCAGAACGAGAAACGCAGCAAGACTCTCGAACATCTTGAGGAAGGCTCGATCCTGACGGGAGTGGTGAAGAATCTGACTGAGTACGGCGCCTTCGTGGATCTCGGTGGCCTCGACGGGCTGTTGCACATTACCGATATGTCGTGGGGGCGGCTGACGCATCCGCGCGATCTGGTGAATGTCGGCGACCAGATTCAGGTGAAAGTGCTGAAGTACGACAAAGACAAACAGCGTGTTTCCCTTGGCTTCAAGCAGTTGACGCCTGATCCGTGGCTTGATGCGGAACACCGCTATCCGGTGGGCGCGCACGTTTCCGGGCGAGTGATCAGCGTGACGGATTACGGAGCGTTTGTCGAACTGGAGCAGGGCATTGAAGGTTTAGTGCATGTCAGCGAAATGACGTGGTCGAAGCGGATGAAGCATCCTTCCAAACTAGTGAATGTGGGCGATCAGGTGGAGTGCGTGGTGCTGAATGTGAATCCCGGCGAGCGCCGCATCTCGCTCGGCATGCGGCAACTGGCGGACAATCCCTGGGATGCTCTGCACGATAAGTATCCCGTCGGCATGACGGTCGAAGGCCGGGTGCGCAACCTGACCGACTTCGGCGCCTTCATCGAAATCGAGGATGGCATCGACGGGCTGGTTCATGTCAGCAACTTGAGCTGGACCAAGCGCGTGAAGCATCCTTCGGAAGTGCTGAAGAAGGGCGATCGTGTGAAAGCTGTGGTGCTGGCCATCGAACCGGACAAGAGGCGTCTGTCTTTAGGAGTCAAACAGCTTCAGCCCGACGTCTGGGAAACTTTCTTCGCAACCCATCACGTCGGCGATGTGATTCACGGCAAAGTGCTGCGCGTGGCCGCGTTTGGGGCGTTTGTCGAGATTGCCGAAGGTGTGGAGGGCCTCTGCCACAAATCGGAAGCCGTGGATGGCAATGGCCAGCCTCTGCATCTCGAGCCGGGCGTCGAGCACGACTTCAAGATCATCAAGATGAGCGCAGAAGAAAAGAAAGTCGGACTCAGCATCCGCGCTGTCGGCGAAGAAGCTTCGCGCTCTGAAGTCGAGGCTTACAAGCAACCGGTCTCGAGCACCAGTTCGACGATTGGCGAATTGATTTCGTGGAAGAGAGCTAGCAACGAAGGCAACTAGACTACCCCATCCTTCTAAGTGTTTGTCATCCTGAGCGGAGTAGCAGCTTCGCGATAGCGAAGCTGCTACGCAGTCGAAGGATCCCTATCTGCGTTGGCTCTGCCTTGCGCTTTTGAGGAAGTTCCTGCCTCGATCCGATTTGGCCGCATTTTTCCTCCTGTTAGAATCGCTTGTTTGCCTTTAGTCATCTCTTCCTACTGAGGGACGATCACTTTGCCTGAAACCATCTATGACATCGCCATCATCGGCAGCGGCCCTGCTGGGTACACTGCTGCCATTCGTGCGGGCCAATGGGGCCTGAAAACCGCTCTCATCGAGAAAGACGGCTTTCTCGGAGGTACCTGCCTGCATGTAGGTTGCATCCCGACGAAGGCTCTGCTGTTCAACGCTGAACTCTGGGATCATCTCAAAGATGCCAAGGAGTTCGGCATTGAGGGCGTGGATGCGCGCAAGCTGAACTGGGCTGCGGTTCAGGACCGCAAATCGAAAATCGTTGCCAAGCACGCCAAGGGTCTCGAGTTCCTGATGAAGAAGAACAAAGTTGAAACAGTGAAGGGCTACGGCAAGCTGACCGGACCTGCGCAGAATGGTTTGTTGACTGTCGAGGTCGTTAACGACAACAAAGCGAGTCACCTCAAGGTGAAGAATATTATTCTCGCTACTGGGTCCGAAGCCCGCATGATTCCGGGCCTTGAAGCCAACGATCGCGTTCTTACTAACATCGAGATTCTTAGTTTGAAAGAGATTCCGAAGTCGTTGGTTATTGTTGGCGCGGGGGCGGTGGGCGTGGAGTTCGCATCGATCTATCGCTCGTTCGATTGCGAAGTGACAATTGTTGAGATGCTGCCGCGGCTGGTGCCGGTTGAGGATGAAGAAGTCTCCAAGGAATTGGCACGCGTCTTTCGCAAGCGCGGCATCAATTTCCACACCAGCGCCAAGGTAGACAAAGTCGAAAAAACAAAAGCTGGAGTTTCCGTAACAATCACGGTCTATGGCAAGCAGCAGAAGATCGACGCGGAAAAAATCCTGATCGCCATAGGCCGCAAGCCGCGCACGCAGAACATCGGCCTGGAGCGAACCAAAATCAAGCCGGACCGCGAATTCATCAAAACCGATTCGTGGATGCAAACTGCCGAACCTGGCGTTTACGCGGTAGGGGATATCGTGCTGGGTTCGCCGCAACTGGCCCACGTCGGCGCGATGGAAGCGATTGTCGCTGTGGCTAAGATCGCCGGCAAGCCGGGAAAGCCGATTAATCCGGAGCACATTCCGGGCGCTACGTACTGCCATCCTGAAATCGGCAGCGTCGGCCTCACCGAAACCAAAGCTCGCGAGGCTGGATATAACGTGAAAGTCGGTAAGTTCCCCTTCACGGCGAACTCGCGCGCGTCGATTATCGGCCAACATGAAGGCTTCATCAAGATCGTCTCCGACGCCGACTACGGCGAGATTCTCGGCGTGCATATCATCGGCCCGCAAGCGACGGAACTGATTTCCGAGGCGGTCGTCGCCATGGAACTGGAAGCCACAGTCGAAGACCTGATGTGGACGATCCACTCGCATCCGACGCTCGCAGAAGCCATGCTGGACGCGGCCAATAGCGTGTACGGGATTGCGATCAACGCGTAGGAGTTTACGCCAGGGCGTAAAATGAAAGTACGAGATGTGATCAAGGAGTTGGAGCGCGACGGATGGCGCCTTGATCGCATGCGCGGGAGCCATCGCCAGTACAAGCACTCGACGAAGCCGGGATTGGTTACTGTACCGGGTAAGCCAGGCGACGACCTGGGTATCGGGACGCTGAACAGCGTGTTGAAGCAAGCAGGGCTAAAAAGATGAAAAAATACTTGATCGTTGTTGAGAAAACAAGAACAGGCTATTCAGCCTACTCGCCTGATTTGGATGGGTGCGTCGCGACCGGCAAGACCCGCGATGAAGTCGAGCGTGAGATGCAGGAGGCGATTGCGTTCCACCTGGAAGGCATGGCCCAAAGCGGTGAGCCCATACCCGAACCACGCACATACTCCGCATATGTAGAGGTTCCCGCACAGGCTCAATAATTCCGCCTCGAACCGCTCTCAATTCGTGTCGACCTGAATTTGATCTCCTTGGTCCAACTCGGCACCGTTGATTACTCCACGGGCCTCCGCCTGCAGCAGCAGTTGGTCGAGCTGCGCAAGGAAGAAAAGATCGGCGACGTATTGCTCCTGCTCGAACACTCACCGGTCATCACGCTGGGCCGCAACGCCAAAGCTGCCAACATTATCGCTTCGCCCGAGCTCCTTGCCCAGCGCGGCGTCGAGCTCTTCGAGTGCGACCGCGGTGGCGACGTAACTTTTCACGGCCCCGGCCAGATCGTTGGCTATCCCGTCTTCGACCTGCGAGGATTTGTTCGTGGAGCGGCGGACGCCCCGTCCGCCCAACGCAAACACCTGGGCGTGGTTGACTTCGTCCGCTGCCTGGAAGAAGTACTGATCCGCACTTGCGCCGATTTTGCCATCCCAACAAAGCGTGTGCCGGGCCTAACCGGGGTATGGACGGACGTCGGACGTCACGACACACCAGCGGAAAGCCGCGATGCTCCTGTGGCGACGGCCGCCTCGGCCGTCCGGCCAAGCGAAGCGAGCCGGCCAGAGGATTTCACCGAGGCCAAAGTCGCCGCCATCGGCATCCACATCTCCCGCTTTGTAACCTCCCACGGCTTCGCCCTCAACGCAAACACCGACCTCAGTTGTTTCAACCTGATAATCCCCTGCGGCATCACAACGAAACCGGTCACGTCGATGCGACAGCAACTCGGCAAGGAACTCGATCTCAACGCAGTCGCGGAATCCATCTCCCGCAACTTCGGTACAGTGTTCTCAAGCCAGATGTTGTGGGTCGATACTCTCGATGCGCTTCTCGGCCGCGCAGTCGGCGTTCCCGTGCAGCGTCCTGACGAACTCCAGCGGCTCCACAAAGAAGACGGCACTACCTGGGCCTAGCCCAATGCACCGCACTCGCGATAGCATACGATTGCGTCAAATGTGGGCTTTATCATGGCGATCAAAAAAACGAAATCGATGGCGAAGCACAAATCTAACGGTCACCGCGGCAACGGCACGTCCCGATCCAAATCCCCACTTCTCGCAAAAGACGCGAGAAATGGGGCACCCCCTTCTCCGTCGAAGGCAGAGGACAACAGCCTCCGCACCTACTCCATCCCCGATATGCGCCTGGAGCATCCCGATCTCAGCGTTCGCCAGTCGATAGAAAAAGATAAAGACGGCACCGAGCATGTCCGCTACGAAGTTACCGGCAACCTCGATGCTCCGGTCCCGCCCATCCGCGACTCCAAGTATCTCGACAAGAAACAGTGCATCGAGATCTACCGCTACATGTTGCTCAATCGCAAAATGGAGGTCGCGCTCGAAAATCTCTACAAGCAGGGCAAGGTGGTTGGCGGAGTTTATTTCGGTCTTGGCCAGGAAGCCTGCTCCTGCGCCTCGGCCTACGCGCTCGATAAGGACGACTGGTTCGCGCCTATGATTCGCAACCAGGGAGCGCTGCTGGTGCGCGGCTTCGCCGCCAGCGACACCATGATGCAATACATGGCCAAAGCCGATTCGCCCACGCGCGGCCGCGACGGCACCTCGCACTTCGGCGACATCGAAAAGCGCAACATGGTCTCGCCCATTTCCATGCTCGGCGATCTCATTCCCGTGCTCTCCGGCGTGGCGCTGGGCGCGCGCTTGCAGGGACGCAACGTCGCCGTTATGACTTACATCGGCGACGGCGGCCAGTCCACCGGCGTCACCTACGAAGGCATCAACTTCGCCGCCGTGCAAAATCTCGGCCTCGTGCTCTTCGTCGAATCGAATCTCTGGGCCTACTCCACGCCGTCGGAAATGCAGTACCGCTGCAAAGACCTCGCCGAGCGCGCCATCGGATACGGCATCCCCGGCGTGATCGTCGACGGCACCGATGCCTGCCAGGTTTACGACGCCGCCCGCGACGCCGTCGAACGCGCCCACCGCGGCGAAGGCCCCACCATGATCGAAGCCAAAATGATGCGCATGAAAGGCCACGCCATCCACGACGCCGCCACGTACGTACCCAAGCCGATGTTCGACTTCTGGAAAAAGCGCGACCCGATCGCCCGCTTCGAGAATTATCTGGTGAAAGAAAAGAAGTGGCTGTCGGCGAAAGAGAATGCGGAATTGATTTCAGAAGTGGAGCGCGTGATCGAAGCCGAACGCGAGATTGCGGTGAACTCGCCGATGCCGACGCCGGAATCGGCTGAGGGCGGAGTGTTCTGCGAAGATGGGTGCCATGAGATTAAGCCGAAGTATGGGATGCCGAAGGTGAAGAAGGGAACGGCCGGGTTCAAGGAGACCGAAGCGGCGGTGCATTTGAAATAACGTGCTCACACCTTATCGCCAAAATGATTTGGGAATCGAGATACTGGAAGGAAGAATTGCTGAGGCAGTCGAAAAGGCTGCGCACTCGGTGTCAGCAGAAACGTTGGACCGAGGCGTCGTCCGCTAAGCTCGAGCTAACACTAATGAATGGCTTTTATGCCGTTAGGAAGCTCATTGAATCCCAGAAGCTTTCCCAGAGCCTAATGTCGAAGCATTTCACCGTTACGGAATTCCCGCCCAGCGGGAAGGCCGCTAACCTACTCAATTGGCACCACATCGATCGCTTACTCAGACTCGACGAGCCCAACAAAACTTCGGTCGATCTGCTTTCCTTGTGTAATCAGTTTGTGCATAGCTATGTCTTCGTTCGCAGTTTGAGCGACCAAAACAAACTCACTGGAATATTCGTTGCCTCTGACTGGAAGCGGAGGTCTTGCCTTTATCATATTGAGATTAAGCAGGCCGTCGAGCTTTTTGAAGAAGTCGGACGAGACCATCCAACCGAAGCACACTTCGTTTGGGACAAAAAGAAACAAGATTACAGAGTCACCAACAACTAGCGGACCTACGCAACTCGCCTACATCGAAGCCATCCGCCAGGGAATCTGGGAAGAAATGGGAGTTCATGCATTGTCTACCGATACACCTCTCTCCGATGCCCAATCCGCACAATAACAATCACGACTCGTTTCCCGTCGATACGGTAAATCACGCGATAATCGCCGACGCGAATCCGATAATGGTCGGGTTGTGCCTTGAGCTTCTTGCTGCCCGGAGGAAACGGATCTTCGCAGAGCGCAGTAACTTTCTCGGTGATGCGCCGTTGAAGTTGCTTGTCGAGGTCCCGGAACTCCCGGGTGGCGGACGCCGTGAATTCGAGAACATAGCGCATGTGCAGGGATAGGCACTACAAGCCCAGATCCTTCTTTATTTTCGTCCAGGGGATCGTCGGTTCATTCCGTCGCTTGCGCGCTTCCCGAACATCGATACGATCCTCCAGTTGCTCAAGAAAGTTGTAGTCTTCGATCGGGATGATTGCAGCCACTGCCTTTTTCCCGCGATGTATGATCACTCTTTCCCGCCCGAACGCGGCACGGTTTAGAATGTCTGAGAAGTTCTGCCGAGCTTCGCTGGCGGAAAGCTTTTCGAGCATTTCGAGTCTCCCTGTACCCATTGTACGTAACGTAACATAATAGCATTTTGTACAAATTGTAACAAGCAGAATTCAAGGCAGCCTAACCCTTATGCTCCTCACCTACCTCGAAGCCATCCGCCAGGGAATCTGGGAAGAAATGGACCGCGACCCCTCCGTCTTCTGCCTCGGCGAAGACATCGGCATCTACGGCGGAGCTTTTAAAGTCACTGATGGTTTCATCGACCGCTTCGGCCCCGAGCGCGTCATCGACACGCCCATTGCCGAGTCCGCCATCGTGGGCGCAGCCTTCGGAGCGTCGCTCACCGGCATGCGCCCAGTCGCCGAATTCCAGTTCATGGATTTCATCGGCTGCGCCTTCAACCAGATCAGCAACATGGTCGCGAAAACGCATTACCTCTGGGGCGCACCCGCCCCGTTGGTTCTGCGCGGCCCCAGTGGCGGATACGTCCACGGCGGCCCCTTCCACTCGCAGAATCCCGAGATGTGGTTCGTGCACAATCCCGGCCTGAAGGTGATCTGCCCAGCCACGCCCTACGACGCCAAAGGCCTGATCAAAGCCGCCATCCGCGACAATAATCCCTGCATCTTCTTCGAGCACAAATATCTTTACCGCCGCATCAAAGGTGAAGTTCCCGCCGAAGATTATGTCGTCCCCATCGGCAAAGCGAACATCGTCCGCGAAGGCCGCGACCTCAGCATAATTACTTATGCCGCAATGGTTCACACGGCATTTGAAGCCGCCGAGGTTCTGAAGAACGACGGAATCGACATCGAAATTCTCGACCTCCGCACCGTCTCGCCGCTCGACCGCGAAGCCATCGCGCAGACCGTGAAGAAGACAAACAAGGTGATCATCCTTCACGAGCATTCGCGCACTGGAGGCCTCGCCGGTGAAATCGCCGCGATCATCAACGAAGAGGCTTTCGACGATCTCGACGGCCCCATCGTTCGCATCACAGGATTAGACTCCGCCGTCCCATTCTCGCCCCCGCAGGAAGAGCACTACCTCCCGAAGGTAGAAGGTGTGGTACGCGAAGCGCGCAAGCTGAAAGCTTATTGATAGGAAAATGCCTCAATGGTCAGTGAGCACGTGCGAGAGCCAACTGGCGTACTACCCTAGCCATCTGCCACAATAGTTGCTCTTGGAGGCTTCATGGGTAAGTTCATCCTCGGAGTAATCGTCACTCTTCTCGTGCTTATTCTCGGCGGCCTCGGCATCGCCATGCTCGGATTTCTCCCCACCAACGCGAACGTAGCCCCGCCGCACCTCGAGCACCGCATCGCCATGGGAGCCGTCGATGCTTCCATGGAGCGTCACGCTCCACACGTCGCCAATCCTGTGCCGCCCAGCGATCAGAACTTTGAGGACGGCATGAAGCTTTACACGATGAACTGCGCCGTCTGCCACGGCTCGCTCGACCGCAAGCCCGCCTCGCTCTCCGAGTCTTTCTACCCTCCCGCTCCGAATCTGGTTTCCGATCCGCCCGATGACCCCGAGTGGCACCTTTTCTATACCATCCGCACCGGCGTTCGCTATACAGGAATGCCCTCGTGGGAAAAAACTCTAAGCGTGCAGGACATGTGGAAGATTGCCAGCTTCCTCTCGCACATGGAAAAACTCCCGCCCGCCGTTCAGGATTATTGGAAGACCACGTTCGGAGTAGCCGCGCCAAGCGGCGAAGAGGAAAAGGACGAACACAAACACTAGAACCGAACGCCCTTCAGTTTCTCGAACGAAGGGCTCGGGTCCACATTCAACTTTCCGTTCCGGCTCCTGCAAACGATATAATATTCGTTTGCATCGGGCCCTCTGTCCGAACCGTGGGCTGCGTGGAAGGAAATCATGCCGACTGACATCATCATGCCCCAGATGGGCGAATCCATCGTCGAGGGCACTATCACCAAGTGGCTGAAGAAGCCGGGCGACAAGGTCCAGCGCGACGAGCCGCTCTTCGAGATCTCCACCGACAAGGTGGATGCAGAAATTCCCGCGCCAGCCTCCGGAGTTTTGCAAGAGATAAAAGTCAGTGAGGGTACGACCGTCGGCATAAATACCGTGGTCGGCACCATCGCCGCAGATGGCGAAGCCGCGCCAGCGAAATCGGCGCCCGCAGCCGCGACGCAGGAAAAGCCGGCTCTAGAAAAAAAGGAAGAAAAAAAGTCTGCCGCGGCTCCACCCCCCGCGGCGACTGTCATCACTCCTGCGCCACAAGAATCTTCCGATGACGAAGAAGCTCGCTCCTCACCGCTCGTCCGAAAAATCGCCCGCGAGCACGGTGTGAGCCTCTCGCAAGTTTCCGGCACCGGGCTAGGTGGCCGCATCACCAAACAGGACATCACAGCCTTCATAGAGAAGGGATCGCAGCCTGCCCCTGTAGGGGCAGACACCTCCGTCCGTCCCGCCGAGCGCAGCGAGGCGGCGCCGTCATCGCCGCCAGCCACGCCGCCTGCACCTCGCCCCGCACCCGCAACCTATCCCGGCGATCTAGTTCCCCTGACCAACATGCGCAAGATCATCGCCCAGCGCATGATCGAGTCGCGCCGCACCAGCGCTCACGTCCACTGCATGTACGAAGTGGATTTCACCCGCATCGTCTCCCTGCGCGCCAAGCACAAGAACGGCTTCGAGCAGCGCCACGGCGTCCGCCTCACCTTTATGCCATTCTTCGTGCGAGCCGCTATCATCGCGTTGCAGCAGTGGCCGATCATCAATGCTTCGCTCGAAGGCGACAGCATCCGCTACCATCGAAACATCAACGTTGGCATCGCCGTTGCTCTCGATTGGGGACTCATTGTCCCCGTCCTCAAAAATGCAGGCGACCTAAACTTCCTCGGCCTGCAGCGCGGCATCACCGATCTTGGCGAACGCGCCCGCACCAAGAAGCTTAAGCCCGAAGACGTCGAGGGTTCCACATTCACCGTCACCAACCCGGGCCAGTTCGGTGCCGTCTTCGGTCTGCCTATTATCAATCAGCCCAACTCGGCGATCATGGGAGTAGGTGGCATCACCAAGCAGCCGCTCGTGGTCACCGACAAAGAAGGCAACGATTCCATTGCCATCCGTTCAGTCGTTCACCTAACACTCGGCTACGATCACCGCCTCATAGACGGCGCCGTTGCCGATCAGTTCATGGCATTGGTGAAGAAGATACTGGAGAATTGGAACGAAGAGGTCGGCTAACACATATCAGGCGGAAGGCTGAGAACTTGGGTGGTGTCTTAACTCAGTGTAAAAAAAGCTAACGCACTTGCGGGCTGCGATCAACTTGCATTTTGCGTTTTATAATCTGTGCCGCGTCCACGCTTCGCTGCGAGTCACGCCGTGCATGGAGGCGAAAATCGAAGACCATGTGGGAGCATTCGGGAGCTGCTGGAGGCTACGGCGTAAAGAAACTAGCTGGCCGCCTCGGGTGATTTCTTGGCTATCACGCCCTTAGCGGTGAGAATTTTCAGATAGTCTTCTTTGGACACGTTGCAGGAGATCAGGCCAGAAAACTGTTCCTCGTTGATCTTGAGTTGCTGGCGGATCAGGTGCTCTGGCAGGTGTTTGCTGTTGCCTTGCGAACGGCGCGTTCTAACGACTGTCACCCCATCGTGTACTAACCATGCCAAGCGATCATGGGAATCGCGGGTCTGCATCCCCAGCTTGGTGACGATTTTTTCAAACTCGTGAACTTTCATTTTGTTCGCGGTTCGATATATTTCCCCAGAATCTGTTTCACTCGCAGCAGATCGGCTCCGGGCGTAGTGTCGCTCGCATGGAGATGGTGATACAGTTCGCGCACAGCGTGGGAGAAATCGTCAAGGGCACAGCTTAGATTCTCTCCGGTTCCAAATTCGTCTGCTTCTGCCCAGCTTACAACGACGGCTGATTCTTCCACGCACACGTCGAGGGGGATAGGCCGTATAACTTGCAGGTCAGGGTCTTGGAGACCGCCGAAGAGGACTTTTGCTGGGCGCGGGTTCGGCGCATAGGCTGGGAGGAGAATCTCGACGCGGACATTTGGCTCAGGGTACCCTTGGTCACGCTTCTGTCTTGGCAGCACGATAGCCATACCCGAGGCTTTACTCGAAAGCGGTTGGTCGATTTGCAAGTCCTGAAAGAGATCAGACCTACCCGACCCCGACAGGATAGCCGAATTGACTACTGGTGATGCGACGGCGGTTGCCATAGCTGTCCTCCTCCTGGTGGTAATGGTGCTAAAAGCGCCTGTACCGTTACACGATGTAAATACACGTCACCCGCGTATAGCTGAAACTCGTATTTTCCCGCTTCCGGAAACGGCAGATTGCCCATATTTAGCATCAACTCCGTGTAATGGGCGGAATCCTTTACTTCTGCCTCAACATTGATTTCGGCAACCAGCGACTCGTTCTTGAGTCTTACGAGCCGCAGTTTGAACCGGTATTTGCCAAACGCATCGGCGAGCTTGACGTAAATCGCGATGCGCGGAATGAACACAGGAAATCCGAACGCATTAAAAACCTCAAAGACGCCGATCAAACTCTTCTTGTTGGTGCCCTGCTCGGCGATCACTTGATCGCACACCAGCATAGCCACCACGCTCGGAATCGGAGCATCTGCCATGAGTCTTATCCAGCGACGTGCGGGGAGAACACCTTGGGGTCGTGGTGCAAGTGAAGGAGGATTCTGGCAGCATGTGTCGGTAACTGTCAAGATGAAGCTTTTTGCATCCTTTCGATTAGAGTCTCATTAGGAGACAGAAGTTGCACGGCCAAATCCCTGCATAAGTATTGCCAAGTAAGGCACGACGAAAAGATTACGAAAGGCTCAAGGAATCGGCGAGGCACATTCTGTTAAGACACCACCGGAACTTGGGGTTGACGGCTTCTGACACCAGGTACTCGCGTTGAGGCACTCCACCGTGCCGTCGATAATTTTAGATATACCGTCGCGAAATTTATCAGGCGCGATTATCTCCCGGGCGGCGACAGCATCCGTCATGGCCAGTGCACTCTGTAAGAACGACATCGCCGCGTCTTTTTTCTCGGCTCCTGATTTGTTCCCGAACAATCCTTCGATTCCGTTCACCAGCGCAGGAACAAATGCAATCCCGCGCAGTAATTGAGATAAGAAATCCATAACTTCCTCCTTCAAGATTTTTCACGGCTCATAGGAAATCGTGCGGCAGCCGGACCGCTTCCGCGGCCAGGCTGCCACAATCTCTAGGTAAGACTCGCCAAAACATCGTTGAGTGTCGTCAGGTTCGGATCTGCGCTGTCTGTCTTTGCAACGATCAGAGTCAGGCACTCCTTCAGTTCGTAAGCCTTCATCAATGACAAAGCCAGCATCCCTGGCATGTCGAGTCCACCCGCAGTCGCATCCGCAATCGTATTTGCGGTCGGTGCGGTTACATTTTTAAGATTCGTGACGATTGTTGTGCTTGGTACCGTGCTCATTCTTGTTCTCCTGTTTGTTTGGTCTAAGTAAACTACTTCAGCCAGTACTTGTGTAAGGCAACGGCCACGCTGATCCCGGCGCTAATCGCCCCATTCACAATTCGGTTGTGGACGCTGTTGCGCAAATCGTTCCGCTCCAATACGGCCACCTTGTCCTCAGTCACTTTCATCCGCCCCGGCTGCCCGTTCCCTACCAGCGCGTCCATCTTCGTTTCCAGCCGTACTAACTTGTCGAGCACTTCTCGCTGGAATTCGATGTCAATTGCCTTGAGCACCAACTCCCTATCGCTGACTCCCATAAGCTGTATCCCCCGTCGCGAAAAACCTATAACGGATAATCAACATGCAGCGCCGCCGAATAACGTGAATACTTCGGAGGCGAAGAACTGTCGTAAAGCCTCAAGAAGTAATCCTGCGTCTCCGCCAACCTGGCCAGCGTAAAAGTTTCGGTGTTAAATCGTCCCAGCAGATTTCTATCGTTAGCCTGTCCCCAGCCATAATCATTTTCCCTGACCTCAATCCCGCCTCCGCTCGGCGGCGCCATCCCCGCATCCACCGAGACAGTTGTCGAGCTGACCGCCGTGATCTGCGCCTCCGTCAAGGCCACCTGGTAGTAAGCGCCCACCTGCGTCGTCTCCAACAGTGGAGGCATATCCTGCAGTGCAATCACCGTCGCGCTGGCCCCATATTCAATCGCCAATGGCGCCGCCAAATCATTTGCGAATCCAATGTTGTAGAACCCGCGATCGTCTGCCGGGTCGGCAACTTGAATTTCCACTTCCCTCACGATGGCCGTGAACGAAGCACCGCGCGACGGAACATTCACCGTGATCGCATCGCCCGGAAAAATATCCGCCGCCGCACCCGGCAGAAAATCGCTCCAAGTCTCGTAAGTTCCAGACCACGCCGTTCCCAAAGAATCATCCAGAATTGCCAGCGCCGCATTTTCGCAATCAACATCGGTACGCGCGCTCGGAGTCTTCGCTGACCGCACAGCGCCTCGCGTTCCGTCATCCGCGCCATTCTGCAACGAAGCCACGCTCGCCGCGTTCTCGACTTGCGCCACGGCTCGTCCAGACCCCCGATAGCTTGCCACGATCAGTTGATTCAGCGCCGGAACATATTGCGGATAAAAATCCAGCGAGGGATCGCTCGTGATCTCGCACTGCGCTCCATCCGAAAGTGCGCCCACCAGTTGCGTAACGTACGGTGCGTATTCCGTTGGCGAAGTCTGCACTGCGGTGCGCACTTCCGCCAGCGAAATATGCGCCACATACGTATAGGCAATGCTGCACTGCATGCTGACCGCATCCACCAACGCATAAGTGCAGAATCCCGGCGCACTCGCGATGACGTTGTCATACAACACGGTCGCCGGCCCCACCAATGTGGCCGGGTCGCTCGGATCGATGTCCTGCACTTCGAGAACGAACCGCACATCCGCCGTCACTGCGGCGCCGCCCCATCCATTCCCCGCCGGATGCAGCGATGAGTGATAAATCTCTCCGCTGCGATACACTTCCATTGAATACAAGTAGGTCGTAAAAAAATACTGGTGCCCTGCCGTCGTTGCGATCACAGGCCCAGTGAGTGTCCCGCTAATCAAAGCCTGAATAGTCGAGCCCGTGCCCGACGGCGTAATCTGAAACCCCGCCAGACATCCCGCCGCAGAGATCGCTCCCGCATAAAGCCCGCCCAGCACGCCCTGCGATGCAGCAGTAAAGCTCACATCGCCGTGTTGCAACTCCAATGCTCCGCCCAATTCGATCTGCTCGATAAAACTCACCGTAGTCTGCCCGTCTACGCCCGTACCGCCCGCTATCTGCAGCGTCTGCGCAACGACCGAAACCGCAGAAGACGGATCGCTCACCACCCAGGTCGTAGGATCCAGGCCCGGTCCCAGATACTCTTCGTCAATCAGCGCAGGTTTCGCCTGCGCAAACGGTTTCTGCGAGAGGTAAAATTTGAGACTTTCGCCGTTCCCAACAAAATAATCGCGCACGTAGGCTTGCGGTTCGTCTTCTCCAATCACGGTCAACTCATTTGCCAGCAGGTTTGGACTGCTCAGCCACAATCCCTCCGGAGAAAAGTTCGCATCACTCTCATTCAGCGCATACGCCGTTGCCCCCACCGGCGCCAGAATCAGCGCGCCATTCATCGTGCGGAAACTTCCTCGTGCGGCCAGCGCGATTTCCGCCGCGTGAAAAGAAAAGTTCATCTGCGGGTTCACTGCGTAACTGGCCAGCGTGTCTACATCCTGCACCGCGCTGGTCCCGAACCATCCCGGCAACAAGTCCTGCGCCAGTTGCTGGAGCGCGTTACCCGCGCTCCGGTCAACAAAAGGGGAGCGGTTCGGCAATGCCTTCTGATTGAGCAAGACCTCGTCACTCTGGGCCACTACGTTATAGCGATACACTGGACCTTGCTCTCCCCAGCCCAGATATTCGTACTGCGGAGCGGCGGTCACGTATCCCGTAAAGACATCGCTCCCATTCGTTTTTCCCAAGGTCACACGCGCGTCCGTCAACGGAATCACAAACCCCGGCCCATTCGCCAATAAACTGAACTGCAGTTCCGCCGGCTGATTGAGTTTGCGCTCGATCTTGGGGATCTTTGTTCCGTCCAGTGCTCCCGTATAATCTTGCGGTCCTTGCCCCTGAAGATTGTCGATAGTCAGTTTCATCTCGGTTGTGAATGCTACCTTTCTCGCCCGCGACACCTACGCGTTCATCTGCAACTTAGGTCGCTGCAGATCGTGGGCGTTTCTCACTCGATTGTTTGGCGAAAGACAGTACGTTTAGATTGGCATAGTCCGAGCGCACTCAGGGTTCAAGACTGCGCGCTCTTATCGCAGTTTCCCAACACGGGAACTCGCTTATCCCCTAAACAGTTTGTGACGGGCTGAGTGTCCTAATTGCCCCTCAGTACACCGCTGCCATCGCCGCCGGAAAGTAACTTCGATAGCACAACACGGTCTGTCCATCGTTGGTATCCGTGAACGGCAGCGCGATAAACGAGGCGTGCAAACCAAGCGAACTCAGTGGCCTCGCGATCTCCTCTGAATCTTCCCGAAGAAACTTTTGCGACGAACTCCGTGTGCCGTTGCCCTGCGTGTTCGCCGTCCCACTCGTCTTAGCTGCGCCTCCGCTTTTCGGAGGCTTCCATCCCGCGCCAGACTTCATAGTGACGCCTCCACTTCCTGCGCCAGGATTCGGACTCAGCCTCGGATAGTAGAAGCACACTCGACCACCCGATTCCGGCTCGGCAATAAACAGCGCCGACCATTCTTGAAAGAACGACCCGCCTTCCCGGTCAACGAATGCGGCCACAACCTGCGCCGACGCTCCAGTCGCCGGAGCTCCCGCGAGCAGGGGTTGTGCGAGAATCACCGAGGTCGCCGTCACTTCAACCACACGCCCCACGTTGAACGTCACTCTCCGCACGTAATTCAGATCGTTATTCACCTTCGCGGCGCTGCTCACATATGCCGCTGAAATCCCCGATCCTACGTATCCAATCTGCTGTTGATAGTCCACGTCCACGGCGATTAGATTTCCGACGACGAACGCACTCACAACGTCAATACCAAAAACAAGTTCGTTCGCCGTCGAGCCCGCGAGCACCGCCGCTGCCGGAATAGGCGTTCCTCCCGATGGTGCCAGCGCCGCGCTCGGGCTCGTTGCCAGCACGTTCATGTGCTCCGACCCGCCCGCTAATGCCATCTGCAACTTGCCCCATTCGCGAAAGTCGAACTCCACTCTCGCCTCGATCGGCCCTCGAAATTGCACCGACGGCAAAGCATTCGCTCCTGACCGCACCACGTCCGTCGGCGTGTCGTAGTAGCGCTCGAAGCCTTCGATCCATCCCAAATCCAGCCACGGAGCCGGCGGCGCATCGAGCGCGAACACTCCACTGGCTGCCGGATCAAAAATAGTTGGAGTCTCTGTTATCCGGTTCACGGGCGCAAAGTACGCCCGCATCTGCCGAGTCACCGGAACCATGGCCGAGCGCAGTGGAGAAGTGCTCATAACAATGTCACCTCCGAAAAGAAGAAAACGGTAAGCTCGGCCCGCCGCTCTACGCGCCCATCCTGATGGGCTTGCTCATAGATCGCCCGGCGCACAGCGCGCCCCTGATAGGCCGCCGTGTTGTCCTCAACCCCGCTCGTTGTCGCTTCCTGAAACGCTGGTTGATTCCAGAAGACGCTGGTGCCAAGGTCAGCGCTTGGCGACTGCGTGTAGTCATACTTCTCGGTATTGGTGGGCTGGCAAATTCCCAGCAGCTCGTTGTCGAGCTGTCCCAACACTCGCCCGCGATCCACCATGCTTTGCACGGTTCCCAATGTGTAATACGAAATCACACAATTGAGGCTCATCAGCGCAGCGTTCCCGGCGCCCCCATCAACCACCGCCGCTGAACCCCACTCAATGTAGAACGCGTTCGGCTGCGGCTCTGCCGACGCCGGTGGCAGATTCTCCACCACCGCGACCGCAGGCACCGTCGCCCCATTGATCGTCACCGTTCGCGCCGGATTTAATCCCGCCAGCCTTTGCTGTAGCGCAAGAAAAAAACTATCTTTGGCAAATTGCATTTAGGTCAGTCCTCAGCTTTCAGCTATCAGCTCTCAGCCTAAAATCACCTCCAACGAGCCCATTCGTTCCAGGATTTCGCTGATGGCTGATAGCTGATAGCTGAAGGCTTCACTCCACTGCCGTTACCACATAGAAATAAGCCGTCCCTGCAAAATTCTCGGTGACGACAGCTTCGATATGGAGAAGATCGCCGTCATACACCAACCCAAGAACCGCATTGAAAAGAGCTTCCGCCGAACCCATGCCGAGCGTGGGCAACTGCACGTCAACCGCAGAAGCCGGCAGCGTAAATTCAATTCTTCGCGTCGGCCCTAGGTTTCCAGTCGGCAAATTGGTTGCCACGACCGGCGCGATAATCACGTTTTGCACTCCAGGATCGACCAATCCCAACTGACCCGCTGCGTCGCTTGCCGTTGCCATCGCCGGCAACAGCAAGCTAACTTGATCTCCGCCCAGCGCTGTTAACATCGCATTAGCCGCCCGAACCAAAGCCGCACCACAAATTCCGCTCCCCATAATGATTCCCTCCATCCATTGGCCAACGACCAACGACTAACGACCAACGACGCTTCCTACGCGCCTTTCTGCGCTACATAAGGCGCCAATAAGCTGCGCACCATGTCATCGACCAGCGTGGGTCCGAAATATTGCAGCCGCAGCTGGTTGATCTGGCTCGATTGCACATTCAGTCCGGGGGTAGCCTGCGCATTCTTCACGATTTGCGCGCAAGCAACCTGCACCGGCGTCGGAATCGGGCTCCATCCCGCGTTGTAGACAACATCCACTTCGTTGAAGAACAATCCCAGAGCATTGATCGGAAACGTAAGCTCGCCACCGTCCGCCCAAATATCAATCGTCGTTGGATCAATCGTCGTCCACATCCCCGGCAGCGAAAAAGCCAAGGCAAATTCCAGGCTCATCTCTGGAAACGGCCATTCGCCCCTTCGCGGCATTCCGTAACGCCCCTGCAGCGTCACAATCGGTGTAGTCGCCGGTGCCACGGTCACCAGCGGCAGGTAACTCACCCGCACGACATTCAGATCCGGCGGCATCTTCAGCCGCTCTTCATACTGGTTCACGCCCAGCGTTACCCGCCGGCAGTGCGCGTCAATGATTGCGGAAGCCGCCGTGATCCACGATGGATCAGTCGTAGCATCCAGCCCATAAGTCAGATAATCCGTTGTCGCGAGATAATTCATAATGAGTTCTCAGTTCCCGGTAGCAAAAAGATGTCGTTGGTCGTCAGTCTCTAATCGTTGGCGACGACGAAACTCATAGCCGCCAACGACTAACGACCAACGACCAACGACGGTTTTCACCGCTGTATGTTCACCTGGTAATGCGCAAAGTTCGCCCCCTTCACCACAGGTGCGCCAAACTTCACCACCACCATCTGCTGGGTTAATGCATTGGGTAGCCCCAGCTTGAACACCCTCGGATTCGAATCGGTCAGCCAGTGATACTCGATCAAGTCCTCCGACACGATGTAAGCTGGCAGTACCGCAGTGCCCGAACCCGGCGTCCCTGTATAAGGAACCGCCCAATCCGGAATCAGCGGCAGATCTCCTGCCTGCGTGCTCAACGCTTTCACTCGCAAACCGCCTGTGATTTCCACAGTGGTCAGCACCACGTTGAATTCTGCTTTCATCTCCCGGTCGATCAGGTCCAACAGCACCGGGTTGGAGTAGATCGCCGTAGGCCTTACCGCGTACGCCGAACTCGAAACCATCGCAGCAATCGTGCCCTTGATTCCGTCCACGATGCTCGAAGTAGTTCCGATCGTTGTTGTGTTTCCGCCGGCCACAATCTGCCCGATCACGCCGAAGTACTGCAAGGTCGTCGGCGCGCTGAGTGACGTATCGCTGCCGTTCCACAGCGCCACATCGTGCGTGCGCAGCAGTCCGTCCACCGAATCGGCCAGATCTTTCGCCTGCAAATAAGCGAACTGGCTTTGTTGCGCCGTCATTTCCAGATCGAACAGGTTGTAGTTGATCTGCGAAACCAGAGCCTTCAGCGGCACCGCCAGCTCCACTCGAGTTGGCGATCCCACTGTCGGTGTAATGTTTCGCGGATCGACGAACGCCTGCGCCGCCGTGGGCGAACTGATTGCAGTTTCTTCGAAAAATCGCGACGGATGCCCGGTTGCAGGAACCTGTTTGATCCTCTGCCCAAACACGCCGCGCCGCCGAACGATATCGAAGATCTCCGTCTGATACCGGTCAACTTCAATTGCGCCCGGCCCAAGGTAATCGGCCGATGCGTACAAATCTACAAATTGTCCTCTCATGTTTTCTCCTGTGTTGATTTTTCCAACGATCAAAATTCGATTGCGTTGTTGCTTTGCCAAATCGCCCCGTCATCCTGAGCGCGGGAGGTGCTTCGCGAAGTGAAGCACCTCCCCGGTCGAAGAACTCCATGTCTGCCGGATATCCAGCAACGGCTCGGCAAGGAGTCGTCTTCGATGTCTTGGGCTGATTCTGCAAGCCCATTTCGTGTGGCACATTCCCTAAGGCAAACAAAAAGGCACGACCAAAGTCGTGCCGCCATTTGCCGAAGCCCGAAGCCCGAAGCCCGAAGCCTTAAGCCTGCTACTCGATAATCCCTGCCCGTGCCAGCTCCGATTTAACCGCGATCCGCTGCTCAACACTCAGGCTCTGCAGTGTCTTGTCCAGGACAGCTTTGTCGAGCTTCTCGCTCCCAGACTCCTCACAACTCTTCGCCAAAATTGCCGAAACCATCGGTGGAAGCGTTTTCCGCGCCATCCGCGCCGCTTGTGCCTTCAAATCCGCATTCGACTTCTCCAACTCAGCCAAGCGATCCTGCAACTGTCTCCCGCCATCCCCGCGCGCCGCCATGTCGTACGCCGGCTGCTCTTCCACCGCCGCCACAATCCGGTCCACCTTCGTGTTAAGCGCTTCTTGCTGCGCATCCAGCCGACCCAGCACACGATCCAACGATTCGGCTGCATTCGCCAGCCGTTCCGCCGTCGTCATCAACTGCTGCACCATCTCTTCGTTCATCCTCTTCTCCTCCTCGGTGATTACACCGCAAGCTTTCTGTCTCGGTTCTAGGTACTAGGTACTGAGCTCAATCCACGTATCCTGGTATGCTGCTTTATCCCTCCGCAAAATCGCCGCCCCGGTGAACGTCACCTTAGTCAACATCCAAATCGGCGCCCGCGTATCTGCAATCTGTACCGCCGTAACTTCATAAGACAATCCGAGCCCCGCGGGGCCGGCCGATAACGATGCCTCGGCACGTATCGTCGGACCAGCTTCGGAAGCAAGTCCTATTTTGTTAATCGACCTCCGCCTCATCGCCGCTAAATTGCGAATCCGTCTCACCGCAGCTCGCAGCGAAGCCCTCAATCGTGACCCTTCCGTTCTGCTTTCCAACTCCGCCGGACCAACAGCCGCATGGATTACTCCGGCTTGCACCATCCTCGCCCGAAAGGAATCGCTGGCTTGTCCACCCCCTCGAGGTCGCGACCTAGCAATCTCTTCCACGATCTCGGGAAAGTCGCGCGCAAACAAATACCCTCCCAACTCCACATTTCGTCCCACGATCTCTGCGCGCGTAATCACTCCCACCTTGCACCGCACATCATGCCGGTCGAGCGCAGGCGAATAATCCAGCGCCATCCCCAGCAATGAAGGCAGTGCCGCCTCAGCCGCTTTTCTCGTAAGCATCACCAGATGCCCTTTTGAACCTGAAGGCGCTCGCTGCGAAGGCACATCGACCATCGTCAATACTCCAGAAAACGCGGCCCGGTTCGGGTGCCCAACAACCTCCGGCATTGTTACCGCCATACTTTTCAGTTCGATCATTTCGATTCCTTTTGTTCCTCCGTCTTTCCGTCTTTATCAACGCCTGCGGTGTTAAGAGACATGTGGCAACACTCCAGCCGTGCACATGCTTGCGCCGATGCACAAGCCCTGCGCCATCATCAACTCAAAAAGTTGTTAGTGAACCCGCTAAGAAAGGTGAAAGCCGCAAACTGAAGTGTGGCCAACTAAAACTCGAACTGACCCATAGTGATCTGCTGAAATTCCATAACGGCCGCCATCATTGCACGGCGTATGGATACCGCATCTTTCGCTCGCCGAAAACTTTCACCAGCAGCGCTCCAGAAATAAACCCGCCAACGTGCGCCCAGAACGCCACTCCACCCATGTTTCCGCTCTGCACCGCCAGAGTCGTAGCCGTCCCGCTCAAGAAATTCAGCACAAACCAATAGCCCAGGATGATCCACGCCGGCACCCAAATCACAAATACAAAAAACCAAGTCAACACTCGCGCCCGCGGATAAAGAACGAAATAAGCTCCCAACACTCCCGCGATAGCTCCGCTAGCTCCCACCGCCGGCGCCGCCGAATGCAGATTCATGGCGACGTGCGTGCCCATCGCCAGCACCCCCGTAAGCAGGTAAAACACTAGATATTTAAAGTGTCCCAGGTAGTCCTCCACATTGTCGCCAAAGATGTAGAGAAACCACATGTTGCCGATCACATGCATCCACGACCCGTGCAAAAACAGCGATGTAAAGTACGGAAGCGCGATCGCCACCAGCGGGTGCGCCGGCGAGCCTGAAAGAAATGCCGACAAATCAGCCGGAACCACGCCGAACTGCCGAACCAATGAGTCCAGGCTCCGCGCATCAAGCGAAGCCTCGAACAAATAAATCACCAGGTTCATCCCTATCAAAAAATAATTTACCCACGGCGTGCTATACCGGGGCTGATCGTCGCGAATAGGAAGCATAGGAAATCTGTTAGTTTGGTAATTGGATATTCAGCAATCGAGTAATCTAAAAATTTGCTCGATCCGGCGCAGCTTCAAATTTACCCAATTACTAAATTACCAAATTGCCCAATCCTCTCATGAATGGCGTCATCATCGTAGACAAGCCCTCCGGTTGGACCTCGCACGACGTGGTCAACCGCATGCGCCGAATTTTAGGCCAGCGCTCCGTCGGTCATCTCGGCACGCTGGACCCCCTGGCCACCGGCGTGCTCCCTCTTGTCACCGGCAGCTTAACCCGGCTGGCGCAGTTCTATACCGTCTCCGAAAAAACTTACGAAGGCGTAATCCGCTTCGGGTTCGCCACCAACACCTACGATGCCGATGGCGAACCCCTTGAGGCAAATGTCGGTACAGCCGCCCCCGGCTCTCCAGAGGGCCGCAAGCCTGATCTCAGCCTGGAGGCTCTCCAGAATCTGTCCGCAAGATTCATCGGCGTGATCGACCAGGTCCCACCGCCATTCTCAGCAAAGAAAATTCAAGGCGTTCCCGCCTACAAGCTAGCCAGAAAACAACAGGAAGTAATTCTCAAGCCAGTGCAAGTAGAGATCAAAGAATTCATCATCACAGCCGTCCAAGGCGACCGCGCGACCTTCCGCGCCCGCGTAGCATCGGGGACCTACATGCGTTCCGTAGCCCACGAAATGGGTCAGCAACTGGGCTGCGGAGCGCACTTGGAATCCCTGCGCCGCACTGCCGTAGCTGAATTCGAAATCACTCAAGCCCACACCATTGAAGGGATCGAAGAACAAATGAGAGATCCATCGACAGACCGCCGCGTCGATCCCACGACGAACTGTCCTCCCGACACAGAAAGCCAAATCGCGGAAGGTCAAACAAAGGACTTTCATTCCGAACCGAGCCGAAGGCGCGGTGACGAACCAACTGTTTCTCGTCCCGCAATACTTCAAGCTCTCTTCGTCCATCCGCGCCAACTCTTGCCCCAATTCCCATCCGTCACCGCCGACGAACAAACCGTCGCTCGCATCCTCACCGGACGCCCCATCAACCTCCCAGAACATTCCCGCGCTCGCCAGGTCAAAGTCTTCCAAGGGCAAAGAGACCTGATTGCTATAGCCACTCGAGTCGCTGGTACGCTATTCCACCCAAAAATCGTCTTTCCTCTCGCATAAGCCACATCGTTCCCGCAGCCCATGCGCAAGAACTTCTTCCTACGAACTTGCCTTGGAGACAGCTACAGTCGGTGCGTCCAAATCCCCTAACCCCCGCATCCTCCGAACCTCATTCACCGTCAACACGCCGTTTTGCAGAAGAATCTGTTGAATCTGCGCCTCTTCCAGCGGATCCTGCGTATCCAACTCCGCAAACACAAATTCCAGATCGTTCCATCCCAGCCGTTTCTGAATCGCGTCTCGCGTAAGATGTTCCGCAAGCAGTCGCGCCGTCGGAACAATCGCCTGCCGAAATGCCAAGTCGTTATATTCTTCAGCGGTCGAACGATTAACGTCAGCCTCTACCCCCAGATAAAACGGAGGAAGATCAAACGCATCCGCGATTATGCGCAGCAAAAACTCCTGCCACTGCAATCGCAAGTCAGCATCGGTGCCTCCCCCGAACCGCAGCACTTCCGGTTTGCTTTCGACCGAAAGAATCGGCACTCGCCCTGTGCCCTCAATCTCATCCTGCCACCAGCGAATCAGTCGCTCGTGATGCTCTGGAGTCAAATCCTGCAGCCACAGCGCATACTGCACTACCGAATTCGAAGCCAGCCGCGACGCATACCGGTGTGCGCCCAGAAATGCGTTGATCGTTTCAAACGCAACTTCCAACCGTCCCAACCCAAATGGAGTATGCGTCCGCGGATTCAGCCGGATGTAAATCAACTCATCGTCGTCCAAAGTGACTTGGCTCTTCGGCCCCGACTGGTCTGTGACCTGCAAGTACCGCGCCCCCTGCGGCGAACCATCCCAATTCAGATTCATCCGGATCGACGCACCGTCCACCGGCCACAACAACAACGGATGTTTTGGATCGCCAGAAGTCTCCACCTCGATCGCCCCATACCCGCCCACGATGATGTCTTCCAGCACCTGCTCAGAAAACGATCGGAACGAATCGTCAGGATTCGGCGAGTGAAAGTTCTGCGTAAGGATCTCCACACGCTCCGCCCCGCCAGGAATCGCATCGAGTGAAAGCCCTTGCCGTGGCTGAATCCTCCAACGCATTCCCGCGATGCGATCCTTAATGCAATTGATCGCCCGCCGCGGCACCGGAATCTCCGAAAACCGTCGCAAGTTGTAAGCCGTAGCCTTGGGCATAATGTCGCCCGGCGGCCCGTAAGAGTTGAAAATGGAAGGCAACGGCAAAGTCCGCCGCTTCTTCTCGGCGCTCCCCAACGAAGCAGCCGAAGACACTCCCGCAATCCGGCGCAAAGCGCCGCGCAACGTCTCTTTTATATTCATAAGATTTTTCCGTAGCGCCGGCGTCCCGCCGGCTGTCGCGGGGGCGTCTCGCCCTCGCAGTCGTAGCCGCTCCAAAAGAAAAGCCCCGCCGTAGCGGAGCCTGTTTAGCGCGTCGTAGTATTGCTGCAGTCTTGCCGTCCTTTTTTTCTAATCCTTCAGGATACGGAACGCCAGCCCGGCGTCACCCTCAGTCATCGCTCTCCGGACAGTTCGCTGCCAATCGGATTTGACTGCTGGATTCCGCCGTGCCGCCATCGTCAAGCAATGACATGCCACCAAGCAGTCTGCCAATTTCATTCGGTGCGAACCCGTCGGTTACAATCTTCCAAAAAGTAATACATCGCCGCGTACGCTTGCTCGATCGTCATTGTGATCATGCTCTGGTTCCTCGTCCTATCATGCCCTCAACTCCCGCCGAGCTACTTCCGCAATCATCGGCATCTCAGCCGCCACTGCGATGCGAATCTTTTCGTCCTCCATCATGCCCAGCGCAAACTGAACGCTTTGCTCTCCTCGATCCAAATCGTCATCAATCACAGCCGTCAGCGAAGGGACAGCTCCAGACACCTTCGACATAACAGGTGCAATCCTCGGATAACGCGCAGCCAATAAAACCGCCGAGTCCACTCCCGCTTTTAGAGACACCGCATGGAACAACTTGATCTCGCCCGCGACGCGATATCCAAAGTCAAAATGAAACGGATCGCCCGGCTTGGTATAAGGCGCCACCGGCACCGGAAGAACAAACTTCGCGACTCGGGCCTGCTCGAACGCGTCCCGCATCACTGCCAGAATCCGCTGCCGCCCGCTTACCTCGCGTTTGCCTGCAACCTTCGCCGCTTCCAAATAGATCGAAGCCATCAGCTCAATCTCAGCAACTGGATCCTCCGCCAGGCATCCCTTCGCCGGCGAAAGCTGGATCACATTCGAAAACGAATCCTCCAACCGCCGCAGCAAAACCTCACGCTCCCGCGTAGTAGCCAGTTGTCCGCGAATGTCCCGCTCCAGCGCTGCCAGCATGTCGACATCCGCCTGCGGATCTAAACACCGCACACGCCGCCAATCCCGCGTAAATCGAACATCCGCAAATCCAGACCCATTCGCACCAGGCTCGACCATAACCAGCCCAATATTGACGAACTCATTCTTAACCGCGTCCGGCACATACCGCAGTAAGAAAAATTCGAGCTGTCGCCGATCAGCCATGAATGTTCTACCCTGTGCTCCTCTGTGTCCTCTGTGTTAAAGGTCCTAAGCCTGTTCTCTCCACCCCGGAAACGGCCGCCGCGGCGAAACGCGAAACGCCTCAATCAACTCTCTCACCATTCCACGCCGAGTGATCAAAGTTCGCACCAGCTTCTCCAACTCATCCCACTCTCCTCCATACCACTCCGGCGGAATCTCCCCCGCCAAACTCCACACTACATCCTCTTCCATCTTTTCGATGCGCGAGAGCCACGGCTCAAACGACTCCCACCCGCGGACGCTTTCATACACTTCATTCCGCGCATACACCCCGCGTAGCGGATAATCCGGAAACGTCCACTCCCCCGCGTTGAAACAATATCCCTGATCGATAAACGCCGCCGTATATTTTTTCTCCCGCAACTTTCTCCAGAACGCTGCCTGCCGCCCGTTCGCGTTTCCCGTCCACTTATCCACCACCAGCATCCCTGGAAATGTCTCCAGATTCCGTACCAAGCCAAACATCTCCACCGGAAGATAATCAAACACCTGTCCTTCCAGCGGACTAACTGCATACCTCGATCCGAACTGCAAACCAGCCTGGCACGGGATCGTGTTGTGCGCCAGTTGAATACTCAACTCCGCCGTGTGCTCCACCAGCCATGCGCCCACTTCCACAACCTCTGTCCCGGGCACGGGCAGTCCTGCGCGCTCCGCCAATCGCGTCGCCAGCATCTCGTTCGTCAAAACCCGCAGATGCTGCGGATTATTTCGGAACTTCACCACATAGAACTGCCCATCGGAGCAGCGCATCAAATGTCCCTGCGCTCCGCCCCGCATCCGTCGCACGTGTTGGACAGCTTCCACCAATCAAGTATGTCAAGCGCTAGTGCAGATCCCGTGTGACGCGGCCCGTCCTGTTTTGCCGAAGCCCCGAGCGAAGCCGAGGGGGAATCCGAAGGAACTCCTGCCCGCGGAAGCCCAGAAGGGGCGACACCCAACCACAAGGCCTGCAATCTTACTCCAACTCGACCCACCCCGATGTGACGAATGAACTTGCCAAGCTCACCCCTCAACCGCCAGGCTCCCCATCTCTAGCGTCCTCTTCTTCACGCCGCGTCCCACATCCTGCCGCCGCACCGCCAGCGCGATCGCCATTGCCATCACGCAATCATCATGTGTTCCATCGGCAGCCGCCGCGTTTCCATCTGAATGCCGAACAAACGTACGACACTCTTCCAGCAACCGCAGGCTATGGAACAGCTCCGGCTCCGCCATCAGCACCGCCGCCATATTGTCAATCATCGCCGGGCGGCTCGCTGCGGACGTTAACCAGCCGAGTTGGCCATCCTTTTCAAAGATGTTTTCGTATCCCAGAGTATTCAGATATGCCAGCACGCCGAATCCATGATTGTTCCGCTCCACCGCCACCAGCGCATGCTCATATCTCTGCCCCAGGTCCGCAACCCGCCGCGCAAGTTCGAACGGTGGAAAGTGGCCATGCAATTCTGCACATTGCATTCCCATCTCCCGTTCGATCACCTGCGCGCACGCATAATCGCCGTCCGACCCGCCTCCTGCTGTGTCCACTCCGATGATGTATCGTCTTCCTTTTTGCGCCGGAAACCAGATCGTTAGCCTTCCATTGTCTTCCGATGCCGTCTCATTCCCCGCCATCCCAAACGCTTTTTCAATCGCGCCCAGTTCGAACACGCATTCTCCGGAGGCCAGAAAGCACGAACTGGGATCCTCCGCATACTCCTGGGCTGCGAGGCCGCGTAGCGCATTCCATTGCTTGCGCCTCCATGCAATTTGCCCCTCGTTCAGTCCATGCGTCTTCATTAACAGATTCTCTTCCGAAGTCAGCTCCAGCGGCGACAGTATCGTTCGCTTTTTCGCCACTACTCGATAGCTGTCGTCATACCACCACGGAAAAAAATGTTGCGTGTAACCAGTCTCAATCGCCTGCTGCCACTCGCGGTAAAAAACTCCAGTCGCTCCGTTGGGCGTCGATTCCAGCACGATCTCGCCGTCCGGCACTACCCCGGCCCTGAGAGAAGCCAGCGTTTCCATCCCGCCGCGGGGCCAGCGTGAGACCTCTGAGCAGTGCAGATTGTGAATGGTCATCCCGCGCCCCGCGTTGTCGTCAGCCGTTTCCACTCGATACTCGCTGTCGAGCCAGGGAAATACGATCTGGCGAACGTTCGAGCGCGACTTCACCAGCGCGCCCCTCAGTATCGCTTTGGGCAGGTTCTCCCAAAAGCGCTGCACAATGTTGAATATCGCTTCCGCTGACTCCTGGCTGTGTGCCACCTGCACGGTTAACGTTCCCGGTTGCGTGATCGTCTGCAGAAAGAATCGCGCCGCGATGTACGTTGTAATCCCCACTTGCCGCGCCTTCAGAATGATGTTCTGCTTGCTGCAATTCCGCGAATATTCCCGCTGCGCCCGGTTCAAACGCAACCACTGGCTTCCACCCCTCTTAGGACGTATCTTCAGCAACCTGGCGATTAAGTAGTCTCGAACCGTTTCGTCACCCATAACCATCTGCCGATCCAAGAAAGATCCGAACTGCTGCAATAGATAAAGATCAATCTCCAAATCTCACCTCAATGTCACGGAGCCGCGAGTAGGACTTGCCCCTCTGCCTGAAAGCCCGCAGCTGACGCCTTCTCTCACACTTCCGTCGAATCCTCATTCCGCATCCGCGCGTACTGCCGGATTCCATCCCGCAAAATCACGCTGCGCTCGGTGAGCTGATGCAGTCCCTGCCAATCTTTTTTCAAATCAACTTGCGGGTCGTATCCCGACTGCGCCAGAAACTTCCAACGCTGGTCATACGAGCGATTCTTTTTCGCTCCGTGAAAAAGATGGTTCACCAATCCCGGCAAATAACCGACATTCCGCCGGATATATTTCTCCGCCCGCTCCTGCCACTCCCGGCACAACTGGATATATGCCGGCGAATAACCCGAGTACAGAGATCGATGAACCTGCCCCACTAATGCCGATGCCATGTGCCAATCCCCTGACCCGAGAATCGCATGATCCATCAGCATCCCAACGTTCTCCAGCGAGCTTCGCTTTGCCGCCCAGGCGAATCCCGGATGCCAAAATTGCCCGCTGTGAACGCTGTAATAGCCGTATGCCGGCTTCGGCTGCATGAACGCCGCATCATGTGGACTCGGCCGGTCCGTCACCCACTTGTAAAAAAAACCCGGAGTCGTGGCCAGCGGCTCATAGTCGGGCCCCATATCCTGAGCATGGCTGAACATCTGCAGAACGTCATAATGCTGCAGAAGTTGCAGCGTTTCCTGCGCCCAGTCCGGACGATTGAACTTCACGTCCGCATCAATCCACGCGACATACTTCGCGTCCGCCGGCAGTCGCTGGATCAGCAAGTTCAGCGCGTTCTCCTTGTGCCAGATCTCGCTAGCGGTCCGCAATTGCAAGTGCCGAGGATTGTCCGCCTGGGTCACCTCGAAGTGCCGCTCTCCAAACGCAATCTCCGCCGTATAAAGAATCGCGCCCGCCGCTTCGCACTCGCGTTCGAACATCCAATAATTCCAGTAACGCGACCGCCAACGCAGCGGATTTTCCAGCATCGTCACCACATGCAAGCGGTCGGGGAGCGCATGAATCCCCGGCCGCGCCTGCGAAGGATGATCGATACACCGCGAGCATTCGCAGCGCACATGATGTTGCAATTTCCAATCGTTATTCACAAAATCATCCCCCGAAAATCAACTGTCATCCCGACCGGAGTGGAGGGACCTGCTGGTTCTTCCCTCCTAAGAGCGCTCATTCGCGCGTTGTGCTAAGCACTCCTACTTCAAAAGCCCCGCACTGGCCCAGCGCGCAACCTTCCCATGCAAATGAATCCTCATCACGGCCGAAGCATGGTCCAATTCAGCGTTCCCCGTTTTAGCCGTCATAGTTGCGTTGTAGGAAGCCACAAACTCGCTAGCCGTTAGCGGAGGCTGCTTCTTTACTTGTTTCGCCGCCACAGCCATCATCCCCGGCGACGCATCCGCACTCACCAGCGGCACGATCGCCGCCACTGACTCCACTTCCGAAAGCAGTATTCCAATCACTGCCGTGATCTTTGCCTGCGTGGCGGGGTCCTTGATATGCAGCGCCGGAAGAAGCCCGTTCAAGCTCGCTTGTACTGCACTCATCGCAGCCTGGATCTGGTTCAGCAGCCCCGGTTGCGCCGCAGCATCCGCCTTCTGATACTGTGTGATCAACGATTGCATCAGTTGCAAATCCGAACCCGCCTGCGCGCCCGCGCTTTGTACCGTCTGCAAATCCGCAGCCGAAACATTACCCCCCGACAACGTCGCCACCAGCGTCACCAGGTTCGCGATTCCCGGAATAAGCGCCGCCACAATCTGCTCCGCTTCGCCAATCCACGCCGTTGAGCACGCCGAACACATCAGCGTCGCGCACAACATCACCGCCACCAACGCCTTCGCCATTCCAGTCTTCTTCATGTTTTATCTCCTGTTCTAAATTAAATTTCGATTAGCAAATAAAAAGGCACGGCTTTCACCGTGCCTGTAGCGCCGCCGTCTCGGCGGCTGTCGGGCGGGCGTCCTCGCCCGCCC